>Ga0302277_1000639_pt1 | contig 26421 bp, 21 predicted proteins | sample III_Bog_N3_1_FD_198759 | JGI IMG/M metagenome (GOLD analysis project Ga0302277, IMG submission 198759) | Peat permafrost microbial communities from Stordalen Mire near Abisko, Sweden - III_Bog_N3_1 | ecosystem: Environmental > Terrestrial > Soil > Wetlands > Peat | place: Sweden: Abisko... | reverse complement strand
CGCTGAGGCGTACAGCAACCTGGGCAGCCTCCTCAAGGATTTGGGCCGCCTGGACGAGGCCGAAGCCAGCTACCGGCGCGCGCTACAGATCAAACCGGATTTCTTGGATGCTCTCAATAATCTCGCGTTGCTGTTCAATGCGCAAGGCAAGTCAGTGATGGCTTTAAACACCATCAAACAATCCCTGCAGATCAAAGAAACGGGAGTAGCTAAAGGCATATTTGTTGCATGCGTTAAACGCCTGCGTTTTATACATGACGACAATGAGATTCGGGTAACCATGGTTCGCGCCTTGACTGAACCTTGGGGTAGACCAAGCGAACTCGCACGGATTAGCATTGACCTCGTCAAGCTTAATCCGGACATCGCTGGGTGCATAGCACGGGCAAATGACGCTTGGCCTCAGCGGCTGTCGATGCAAGAGTTATTTGGGTCAAGCGGCTTCACCACGCTCACAGCGGATTCGTTGCTGTGCGCCCTACTCAATTCAGCACCCAATTGCGACATTGAAATGGAGCGTTTTCTAACTTTGGCGAGGTATGCCATGCTCGAAGCCGCAACCGGAATGACGGCTTCTAACGGCGCGGCTGGCACGGCCTTGGGTTTCTACAGTGCATTAGCACGTCAGTGTTTCATCAATGAATACGTGTTTTCTCACACCAATGATGAAATCCAAAAAGCGGGCGATTTGCGCAACGCAATGGTTGCGGCGCTGGAAACCAATACTCCGGTGCCAGCCCTGTGGCCTGTCGTGGTAGCCGCCTACTTTCCGCTCTACCCCATCTCCTTTGCCAATCGGCTTCTGGACAAGCAATGGCCCGAGAAAGTCTCGACGGTGCTGGCACAACAAATTCGCGAGCCAGCGGAAGAACTGCAATTACGCGCCACTATTCCTCGGCTGACTAACGTCGAGGACGAAGTGTCACTTATGGTTCAGGGGCAGTACGAAGAAAACCCTTATCCGCGCTGGGTCAGGGTGGCACCCGTCGATAAGGCAAAGAATATCATCGAATATTTGTGCCAGAAGTTTTCTCTGGCTTCTATCAAGCGTCACAGTGAAAGTGGCAATATTGATGTCCTGATTGCCGGTTGCGGCACGGGCCAGCAGTCAATTGAAACGGCCCTGCAATTCCAGTGGGCGCAGGTGTTGGCTGTTGATCTAAGCATGGGTAGCCTTGCTTACGCCAAACGCAAGTCACGAGAAATCGGTATTACCTTGATTGAGTACGCCCAAGCCGACCTGCTGAAGCTGGGTTCACTTGGTCGAACCTTCGATGTTATCGAGTCTGTCGGCGTACTCCACCACCTCGCCGACCCATGGGCAGGATGGAGAGTTCTTGTGTCTTTGTTATGTCCCGGCGGATTCATGAGGCTCGGCTTTTATAGTGAAGTAGCAAGACGAAATATAGTTACGGCACGTACATTTATCGCCGAGCAGGGTTATGCGGCTACGGCCAATGAAATCCGGCAGTTTCGCCAGGATTTGATGAATTTAGACAAAACAAAAGATTTTAGAACGATATTAGAATCACCTGATTTTTTCAGCATCAGCGCTTGCCGTGATTTACTTTTTCATGTGCAGGAACATCGCATGACGCTGACCGGCATTGATGCGTTTCTCCGGGACAATAATCTGGCGTTTCTGGGATTTGAAATCGAAGGCGATATCCTTCATGCATACAAGCGGCGTTTCCCAAATGATCGTGCCGCCACCAACCTTGACCAGTGGCAGATTTTTGAGAATGAAAATCCAGGCACATTCGCCAGCATGTACCAGTTCTGGACGCAGAAGATTAATTAGCCCTCTCCACCAGCCAACTTTAAATGTCCACCAACACGCCCCCACAACAGCCCATACCGCTGATGAATGCAGATAATCAGCGTACTTCCACAGGAACCCATCCCAGTCTCCAAGAGATCAACACACTGGTGGCCCTGTTCAGCGCAGGGCGGCTCACAGAAGCCGCCACCCTCGCGCAGGAGATGACGGTACGCTTCCCCCAGCACGAGTTTGGCTGGAAAGCACTGGGTGAGGTATTCAAGCAGATGGGGCGGAAGGCAGACGCACTGGCACCGATGCAACAAGCGGCAGCCCTGTCGCCGGATGACGTCGAGGCGCATTACAATCTGGGCAACACCTTTAAGGATCTGGGCCGCTTGGTCGAGGCCGAAGCCAGCTACCGGAGAGCGCTACAGATCAACCCAAATTTTGCGGCGGCGTATAGCAACCTGGGTAACATCCTCAAGAATATGGGTCGACTGGACGAGGCCGAAACCAGCTATCGGCAGGCGCTACAGCTCACCCCAGATTTCGCTGACGCCTATAACAATCTGGGCAATCTTCTCAAGGAAATGGGCCGGCTGAACGAAGCCGAAGTCAGCTACCGGCAAGCGCTGCACATCAAGCCGAATTTTGCTGAGGCGCATTACAACCTGGGCAACACGCTCAAGGAGCTGATCCGCTTGGACGAGGCGGAGATCAGCTACCGGCAGGCGTTACAGATCAACCCGGATATTTTTGAAGCCCACAGCAATCTGGGGCTCATCCTCAAGGATCGGGGTCGTTTGGACGAAGCTGAAGCCAGCCTACGCCGGGCGCTACAGATCAAACCCGATTACGCGGAGGCGTACAGCAACCTGGGCAGCCTCCTCAAGGATTTGGGCCGCCTGGACGAGGCCGAAGCCAGCTACCGGCGCGCGCTACAGATCAAACCGGATTTCTCGGATGCGCACAGCAATCTGATCTTTACCCTGGATATGAAGGCTGACGTAGATACCGCCTCTTTGCAGGAGGAACGCAAGCGATGGGATGCCGCACACGCAGCCCATTTGTTTCAACAACGGACGCACTCCAACAATCCCGATTCCGAACGACGGCTGCGCATCGGTTATGTCTCCGCCGACTTCAGGGAGCATTCAGCCGCGTATGTTTTCGGTGCAATGCTGGTTAACTTTGATCCCGACCAGTTCGAGGTGTTTGCCTATTCCAATTCTATAAAAGAAGATGCACTGACTCGGCACTTCCAGCAAAGCGTCACCTGCTGGAGAAAGATTGTCGGGCTATCCGACGAGGCAGTGGCCGACCTGATCCGAAAAGATGAGATCGACATTCTGGTGGATCTGTCCGGGCATTCGGCAGGTAACCGTTTGTTGGTGTTTGCCAGAAAGCCCGCCCCCATTCAGGTCACCGCTTGGGGCTATATCGGTGGTACTGGGATGCGGGCAATGGACGTGTTCTTCGCCGATTCGGTGGTCGTGCCACCAGAGGAGAAGCCCTTTTATGCGGAGCAAGTCAGATACCTGCCTAACGTGGTCGGCTCTTTCTTTCTTCACGCATATCCCCCGGTGAATGCATTACCTGCCTTATCGGGAAAAGGGATCACTTTCGGTTCGTTCAACCGGCTGAGCAAGATCTCTGAAGATGCCTACAGGGTATGGGCTCAGATATTATTGGCGATTCCTGATAGCAGGATGATCATTAAATCTCACTCACTGGATGATGCGAGCATGCGAGAGCGAGTGACTGGGTATTTTACCCGTGCAGGCATCGCCCCTGAACGCATCCTTCTGCTGGGGAAGACGTCTCGTGACGAACATTTGGCAGCGTTTAATCAGGTCGACATTACCCTTGATCCATTTCCGCATGGAGGTGGGGTGACGGCACTGGAAGGGCTGATGATGGGAGTGCCGGTGATTACCTTGCGCTGGCCAACGCTGGTCGGAAGGTTGTCGGCGTCGATCATGACGACTTTAGAGTTGGCCGACTGGATAGCGGAAACTCAGGAAGAATACATCAAGCTTGCCATGCGCAAGGCCAGCGACTTGCAGTCCTTGGCGAAACTGCGACAGCAACTGCGAGGTATTTTCACTTCATCAATAATGGGTGACCAAGTGGCTTATGTGCGGGCCGTGGAACAGGAATACCGGCAACTGTGGCAAGAATGGTGTTCGTCTGTCAAAGATGAGTTTCATTGAGGTAAGTTGAAAAAATGGGCGCCAACATTTTTTCCTTCATGTGCTTCTCTTCACAATTCAATTTCATGGTTCGAATACGCACCAAGCAAAAGTTCAATCTTTCCCAATATCACGCCGATTTGCCAAAATTCATCTTCAATAAGAGCGTTAACGATTTGGCCAGTTGATTTCGAGAAGCTTTCCGAAAATATGCGCGCTCCCACACTAATTCGGAGAACAGCCGTACTCACTCCCGACGGATGAATCACTGCCACAGGTTGACCAACGTGGCACATTTGGGCGAGCAGGCGAAATTCCCGTGCATTGTTATATGAAAAACGTTTTGAACAATCCTGATTGAGTAGTGTATAAATTTGGCGAACTTGCTTTTCCGAACAAACTTGTTTGATGCCATCATGATCGTAATAAAGAAAAAACGGAAAGATCATTCTGCGGCCACTTAATTCCCCAAGCGTCATACCAGACGGAGTATTCCTGCATGAATTCTGATAGTGCAGTTCGATAAATGGTGCCCCCAACAAAATGTCCTCAACCCGTTCGCAGAACTGAGACACGGCTCTGCCGCGTATGACAGGAGGAATGTCGTAATATCTTTCCATCTCTGCAATCGCAGCAACCCATCGGAACATTGAACCCAGATTGAAACTCTTGCTGCTGCCACGGAGAATAGTCCGCAACCGCTGCGGTAAATCTTCTTTGGCACAATATGAGTTAAACCCTATATCGAACTTCGCACCATTCTCCTGAACGTTATGCACTATTTGTTCTGGAATGAGAATTGCTCCGCAAAAAGGCGGCCCAGTGAAGTATTTGGACCCGGTGACGACAACGATCATCTGCTGTTCCAGATATTCAATAATCTCTTCCCGGTCCAGTCTCATCTGGCACGCGTCAACAACAATGCAAACTTTGGGGCCAAACCTTTGCTTGAGTTCTATTAGCAGTGCCTTGGACGGACCGGAGTAACCCAGTTTTGAATGGTTCATCGCATGAATGACCACGAGGTTGCCCGCTTCAATATTCGTGGTGACCAAATCGCGCACTTGATTATCCAGAGTTCTTATTGGAATTGCATTCCCCGATTTGTCACGAACAGGAATATCAATTTGGCGCTCCGGATTACTTCCCGTGGAGAGTGGTTGACCTTTATGAACAGTGAAAGACAAGGCCGTGTCGTCAGCAAAGTGCCGTTCTTGCAATGCAAGACGCACACCCGACCCCGATTCGTCCACTCCCACTATGAGTGTTACTAACGGGCTGTCGGAGATGAGCCGCGTAAGGCCCTGTGCGATGAGAAAGCTGTCGGTGCCAGAGGCGGTTATGACTACCTCGGCAACATCCGACCTAATACCCAACTGACGACAAATTCCCTCGCGCACTTCTTGTGCCAAACCCGCCACGGCAGTTTGGATACCATTTTTAATGGCTTCCGCAATAAATTGTTGACGCCGCCTTTCAGCCAAATCGTACGCATATTTTGATATGGATGTTGCGGTAGACGATGAAAATGTAATGGCCTCAGGACGCGGGAAGGGGCGGCATCCGTAACCATTCAATTGCGTGTTCGGGTCAACTAGCAAGCGATGATCACCACCAAGAACCAGCATTCTTTCGATCGGTAGCGCGAATTGAAGAAGTTCGTCGCATTCTTCAACACCCAACAATTCAGCTTCCTGACAAATTGTCGGTCTGAGTGCACGCAATGCAGCCAGCGTTGTTTCTGAATAATCTGAAATCCGCACCGGAATAGATTCCCTGAGCTTATCCAGTAAGAAAACTTTTTCTATCCACTCAATCTTGTGATCCAGGGAATAATTTGGAAGAAATTTGCAACTAATAGCTGAAACAATAAGAGCCGCTATGTCGCATACACGTGCGTCGAGACGTCCGGAGCGATGCCACAACAGCCATTCGCTTACGTAGTGGTGCGCAAACTCGTTAATACCCTCCATTTTCGTTGCGGAAGTGCAAACGGCAATCTTGCCGTTGATGTCGAATTCGAATGGCGGCTTGAGCTCTATGGAAACTAGCCCGTAATTTGATTGTGGCTCCGTATTCATAGTTCGCAGTTCCGAGTTTGTTAGGATATCCGTAATCTGTGGTTGATTTAGATTGGTGGTGACCGTCTCAAATTAACTGCCATTCAAGCTTCCAGATAACGGACGTTTAAAAACTCAGTCACGTTATGACATAACTAATCTCGTCACGATCAAGATCAAGATCGTAAAATAAAATCACGCGCCAAGTATTATTCTCGATTTCCAATCCAAGGCAATGGCTGATATGAGTTAATGAACTGTATTAACAGTTTTCTTTTGGAATCAAAAACCTGCTGCGAACTTAATACCTGTATCGATGTTCCATCGTAATCAACCGTAACTGTCGGTGGCGATCCGATATCATAGTGCTTAGGATTGTTTTCGGAAGAGCTATCAGGTTGAGAATAGTAAATCTCGGCAACGCCAAAATCTATATTGGGTGGCAATCGCCAAATATTGCCAGTTTGTACGAGTGAAACTTTGGGTGATTCAGCTTCAGATAAAGGATAGATGCCTTTCCAGTTAACTGGAAAGAAATTATTTCTTCCATCGCGACCAACAATATCACTTCGGATTGAGGAAGACATTGGTGCTATGACAATCCCTTCCGTATTGCTGAAATATTTCTTAACGTCATCTGATCTTCCCCAAATGGATTCAGGGAGAATCCTTGCTGAAACCTTATGATATCCGTGAGAGTTTTCTTGCAACAGTTGCTTGAGGTGTTTTTCCTCTTCCGTTACAACGTAATCTGATGCTGATTTTTCTAAACGCCGAATCATCCCAGATTTAAGTGAAACATCGTAACTGATACCACGGGTTGTTCGTTGAGTGTATATCTGCATTAACTTGGGATTTATGACGGAATCAACAACCATTATTTGTGCATTATAGTTTTCAGTATCTGCGCCCTTTTCATCACCGCAATATAGCACTGGTCTAAATAATAAAACAGCATCGTTTTCTATTTTCTTAAGAACTATATTGGTTGGGGGAGATACCTTCCATCGTTCTTTCAGTATGAATCCTGGCCCGAAGTTAGGTCCATCCAACACCTTTCGACAGTGCCAGTTGTAAGTGACGTTGTATGGTTTATTGTTAATCTCGAACTTTAATTCCATCTGAAAGTATCGGGTCTTCCAAAGCCACATAAATAAATAATGAATCGGCGATTTCCGATCAGGTTGAATAATCAGGTAGTAGACGAAATCCAATATAAAGAACGATGCCATACTTACGACCATGATCTTTAGACCCATAAAGAGTGTAAATGCGCCGATACTGATAAATTCCGCCAAGTAGAGCAAGCCTGCTATAGGCTTTTTCCATAATGGCATTTGTAAAAATTCATCTTTAATGAATTGGGGCATTACCCTGATCATGATGATTGTAAATCCCTATAAGAATTATGCTCGCATGAGGCTAAGTAGACTCATACTTGCATGTCGCTTTTTGGCCGAGGCTGTGTCAAAACTCAACTTCGACCCATTTTCGGGGGTATCAAAACCATATCCGACACCAATAAAATCGATTGTAGCGCTTCCTAGGCAGTCAGTTTTTTGGCGCTCAATTTTTTGTCACGTTTTGACACAGCCTGGGCCGAACTAAAGCATTCATAATCATAGCAAATCAATACGAATGCAAGTTTTTATGCCTTACAATTCTTGACCAAAATCAAACTCAGATTGCGGATGGCAGTTTGTTGTTACGAACCGCGCTGCTTCGCGTTAATCAACATTTCGCGAAAAGCGGCAAATACCTTGCGCATCTGGGGTTGTTTATACGGGAAGAGATCTACCGGATCGAGTGCATGGACGGCCATGTTGCTGTCCACTTCAAAAATCAGCAGGCTGCCGTCGGCGGTTTCACCGCAATCGATGCCTAGATAGTCGAGTCCCATGCGCTCGTGGATGGCGCGAAAAGCGTCTTGGTGCCGCAGGGCGAAGTCTGCGTCGAAGTTGGCCATGAAACGTGCTTCTTCGGCACGTTTTTCGGCGCTTTCGGCCATGCCCGCGTTCAGGTAGTGGATCATCCAGTGACTGGATATGGCCATATGACAGACAAACGGACGGCCTTCGATCAGGACGATGCGGTATTTCCGAAACTGACCGTCCTCCCCGCGATAATCAACGAAGCGGGAAATATAAAATTCATTCTGCGTCATCGTCTGCAGGTAGTCGGCAATGGCTGCCGGATGGCCAAGTTTGACGAGGCCTTGCCCGGCATGTGAATCGACGGGACGGGCAATCAGGGGGGACTTTTCATTCACAATAACGGGGCCATCGGCAAGCACGGCGGGGACAGCTAACTCTTCGCGGCCAATTTGTTCCAGAGTCTGCCGGCTTATGCGAGCCGTATCCGGCATGATGACTCCCGGAGCGGACTTCAGCAATGCACAGGCGCTATCGCGCGACAACAAGGCAATGCGGCCAGGCAAATTGAGTACCGGGTGCGGCCAAGATTTTATTGCTCCTGCGAGTTCTTGCAACAGCGACATATTCTCGTCGGATTCGCTGATGGCGACGAACAGCACATCATGATCGGGCAGCGCGAGGGGCAATGGCCGTTGCGGCGTCACATAGAGCATATCGAGCGCGACATCGGAATTTTCCAGCAGCAACTCCAGAGGTGAGTTTGCCATCAGATCGCCCGCCCCCATGAGGGCGAGCACCCGGACTGCGGCCCGCCCGGTGGTGGACGGCAAGGAATAGATTTGCTGCAATGCCAGCGCCTGCGCTTGCATAGTCAAGGCAAGTTCCCGGTTTCCCCTGAGCAGCAAAATCGTAAACAGATCCATAAACGCATTGGCATCCACCTTGCCGGAACCCTTTTCGGCACGAGCGACCAATTGCGTGCCTAAAGGTGTGAGGTCGATTCCGGAAAAGATCATCCGCATTATCTTTGCGAGACCGATAAGGGGCGCTTGCTCGGCGTTGTTCTCAAGAGGCGGTGCTGAGGATTCAGGATTCATGGTGTTGGTTATGTCTTGTTGAGGATTTTCTTGCCGAATGCAATCGTCGCCTTTAGCAAGGCGTCAATGTCGTTCGAACTGGTACGATGGTTGACGATTGCGGCGCGAATTGCGAACCAGCCATTGATGGTGGTCGATGACGGCACGGCGATTCCCGACTCTTGCAGGGCAACCACGATGTCGGCGTTCACCCGGTCTGCATCTTCGCAACGATAGCGAAAACAAACAATGTTCAGCGAAACCGGCGCAAGCAATTCCAGTTCCGGTATTTCCGCTATGCGCTGCTGCATGTATTGGGCAAGTGCGCAGGTATGGGCAATCACTGTACCCAACTTTTCCGCACCGTAAACCTTGATGGTGAACCAGGTCTTCAGCGCACGGAAACCGCGCGACAGGTCGGGACCAAAATCGCACGGCCACGGCGAACCGGCAGCCAACCCGCGCGTTTCCCGTTTCATGTAAGTGGCGGGCGAGGCGAAAGTGCTGTGATGCAGTTCACCATCCCGCACCAGAATGAATCCCGCATCGTAAGGCACCTGTGCCCATTTGTGAAAATCGAATGCGATGGAATCCGCACGTTCCATACCTTGCAGGCGCGGCGCTATTTCCGGCGCCAGCATGGCGAGCGCGCCGTAAGCTCCATCTACATGAAACCAAATTTTTTCTTTCTGGGCGATGTCCGCAAGTGCGGCGAGATCATCAATGGCGCCGACATCCACCGAGCCAGCCGTTCCGGCGATGAAGAATGGGGTATAGCCTGCGCTGCGATCCGCCGCGATAGCGCGCGCTAATGCCGCGACATCCATCTGATAGTGATCATTCATCGGGATCAGGCGCAAGGTATCCAGCCCGAAGCCGGACAAGTCCAGCGCCTGCGCGATACAGCCGTGAGCACCCATCGACGCATAGGCAGACAGACGTTTGCCACTGGCGGCGATACCGTCATGGCGCACTTCGGCGCCAAGCTCGGCCGTGCGGGCAACCAGCACGGCGATCAGATTGGCCATGGAGGTGCCGGTTACAAACAGGCCGCTCGCGCTCTCGGGAAAGCCGAACAAATCGCGCACCCACCGGAGCACTTGCCGTTCCACCTCGATCGGCATCTGGTCGCGTCCGCCCAGGTTGGCGTTCAAGCCGGCAGCCAGCATTTCCGCCAGCATGCCGACCGGTGTGCCGCCGCCATGCACCCAGCCCATAAAGCCAGGATGAGCATTGCCGACGGAAAAAGGAAGAATGTCACGCATGAAGACATCATGCACCTCCGCGAGATCGGATGGTTCCTGCGGCAGTGCTTCATGAAACGGAGTGCGCACCTCCGCTGGGATGGGCTGCCAGACCGGACGTTCGCGGATATGTTCCAGATAGTCCAGAATATCGTCCAGCATCCGATGGCCCTGCGCCCGCAGGTCTCGCCAGTCGGGTGGGTCGAGCGTGTCCTGATTAAGCGTATTTGGTTTCATGATGAAGGGCGATCACGCCGCTTAAATTGACCCGTCTATTTTGACATAGACATCCGGCATGCGGGTGGTTGTACAATGCAACCGGATATTGTGCGCTACACCTGCATGTTCATGATGTCATTATAGGCGGCGATCACCTTGTTGCGCACCTGTACTGTGGTTTGAAATGAAATGTTAGCCTTTTGCATGTCTATCATTACGTCGCTCAGGTTGACCTTATCGTCGCCCAGCACAAAAGCCTGCTGCATGGATTCGGCATGGTTCTGCGCCTGTGCCACACTATCCACCGATGATTTCAATACGGCGGCGAAATCCGTTGCGCCGCTTGCGCCAGTCGCGTCTGCTGTGGTTTTTGGCGCCAATGGCGCAACGCCGCCTTGGGCAATGGCCATCGCCGAGCGCATTTGGGCCAACAAACTGTCCACTCCGGAAACGTTCATAATTCACCTCCCCACTTTTGGAGACTGCACAATATCAGTGTCCAACGCTGGTGCAGCACTGGAAAAGCCGTGGTATTCCCCCGCTTTTCGCAACACCGTACCTGATATGTGCGGTGATAATGCGCAGTATGAGGTAATGGATCAACAAACAGGAAACAGCGGCGGATAAAATGGCAGAAGACAATCCAACACCCACAATGGCACAGGCGCTGGGAGCGCTCGGTTCACGGCAGAATATCGCGCTGCTTACCGCTTTAGCGGCCATTATCGCGTTGGTTGTTGGCCTGTGGATATGGGTGCAAACCCCGGATTACCGTGTGCTATACAGCAATCTTTCCGACCGCGATGGCGGAGCCATTATCGACGCGTTGCAACAACAAAATATCCCGTACAAATTTTCTGAAGGCGGCGGTGCGCTGCTGGTTCCCGCCGACAAGGTGCATGAAGTGCGCCTGCACTTGGCTTCGCAAGGCCTGCCCAAGGGCAGCTTGGTTGGGTTCGAATTAATGGAAAACGAGAAGTTCGGCACCAGCCAATTTCTTGAGCAAGTGAATTACCAGCGTGCACTGGAAGGCGAGTTGGCCCGTTCGATGCAAACCTTGGCCGCAGTACAGGCCGCGCGCGTACATCTGGCTCTGCCAAAACCTTCGGTATTTGTGAAGGAGCAACTTCATCCCAGCGCATCAGTAGTGCTGACGCTGTTTCCGGGTCGTACACTGGATTCCGGCCAAATCAACGGCATCATTCATCTGGTATCGAGTAGTGTGGCGGACATGCCTGCCACGAATGTGACGGTGCTGGATCAAACTGGCTCGATGTTAAGCCCCAACAAGGAAGGCTCAGACACACCGCTGGATCCCTCGCAAATCAGATATGTACGCCAGATAGAGCAGGATTATATCAAGCGCATCGAAGCCATCGTCGCACCGCTGGTTGGCGCCGAAAACGTGCATGCGCAAATTACCGCCGACATCGATTTTTCACAGGCCGAACAAACTGCGGAAACTTTTGGGCCTAACCAACCGCCTAACCAAGCATCGGTACGGAGCCAGCAAAGTGAGGAATCTCGCAATGGTGGTGGTCAAAGTCCGGCGGGAGTGCCCGGCGCATTATCGAACCAGCCCCCGGTTCCGGCTACGGCTCCCATCGTGACTCCGGCCAGCGCAGTTGCAGAAGCGGCTGGCAACACTGGCACCAACGCGCAAAAGGAGTCCACGACCAATTATGAAGTGGATCGTACTATCCGCTATACCAAACTACCGGTGGGCAGCATCAAACGTCTTTCCGTGGCGGTGGTGGTCAATAATCGTACGGTTACTGACAAGAGCGGCAAAACTACTTCCAAGCCGCTTAGCGACAGCGAAAATGAGCAGATCACCGCGTTGGTGAAGGAAGCAATGGGCTTTAACGCAAGCCGTGGCGACTCGTTGAATGTTCTGAACAGTGCGTTCAACGAAGAGAAAGAAACGCCAGTAGCAGAAATCCCGCTGTGGAAACAGCCGGAAATGATTGCGTATGCGGAAGATGCGTTGCGGTATTTGATAATCGCCAGTATCGGATTGTATTTGCTGTTTGGCGTGATTCGTCCTGCCATCAGGAATTTTGAAAATGCGCGCAAACAGGCCAGTCAGGAGAAAGCCCGGCAAGCCGAGGAGAGAGTAGGGTTGGAACATCGCGCACCGGATGGCCAAGCCGCCTATGATAATAACCTTCAGTCCGTGAAACAGATGGCGCAGAATGATCCCAAGGTGGTGGCAGCCGTAGTCAAGGAATGGGTGAGTAAAGAATGAGTGATGCAGGCGTCCAAAAAAGTGCGATTCTGCTCCTGACGCTGGGTGAACATGCGGCGGCAGAGGTACTGAAATACCTTGAGCCACGGGAGGTACAAAAAATTAGCACCGCCATGGTGGCGTTGAGAAATTTGTCGCGGGAGCAGATAACCGAAGTATTTGATGAGTTCTACCAGCTTGCGGCAGAAAAAACCACGATCGGCATGGACTCCAATGATTACATCCGCCGCATGCTAACCCAAGCGTTGGGCGACGACAAAGCGGCGGGGTTGCTTGACCGTATCATGCAGGGGGACGATACCAGCGGCATCGAAAGCCTGAAATGGATGGATCCGGCGCAGATTGCCGAAATGATAGGCGGCGAACATCCGCAGATCATTGCCACCATTCTGGTGCACCTTGAGCCGGAACTTGCTTCCAGCATTCTCGGTTTCTTTACCGAACGTATACGCAACGATGCGCTATTGCGCATTGCTACACTGGACAGCGTACAGCCCACCGCGCTACGTGAATTGAATGATGTGCTGACCACCCTGCTGACCGGCGAAGGAGTAGGCAAGAAGCATATAAAGGGTGGAGTGCGTACCGCAGCGGAAATACTCAACTTCATGGGTAGCGTGCAGGAAGGCGCCGTTATCGAAACCGTGCGCGGCTATGATGCCGACTTGGCGCAACAAATTATCGATGAGATGTTTGTGTTTGATGACTTGGTTGAGGTGGATGACCGCGCGATCCAGCTCATTCTGCGTGAAGTCCAGTCCGAATCGTTGATCGTTGCGCTCAAGGGCGCAAGTGAGGAATTACGCGAGAAGGTCTTCAAGAATATGTCCCAACGCGCCGCCGAAATGTTGCGCGAAGATTTGGAAGCAAAAGGCCCGGTCAGGGTCAGCGAAGTGGAAGCGGAACAGAAAGAAATTCTCAAGGTGGTACGTCGCTTGTCGGACGAAGGGCAAATTGCACTAGGCGGCAAGGGGGACGAATCTTATGTCTGATATGGTCGCCAAGGAGAAACTCACCGCCTATCAGCGCTGGGAATTACCTACTTTCGATATAGCGAAGGAGGACATTGCGATGACCGCTAAGCTTCCCACTGCAGCCGAGGTTGAGCATATCCACCAACAGGCGCATGAGGAAGGCTATCAGGCCGGCGCGCAAAAAGCGCGCGACGAAGCGCAACGTCTGGCAGGAATAATAGGGGCGCTGGACAAAGAGTTGCAACAGGTGGATCAGCAGGTTGCCCAGAACTTATTAGATCTGTCCATGGAAATTGCCAAGCAAATGCTGCAACAAGCGCTCAAGGTCAAGCCCGAACTTATACTCAGTGTAGTAAACGAGGCTATCAGTGAATTGCCGCATTTCAGCCAACATGTCCAGTTGATTTTGCATCCCTCCGATGCAGAATTGGTGCGCAGCAAAATGGGGGAGCAACTTGGCCATGCCGGCTGGAAGATTTTCGAGGACGTGCAAATGGAACGCGGTGGATGTCGGGTAGAAACTGCGAATAGCCAAATTGATGCCAGCTTGACCACTCGCTGGAAGCGCGTAGTTTCATCTATCGGTCAGGACAACTCATGGCTGGAATCGTAAAAAGCAGGCCAGACGTGATGGCGTCGCCCCTTTCCAGCATCCACGCCCAGCGTTGGCAAAATTGCCTGCTAGACAATAGGGAGTCGGTTATGCAGGGTGGCTCCCTGCTGATTAGTGGTCGCTTGACTCGGGTGACCGGGCTGGTGATGGAAGCAGTTGGCCTGAAAATGCCGGTTGGTGGCACCTGTCTTGTTGAATTACCGAATAGCCGGATCGAAGCCGAAGTGGTCGGATTCTCCGGGGAAAAATTATTTCTCATGCCGGAAAATGACGTGCAAGGTCTGATGCCCGGTGCACGCGTAGTGCCGCAGGAGCCGATGGGAATGCCTTTGCTGGGTGGCAAGAATCGCATGCTGACGAGGCGATCTGGGGATCGTACGCGCCATTTACCGGTAGGCAATATGTTGCTGGGGCGAGTGCTGGATGGGGCCGGGCGCCCGCTGGATCAGCTCGGGCCGCTGCCGGAAGAAAAAACTGCACCGTTGCAAAGCCGTCCGATCAATCCGCTGGATCGCGCGCCGATCAAGGAGCCCCTGGATGTCGGTGTGCGCGCCATCAATAATTTGCTTACTGTGGGACGCGGTCAACGCATGGGACTGTTCTCTGGCAGCGGTGTGGGCAAAAGTGTTCTGCTCGGCATGATGGCACGTTATACCAGCGCCGATGTCATAGTAGTCGGACTAATTGGCGAACGTGGCCGCGAAGTAAAGGAATTCATCACTGATATTCTGGGGCCGCAAGGTTTGGCACGTTCCGTAGTGGTCGCCGCGCCTGCCGACACCAGTCCGCTGATGCGCATGCAGGGCGCGGCTTATGCCACTACCATAGCCGAATATTTCCGTGATCAAGGCAAGGATGTGCTGCTGATAATGGACTCGCTTACCCGTTATGCCATGGCGCAGCGAGAAATTGCGCTGGCCATCGGAGAGCCGCCGGCCACTAAAGGTTATCCGCCCTCGGTGTTTGCCAAGTTGCCGCAGTTGGTGGAACGTGCCGGTAACGGTACGGAAGGCGGTGGCTCGATCACTGCGTTTTATACTGTGCTGACCGAAGGTGACGACCAGCAGGACCCTATTGCGGACAGCGCGCGCGCCATTTTGGACGGCCACATCGTGTTGTCGCGCCGTCTCGCCGAACAAGGGCATTACCCGGCCATAGACATCGAGGCCTCGATCAGCCGCGCCATGAACCATCTGGTTTCCGAACCGTATTTCAGCTCGGTTAACCACTTCAAGCATGTGTATGCGCATTACCAGCGCAACCACGATTTGATCAGTGTGGGTGCATATGTCAGTGGCAGCGACCCATTACTCGATCAAGGTATCGCGATGTACCCGCGTATGGAAGGCTTTCTCAAACAGGGTATGTACGAGCGCGCAAACTATGCCAGCGGTGCCGAGGCATTTAGCCATATATTTGACAAATAGCATTGGTAAAAATCATGACCAAGAAATTTTCCCTGCAACCACTGGTAAAGCTGGCACAACAGCAAAATGATGCGGCTATCAGAAAATTCGGTCAGCTTAACCAGCAGCAGCAGGCTGCACAGGCCAAGCTGGATACCTTACTGCAATATCGCAAGGATTATCAGGCACGTTTTCAGGAAGCGGAGCAGAACGGTATGACTCAATCTGCACTGTGCAATTTTCAGGATTTCATACTGCGTCTGGACGAGGCCATCACACAGCAGCGCAATGCTAACGAACAGGCCCGCAGCTTGCTGCAAGTGGGCCGTGGCGAACTGCAAGAGGCGCAACGCAAAATGAAATCCTTTGATACTTTAGAGCAACGCCATATCGAAAACGAAAAGAAGCTGGCGACAAAGTCCGAACAGCGCCAGCAAGACGAGCACACCGGACGCTTTGCAGCCATCAAGGCCGCAGCCGCACAAAACGAGAACTAATCACAGGAGCCTATCATGCAAAGCCTGCCCGTTACCGCCACCACTATCGTCACTGCACCCGCGACAACAACGCAAACGTCCACTGCAACGGATAACAACAGCGCCGCCCAAGCTGTGGAACCGTTCGGCAGCGTGCTGGCGCGCCAGCGCGCCAATGCAGATACTCATCAGGACGGCAAGAAGCCGGACAGCAAGAAGTCAGCATTATCGTCTGCGAATGATCTGATTAACATTGCGACCAGCAATGATCCAACTACACAATCACAGCTACCCACACCGGATACGGCCAGCATACCACCCGCTAGCCTGCTGGCGGCACTGTTGCCGGCTACCGTTGTTACGAACAGCCCCGCAACCAAGGAAAAAACTGATCCGCAAGCGTCTGCCCCGAGTGGGGTGAGCACTTTGCCAAGCGATATGCTGGCGGCGCTATTGCCTGCGGCCGTTGTCACAAACAGCCCCGCAACCAAGGAAAAAACTGATCCGACAGCATCTGCCCCGAGCGGGGTGAGCACTTTGCCAAGCGATATGCTGACGATGATGGTACCTACTGCTGCCACAACCAATGGAAAAGGCATCCAGGAATCCATAACTAATGGCGGTAAAAAAACGCAATCACCGCCAATTGCAACAGTTGCAATTGGCACATCACTGCTATCTGCGGGGAACAAAACGGCATCTGGAATTTCAGGAGGAGCATCGGCGCTGCCCGGCGCACAAGGCAACGCCAAGCCGGAGACGGCGACTACTGGCAACACCAGCAAAGATAATACTTTCGCTGCCGCGCTGGCAACATTAAGCAAGGATGGTGCAAAAACAGCACAGCCTGACGCGGGCGCAACGAAAATTGCTGCGCAGCCAGTTGCGCCCACCGCTCTGGATAGCCTGGTGCAAAGCGGCATCGCACCCATTGTCGCCAGCCAGAGTGGGGTAGCACAAGCAGCGCAATCGGTTATAAACACTCCGGTGACGGATAAAGCTTGGGGCAATGAATTCAACCAGAAAATCACCTGGATGGCCACACAACACGTACAAACCGCAGAGTTGCATCTTAACCCTCCGAATCTGGGGCCGCTGGATGTGGTGCTCAAGGTCAGCGGCGATCAGGCCACCGCACTGTTCACCTCACCCCATGCCGCTGTACGCGATGCGGTGCAACAGGCCTTACCTCAACTACGGGACATGTTGGCGGGCAACGGGATTACGCTGGGCAATGCCACGGTGAGCGATCAATCTCCAAAAGACCAGCAAGCCTGGCAGGCCAGCCAGCAGCAAAAGGGAAATGGGGGAGCAGCCGGAAAAATAGACACGCCAGTTACAACTGGAGGCATCGCGGCCGTTGCTACAGTTTCGCTTGGCTCCCGTCATCAGGGAATGGTGGATACATTTGCCTGACGGGCTGCCGCTTAATCTTGAGTTAAGGGAAAATACCAAGCTGAGGGGAATTCTGCACCTTATTCCGGTTATCATATTGGCCGGATTTATTTAATAATCCAACTCAAGGTGCCCCAACCAAGTAAGGAGCAGTAATGGCAAAATCGGCAAAACCGGCCCCAGCTGAAACTGAAGCCCCCGCAAAACCAAAAAGCAAAAAAATATTGCTCGTCATCATAGGCGTACTGATTTTAGGGGCTATTGGAGGTGCGGGTTGGTGGTTTTTTATGAGGGATAAGCACACTGACGAACCCAAAGCAGCTGTGGTGGAAATACCAACATTTATGGTGTTAGAACCCTTCACGGTAAATCTTCAACATGAGGAAAGCGATCAATTTTTGCAAATTGGCATCACGTTGAAAGTCTCCAGCATGGAAATGGCGGACAAGCTCCGGCAACGTCTGCCGGAAGTTCGTAGCCGCCTGCTTTTCCTGCTGTCGAGTAAGCGCGCCTCGGAACTGATGCCAATTGAAGGCAAGAAAAAACTTGCCCAGGAAATTATTGTGGAAACCAATACCATACTCGGGTTGCGCACCGCCCCCCAACAAAACGTTGCGGCTGAAAGCAATGTTACGCCCAACGCAGATACTGCATCCGGCGTAGAGGTCGCCACTGCGTCCGGCGTGGACGCCGTCACTGCGGACGCCGCCGCTTCAGCGCCAGTGGCAAGTGACAGTGCATCCAATAATGGTGTTCTGGACGTGCTATTTACCGCCTTCATCATTCAGTAATCATGCCATGAGCAAAGAGTTTCTCTCCCAGGATGAAGTTGACTCGCTACTGAAAGGGGTCACCGGCGAGGCTGACGAACCGGAACAGCAGGCCGAGCCGGAGGGCGGCGTCCAACCGTATAATCTGGGTACGCAAGAACGTATCGTACGTGGGCGTATGCCCACAATGGAAATAATCAATGCCCGTTTTGCGCGTTTGTTCAGAATTGGCTTCTTCAATTTGATTCGGCGCACCGCAGACATTTCAGTGGGGCAAATCCGCGTACAACAATACAGCGAATTCATCCGCAACTTGCCGGTGCCCGCCAATTTCAATGTAGTCCAACCCAAACCGCTACGTGGTCATGCACTGTTTATTTTTGATCCCAACCTGATTTTTCTGGTGGTGGATAATATGTTCGGCGGCGATGGACGTTTCCATACCCGCGTCGAAGGACGCGAATTCACCCAGACCGAACAACGCATCATTCAAAAATTGCTGGCTGCGGTATTTGAGTCCTATGGCAAGGCGTGGGAGTCTGTGTATCCACTGGAATTCGAGTTCGTGCGTTCGGAAATGAATTCGCAGTTTGCCAGCGTAACTACTCCGAACGAAGTGGTGATGGTTACTACTTTCGACATTGAATTCGGCGGCATCGGTGGGGCATTTCACGTGTTGATGCCATACGCCATGATAGAGCCCATTCGTGAGTTGCTTTACAGCACTGTGCAAGGTGAGCACATGGTGACTGACCAACGCTGGCAGCGCACACTGTCCAAGCAAGTTCAGTCTGCGGATATTGAGTTGACGGCGATCCTTGGGAAAGCTCGCATTACGCTGGATCAGGTGCTCAAAATGCATGGCGGTGACATTATTCAGTTGGATACAGAAGACAATATCGTTGCACAAGTGGATGGTGTACCGGTTCTGGAATGTAAGTATGGGGTGTCCAACGGTCAGTACGCCGTGAAGGTGGTAAAAATGCTGGCTACAACAGTGAACGAAACAACCGATGGAGGCAAACATGCCTGATGACAGCGCAGAAATAAGTGCGGACGACTGGGGCGCCGCGATGGCGGAGCAAACTGCGGCAGCACCAGAACCAGCTGCGGACGACTGGGGTGCCGCAATGGCGGAACAGACTTCAGCCACACCGCCTGCTGCAGCTATTGCCCAGCCTCATGTATTCGAGCAGCTTGGCGCAGGGGCGGGGCAGCGGGGTGCGGCGCACAACGATCTCGATATGATCATGGATATCCCTGTGCAGCTCTCGGTCGAACTTGGGCGCACTAAGATGCCGATAAAGAACTTGTTGCAACTGGCTCAGGGGTCAGTAGTGGAGTTATCCGGTTTGGCTGGCGAACCTCTGGATGTGTTAATCAACGGCTTCCTGATCGCACAGGGTGAAGTGGTGGTGATAAATGAAAAACTTGGCGTACGCATCACAGACATCATTACTCCATCGGAACGCCTGCGCCGCCTCAGTCGCTAAAATGAGAGACTCCTTTACCTCTTCTAACAATAACTTGGAACGCATCCGTTTTTGTCTCATTGCCACTTTGTGTGCGCCGTTGTTTGCGGTAGCGCAAACGGCGCGCCCGGTCTACACGCCGCCGCCAGCTGCGGTATCCTCCGGCAGCATACTGCAAGTTATTTTCAGCTTGCTACTGGTGTTGGCTGCGGTCGTGCTGGTTGCCTGGATACTGAAACGCATCAATCTGCCGCAACATGGCTCAGGAAGTATGCTCAAGGTGATTACTGGTGTGGCAGTTGGCCAGCGTGAACGCATCGTCCTGGTAGAAGTCAAGGACACATGGCTGGTGGTGGGCGTTGCACCCGGCCAAGTGCGCACCCTGCACAGCATGCCCAAGGCCGATCTGCCCATCTCGCAAGGGGAAACGCCCCTCGCCATGGATGGAAAATTTCAGGGCTGGCTGAAGCAGATGATGGAGAAACGCAATGCGGGTTAGCAAACTATTGTTGGTGCTCCTGCTGGTCACGCTGATTCCGGCTGCATTTGCGGCGGATACCGGATTGCTCGCTGTCACCAGCACTGGCACTGGCGGTGGACAGACCTATTCACTCAGCCTGCAAACTCTGCTGCTGCTCACTTCGCTGAGTTTCTTGCCTGCCGTACTGCTGTTGATGACCGGTTTTACCCGCATCATTATTGTGTTGTCGCTGTTGCGTTCGGCCATCGGTACGCCAACCTCTCCGCCCAATCAGGTATTAATCGGGCTGGCACTGTTCCTGACGTTTTTCGTCATGTCGCCGGTGCTGGACAAAATGTACAAAGAGGCCTACTTGCCCTACAGCGAGGACAAGATCACGCTACAACAAGCGTACGAGACGGGCAGCATCCCTCTCAAGGCCTTTATGCTGCGGCAGACACGCGAAAGCGATCTCGCCTTGTTCGTAAAAATTGCCAATAGTGAACCGCTGCAAAGCGCAGATCAAGTGCCGCTGAGAATTCTTGTGCCTGCTTACGTTACCAGTGAATTGAAAACCGCATTCCAGATCGGTTTCGTGGTATTCATCCCGTTCCTCATAATCGACATGGTGGTGGCCAGTGTGCTGATGTCGATGGGTATGATGATGGTGTCGCCATCGGTGATTTCCTTGCCATTCAAGATTATGTTGTTCGTATTGGCCGATGGCTGGAATCTGCTAATCGGTTCGCTGGTGCAGAGCTTCTACACATAAGGTTAAACAGTAATGACTCCTGAAAGCGTGATGACACTGGGCCGCCAAGCGCTGGAACTGACCCTGATGGTGTCGGCTCCGCCACTGTTGGCGGCACTTATCATCGGGCTGGTGGTCAGCATTTTTCAAGCGGCTACCCAAATTAATGAAATGACTTTATCTTTCATTCCGAAACTTATTGGGATGTTCGTGGTGCTGATTATCACCGGCCCGTGGATGGTCAGTATGATGGTGGATTATATTCAGCGCCTATTCAGCAGCATCCCGGGGCTGGTCGGCTAATGTGAGCTTGGCTGAAATGGTTTGGACCAAAATTAAACAAAGCCGCTTGGGCGTCTCTAAAAATGCAGCATTTGGGATGAATCGGTAATTTTATGATCAGCGTCACCAGCGCCCAATTATCCGCTTGGCTTGCCCTGTTCATCTTCCCATTCACGCGCATTCTTGCCCTGATTGCCACCGCACCCGTGCTGGGCAATCAACAAGTGCCGGCGCAAGTAAAGATTGGTTTGGCTCTGCTGTTGACGGTAATCATCGCACCCACTCTGGGGACTCAACCCAATGTCGACGTAGCTTCCGCATTGGGATTAATTGTGCTGCTGGAACAAATTCTGGCTGGTGTTGCGATAGGTTTCACCATGCTACTGATCTTCTCAGCCATGGAAATGTGTGGTGAACTTGCCGGGCTGCAAATGGGGTTGGGCTTCGCCAGTTTCTATGACCCGCTGAATGCTTCCTACACACCGGTAGCTTCACAATTTCTCAATACCATCGCTACGTTAGCCTTTCTCAGCATGGACGGACATCTATATATGCTGGAAGCACTGGCCGATAGCTTCCACACGTTTCCGATCAGCGCCTCCGCGCCTCATGCGGTAGCGCTCCATACACTGGCAGCCTTGGGCGGCAGCATTTTTGCAAACGCCCTCCAGCTATCCATGCCCTTAATCGGGGCGTTGTTGATTACCAACTTGGCGCTCGCTATCCTGACGCGTAGCGCGCCGCAACTCAATATTTTTCAGATCGGCTTTCCAATTACCCTTGCTGTCGGTTTTGCTGCGCTGTTGCTAACAGTGCCCTACTTCGCTCCCCTGCTGGAGCAAATTACCCATACCAGCTTGGGCACCGCGTTGCATGTCATGCAACAATTTGGAAAACCCTAAATTTGCGCTGCAACACGGCGTGGGCTTGGTACAAATCGGGAAAAGATGGGTGAAATCCCACCCGGTGGGCCAACAAGAGATGCTATTGGATGTAGTTAAACAAAGACAGATTTTCCACGGACACAAAAGATTTCTGCGCTGCTGTTAATATGGTTTGCTCTTGAGTCAAGTTGCTGATTGCTTGGGTCATATTCACACTCTGTAAACCTGCCAAAGTTTGTTGGTACTGGACGTGAAGATTGTTGTCGCTACTAGTCAAGGCAGCCAAGCCGTCCAAGCTTGACCCCAAGGCGGCATTTGCTGTACCGATGCTACTCATGGCGTTATTTAAGCCGCTTATCGTACTTTGTATACCTGCAGTCAACTGTGCAGTAGCTGCCGGATTACCCGTGGTGGGTGTATTTAAGGTAGTAATAAAATTTGAAATAGTCTGGAATACGCTTACATTGGTGCTCGGTGCAATAGTAAACGTGTCACCACTCGCAGGTGCTCCCGAAATGTTGATCTGCATACCACCAACGCTGATAGCCTGCCCGCTCACATAGGCATTCCCCGTCGACACTGTGGCCGCAGTCGTGGTGTCGGTCAAGTCGTATGTGGTTGCACTGGTGAAATTCACCTGATAACTATCCCCGTTAACTAACGCTTGGTTAATCACACTACCTTGGCTGGCAACGCCGGTTCCCGTATTCGTAGCAGTCGCTTGTGTGACAAACGTCCCGTTGCCATTCTTGATGCGCATAAAAATATCCGCACCGGAGCTGCTGGATGCTGATTGACTATTTGGGCTTACCTGGATCGAGCGCTGCCCGTCATCGCCCATGTACTGCACTCCGGTTGAAGTATTAACGAAAGGCTGTGTGCTTCCCTTAAAACCGGAGAACATGTAGTTTCCGCTGGCATCCTGAGAATTTGCCATTGCAGTCAACTGGCTCAGATCGCTTTGCAGGGTAGTAGCAACTGATTGCCTGTTAGCATCTGACATTCCCGTATTGCCCGCACTGAGCACAGATGTCTGTACGCTTTGTAGCAGCGTATTGAAATTCTGCAAGACTCCTGAAGCGAGAGTCTGTGTGCCCTGTGCCATGCTGATGTTACTGAGATATTGGGTGTTGGTCGCATCCGTTTGCGTCACTTGAAGTGCTTGCGCAGCGCCGCCAGGATTGTCCGCCGGAGTCAGGATGGACTTACCGGTGGAGACTTGCTGCTGGGTTTGCAGCATATTGCTCTCTAGTGTATTTAACTGAGCTACATTTGCGTTAAACAGAGTGCTGGTACTTATACGCATGGCGCACCTACTTTCCTATTGAGAGCAACGTGTCAAACAAAGTGCTGGCAATCTGCATGGCTTTTCCCGCTGCCTGATAAGCCTGCTGATAACGCAACAGATTGGCCGCTTCCTCATCGAGATTTACCCCGGAGACCGACTGTTGTGATGCAATGGTACTGTTCAGCAAGGTGGTCTGCGCCGTACTGGTCACTTGCAAATTGCTCGTTTGGTTGCCCACTTGGTCTACCAGTTGGCTGTACACCCCAACATAACTGGACGTTCCGCCCTGCATGGTATTTTGGGTTTGCAGGGCTGCCAATAACAGAGCATTGCGATTGTCTGTCGTTGCACTGGTATTCTGCGCGATGGTAAAGGTATCACCATTGGCCGGTGTACCTGTAATCGTAAAGCTGGCACCCCCAAAGCTTATGGTCGCCCCGGTGGTATAAGTTACGGGCGCGCCTGCTGCAAACACAGTCGCAACACCATTATTGGTAACAGTCACGGGAACGGACGGAAAGCCGGTAAGCGTGTTTGCTGCTGAGTTATAAGTTAGTGTAACGGCGGGCGTCACAGTTGCGGCAGTATACGTCGAATCAACAGCCCCGGCGCTGATCGCCGCAGCCCCGGTATTGGTTGTGGGTGCATTGGCCATCACAGGTGCCGCCGCCGCAATCAGGGCGGGGTTGGTTACAGCAACCGAAATGTTGGTCGCACCGTTTATGGTTGGTTGGATAAGAAAACTGTCACCGGCGTTAGGTGTGCCGGAAGCAAGGTTGATGCTGACGCCGTCCACTGTCACCGGTAGTGTGGCTGAGGTTGTAACCGTGTTATCTGAGAGGCGTGTCAGGGTGTAATTTGTCCCATCATAACTCAATGAATAATCACTGCCAGTGAGCTTCGAATAATTAGTGATAGTGGCTGTAACTGAAGCCGTTCCAGTATTTGCAGAATTTGTGTTGACCACTGGCACGGGGTCGGTGAAAAAGCTGTTGGTACTGCTAGCCATATTTCCATTCAGATCCTGCCCAAGCGCATTCTGTTGATTGAATGTTCCAGCTACCCCCGTTGCTACCAAGCCCAACATGTCTTGCGTTTGAACAAGCGTCTGACTGCGGAAAGCAAGAAGCCCACCCAAGGCACCGCCTTGAATACTGCTTTGTTGTAACGGAATGAGGGTTCCACCGGCGGTGCCGACAGCCACATTAAGCTGGGATGGATTGCTGGTCGACTGGACAGCAGAAAGGCTGTAAGCCGTATTACCCGATACCAGCACTTGCCCGGAGCCAACAGACACATTATAGCTGCCGTCGCCTTGCTTCACGACGGTTGCACCGATTTGTTGGTTCAATTCAGTAACGAGTTGGTCGCGCTGATCCAGCAAAGCATTGGGAGGCTGCCCACCGGATGACGATTGTGCCAACACAATACTCTGGTTAAGGGCTGCAATTTGCTGCGCATAACCGTTGATCGAGCTTACGCTGGTTTGAATCTGCCCATTCACACTGGTATTAATACTTGTCAACTGCTGGCTTAATGATTGAAAAGTGGTCGACAGGGATTGTGCAGTGCTAATCATGGTCTGCCGTGCTGGCATGGACTCAGGTGAATTGGCTACAGCATTCACCGCGTTGAAGAAGCTCTGCAATGCAGGCTGCACCCCCGTAGTAGAACTGGCCAGCATATTATTGATCTGTTGAATCTGGCTGTAGTAGGTATTAAGTTGCGCAGACTGTCCAGTCTGCTGGGTGACCTGACCGGAAAGAAATTGGTCGTATACCCTCTGAACCGTACTTACGGCGACCCCTGTGCCAAGATAACCAGACCCCGAATTTTGTCCCGGGGTCGCAGCTTGCACAGCTTGTTCACGGTTATAGCCAGCCGTGTTTGCATTGGCAATATTATTTTCAGTCGTCGTCAGCCCAATTTGAGCCGCATTCAGCGCGCTGACGTTAATACTAAATAGGTCACTGCTCATAGCATTTTCCTTAACACTCCATACGCCTTATTTACTCTTATCGGCAGCCTAGATTGTTTCTTTAATCTTTACCCTAGAAAAAAGCGCTGATTCACGAAAAGCACTAAAACTACAAAAATATTCAACAAAGATGAAAAACAGTAGATCGTTACTTTATGGGTAAAAGACTAATATTGTACAGTCTTTTGATTCATTACGTTTTTTCGGGCGCTATCCACCCAACGTATTGATGCGGCTCATGACTTTAGCCAGTTTGGTGGCATAATTCGGATCGGTTGCATAACCTGCACGTTGCAAGGCTTGGGCTGCAGCTGGCGCCCCTTGCCCTTCTTGTACTACGGATGCATAACGCGGGTTATTGCCCAGCATATTTGCATAATCGCTGAAAGCTTCAGCATATGAACCGTAAGCGCGGAACTTTGCCACTTGTTTATGGGGTATACCATTTTGGTACTCGGTGGTCGTCACTTCTGCCACCTTCCCGTTCCAATTGCCGGTCGCCTTGATCCCAAATAGGTTATAACTATTACTGCCATCGGGCAACCGAATTTCACGTCGTCCCCAGCCACTTTCCAGTGCGGCTTGTCCCAGCATCAATGGCGCAGCTACGCCACTTTCCTGGCTGGCTTGGAGGGCATAGGGCGTCATTCGCTGCACGAAGGCTTGCTGAAAGTTATCGCTATACGCCGAAGGTACGTCATTGGCAGCCAATGCATTCGTGGCATTGCTCCGTGGCGAGGGTATGTTGGTAGCCGTTACAGATGCACTGCCCGACAACTTGGCAGGCAATTTCCCCGGCAATGCCGCAGCAGTGCCGGGAGTGGCCGACTTGCTCAATTGCTTGACCATGATGTCAGCCAGTCCAATTCCCCGGCGCGACATACTTTGTGCTAACTGCTGATCCAGCATACCGGTAAACAACTTGGTCTGTTCGCTATCGAACATCCCGTCCTGTGGCGTCGCGTCGCGCATGCTTTTCAGCATCATGTTCATGAAC
>Ga0302277_1000637_pt1 | contig 26472 bp, 25 predicted proteins | sample III_Bog_N3_1_FD_198759 | JGI IMG/M metagenome (GOLD analysis project Ga0302277, IMG submission 198759) | Peat permafrost microbial communities from Stordalen Mire near Abisko, Sweden - III_Bog_N3_1 | ecosystem: Environmental > Terrestrial > Soil > Wetlands > Peat | place: Sweden: Abisko... | reverse complement strand
CGGCAACAGCCGACGAAACACGAAAGTCAACATAGCCTTCATTTAAATAAAATTTTCTCAGCAATTCACGATCGTAATTCATACGGTCGGGATCATAATAATCATTAGATGAGAAAAAACGCCACCAAGCCGTTTCGCGCGTATTAATAACTTCCTGAAGCTCATCATCACCATAGTGGTTATTGCCAATAAATTTAATGCTGCGTATTCCTGTGCGTTTGCCTTCATTAATCTCAAAGACAAGATCAACACGATTTTGCTCCAGCTTCACAAGCTTGGGTTCAACTGTTGCCGCAAATCGACCAGAGCGGCGATAAAGATCCAGGATACGTTGCACATCACGCTGAACGCGTGGCAATGTATAAACAAGACGTGGTTTAAGCTGAACTTCTTTTTCGAGATCTTCTTTTGAAACGGCATCATTACCTTCAAAAGTAACGCGATCAAGGACAGGATTTTCATCAACCTTAACCACCAAGGTTGATCCATCCATAGCTAGACGTACATCCGTAAAGAGTCCGGTTGCAAAAAGAGCTTTTAAAGAGGCATTCAACTTATCAGCCGTCGCGTGATCGCCCTTCGCAAGATTAAGATAAGACATGATGGTTGCGGGCTCGAGACGCTGGGCTCCTTCAATACGTATATCCTCGACAATATTTTCGGGAAAAACTGATGAGCCTACTGGTTGTGTTGCCCCAAACAGACTAGGACTTGTATTCATCATCATGGATTGCGCATATACAGCCGTTCCATTCACACAGAGAGCCAAGCCCAAAACCATGGCTCTCGCGTGGAAAGAAAACGGATGTTTAACCATTGATGCAATGCCTTGATTCTACGAGAACAGACCACGAAGGTAAGCAATCACCTTAAGATGCACAAGATCATTCCATGTTGCAAAAACCATCAAGGAAAGAACCATGACCATCCCAAGGCGCGCCCCGTATTCTTGCCAGGTTTCACTGACAGGACGTCCGCGTAACCACTCATAAACATAAAACGCAATATGTCCGCCATCAAGCAAAGGAACCGGGAAGAGATTAATAAAACCAAGATTAATGGATATGACCGCCATAAACCAAATCAGAGCGACGACCCCATCTTGAGCCACATGGCCTGACATCTCGGCAATACGTAAAGGCCCCCCAAGCTCTTCGGTTCCACGCGTCCCCATAATCATCTGACCAACAGCTTTAAGCGTACCGCTGGTAATATTCCACGTCTCGAGAACCGCCTCTTGCATGGCCCGTAAAGGGGGCCATTTTCTGTATTCGAGCTTTTCCGACATAATGCCGATACGTCCAACCTTATGCTGCCCCCCAAAGCGGTCCGTCACATCAACGATTTCAGGTGTCACTGTGAGAAGCACATGGGCGCCATTTCTTTCAACATCGACCTGCATCGGTGTGCCTGCATTCAGCGCTACAAGCCGCTTAATATCTTCAAAACGGTCGATGTGATCATGATCAATGGAAACGATATGATCACCTACTTGAAAGCCCGCTTTGAAAGCCACACTGTTTTCAACAACTTCGCTAATATTGGCTGGCGAATATGGTTGACCTTGAAACACAAAGAGCAGGGTTAAAACAAGCACAGCAAAGATATAATTAAAAGCCGGTCCTGCCAAAACAACGGCAATGCGCTTTTTGACATGCTGATGATAAAAGGCAACCTTTCGCTCATCTTCGGTCATGGTGTGAACGGTTTTATCCGGCATACTAGCAGGGTCGGCATCGCCAAACATGCGCACATAACCGCCCATAGGAATCCAGGACACCTTCCAACGTGTGCCATGCTTATCATTCCATCCAAAAATTTCGTGACCAAACCCAATTGAAAATGTCAAAACACGAATACCGCAGCGACGAGCAACCCAATAGTGGCCAAACTCGTGAACAAAAACGACGATGCTAATGACAACAAGAAAAGGAACGGCATAAGTTTTAAGAAGCTCCAAAATATGGAACATGGCAAATCTCCTACTTTTTATCTGATAGCGTTTGAATCTTTGCTTCCGCAAAACGGCGGGCCGCTTGATCAACCTCAAGTAAAATATCGAGATCGGTTAAAGGTTGAACCGCTACACCATTCAATGTTGCTTCGTTAACGCGTTCAATATCAAGAAAACCAATACGATGATCGAGAAAGGCTTGGACCGCCATTTCATTGGCGGCATTCAGTGTGGCCGGCGCTGTCCCGCCTTTTAACATGGCTTCACGTGCGAAGCGCAACGCCGGAAATTTGACGGGATCGGGAGTCTCAAATGTTAACTGCGCAATTTTAGCCAAATCTAAACGTGGGGCTGGCGTTGCCATGCGATCGGGCCACGCTAATGTATACCCAATCGGAATGCGCATATCGGGTGTGCCCATCTGTGCAAGCACAGAACCATCTTCATATTCGACCATGCTATGGACAACGGATTGTGGATGTACGATCACCTCAATTTTATCCGCCGGCATATGAAACAAAAAGTGGGCTTCAATGACTTCGAGTGCCTTATTCATGAGGGTGGCACTGTCGATTGATATTTTAGCTCCCATACTCCAAATCGGATGTTTAACGGCCTGTTCAGGGGTCATTTGAGCCATATCTTGCCGTGAAAGCGTACGAAAAGGTCCACCGGATGCAGTCAAAAGCAGACGCGCAATACGATCACGGTTCTCAAAATCAAAGACTTGCCATATGGCATTATGCTCGCTGTCGACAGGCAGCAATCGGGCCCCTGATTCAGCAACAAGTTTCATCATAAGAGCTCCAGCGCACACAAGGGTTTCCTTGTTCGCGAAGGCAATCATAGCGCCCCGTCGTGCGGCGGCGAGTGTCCCAGGCAATCCTGCCGCGCCCACAATTGCCGACATAACCCAATCACTCTCAGCTTGAGCAGCCTCAACAATCGCCTGTGATCCAGCTGCAACTTTGATACGTGTTCCACTCAAAGCGTCTTTCACAACCTGGTATTGCGATTCATCACCAATGACCACAAATTCGGGATTTAATTGACGTGCTTGTTCAATCAAGAGTGTTGCATTTTTATGAGCCGTCAACGCGACCACTTCATAATCGGCGGGCGCACGGGAAATAAGATCAATCGTCTGGCACCCAACAGAACCTGTTGATCCAAGAATTGTCACGCGACGACGCGCCGCTTTTGGCGATAAATTCTTTTGAGGTTTGGGACTTACTTGAAGCACTGTCATTGGATATTCCTAACACGTAAGGGGGCGTCTTCGATTACCACGATATCAGGTTGCCGCCCGCCATTTGAAACAACATAAGAAGGATCGACGCAAACACCAAACCATCGATTCGATCCAGGATACCGCCATGGCCGGGGATAAGCCCACCACTTTCTTTGACACCCGCCCGGCGTTTAACATAAGATTCAAATAAATCGCCTATTTGGGAGGCACCCGAAAGACCAAAAGCCAGAAAAAGTGGCTTTGTTGCCAGAGGTACCCCTTCATAGAGGCAGAACCCCACAGCCGCAAGTCCCGCTACACCAAGTCCTCCCCAAACCCCGGCCCAGGTTTTGCCAGGACTTATCTGGGGTGCCAATTTTGGTCCCCCCATGACACGACCAATAATATAGGCCCCGATATCGGTGCCCCAAACCACGGCCAATAGATAAAAAACAAGGTCCATCCCCATAACGAGATCATGAAAATGGCGCAAATAGAGCAACGACCAACCAAAGGCAGCCATGTAAACAAATCCTAAAATGCCCCACAGCGTCGTGCTCAAAGAACGGATATAAAAACGACTCAAAACAAGTATGAAACTGAGCGCTAACATCAGCCCGCTCCAGGCTAAAACAGTCGTCGACAACAATGCCCCAAAAAGAATAGCCATCGCAAGGGCCACATCAAGCCAAAACAGCTGTCGTTTTTTGAAACGATCAATAAGCAAAGCCCATTCTGAAAGACCTCCCGACACCATCAGGCAAGTCGCGTACATGAAGGGGTATCCATCATGAGCAACGATCCATATAACGAGAGGCGCCAACACCAGGGCCGATGCCAATCGTAACCAGAAATTACGGTTGTTAAAGGAACTTAGATCAAACTTTGGCAACCGAAGCTCCATAACGGCGTTCACGCCCCTGAAACTCGATCAGGGCGTTGATAAGATGCTCGTCGGTAAAATCCGGCCACAAAACATCAAGGAATACAAATTCAGCATAAGCTGATTGCCACAAAAGAAAATTTGAAATCCGTTTTTCTCCACTGGTGCGAATAACAAGATCCGGATCCGGCATGCCGCCTGTAAAGAGAAAAGATTGCAACAGATGCTCATCAATTGCATCGGCTTGAAGCTGACCGCGTTCAACAGCTTTAGCCAAACCGCGTGCCGCTGCCGTAATTTCCTGTCGTCCCCCATAACTAAGAGCAAGTGTTAAGGTGAGAACTTTATTATCTTGCGTCAAATCTTCAGCATGTCCGATCATTTCAACAACGTCAGGAGGTAAGCGCTTACGATCTCCAATAATACGTATACGAATACCTTCTTTATGCATCGTTGCTAACTCACTGCGCAGATAGTAGCGCAAGAGTCGCATAAGTTCATTAATTTCAAACAGGGGACGATTCCAGTTTTCCGAAGAAAAGCTGTAAAGCGTCAAATGACTGATCGATAATTGGCGTGCGGCTTTAATCGTACGTCGCACCGCTTCCATGCCCGCACGGTGGCCCATGGTCCGCAACAAACCACGGCTTTTAGCCCAACGTCCATTACCATCCATAATGATGGCGACGTGAAATGGTGATGTAAGGGGTTCAACTTCAGTCATCCGCGTCCGGATCCTCATGAAAAAAGTTGAAACTTATCCAACATGCCTAACATTAAACATGTGATATTTCTTTTTCTTTAGCCGCCAATGTTTCATCAACCTTTTTGATGAATTCATCCGTAAGCTTCTGAACCTTGTCGGTTTGTAATTTATGCTCATCTTCGGACAAGCCATCTTTTTGCGCTTTTTTGAGCGAGTCCATCGCATCACGCCGCACATTGCGCACAGCAACACGAGCTGATTCCGCATATTTACCAGCAATCTTAGCAAGTTCTTGGCGACGTTCCTGGCTCAGCTCAGGGAGCGGAACACGTATCAATTGGCCGTCCGGCTGAGGATTGAGACCAAGGCCAGCATCCCGAATGGCCTTCTCAACATTTTTGGCAAGCCCTTTATCCCACACTTGAACTGTCAAGAGACGAGGCTCAGGAACACCCACCGTTCCCACCTGATTAAGGGGCATCATGCTTCCGTATGCGTCCACATGAACATTGTCCAAGAGATTGGTTGATGCACGCCCTGTACGTAAACCACTAAATTCTTTACGGAGCGACTCAAGAGAAGCTTCCATTCGTTGCTTTGTTTGATCCAAATTCATCATCCACATCCTTCCAATAACCCTGACGAAATTAACATAAACCGCAAAAGAAACAAGCAGTTAGGATGTAATAATCGTGAATTTGCCTTTCCCTTGAACAACTTCAGCAAAAGCGCCATGGGTAAAGATCGAAAACACGAGAATGGGAATCTTGCTTTGACGTGCGAGCGAAATGGCTGATGTATCCATGACTTGTAAATCCTGGGATAGAACATCGAGGTAACTCAACCGATCATAGCGTATGGCATTTTTTTCTTTGGTCGGATCCGCGCTGTATACGCCATCGACTTTCGTGGCTTTTAACAAAGCATCGCATTGCATTTCAGAAGCGCGCAAGGCGGCCGCACTGTCCGTTGTAAAAAATGGATTACCTGTTCCTGCGGCAAAAATAACAACGCGTCCCTTCTCCATATGACGCATCGCACGCCGACGGATATAGGGTTCACAAACAGCGGACATAGGGATGGCCGACAACACGCGTGTCTGAACACCAACCATCTCAAGCGCGTTCTGCATAGCAAGAGCATTAATAACGGTCGCCAACATTCCCATATAATCAGCCGTTGATCGGTCCATGCCGTTGGCAGCTCCTGACACACCTCGGAAAATATTTCCCCCACCAATGACGGCGCATACTTGAACACCGGTTTCGACCACCGCTTTGATTTCGGCCGCAACGCGATTGACCGTCTCTGGATCTAGCCCATAGTCCCCCGAACCCATAAGGGCTTCGCCCGATAATTTGAGTAAGACCCGCTTATAAAGTGAAGGACAATTTTGGGGGAGTGCGTGAGGTTTTGTCATGGGTTGCTTTTCTGCCACATTCTTAGACATAGATTTTGTCCCTATCGACCAGGGTTATATCATTCTTTAGCAAATTCTTTAAATGATCTACCATAAAAAAAGGGCTCGTCCAAGCTGAACACTTAGCGAGCCCCCTTCCTATAACAAAGACTACCTAAAATCCTTTTTAGGAAGCCATTTTTGCAACTTCCGCTGCAAAATCATCTTGTGTTTTTTCAATACCTTCACCCAACTGATAGCGCGCAAAACCGGCCAATTTAATCGGAGCCCCCAATGTCTTCGAGGCCTTTTCAATTACTTGACTAATGCGCGTTTCACCATCCACAACGTAAACCTGTTCCAAAAGAACAACTTCTTCATAATATTTACGAAGACGTCCTTCGACCATTTTGGCAATAATCTCTTCGGGTTTACCGCTGGCACGTGCTTGATCGGCCAACACGTTACGTTCACGCTCGAGAGCTTTAGCATCGACATCCGCAATCGACAAAGCTTCGGGACGTGCTGCGGCTACATGCATGGCAATTTGTTTACCAAGCTCTTGAAGCTTAGCGACATCGGCCGAGGATTCGAGGGCCACGAGAACACCAATTTTACCAATGTTCGGGGCCAAGGCATTATGAACATAACTTGCAACAATGCCATTCGCGACACTTAATTGAACCCCGCGACGTAGGGTCATATTTTCACCAATGGTTGCCACAAGGTTTGTCAAAGCATCTTGAACCGTGCCGCTTGGTGGATAGGGTTGCTCTTTAAGTTTTTCGATATCGGCAGTCGTTTCCAATGCAATTTTGGCAACCGTGGCTGCTAAAGCTTGGAACGCTTCATTGCGTGCAACGAAATCGGTTTCGGCGTTCACCTCAACCATCGCTGCTTTCGTTCCAGCTGATGCAACCGCAACAAGCCCTTCGGCCGCCACACGTCCAGCCTTCTTAGCCGCTGCTGATAGGCCCTTCTTACGTAGCCAATCAACCGCCTCATCCATATTGCCTTGATTTTCTGCCAAGGCTTTTTTGCAATCCATCATACCTGCACCGGTTTTTTCGCGCAGATCCTTGACCATGGTCGCTGTAATGTCGGCCATTTGTTTTCTCCCTATAAGTTCTATTTGTTACGCGCTAACAGCTACACTTGTTTCGGTGACAGGCACTTCGACCGCTTCACCAGCATCTTTGTCGCCTGACATCAATTCCGCCTGCAATCCTTCAAGCACCGCTTTGGCTGTGAGATCACAATAAAGATCGATAGCGCGCGATGCGTCATCATTCCCTGGAATTGGATAGGTAACACCACTTGGATCCGAATTGCTGTCAATCACAGCAATTACAGGGATTCCTAACTTCACGGCTTCCGCGATCGCAATATTTTCCTTAATGGTGTCGATAACAAAAATAACGTCAGGCAAGCCGCCCATATCTTTAATACCACCCAACGCGCGCTCAAGCTTGTCGCGACTGCGGATCATTTGCAAAGATTCTTTCTTCGTAATTTTGCTTGCTTGGCTTTCAAGTCTTTCATTGATATCACGTAAACGCTTGATCGATTGTGAAATCGTTTTCCAATTGGTGAGCATACCACCAAGCCAGCGGTGATTAACGTAGTACTGTCCACAACGTTTGGCGGCTTCGGCGATTTTTTCTTGCGCCTGACGTTTTGTTCCAACAAAAAGAACACGCCCCCCATTGGCGGCGACATCACGCATGGACTGCAACGCACGTTGCATCAAAGGCACGGTTTGTTCGAGATCGATGATATGCACATTGTTGCGCACACCAAAAAGATAGGATTGCATTTTAGGATTCCAGCGGCGCGTGTTGTGGCCGAAATGGACCCCCGCTTCAAATAATTCACGCAATGTTACGACAGGCATCGTCATCTTTTTACTTCCTTTTCCGGTTAATCACACGTGCGTTTGAGAGTTGTTGATAACAACACCGGATGGCTAAACTGCGGGATTGACCGCGGCCGCCTTAACGCATGTGAGCTTTATTAATATCCAAAGGGAACCATTCCCAAAGGCCTCGGCTCTATAGACGATCGAGAAGCTGAAAGCAACTCCGATCTCTTCCCAAGTAGATATCTAATCCCTTGAGATATCATCAGAAAGCCCAAAATTAAGTAACGCTTTCAAGCCTTTTCTGTCCCTGACTTTGGACAGGGCCCTACTCAGACTTTTTGTCGCCTCCTTAAGAAAAGAAAAACGTCAATTAAAAACAACATACTGATACATAACACATATATAGAAGTTAACCCCTCGCCGCGAGCATGTTTTTATTTACAGACTGACTTTATACTTGCGAGACATCCTTGTATATTATAGTAACTTATTACCCATTAAATGTTTATTTCAACGTAAAAGCATAATTACAGAAACGCCATGCATACCCTGCCCAAATATAGAAAAATCAAAATAGCCGGTTTTGTTATTAACCGTTTAGAAGAGTTTCTCGTCAGAGCTGATCATGATTTGTTTGCAAACACCACACGTGATTCAGAAGGCACCTCGATCCTCAATCATCATTTTCATCCTAAAAAAGGCCATTATCCGGCAAAGGGACCGACCGGCGGCCTTTTTTTGACCGCCACACGAAGCGGAACAGTCATCGAAGTTAAACCACCTCATATTCCCCCCTACTCAAAACATCGTCCTCACAAAAACACTTTTTTGCGCTACGATCTAGATCATGCCATTGACCCCGTTTATTACCATACGCTTGTTGAAGAATTATCAAGGTTATCGGTCAAAGATCGCCAAGAGATCACCATCTTCTATTGCACCCCTATGCAACCCAATCTTGCGCTGCATGCACAGCTCGAGATTCTCGCCCGCAAGCTCGAGCACGAGAAACTTCTGAGCCGTGGCGGGCTTGTCTCTTTCTTTGGAGCCCCTTTGCATGATTTTGCACAGCAAGAACTTCACAAAATTGGTCATTTAGAAGCATTCTCACGAAACCCCGGTAACGCACAAAATTTTATCCATCAACAATATATTCACCTTGATGACGCCCCCTTGGGCGTTCAGCGCATTCTGAAAAATGCCAACGTACCTGCGGCGGTTGTCTCACGTCAAGAAAGCGCCTCTTATATTACGGGCTATCAAAATATTGAGCATGATTTTAGTGCAACTGCCGCCGTCATGGCCATGCGCAATGCACGCATTGTGGATTATATCGATCGCGTGCCGCATGCAAGAGGCCAACTCTGGACAACAAATTCAGGTGTTGGGCCACATCTTTTCGCCGAAGCAATGCAAACAAACATTCACGAGATCATTACCGTCAAGATGCCGCCTCATTTAGCTCATCGTCAATACGGTCAAAAGACCGAAGCTCCCAACATTACGGACGAAAAATTGCGCGCTGTTGTGGCGAGGGGATACCATGATCCCCGCGGTCATGTAAGATTCATTCGCTCCAATCGGATAAACCAAGAGACCCTCAACGAAAGCCGCAAACTTTTCCATGAAGTTCTCAAAATAAACCATTGTGACCATGCCCTTAAAGCAGAGCAAGTCCAGGAAAGTCAAACGGCCCCTCTTTCGCATCACATCGCCCAACGCTTTTCGGCTCCGCGTCTGCATCATTTCAGCCGAGCAGCTTTGTGACTATGTTAATGAAAGCATTCCAACGATTGCCGATATTTATTAACGATTATCTTAAAATAATATGACAAATTTTCTTCGATCAAAGAATTATTATTATGTTATAAAAATGCGTTATCCACCGATAGTATTTTAGATGATTTTATAAAAATGGATTAATCATGAAATTGCACAACACACAAGATTTGCTTTGGGATAAAGAAGACGAGGGGCATGAACTAGCCATCGTTCCGCTTCGTCCCGACAACATGGAAGCAGCAAAACATATTCTCAGCCAGCAATTTCCAAGTGAAGTTGAAGCCGCCGTTCAATCTCTTGAAACATCTCGACGATGGCCTAACCAAATTAATCTTCCTGGTGCTGAAAACCTTAACAGCCTTAACTATTACGTCCTTTACGTTGATGGCGTTCCAGCAGGGGTCACTGGATATTATAGTTATAAGGATGCTCCCAGAGAAGCGTGGCTCGGCCGAACAGCTCTTAGTTACATTTTTCGTGGCCGCCGTCCTGATTTAAGTCCTGTCCTCTTGAATTTTATTACCGAAAAAGTTCGGCAAACCGGACATTTTAGATTTTATAGCCGGAGCGTACAAAACCCAAGCCATTCGTCGGATGAACTGCATAATATGCTGCAACAAACGGGTTGGCAGAAACAAGTCCTCAATCAACCTCATCAAGGTAGTGAGATTCATATTTATGGAAGAGCCATCAATGGTCTCTATAACCCCCTTAGTGAAACAAATCTTAGAATGGGCTCTGAGGCCGTTCAGACACCTCACCCTACATCTCAAGTTTTCTTAGAACTGCAAAAGGCGGAAGCCGAATATGCCGAGATTAAACGCCAAAGGCTCGAAAGAGCGACAAGCTTTCGTGCCCGTTTTAAAGATGCAGAGACCTATGTAAAGGATGGTCGGTTCATGGACCTCACAGGGGGCATCTATCACCAAGTCCATAATCCTTACACCGATTCTTTCAACGTCTTAAATGAAAGACTTTTTCCTATTGTCCAGAAAAGAGAAGTTGTTTTTGGCGAGGATGGGTTAAGGCTTTATGTACAACCGGATAAAGATATACGATTTGCCGCAAGCGAACGACGTATCTTCGGCATACTAAACGAAGATCGCACCGAAGTCATAGCAGCCATTGTTTATAACATTGCCTCCTTTCCAACGAGCCTAAGACACCAACATAATGTCGACGGAACGCTTGGGATAACCTATTTAATGACACATGAAGACTATCATGCCAACGGCCTAGGCGCCGTCCTCATCCAAAAGGCCCAAGAGCAATCAAAACAATTCTTGGCCAAAAAGCTAGGCCTTCAACACTGCAATATCATTATGATGACCGAGCAAAACGACCCGATGACAATGAGTCTTCGTGCCTATATTGATGATTTTGCCGGTGCCAGAATGGGGACAACAGAGCGCCAAAGATTCTGGGGATATTTTGGCCAACGTAACATCGAGGGATTTCATTACACGCAGTCTTCGCTACGCCCAGGATTACCTGAAATTGATCTTGCCTTGCATATCAGAATGCCCGGCAATGAGACCACCATACCATCCGGTCTTTTAAAATATATGGTCCTATCATATGCTTCGCGCGCCCTTAACAAACAGATGGCTTCGGATATTACAACTCTACCAGGGCCCGCCCGTATGGATAGCGACTTAAGCGAGTTAAGAGATTTCTTATTAGCCGCTCCAGTACGCGAATATGCGCAAGGTGATAGCCATATCCGAGCTGCTGTTAAATATGAGCTAAGCAAACCCAATCCGCGGATGGACGTTTCGGTCGGTCAACTCATCACTGAATATGATGATGCTGTTGCTCACGCTAGTCTTCAATGCCCCACTCCCCTCCGGAGTATTCCGAAGGGATCCCCATTACAAGCAACGTGCATACCTAAGTAACAAGAATATATTTTTAAGTACAAATTATTTTTTTAACGATAGCAAAGAAGGAGTTTAATAATGGCTAGTCATATTAGTATTCTTGGCAAAACAATTCATGAAGATGGTCAAGGGCACACATCCGCCGCCGGTGTCCTCGTTGACTACAATGGCATGAGTATTCATATCCCCTTAGTTGAGGACGACGCGCATATCCGTCTTATTTTTGGACAAGCCGCTTTTGTGACGCGTCCAGGGGGGTCATTGATTGACAACACATTCCAACGTCTCGACGCAACGGTTATTCCCGCTGTCCAAAACATCATACGTGGTGAGTTGACACAACCAAAGGCCTTTGCAACCCGCAAACAAATCCTTACCCTCTAAATCAAAAGAAAAGATCATCACGAGAGCTGATAAAGGAAAGAGAAAGAACCTTTTCAATGGATGCTTTACAAAGCGACCCTTTGAAAAGGTACTTCTCTATCAAGAAGTATCAATGTCTCTCGTTTAAATTATAATCCATGAATAAAAGGAGATTATCCCTCGGGATAATCTCCTATCACTTACATATTTCCGTTTGGCACCCAAGGGGCAAGGACTTCCCCGCGCTTGAGAGCTTCAGCGAGGGGGGTGAATCCTTCGACGACACTTTCATAAAGCGGGCGCTTAAAATCCACAATAAGACGCGGCGTTTCTGCTAAAGGCGCCCATCGCCACGCAACAAATTCGGGATTCTCAGGCTCAAATTCTCCAGACAAATCAATGTCTTTGTCTTGACCTAAATAGCGGAGTGCAAACCAACTTTGTTCTTGCCCGCGATATTTTCCACGAAAGACCCCGCCACGATATTGCAGCCAATCCGGAAATTCATAACGCAGCTTTTCTGGCAACAAGGCAAGAATAGTGGCATTATCGGTACCAATCTCTTCTTTGAGTTCACGTAGTGCGGCCACAGCTAAATCCTCACCTTTTTGAACGCCGCCTTGTGGCATTTGCCAGGCCCCTGGACGATCGCGTCGTTCCGCGATAAGAACGTGCCCCTCTTGATTGAATAAACACAAGCCGACACCTTGCCGATAAGGTAACTGTGTAGGATCGATTATCATTATTGCACCATAGCCGAAAGGGGAGCCAGCGCTATGCCACGCTGCGGCAAAGTTTTCAACCACGCATCAAGACGATCAAGTGTAATCGGCAGAGGCGAGACCATTCCAACAGCCATTCCATTGACACGGGCGGCTTGTTCAAGCTGCGAAAGAGCAGCATCAATGGCTTCAGGCGTTGGTGTTTGATCAAGCCCCGCTGTCACCGTCACAAGCGGCACATGCTCCTCATGCGCCAAACTTGAAACCGAACTATGCGGCACAACATGTGTATCCATCACCAAGAGACCACGCTTCTTAAGCTCCAACATGATGGGCTTTAATTTCTCGGGATCCGTTGTAAAGCGTGACCCTGAAAGGGAAGTAACACCTATAAATCCGACTCCCTGACGCAAGCCCCATAAGAGACGAACCAAGTTTTCACTATTGGAAAGATTGGTCAAAAGGGCATGGGCCCCTGGGTCACTTCGTGGATAATCAAAAGGCTCCATCGGTAGATCCAACATCGTTTCATGGCCTTTTTCTCGCGCCTGTGCACACCATGCGGCAAGCCCAGGGCTTTCGATGCTAAAAAGCAATGTCACGCTACTCGGTAATCGGTTGATGGCGGCATCACTATCAATATGCCCCATTCCCATATGCGCAACAACGATGGCAATCCTCGGTCTTGAGTCTGTTGTATTAAAGGGATGGGCATAAGCCTGCCAAGGCTGGGTTCCATCTTCCGCAATTTTGGGAAGCCCGCCTTCGGGTGTGTCTTGCACCAGAGCTGGAAAGGGCGCTGGATCAAGTTTAAAAGTAGCACTTTGCGGATCAACAACCGGAGCACTTGCTGGCGTGTCATTGAGGGCTGCCGAAAGATTTTCAGCTTGCGACGCATTCACAATTTTTGATTTATAGACTTCCCCTTGGAACGTTTCCTTAGGTCCACCCTCACCTCCCTGTGTCAATAAGTTAGCCAAAGAGAACAGTCCGCCGATAACAGCAAGACTTACAACAAGAATGCCCACCTTAAATTTACGCTGATAACGGGCCAAAAAAGTCTCTCGCCGCGGGGATGAATGTCCCGTCTCGACAAAATCTTTTTTGGTATCATCGGTCGAAACCGCCACGTTCATTAGCCTTTCTTGGCTTCAAACAAATGTACCCCGCGTATGAGATCAAGGGCGCGCGCGAGTTGATAATCAAAGGGAGCTTCATCCTTCTTAGATGATTTGCCATCCTTATCATTCTTATCTTTGTTGATATTATTATCCGAAGATGGGATAGCGTCCTCGTCTTCTTGATTATCGCTTGGCTCAACAGTTGCCGATTTATCTTTGTTTGGATTCTGAAGCGCACCCTTCAAATCCGCTTCATGAAGCATAGGACCTGAAGCAACCTTCTCTAGTTTTGCAGGCTGAACCAGGATATCCGGATCAATCCCAAGAGCCTGAATGGATCGGCCCGAAGGTGTAAAATAGCGCGCTGTTGTGAGACGCATAGCCCCCCCACCCGCAACCGGGATAATCGTCTGCACAGATCCCTTACCAAAACTACGCGTTCCGATAAGAATCGCCCGCTTATGGTCTTGAAGAGCCCCCGCCACAATTTCAGACGCCGAAGCCGATCCACCATTAATCAGAATGGCAATAGGTTTGCCATGCGCTTTATCGCCACCTTTGGCAACAAAACTTTGATCTTCTTCTTTATGACGACTGCGCGTTGACACAACTTCCTTGCCTGCATCCAGAAAAGTTCCGGACACGGACACGGCTTGTTCCAAGAGACCCCCTGGGTTGTTACGCAAATCAAGAACATAGCCGGCTAATTTCGAACCAATCTTTTGATCGGCCTCTTCAAGAGCCTTATCAAGGCCAACTTGAGTCTGTTCATTAAAAGCGGTAATGCGAATATAGGCGACGTCACCTTTAGGTTCCCATTTGACCGATTGAATACGAATAACAGCACGTGTCAGCGTGACATCAAAAGGCTGTCCTGACAAATTTCCGCGGCGAATCGTCAACGTAATCTTTGTCCCAGGAGCGCCACGCATCTTATCAACGGCCTCGGCAAGCGTAAGTTCCATCACAGGCTTATTATCAATATGGGTAATAAGATCACCCGGTTGCAAACCCGCTTTGGAGGCCGGCGTGTCATCGATGGGGGAGATGACCTTGACGATATTGTTTTCCATAGTCACTTCGATGCCTAAACCACCAAACTCTCCTTTTGTTTGGGTTTGCATATCCTGAAAGCTCTTTTTATTGAGATAACTGGAATGGGGATCCAAAGAACTGAGCATACCATTGAGCGCTGTTTCAATCAGCTTTTCATCTGTTACGGGATCGACATAATCGGCACGTACGCGTTCTAATACATCGGAAAAAAGTGTCAGTTGTTTAAAAGTATCAGAGGGATTTTCAGCCTTTGCTTCAGGGGCTGCTTTATCCGCGCTTGATGAAATAGACGACGAATCTTTGGCCTGAATATGGGTCCATAAGGGAGCGGAGGCTACTAACGCAACAACAAAAACAGCTACCAAAAATCGTAGGGAAATCTTGGGCATAAGAGGGTCCTGTCATTGGCTTTAAAATAGGGTTACGAAACCCCCACTCTCGCAGCAAGAGAGGGGCAAGAATCTTCTGGTGTCCATTATACCTGCTCACGGCGTTTTGGATAGCGTAATTCCTCCGCTGGTTGGATCAATTGGTTCATTATTATGACGGAGCTCAAAATAAAGTTCAGGTTTATCGGCCGCCATTGCCGGCAAAACCCCTAAAGGCTCACCTCGATCGACCTCCTGTCCCATTTCCGCATCGATACGACCGAACCCCGCTAGAAAGCTATGGTACCCCTTGTCGTGCTGTAAAATCACAATTTTGCCATAACCACGAAACGGACCCGCAAAAACCACACGTCCCGCCATTGGGGCCACGACAGGACTACCCGGTAATGCAACATAGGTCAGACCTTCACTCATGACATCATCGACGTCACGCGTTCCAAAAGTATGTATGACCGTTCCCGTAACCGGTGGCCGCAACACGGCGCTTAACGTTCCGGATGCACGCGGATGGGGTATGGTTTTGGGTGAAACTTTTTCAAGGAGCTGGCGCAAATCTTTTGCTTCACTGGATAAGGCAATCAATTGTTTCGAAATGGCCTGTTTCTGGGCTTCGGTACGCTGCATCATACCTTGGCGCGTTTTGATCAACTGATCCAATTGCATTTGTTGCTGATGCAGGTTTTCCTCAGCTGCCGCCACCAGATGCTTTTGTTGGGCCATTTGGCTTTTCATCTCATTAAGCATAACGAGATCATGAGCCATTGTTTCGGCTTGTCCTTTAATCTCGGGCAAAACGGCACGCAAGAGGATCGAACGATGAATGTGATCCGTCGTTAATGTGGTTTGCAGAAAGAAAGTCTCAGGCGGTTGACGACTAAGTTCGATAAGCGCTGAAATCACGAGCGCTAGTTTTTGGCGTTCATCAATCAGCGCTTTCTTTTTATCAGCAATATCTTGAATCAATTTATCAAGTTTCTCTTGAAGCTCTTGGGCCTCCTCGGCTTTATCCTGCATAGCTGCCGTTGCCTGAACAAGGTTCTGACGCAAAACCTTTAAGACGTCGCGTGTATCTTCGGCCTTACGATCGAGGTCCGATTGCTGCTGCACACGTTGATCCATTTGATTTTCAATCTGCCGTAACTTATCTTTTGTCGCGGCCTGCGCAGACAGGGCCACCCCTAAAAGACAGAGAGCAAAAAAACCTCGTGAAAGGGAACGCTTATTCATGGCCCCTCTAATGGACAATCAAGCTCGCGCCATCCATAACCGAAGGTTGGGACATGCCCATAATCTCTAACAAAGTTGGGGCGACATCCGCAAGCTTACCATCCCGTAATGCTTTAATCGAAGCGGCAGCATTAATGAGCATGACAGGGACCTTTTCCAACGTATGGGCCGTATGCGGTCCATGGGTGGTCACATCATACATGGTTTCACAATTACCATGGTCTGCCGTAAGAAGAACAACACCGCCTTGTTTTTCAACAGCTGAGAAAAGCAACCCAAGGCATTTGTCGATCGCTTCTACCGCTTGTATCGCGGCTTCTAAAGAACCTGTATGACCAACCATATCGGGGTTTGCATAATTCAAAACGATAAAATCATATTGCCCTCCCTCGATCGCCATCACGACACGACGGGTTAGATCATGGGCCGACATTTCGGGCTGTAAATCGTAGGTTGCCACATGAGGGGAAGGAACCATTATGCGTTCTTCCCCGGGATAGGGTTGCTCACGACCACCATTAAAAAAGAAGGTAACATGCGGATATTTCTCAGTTTCGGCAATCCGTAACTGTTTGAACCCCGCTTGCGATACCAAGGCCCCTAGACCTTGTTCAATCACCTTAGGTGGAAAGAGCGCCGTCATCACTTCATTCAGCGGATCCGAATATTGAACCATGCCGGCGGCTGCCGCGAAGACAATCACGCTTTCACGTTTGAAGCCCTGAAAAGCTGGATCCAATAAAGCCGTTAAAATTTCGCGCGCACGATCGGCTCGAAAATTGGCGAAAAGAATACCATCGCCGTTCTTCATACCTGAATAGTTGTTCAGAACGATCGGATCAATAAATTCATCATTTTTTCCCGCCGCATAACTCGCCTTGATCGCCGCCTCTGCCGTCGTGAAAGGTGAGCCTTTGCCTTCCGTTAGAAGACGATAGGCCTTTTCAACACGTTCCCAACGTTTATCACGGTCCATGGCATAATAGCGTCCACAAAGAGTAACTAAGTGAGCGCCTGGAATTGTCATCAGCTCTTTTTCAAAACGGCCGATTTGCTCGAGCGCGCTTTGCGGCGGAACGTCACGTCCATCGGTAAAAGCATGTACGGCAACCGGAACACCTGCTTGTGTCACAAGACGGGCAAGAGCCACCACATGATCTTGATGGGCATGGACCCCTCCCGGAGACACCAACCCCATCACATGGCATGTACCCCCGCTCTTTCGAAGGCGCGCGATCACATCCAGCAAAGCGGTATTTGATTTTAATTCATCTTGCGCAATCGCCCGATCTATCATGGGTAAATCTTGGAAAATAACCCGTCCAGCACCCAAATTCATATGGCCAACTTCCGAATTCCCCATCTGTCCTTTTGGCAGACCAACATGTTCTTCAGAAGCATCAAGCAGGGCATGCGGGGACGATGCCCAATAGTGACGAAACACTGGAGCCTTCGCCCGTGTAACGGCATTATCACAGGCATCCTCGCGAAATCCCCATCCATCAAGAACACATAAAACAATGGGTCGTGGTCGCTGAAAAGATGTCATGAAATCCCTTTGGCTAAAAATTGATCCGCTATTTTATCCATTATCTTTGCTAAAGCTATATCTTTGACAGAAACACCACCGGTATCATGGGTTGTGAGCTCAACGTAAATTTTATTATAACTGTTATGCCAATCCGGGTGATGATTCATTTCAGCGATGGACAAAGCCGCGCGCGTCATAAAAGCGAAGGCATCATTAAAATCTTTAAATACGTATCCTTTGCGAAGAACTTGCCCACGAACAGCCCATCGCCTTTTGACACATTGAGCAATGCCAGCTTTTATACTTTGTGGTTTCATAGGTTACTCCCGATGGTAAGGGTGGCCATTCTTAATCTGTTGCGCGCGATAGAGTTGTTCCATAAGCATAACGCGAACCAAGCGATGCGGCCATGTTAAACGCCCAAGTGCCCAGGTAAAATTCGCCCGCTTCTTCACATCGGACGTTACCCCATCCGCCCCCCCAATCACAAAAACAAGCTCCTCAACGCCTTGCTTCTGCCATTGAGCAATATGGGACGTTAAATCATAACTCGTCATATCTTTTCCATGCTCATCAAGCAGAACAACGAAGCTTTTGGGTGTTAAGGCTTTTAGTATGAGTTCGGCTTCCGCCTTTTGGTTAGCCCCCGCCGGCAACGATTTTGACGCCGTCATCTCCTTGATGGTTAAGGAACCGCGTAAACGTTTTGCATATTCGTCACACCAATCCGCTTCGGCACCGCGTATTTTACCTATAGCTAAAAGAATTATTTTCATCGTTTATAATTTAATCGCTACAAAATGAAAACGTCGGTAATCGGCGTACCAAACCCCTGTCTGACACAAATCAGGCCGCGCCTCTTCTTCGACAAGCTGCAAAAAGGCCTCACGTTGATGGGGCGGAACTTTTTCAACAAAAAAGCGCCCAAACATTTGAACCCATCCTTTGAGCCCGCCCGTTTCTTGTCCAAGCTCGGTTAAACGATCATAAAGATTCATAAAGCGGACTTCAAAACCGGCGTTCTCAAGAAGCAGCGCCGCTTCCGCCGGTGTCGGGAAGGCCCACGGTTTCTCAGCTTCTGTGACACGAATGCCGTAACGCGCCAAAGCGCGATCGAGCGCACGTTCAATCGCAGCTATATTCCCAACACCGCCCATTTCAGCGACAAAGCGGCCACCTTGACGAAGAACAGAAGCCACCTTTGGAAAAACTCTGTCAATTTTCATCCAATGAAGTGCCGCGTTTGAAAACACACCATCCACAGGCTCCGCCCAGGTTAATTGCTGCGCATCTTGATGGTCAAAAACAAGCGAGGGGTGTGTCTGGCGTGCCAAGGATATCATATTGGCATCGCCATCAACCCCTACGACCCGACAACCAAACGCTGCAATTTCAGCTGTGAGCTGACCTGTTCCACAACCAAGGTCCAGAATAGATTCTTTAGGTTGAGGGTTTAAAATTTGAATAAGATCGCGCCCATAGGCAGGAACAAACCCAAAATGACTGGCATAAGTTTGAGCATCCCATCCCGTCACGTCGTTCCTCCCTTATTGAGCTGATTACGCCTTTGATGCTCCTGTGCCACGCCAGATACTTTCAAGATTATAATAGGAACGCACTTCCGGTCGGAATAAATGGATAATGACGTCACCCGCATCCACAAGCACCCAGTTGGTGTCCGACAATCCTTCAACACGTATATTTTTTAATCCTAGCTTTTCGAAAGCTTCGCGCAGGTAATGAGCAATAGCCGATAATTGACGTGAAGCACGTCCCGAGGCGATAATTAAATAATCCGCCATACTGCTTTTGCCGGCCAAATCAATCGTGAAGACTTCTTCAGCCTGACGCTCGTCTAAAACCTGAAGAGCTGCTTTTAATATTTGCTCACTCATACCGGGCGGTCTTTTAACGCGCACCTGAGGTATGGCAGCTTTGGTAAGTTTTTGTTTTGGCACGGCTGTCTTTTTGATTAGAGCCTTCTTGCTCTTTTTATCCGCCGCACGCGGTGCCGTTTTTTTGGCCCCTTTTTTTACATTTATTGTTTTCTTGGGCCCTTGTTTCTTTACGGCCGCCTTAGGGGCTTTCTTTCCAGTCTTCGATCGAACCACGTTCTATCCTTCCAATGGCTGTTATCTTCATTTTAAAATTTATTCTGGCGCTTCCTTAAGGCTGTTGCCGAAAGATGACTAAGGTCATTATCCAACACCAACCACGCTGGCGGTTTGACTTCGGCCAAGAGTTTGGCTTTTTGGCGATTTATCCAGAAACGATCAAACCGCACAGCCGCTTTTCCCCGACGACGCCCTGCAGCATAAGCGGGTCGACGAAAAACAGCAACGGGTACGGATTTAAAAATATCGCCCCAAGCACGCCAATGTTCGATTTGTTGCATATTATCGGCCCCCATAAGCCAAACAAAATGCGTCTTAGGAAACCGCTTACGGAGAGCCTTAAGAACGTCAATTGTGTAAAAGACGCCCCATTGATGCTCAAGATCCGTGACATGGATCCTGGGATGTTGGGCCATTGCGGCGGCAGTTTTCATACGCTGATTTAAAGAGGCCATACCATGGGTCGATTTAAGGGGGTTTTGTGGGCTTACCAACCACCAAATATGATCGAGTTTAAGTCTTTTAAGTGCAAAAAGGCTTACCTGACGGTGTCCTGAATGCGCAGGATTAAAGGATCCCCCCAATAAACCAATACGTTGACCGGACCAAAGAGCGGCTGAATGAGGGTTGATAAGTACCATATTTTCCTTTTACCGCGAGCTGTTCCATCCCTGCAAGCACCCATCTTCTACATTAAGTGCCAAGTAAACGGCAAAAAACCATTGATGAACACCGAAATCCCCTTTGACTTCATGAATGAAGGGCCGTCTTCAACGCCGTAAGCCGAGCCTTTATGATTTTTAGCGAAAAAAGGGGCTCATAAGACGATTGAGCGCTGTCCCGCACCCTTAAAATACCCAAGTAGCGAAAATTTTTTAAATTCGCTACCATCCCTCCATGGATTCTCTCATCACCTATCGCCTTCCTTGGTCGCGGATAAGACTTTCATCTCCTTATGCTGGCAATAAAGAGGGCGACACGTCTATTGCCACGCCGCAAACGGGCATTACAACAAAAACCAAGCCCGCGACGCAAAAGCCTTCTATGTATAAGGTTTTGCTCCTTAATGATGATTATACCCCTATGGAATTTGTTATTCAGATCCTCGAAAGCTTTTTTAATAAATCGCGCAGCGAAGCCACCCGCATCATGCTGCATGTTCATAAAAAGGGTGTCGGCTTATGCGGTGTCTACACATTTGAGGTAGCGGAAACAAAAGTTATGCAAGTTATGAACGCCGCACGCCAAGCGCAACATCCCCTTCAATGTACAATGGAAAAAGAATAGGTAGCAAAAATGTCCAAGAAAAGTGCGTCACCTCTGTTGCAACTCGGCCGTCCAACGCCTGTCCCTCCGTCTCCGGATCAAGCGCTTTTAGAAAAGATACCCTGCCCCTATCCTCAGCATGATTATCTCGTGCGTTTCGTCTGCCCTGAATTTACAAGCCTGTGCCCCATCACAGGCCAGCCTGACTTTGCTCATTTTGTCATCGATTATGTTCCCCGCAAATGGATCGTTGAGAGCAAGTCTTTGAAGCTTTATTTACAATCTTTCCGCAATCATGGTGATTTTCATGAAGCCTGCACGGTAGGCATAGGCGATCGTCTCCTTACCGTTCTTAAACCTCAATGGATCCGTATTTCAGCTTATTGGTATCCACGTGGGGGGATGCCTATCGATGTTTTTTTCCAAAAAGGTACCCTACCCAAAAATATGGATGTCCCCGCGACGGGAGTCGCTTCTTACAGAGGGCGCGGCTAGTCCGTTAAGATCCACAAGTCTATTTTGTCAATATTAACAATATGATAAAACATTTTTTCTCCCTCTTTGTACGTCAAACTCCCTCCCTAGGGTCAAAAGACCACCCAAAACATTTCTGTCGCTGTTCGAATATGAGCCCCCATTCTGTTTTGGATGGTGAACGCAAGCTCGATTTTATAAATATGGCTCAAAATTAGCTTTTTAACTTTACCCCTTGTTTAGGAATAGATTGGTACCATGTTAGAGTGGTATATTGAATCAGAACAATGCCGAGGGACTTTATTGAATGCTCTCACGCAATCTTGAACGCACCTTACATAGGGCTCTGGCTTTAGCCAACGAACGGCGTCATGAATATTCAACGTTGGAACACCTTCTGCTTGCCTTGACAGAGGATCAGGATGCTGTGGCCGTCATGCGGGCCTGTGGCATTAATCTTGATAAGCTTCGCCTCGAACTTATCCGCTACCTCAAAGAAGAACTCACAGGTCTCACGGTCGCCGATATAACCGAAGACTCAAAACCAACCGCCGGCTTTCAACGCGTACTCCAACGTGCTGTCATTCATGTTCAATCCTCAGGACGTGAAGAAGTCACAGGGGCTAATGTGCTCGTTTCGCTTTTTTCCGAACGCGAGAGCCACGCTGTCTATTTCTTGCAAGGCCAAGATATGACGCGTTTTGATGCCGTCAATTATATTTCTCACGGCATCACGAAATCTGCGACAAACCCGAACCCTGAAATTCCGACTGGGATCGAAGAAGATAGCAATGAACGAGGCAATAAAAAAGGCCCCGAAGCTCTTGATGCTTACTGCGTTAATCTCAACCTGAGAGCTCAGGAAGGTAAAATTGATCCACTTATTGGCCGAACAAATGAAGTAGAACGTACAATCCAAATTCTTTGTCGACGCCAAAAGAACAACCCCCTTTATGTGGGCGATTCAGGCGTTGGAAAAACCGCGATCGCTGAAGGATTGGCGCGGCGTATCGTCAAAAAAGAAGTTCCTGATGTTTTAAACAACGCTGTCATCTACGCCCTTGATATGGGACTTTTATTAGCGGGCACACGCTATCGAGGCGATTTTGAAGAGCGTTTGAAAAATGTTCTTATTGAGTTAAAGAAAATTCCAGGAGCTATACTCTTCATCGATGAAATTCATACCATTATTGGTGCAGGGGCAACTTCCGGCGGCTCAATGGATGCATCAAACTTATTGAAACCCGCACTTGCCAATGGGACACTGCGCTGTATCGGATCGACGACTTATAAAGAATATCGCAATTATTTTGAAAAAGATCGCGCCCTTGTACGCCGCTTTCAGAAAATTGATGTTCAAGAACCGTCGACGGAAGACGCCATTAAAATTCTGTTAGGTCTTAAATCCTATTATGAGGACCATCATAAAGTACGTTATACCGATGAAGCGATCCGCGGCGCCGTCGAGCTTTCGGTACGTTATATTGGCGATCGAAAATTACCGGATAAAGCCATTGACGTGATCGACGAAGCTGGTGCCTCCCAAATGCTTTTGGCTGCTGAACAACGCAAAAACACCATCGATATAGGCGATATCGAAGGCATTGTCGCGAAGCTCGCGCGCATCCCTCCAAAATCCGTCAGTCAAGATGATCGGGAAATCTTGCGTAATCTCGAGCGCGATCTAAAAGCCATGGTCTATGGGCAAGATAATGCTATTCAAGCCCTTGTGGCGGCCATCAAGTTAGCGCGTGCAGGTCTACGCGAACCTGAAAAGCCTATTGGCAGCTATTTGTTCTCAGGACCAACAGGCGTAGGTAAAACAGAAGTTGCTAAACAACTTGCTCTCAGTCTTGGTATTGAACTTAAACGCTTCGATATGTCCGAATATATGGAACGCCATAGTGTATCGCGTCTTATTGGCGCTCCCCCTGGCTATGTCGGATTTGAACAAGGCGGCCTATTGACTGATGCAATCGACCAACATCCTCATTGTGTCTTGTTGCTCGATGAAATCGAAAAAGCGCACATGGATTTATTCAATATTCTTTTGCAAGTGATGGATCACGGCAAATTGACGGATCATAACGGTAAAGTTATCGATTTCCGAAATGTCATTCTGGTGATGACAACAAACGCAGGAGCTGCCGACATCGCAAAAGCGGTGATTGGTTTTGTGCGCGACAAACGTGAAGGTGAAGACACGGAAGCGATTAATCGTATGTTCACCCCCGAATTTCGGAATCGATTGGATGCGATCATTCCCTTCAAGAGCCTCTCCGCCGATACCATCAATCGAGTTGTCGATAAATTTGTCCTCTTGCTTGAAGGCCAACTCGCGGATCGCGGAGTAACCATTGCCCTCTCCAATGAAGCACGTGTGTGGCTGGGCCAAAAAGGATACGATCCTCTCTTTGGCGCACGTCCTTTAGGACGCATTATTCAAGAACACCTCAAAAAGCCTCTGGCCGAGGAATTGCTTTTTGGTTCCTTACAAAAAGGCGGGGTGGTTATTGTGGGGCTTGATACGGCATCCGACAAACTTACTTTTAAATACGAGGCATCTCTCCCGCCCTCACCCCCCGCTCAAGACATGAAAGAAGAAGAGTTTATTCAACACTAATCTCTTATTTCTTTCCTTTGTTGCGAACTCTTTGTGTTTGCAGTAGAAAACCAGATCGGTTTTCCTCCCCTTCTTGTGTGCTCCCATGTCCGTCCTTGACCAACATTTAGCCGCGCTTGGCATTGTTTTGCCCGTCCCTGCATCCCCGGTGGCAGCCTATGTGCCCTATGTTATTACCGGCAATCTTGTTTATGTTTCAGGCCAATTACCCCTTGAGAACGGTCAGGTTAAAATAACCGGACATGTTGGCAAAGAAGGTGTTGATATAGCCCGTGCCCAAGAAGCGGCACGCTTATGTGCCTTAAACATAATCGCACAAGTTAAAGCTGCTTGTGATGGCAATCTCGATCGTGTTGAGCGCTGCGTTAAAGTTGGCGGCTTTGTTGCCTCGGCTCCCGATTTTTTCGATCATCCTCAAGTCGTTAACGGCGCCTCTGAATGTATTGAAAAGATATTTGGCACCAAAGGGCAGCATGCCCGTTTTGCTCTCGGGGTAGCAAGCCTACCACGCAACGCAACCGTCGAAGTTGATGCGATCTTTCAAATTGTGGTTGAGTAGACGGAGATCTTAGAAATTTTGGAGGAGCCGATCAATATAATCGCGCTCTGTCTTGGAGCGGCTCATATCGCCGGAGCGGCGCTGTAATTCATCCATAATTTCTCGCACACGATGTGTTTCAAATTGATCCGGCACTTTAACCCCATCATCATCTTGCTGAAGCCCATCGTGACCGTGCCCCAGCGGATCCTTATTTTGACCATATTGGCGTCCGGGCCCCGGCAACATCATCATGCTCATACGTAATTTCTCGGCCATAGCTTGCGACACTTTCTGAAGTGCTTCTAAAGCGTCGTTTTGATGAGGCACAGCCCCTCGCAAGGTGCCTTGATGAAGGGCTTGGCTTGCCTTCTGCATAGCATCAACTCCCTGGGAGAGACCCACCGCGTGTTGCAACGACTTCATATCCAAAGGTGCCATAAGTGCTTGCAGCCGCTGCATCAAAGAATCTTGATCGCTCGCTAATGAATGGCTTTTTGCATCTTCATTTCTTTCAGCGCTCTGAAAAGTTTTGTCGAGAACTTGTTGTTGTTGATGGCTCAGCGCACGCAAAGCCTCCAACGTTTGCAGCTCTTGTTTTTGCACATCGCTTAAGGGCTGACTTTCGGTGCTTAAATTCTCGAGTAATTGTTGCAACTGAGACAATTGCTGACGCGCCGCATCGCGGGCGTTAGTTGCCGACAAATCACGAATCTTATTGAGCATGCGCTCGAGATCTTGAGGCGAGAGCATGTTCGTTTGAGCGCCCAGAACCTGATTTAAATCCGCTGCTGGCACCGCATGAAGTGACATACGCGTCGCTAATTGCCCCAAATATTGAGCAAGAGCCTGATGTAAGCGATCAATCTTTTGCTGAACCTCTTGTTCACTCGCATTATGGTCGAGAGCATCAGCAAGATCTTTTTGGGCCTGACGTAAATTTTGCTCAGCCATTCCTAATCCCCCGCTTTCGATGCGAAGCGCGGATTGCCATAAGAGATCATTGACCGCAAGACTGCTCACATGATCATGGTCGAGAACCAATCGTACGGCACCGGTTCGTAAGGCCATAAGAACCAAAGGATCATTTCGATAATTGGAAGGTTGATGAGCTATCGACGCCATGACATTGGCGGCTTCACTTCGGATAACTTCGTCATCTGGCTGTTGAAGTAATTTTTTTCTCTCTTCAATAAGTGCCTGCGCGACAGGCTGAAAAAATGCCTTTTCCGGCAGCGTAAAATCGACAGGCTTACTTTCCGACTTATGTCCAACCGCATCCGTTGCAACCAAGGTTAATGTAACCGGCAATCCCGCCCAAGGATTGGATGATAAATCTTCAAAACTAACAC
>Ga0302277_1000635_pt1 | contig 26483 bp, 24 predicted proteins | sample III_Bog_N3_1_FD_198759 | JGI IMG/M metagenome (GOLD analysis project Ga0302277, IMG submission 198759) | Peat permafrost microbial communities from Stordalen Mire near Abisko, Sweden - III_Bog_N3_1 | ecosystem: Environmental > Terrestrial > Soil > Wetlands > Peat | place: Sweden: Abisko... | reverse complement strand
TGGACGCTCTGTTCACACAGCTGGCGGAGCCGTTTGACCCGAACCAGATCAAGTGGCGCGTTACACACACAACCCAGGATGGAAGCCGGGGCGCGGTCGTTGCATACGCTGATCCGCGAGCGTACACGGACCGTCTCAACCAGCTGTTCACTCCGACTGGCTGGACCCGGACCTACGAGGTCTCCACGGTATCGGCCGTCACGCGCATGAAGAAAGACAAACTCATCCAGACGGGCAAAGTTCTGGTGACATGCACGCTCACGATTACTGGATTGGGTTGCCATGCCGGCAGTGGTGAGGACTGGGCAGATGAGTCAAATGCAATGACAACGGCAGAAGCGCAAGCCTTCAAACGGGCAGCCAGTTGTTACGGCCTGGGGCGTTACCTTTACAACCTCGCCGAGATGTGGGTCCCGCTCAATGAGCATCGGCAGCCATTTGAATTCCCATCCCTCCCGCAATGGGCGCTACCGAAAGCGGGTGCGCCCGTTAAGAGCCATCCCGCATCAGGACCGCAACCCGCGACAGTCCAACGGGGGCCCATCGATCAGAGAATCACAGGCAAGATCGAAGGCTTTCGGCGCATTCTCGGCGATCCAATTTACGGGGAGATATTGTGGCGTGTCGCACGAACGCAGAAGGCAAACGCCATCCCCAACGCACAGCTACAGACGAACGTCGCGGAGGCAATGGAACGCGCCGCACGGGGAATCCGCAAGGCGCACTCCCTGGCCGAGTCGATTGGCGATACGCAATTCGTCTCCGTGCTCGATCGCTTGCACATCGGGTCGATGACAACAATCAGCAATCTCGAAGCACTCAAGCATCTGGTTTCGGAACTCGAAGTACTGGCCGGGCAACCTGCCGCATGATTGTCGAGGAGTCGTGCATTACCTCTGCCCACTTGTGCGAGGCGGGTGACGCACGGTGCAGATGAATCGTCGCGTTCCGGAACCTGTCTCGGCCCCTTCCCAGCGGGCTGTCTGCGTCGATAACTGCAAAACGTCGCATACGCAGCGACTCATCCGTCAATCGGAGGAGTCGCTGCGTCAAAGGAGCTTTGAATGGGAGCCGAAGACGATCGCCCTCAAACATTCATTGAATGGGTCCTGGCTCTGCTTGAAGAACGTTTTCCATGGCTGGGATCAGGACAAGATAAGCCGGTAGGCGGAGCGGACACGGTCGATGAGTTCGCCGACCTGTACAAGTCCTTGATTGAGCAACGCGACAAGGCGAGTCGCGAAAACGGTAGGCAAGAAGCGTGACCGGCATCGGCCGACACCTGGAGGATCTATGTGCAATGTACGGATGATTCGAACGGAGCTCGGCCTTGTATCGATTCCCTTGGAGAAGGCCGTCTATTGTGAGAACTGCAAGATGGTCTCATCTTCGGCCCGGCAGCGGTGCGGTCTCTGCGGATCGGAGAGGATCATCCGAATGGCCCCTTGATCCCAGAGCCGTGGAACCCAGGTCCGATGCCAGCTCTCGCCATGGCCGCATAGCGCACAAGCCGCTGCGTGCCTCGTTCTGATAGTTGGCGATTGAGACGTGAACCGAGAATCCCTCCCGGTGACATCGGCGTTTTTCGGGAGTAATGAATTACGATGCGTCATGCGACTTCTCTACTCGACGCTGGCATTTAGCCTTTGTGCCGTGTTTTGCCACGCACAGACAGCAATCAATGATGCAACGGTCCTAAAGCAGACTCGGGCGAAATATGACGCTCCCTTTGAAAGAAACCTCCAATCCTTCAGTTGCGCCGTAGAGTTCAACTGGAAGCAGCACTTCACTGAGGCCGTACGCCTCGGCGATGAAGGAACGGACGAGGAGTTCGCTAAACTAATCCAGCCCATCAACACTCGCGTCACTGTCACCCGACAGAACGCTGCAGTGTCATCCGGGATGACGGAAGATGAAGAACATAAGCTCCCCCATGGAGGCATGGCGGAAGGTCTTCTCGAACATGCAGTGCAGTTCAGCTTGAATAACTGGTTGGGTGCCAGTAATAACGCGATGCTTCCGCCGGAAAACACGCCCGTTCACGTCGAGCCATCTACGTCAGGCTACAAGCTTGAATTCAAAGTCCAGACGTTTGATGTTGAGATGATGTTCGCGCACGACATGAGCCTTCAGAGCGAAGCGGCAAAGGGATCTGCGTCCGATCGCCGGGAAACGGACTTTCGTCCCGGCCCGCAGGGCTTTCTCATGACCTCCTACAGACTTGGCGAGGATGGAGATTTTAGGTCCGGCAATCGGATAATCTTCACCTATACCTATCAAAGCGTTGGGGGATTTCAATTGCCCGAACAAGTTTCGATCAATCGCGAGAGCCACCACGAAGTCTGGCACTACAAGCTAACCGGCTGCAAAGTAGCAACGACTCAGTGATACGGTATTGATGAGTCGGCTTCTCGCGAATCCGTGAGAACGGCGCGCGCCTGTTTTTCAACCTCGCTGCGGTCTGTTCGTTGTTGATATCCTTCAAGAATGAATACTGTCTTCTATTCCTGGCAGAGCGACAGGCCTGGGGCGGTTTGTCGCAATTTCATCGAGCGTGCTCTCCAGTCGGCCATCGACAGGCTGCGAGCCGACGTGGAGATTGAGCCGTCCCTGCGGAAAGATCTCGAACTCGATAAAGACACGAAAAACGTACCAGGCTCGCCCTCCATTTTTGACACGATTCTGTTGAAGATTGAGGCAGCCCGAGTTGCGGTTTCCGATCTTACATTCGTGGGCCGGCGCGAAGACGGGAGACCGATCCCAAACCCGAACGTTTTGATCGAATATGGTTATGCGCTAAAGAAACCCGGCGCTACGCGAATCTTTGCCGTGATGAACGAAGCCTATGGCGAGGCGTCGAATCAATCCCTTCCTTTTAATCTAGCGCATGTAAGATTTCCTATTCGATATTCGCTGGCTGAGACCGCATCCGAGGACCAGAAGAAGGAGGCGCGAAAAGCTCTCACGGATGCATTCGAGTCGGCCTTAAGGACAATCTTCAGTAGCAAGGAATATCAAGAGGAAGAGGCAAGGCGGGTTCCCTCGGCGCTCGATGTTGCTGCCATTCATAAAAGAGAGCAGGAGTATTCATACCGGCTGTCCGCTCTCGGCTATGGAGACGGCTTAGAGGGTGTCAACCAAAACGTAAAAACCTTGTTCGACCTCATCTGCGCCAAATGCAATGAAGTCGAAGCAAAACATAACTTGGATATCGAATGCGGCTTTCAAATAATTCCTCGGGAGAGAACGCAGGCTTGTGTCCTAAAGACACCGCATCTTGGAATCGTTGTGAATTGGGAGCAGCCCATCATAAATTCGCTAGATCGCGCGAATCTCAACGTCGTTGAGTTGAGCGGGCATCTTTATCTGCCTGGCCAGTTCACGGGGGGAGCGTATTTTCCGCCGAAGGAACTTGACCGAAAAATCTATCAACCAACTCTCTCCGACGCGCTCGAGATCGGATGGGTCAAGCATGGAAAAACGATTCGGGAATTACCATTCATTTCGAACGAAGAATTTGCTGAAGGATGCGTCGCGCAGCTTTTGAATATGCTTCGAAAGGGCAATCGGTGAGAATAGCGTCTTACCTGAAGAGTTGCGGAAATGCCGCGCGAATCATAGCCCAAGTCCATCCCGCTCGGGCAATTGCTGGACCAAATCCCAGAGATTTTGCGGCCGCGAGGGGATAAAGCGGATGATCGTCACCGGGGTGATTTATCGAGCCGCCAAAGCAAAGAGACCGGTGAGAGCGCCCAACTTCGGTCGCGGCCAGAGGACAGTGCTGATCGTCCGGCTTTTTTCGGTGTCGGATCTACGTCAGCTCATGATTGAGGAGTTGCAGCGCCGCAACTTCGCCGAGACAACCATCCGCTCCTACGTTCATGGCGTAGAGGACTTCAGCCGGTATTTTCATCGCCATACGAATACCCGGACACATCGAATCGGGCAGCTTTTGTAAGACCTCCGATTCAGTCGTAAGGTCGATTACTACCCGAAAGTCGGCCAGTGTCCGCCGTTCTGTTTGGCATGATCCTGGGTTTACGGAACTGCCCAACGCGCGCGTCCATCCTTGAAGCTGGAAGCTCCTACTGGCTCATATTATGAGAAATTCCACGAGGTGAGGTGTATTCATGCGGAATGTCGCGCGCCTTAAAATGGGTTACTACCCATTACCGGAGGCCGAGGGAGTGAAACTTCGCTCCCTGCTCTCCTTCGTTGGGCCGGCTTCGGTGATCGACCCCTGCGTAGGACAAGGAACTGCGCTGCATCTAGTCACGAGCGACGCAGAGGTTAGACGCTATGGCGTCGAACTCGACGCCGAACGTGCGCGGATCGCAGGCGCCAACGGCATCGAGACCATTCAGGGCAATGCCTTTGACGCCATTGCACGGCCTGAATCGTTCTCGCTCCTGCATTTGAACCCGCCCTATGACTCGGAGATCGGCTCGATTGCCAATCGCCGCATGGAGGCCGTGTTCCTGGAACATACCTACCGCTGGCTGGCAATGGAAGGCGTTCTCATCCTGGTGATCCCGTTCGAGCGATTGCATGACTGCGCCGGCATCCTTGCTTCCCACTTCACCCAACTCGCTGTTCTTCGCATGACGGATGAAGAATCGGTCAAGTACCGGCAAATCGCGGTGCTTGGCCTGCGGCGCGACGTCAGAGGAACAGCCGTTGAGAACAATAGACGGCAGCTCTTGAGCGTTGGCCTGTACGGCAGCTTCCTGGGATTGACTGAGTTGCAGCCAGGCGCGTGCCCTCCCTATTCCGTCCCTCCGTCTGGCGAGGCGGAGCTGAGCTATCGCGGCCTTCCCTACGACTTGTTGGAAGACCTGTTGCCGCAATCCGGCGCATGGAAGCAGGCGGCGCCGCTGCTGATGCCGCACGAGGACGTTGCGACTGGCCGGCCGATCACACCGCTGCATGGCGGCCACGTCGGGCTTCTGTGTACCGCCGGGCTCCTGAATGGCGTTTTCGGCCAGGGCGAGGACCGGCACATAGCCCGCTGGCGCTCGGTCAAGCATGTCGCTACGTTTGTGGAACAGGACGGGGACACCGAGATCATCCACCATCGAGAGCGGTGGGCCAATGAGCTGTACCTGGTCTACGCCGATGGGAGGACGCTGAAACTCACTGAGACGCCTGCGAAGAAGGAGGGCGAAGCCGATGGAGAATGCACACCTGCGGTTCGGGCTGCTTGAGTACGTGCGCTTCACGGAGAAGGCATCTACCCGAATTCGCCTGCGGGTCGATCGCTATATCGGGGAAGATCGGCAGGCACATCTTCTGAGCGTCTTCGGAAATGACTCGGATGTTGGCGCAATCACGGCGGCCGTTCACGAGAAGGCCGCCTTCAACTTGACCTTTCCGGACGGTACGGTAAAGGACGTGACGCTCGGCGAACATGCCTCCTGCTACAAAGGGGCGGTGACTTTGCCGGGCCGGAAACATCCTGTGCGCCATCTGCTGGCGGTGTCCCAGTATCTTCACACCAACGGGACCTCGGGACGGACGATTCTGTTGCGATACCAGCGCGAGGAGGCGTGGGCCACGCTGGTGAGCTTCCTGGGGTTGCCTGCCGATCCGACATGGGCAGATCACATTCTTGCGATCGTCGAGGGAAAGAAGAGGATCGAGGAGATCGACGGCATCAGTTGCCAACCGGTACTGATCTCCGCGACGACCGAGGAGATGCTTGAGTGGATAGGCGATGGCCTGCGTTCCCGCGTTCTGAGCTTTCCGGAGAGGAATGGACCGATAGTTTGGCCTCAATTCGCCCTGTCGGCATCACTGTTTCCGGCTCCTTCGACAGCGGGATTTATAGGCTCTGGTTTGCCAGTTTCCGGATAGTCCGTTCCTTAATTGCAAAAGGTTTGAATTTCGCCGACAACAGACGTAGAGCCGCTCCCTGAGCGATGCAGCGATCACGCGTCAATTAAGAATCCCTCCCCGCGACAAGGGAGTTTCAGGGGAACAATAATGACCAATAGCTCTAACCGAGCTCAGCCAACGAGAAACAATTCTGTTCGGCAAAGGACGGCGGCCGGGGGGCAGACGCCGGCCTTTTTAGGGCCTTGATAAACTTTGTTTCCAGCTACTTACAAGACTTCGTGGCTTGCGTGAATACGGAGAAATACGTTTTAAACGGGCCAAGCACGGGTGAGCGAACACGGGTGAGGATTTCGGTGTCGAAGAACGATGCGGAACAAGCTGGGCAATTTGATCCAATTCCCGTCAGCAACGGCGAAAACCCCGAATCATCTCTGCGTACTCATCGACACTGATTTCTCCTGCCAAGTAACGGTCGGACAGAGCGCGGAGCTTGGGTGTAGGTATCAAGCCAGCGCATATCCGGTCCATGTGGACCAACTGTTCTAATTGCGCACGACGCTCGTTAGGGTTTGGAGCCGAACTCCGGCGTACATCCTGCCATTCATGCCTCGCCATGCTCACACCTCTGTCTTCCGATTTTCTCCTTGTGTTTGCAGCAAGCAGAGCAACCCTGTACTACGCCCCTTTATACGCCTGTTTGGTTCGTGTGGATTTAATTTCACGCCTCCGGCTGCTCCTGATGCTCCCCCAACGACGCGTCACATGGATGGCTCGTTCGACTGCATCGGAACCATCTTCTTGCCCGTTACCAGAAACTGTGCGCAATCTTCGTTTCTTATTTTCCTATACCGGTCTGCATGAACCCCAATGATCGGCACCGGGTGTACCTCTCCTTTCAGGACAGGAATGGCTGGCAGTGCCAGTTCCTGGAAGCCGACCTGAAGACGCCGCTGCCCCGGAAGCTGCACTTCACTTCCCCCGACAAGATCATTGAAATTGTGGAGCGGGGAGGCGGTCTCCGGGACCAGGAGTCCCGACTGATGCTGCAACAGGGAATCTCAATGGGCCGGGGTGGGGTGTTTCTGAACCTGACGGAGGTAGCAGTACGGGAGACTCAATCGGTGCCTCTGCGTTATACTGCCGCGTTATGAGACCAATGTTTACGATCCACGCCGGGGAATACTTGGTAGGTGAATACATCGAGAGTCACTTCAGAAACTGGAATGTGTGGATTCCGTCGAAGGACACTGGCATAGATTTGCTAGTCACTGACCAGAAAAATCAGCGAACGGTCTCGCTTCAAGTAAAATTCGGCAAAGACTTCCTGCCCGGAAAGTCTGCTTTGATGCGGAATTCTTCACTACGCTGCTTGAGTTGGTTCACGTTGAACAGGGCGAAGCTCGACAGTTCGGAGGCTGAATTTTGGGTGTTTGTGTTAATGGGATTCACCAGCGATAAGCCTGATTTTCTCGTTGTCCCCACGGCAAAACTGCGCAAGCACATGGACGAGATTCACGGTCATCAGGAGAAGCTACAAGTCTACCTCACCTCTACAAAGAGCAAATGTTGGGAGACCAGAGGGCTTTCAAGCGATGCCATGCTCCAGATTGCAACCGACACCTATAAGAACCCGATGCTTGATCTCTCAAATTACCTGAATGACGCTGGTTGGGATGCCCTCAAAGCCAAGCTAGACCATTAAGCTATACATGTCCTCTCAGGACCGCCGCGGCTGGCAGTGCCAGTTCCTGGAGGCCGACCTGAAGACGTCCCTACGACACGCCAATCTTCAACAACGACCGCAAGAAGCCGCCCGCCGCGCTGGGGCATGATGTTTCGCACAGCAGCGCCCATGTGCCAGAGATGAAGCAGGAGCAGGCCGTCACGCCGCAGCGGGAAATCGCGTCGTAGCAGGAACAGAGCTTGGATATTGGCTTAGGCACCCGCGCTGATTTATGGTGTCAGAAAGCCTCGTGTCAGAACTGGAAAGCACAACGTGGACCTGAACGATTTATTGCAGAAACAGGGGATCGATCCAGAGCAGGTTATCGTGCTTCGGCATCGTCCCAGTGAGCCCAAATTCAACAAAGTGTTCCCGTGGTTAGCCGCTGACAAGCCGGATTGGTTCAATGCCTACCAGCAGACACAAGGGGAACGCGTTGAAAGGGCCATGACGGGTGCCGCCTACGTTGCATCGTTCATAGGCCACGAACCCGGCAAGGCGTTGTTCATTGGCTTGTATTCAGTCGGGCCGACGAAACCTCTCACCCACGAGGAATATTGGAAAGTTCCGGCGTACATTGAGATGAAGGCCCTCGGAATGAAGGGCTTCACTGAGGAAGACGACCCCCGCCATTCCATTCTGTGGTTTAACCTTGCGCTGAAAGAAGATTTCTACGCATCTTGGAAAGGCAAGCTCGTCGTGGGCTGGCCGCCTCCGGAAAGGTCTTGGTGGCGGCGGGCTCACCGTAACGAAATGCCAGTGATTGCGATCCTTGAAGACAGCGCACTAGATACCGACATGCCGGCATGGGACGAGATTTCCCTCACGTGGGAAGAGCTTAGCGTGCTTCCGACAAGGTGGAGGTCCGCACTCTGCCAATGGCGGGCAATCTATTACATCTTCGATACTTCTGACGGGAAAGGCTACGTGGGCTCTGCCTATGGTGGGGACAACCTCTGCCATAGATGGGAGAACTATGGTATATCCGGACATGGTGGAAACACTCTCCTGAAGAAGCGTGACCCGAGGACTTTTCTCTTCACCATACTGCAAAGGGTTTCGCCTGACATGGACGCCGGAGATGTGATTCGTGTGGAGAACACATGGAAGGAACGGCTGCACACGCGCGCTCCCAATGGCCTTAACGACAACTAACAGCGTGTCGGTTCAAAACACGCGCCGGAGTAGGGGGCGCGACAGGCTGTAATACGCTGAGCGGAAAACCCCATCAAAAAACGCCCGAGTGAGGAGCGATTCTAAAAGGCTTTCGCAACCGCTGCGAAGTGAGCGGAAACCTAATGATTTGCGCTCATTTCTGGATCACTCCCCTGAAGTCGGCATCGCGCAAGAAATCTTGAGTAGAAGAGCGCCGGCAGACTATGGCGATCAATGAATAATTCTGCCGCTCTGTGTCTCCGAGTTCCGTGTGTGTTGTCGAATCGTCCGCAATTCTTCTCCTATTCCCGCATTTTCACCAGCACCTCCCATCTCCTTTCCAAAGTATCGACTGAGTTCTCCCCAAAGTGTTCCCGTGTGAGGTGTCCGCATGGAATCCTCGTTCGATTACCTGCGCGCCCACGCAGCTGAACTGGGCTCGCGCATTCTCGAAACCTATCCTCCGCTGCAGAGCACCAAAGACCCCATAGCTCCGGCAGTGGCGTCCCTTCTGCGCAAGGCGCTCCCCGCTCAGGGGCTTGCCATTACTGGGACTGCCAAGTATCTGCGCCAGGCAAAGGCAGCGCGCATCGTCGCCGAGTGCGGCGCGGGCAAGACCTATATGGCGTTGGGCACAATCCACGTGCTGGCTGATGGGCGACCCAGTACCACTCTGGTAATGTGCCCATCGCACATCACGCACAAGTGGGCGCGCGAGGTCTTGATGACCATCCCGCGCGCCCGCGCCTTCCTCATCGAGGACATGCGCAATGGCGGCGATCCCAGCCGGCCGCATGGCATCTGCGAAGTGAAGCTGAGCAAAGGCAAGACGGTTTACGAGGGCAAGCGCCTCAGCCTGGCCGAAATGCGGCGCATGGGCCGCAAGGAATGGCGGAAGCGCTTCCCTGGGCCGACTTTCTTTATTACGGGCAAGGACAAAGGCAAGCTGGGTTACTTCTGGGAGCACGTCTATCTCAAGGCAAAGTCCGGTCCGAATCTGGGCGGCGTCGTGAATCCCGACTCTGGCGTTGCCATCCTCGACTCCGAGATGCAGAAGCTGACCGCGCTCGACTTCACGGACAAGCTCAAGGTCTCGGAGTCGCTCACGGCTCCCAGCGGCGGCACGACACGCTTCTCCGCGCTGTGGCAAGCTGACCGGACGCGCATCCAGCGGATGGCGCCCCTCGAGTACATCGGGCGCTACATGCGCGGGTGGTTCGACTTTGCCATCGCCGATGAACTGCACCAGTTGGCCGGCGACACGGCGCAAGGCAACGGGCTTGGCGTGCTCGGACGCGCGGCGCAGAGATTGATCGCGCTCACTGGAACTCTGATGGGCGGCTACGCCGATGACCTGTTCAACATCTTCTACCGCATGGAGCCGCACGCCATGGTGCGCGAGGGCTTCGCATACGGAGGGCAAGGCCGCCGAGACTTCCAGGAACAGTACGGCGTTCTCGAAACCATCGAGAAGGTGGAAGAGGCAGACAACGCCTGTTCGAGAGCCACCAAGAAGACGGTTCGGGTTCTGCGAAAGCCCGGAGCATCGCCGATGCTCTTCGGCAAGTTCCTGATGACCACGACAGCGTTTCTGTCGCTTGAGGATATCTCGGACAATCTGCCGCGATACGACGAAAGCGTCATTTCGGTCGATATGGACAAGGCCCTCCAGCAGGCTTACGAGAAGCTGGAGGAGGATATTCGCTCCGCGATGAAAGCGCATCGCGGCAACAAGAGCCTTATGAGCATCCTGCTCAACACGCTCCTGCTCTATCCCGATCATCCCTACGACTTCGATGAGATTTGGGCGCGGGCCTTCGATCCGCAAACGAAGGAATATGTGAAGTTCCTGGTGACTGAACCGGAGAACCTCACGCGGGAGGCTCTCTACGCGAAGGAGCGCGCGCTAATCGCCGACGTCAAAGATGAGCTGCGGCAGGGAAGGCGCTGCCAAGTCTATGCCACCTATACGGGCGAAAAAGATGTCACGTTGCGATTGGAGGCGGTACTGCGGCAGGAAGGCATTCGCGTCGCTGTCCTCCGCTCATCCGTCGCCACCGATAAACGAGAAGACTGGTACGACCGGCAGTTGAAGGCCGGTGTTGAGGTGGTAATCTGCCATCCCAAGCTGGTCGAAACGGGGTTGGACCTGCTGGCCTTTCCAACGCTTTACTTCTACGAGACCGGGTACTCGCTGCATACCTTGCGCCAGGCGAGTCGAAGATCGTGGCGCATCGGACAGAGGTTCCCAGTGCGGGTGAAATTCGTCACTTACTCGGGCACGATGCAGGAAACGTGCCTCCGTCTGATGGGCAAGAAGATGCTGGTCGCGCTGATGATGGAGGGCAAATTCTCGGGTGAAGGTTTGCAAGCGCTCGACACCGACGAAGACCTGATGAGCGCGATGGCGCGGGAACTGGTCGAAAAGGCCGGTGTCGGTGAATCCGCCGACGCCGTGTGGCGGGACCTCGGCCATGAACGCGAGAAAGTGCTGCCGCGCCCGACTGCTGTGGAGCCTGAATCCGAAGAGGAGTCCGACCTGGCGCCCGACCTTCCGGGCTTGAGCGCCACAGAGCCCGCTCCGACGCCATTTGGCATCCACTTGATCGAACCGAACCCGCCTTCAAAGAAGCGAAAGAAGACCGCGATTTGGCCGACCGCCACAGAAACCAATGTCCAGCTCAGTCTCTTCGACTGAGCCTGAACGTTTGCATCTTGAGAGGTGACATCATGAGCGATGAACGGGATAAGGTTCGTTGCCGCAGTTGCGAACTCGTCCAATGGAGCGATCGAGCCAGTTGCCGGCGTTGTGGCAACGCTCTGCCTGAACCGATCGTGAGGATTGTTGAGCGCGTAGTGGAAAAGATCGTGATTCGGCAGGACCCGCAATGCCTTCAGAAGCTCGAACAGGCTTCCAGATTGATCTCGACGGCAACGGAGCGGTTGACGCAGCAGTGCCTGGCGTCAGTAGCTCCAATCGTCTTAGCGCAGGTTCTAGAGACGGGAGTCTTCCCGACTATGGCGGAGGTGGAGCGAGCGATGATCGTGGCAGCCTACGAGCGGTCGAATCGCAGACCTCTTGAAGCCGCACGGTTGCTCGGAATCGGCAAGACCACCGTATACCGCAAGCTGAGGGCGATGGGCGAAGCGGCAGCATGACGGCGGCAGAGCCATCAATCTCCCCTGGAACCGCTGGTCTTCAGCATGTGTGGGTGATAGCGTATCCATTGGGAGAATGTTCCAGCGAGACCGTTATGGTCTTAACCAGGGCAAAGAAGAGGGTCGGCTCCGGCTGGCCCTTTTCATTTGCGTGGAGATCACCATGCCCAAGGGTCCCTTTCTCCCATCGGATTTCACTGCCACGAAGTTCTCAACCGCCGCGGACAAGGCGGAGTTCGGAAATACCTTGCTGCGCTTTATTGAATCGGAGTGGGCGTCGGCGCTCTTCACAAAGAGCTTCTACAACCGCCTCTCCATGTGCTTCGCGCATATTGCGAACTACAACCGCACTCAATTCTACGAGGAGTGGTTTTCATCTCTCGCCGCTCAGGTGCGGTTCCTGAAACACACGCTGCGATTCCCCTGCTACGGAGATCCGGAATACACGTTTTCCGATGTCGAGAGGGCGATCCAGCGAGAAATAGTCGACCGCAACTACCTTGCGCGGTATGAACTGCGCCTGGCGGAAGAGCAACAGGCAACCGATCTTGCGCTGCTCAGGCAATTGGAAAGCAAGTACAGGACGCCGGTGGGAGAGCGGGATCAGGCACTGCAGCTTGCTGTTCCGCCAGTGGATCAGACTCCTGTCACGCCTATTCAGGGCTCGTTGTTCTGAAGCCGTCTCGAACTCCAGCCGAGCGCCTTCCGGGTCATTTGACCGGATTTTTGTCTGGGGGTACAAACCTCTCAACGAAGCGGATGGGTGATCGGCGCAATTCTCCCAGCCAACAAGAGGAGACCAGAGATGGAAACCTTAGAACCAAAGATCCAAGGCTTCACTGGAGACGGTTCGAATTCACGCACTCCGGCCAGTGCTGAAGATCGAAGCAAGTTGGCAGACGGAGCGCCAGGATCTGCACATGACCTCTTGGGTCCGCCCGCAGCGAATCGCCACCGGCTGCAGGACGAGCGTTCGGCGATCACGCATCACTTCGCATTCGGGGGACATGAAGGCTATTTGACGGTTGGGTTCTACCCGAATGGTCAGCCGGGCGAGATCTTCATTCGCATGGCGAAGGCCGGATCAACTATTGCCGGGTTGATGGAGTGTTTCGGGACCGTGGTGTCGGTCAGCCTTCAGCACGGAGTGCCATTGAAAGTCCTCTGCGACAAGCTCTCGCATACCCGTTTTGAGCCTTCCGGCTGGACCGGCAACGCGGAGATCGGGTACGCAAAGTCCATCATGGATTATCTTTTCCGGTTTATGGAGCTGCGGTTCCTGTCTGGAAAACAACTCTCGCTATTCGGCCAAGGCAACGGCGAGATTAGCGCGGGCAGAGAGCTGACACCCGGTCCGGTCGGCACCTCACAATCCCTTTATGACATTAGCGACGGCCCACCTTGCATGACCTGTGGCGGCCTGATGAAGCCCAGTGGAACCTGCTATACGTGCGTCAATTGTGGTCAAACCAGCGGATGCTCGTGAATTCCTGGGTGCAACCGACCCATAAAAGATCAGGCCTCGAGTATCTGGTGAGATGGCGGTGCTGGAAACGCGCATCGGCTTATTTCGTCAGTCGATGATTACTTCCCTTTGCCGGCTATTCATTTCGCCTCATCAACCGGCTGGCGAAGGCTAATACCAGAATCTAGTCTTTTTGGCCCACTCGGAATTGGGATAGCGACTGTGAATCAGGACGTAGATCTCCTTGCTGCGTTTTGTCGTTCCGTCGGCGGAAAAGCGAACCACGCGCATCGCGAAGTGCAGCGCCTCGGCCGAGCGGTCGTCGGATGGATGAGCCTTTACCCACTCGATGAGGGTATTCGACAGCCAGTCCCCGCAATCACCCAACTTAGAAATCTGCCGTAACTCACCGGCTACGGCCCCCCTTTGCAGCAAAGAGTAGAACGCGGGATACATCGGCTCCGCGGAGGATGCCTTTTCTACATTCCCCCTATTGCATTCGCTGGGTAGTCCGTCCTTGCACCACCAGTTATCACGGAAGTCATCCGCAAAATCGAAGCGCGTAGCGCGCGGCGTTACGCTCGGAATGAATGGCCGTAATCCTGGAAAATGCGCAATTGCGTAGGCTGCCATGAAATGACGTTCGTCTGGCCCTTTCGCCGCCTCATACTGGGCAATGTAAGGCTTGAGTTCAGGACGTACGGATTCGGCAATTGGAGCAATTGCGGCTGCCTGATCTACGCGGTCAAGGATCACTGCCCTGGACCATACGGCCGGCGCAAGTTCCTTCCGGAGGTTAACTGGCAAAGAAGGCGCCCGGGCAATCTGAATTAAATCATCGAGTGTGAGTCCTCGGTTCAGAATCCGCGCTTCATCCGGATCGATCTGGGGCAGTAAGTGCTGGGGATTTCCAGTCTCAAAAATACCCTTCTCGCATGGTGAACTTGCCGGCTTTTCCGCGTAACAAAACTCGTCCTCTCCATGCGTGTCCATGCCGTTGTCATAGCCGATCGGCTGGAGAGGAAGGAAATGAACGAAATCATCGAGAGCTGCAGCATTGAGAGCCTTCTCAGCCTGAAGAAGGTTTACAGCGGAAGGCGGCATTTCGCTTGAGTGCTGTAGTGCGTTTTCAGCCACGCTTGCTGCCATAGCGATCTTGCCCTGCTCATGTAAGATTCTCGCCCGATGGTAGGAGACTGTTGGATAGGCTGCGGACTCCGGAGAAATGGCTTCGCTTGCCACAAGGAGTTCCGTAGATTCCGGGTCGCTTCCTTTGGTATGTACGAGGGCCGCGATGAGCCAGGGAAGCGACTTCGTTTTCTTCCAACGCTCGCGAGCCCACCGCCGCGCATTCGGAGTTTCTGAGTCAACTGTAAATAGCCAATCGACAAGATCCGATTGAGAACGCTTCTCCCGAATCTCCTCAAAGCGCTGGTTTTCCCATTCGTTGAGCTTCTTCAGGTACTCGGAAGACCATTGGTTGACCCCAGGAAAATCCGGTGACGCCCCAGTGATTTCGCCCATCAGATATTCGAGATCGATCACATCCTGGCCAAAGTCGGCATCAGCGCTGCCGAAAGCCACTCGCTGGCTCAAGCTAGTGTATTCGGCATCGGGGTGAAGACGGAGAGCGATATACTCGCGTAGGCCGCCGATGCTCTTCCTCAGCCCGGCCTGTCTGGTTTGGCTTGCTGCCTGCATTAATAGCGCGTCCGCTTCCTCCAACCGTTTGGGATCGAGTTGTGCCGCATCGCCCGCCTCCGCAGCTCGAAACGCCGCCCGCGCGACCAAGTATGCGCCATACGGTTCCCATGGCGAAGATTCGTCGTGCCCGATGGCTTGGAACTCCGTCATCGCCTGCTTCAGGTCCCCGGAATAAAAGTGCGCGGCAGCAATCTGATAGGCTCGGTCCGCGCGCGCCAGCGCATCGGAGTCGACCGGAAGGGGCTTCGGAACCTCCGAGTCATCACCCTTGTTCCTTCGCTGCTCGGCGCAGTTGAGATAAACCTGGTCCTGCGCCATGACCCACGCCTGAAGTTTGGGACTGGCGCTACCGTATCGTTTGGCGCGATCAGTCAGTGTTCGAATCGCCGTCAGGAATGAATCACTCTGGCAGCGCTCGCCTTGCGTATATTCCCACCAGTCGGATTCAATCGCTGGCGGCGGATCTTTGCGGTATTTTGCGCGAGCCTTTACCCACTGTTGGGCTGGATTGTTTTCTTTGGGCCAGTGCATCCATCGATCAGGGGGGAGCGGCTTCAGGGCCGTGATTGGGTGCAACTCGGAATGATCGAGAAACGATCGCAATTCAGCACTAGAGAGCGGCCTGCCCGATAGGTGCCGGTAGGCCACCACAAGATAACCTTGGTCCCAACTCGTCTGTATGATTCCGAGGCGTCCCTGCGCAAATGCCGAAATCGGCCGATCGGGAAAATTCGTGTGAACAAAGATAACAGTCGGCTGGTACGCAGTGTGGCTTTCGGCATTCCAAGGCAGCAGTGCAAGCAGGAGCGCCACCGCGACGATTCGAACACGACGGGCCTTCATGGAAGGTTCCTTTCAAGATTTGACAGTGCAATCGGATTCCACGCACCGCGATGGAATACATATAGGCGGGTGCCGGACTTCAGCTTTGGCCAGGCTTCGTCCATGGAGACTCCCGCCCTCCCTCGGCATAACGGCTCACGCATTGGGTAGTTCCACCCTGGCGAATCAGAGGCAGGATGATCGGGTCCCATGCGGAAGTACATCGGAACAGCCTCGTCGACTGGGAGATCACCGATCCAATCGTCATAGGCGCACCAGGATGCTAACGCTGTGATCGAGAGTGGGACATGCACCGGCAATTGCCTTCGAAGCGCGGTCAAGACCGACGAGTAGAATGGCCGTTGCGACTGGCGGGCGTCGAAGTCAACCTGGATCGCATCAGCAGCCCGGCGAGTGAGCGAGTCCGCGATGATACCAGCTAGTTTTTCAGCCAAGGTAGGGTCACTCAGGTCGGCAGTGCCGGGATGAGCCTCAATTCGGCTCACAGCAATCAGTCGGGTATGGGGAGCTATTGCCAAAGGTTGGTGACGCAAGATGACGTGAATCCCGTCCTCGACCATGATCGTCTGGTCGAGATAGGCGACGGCGTAGCGTTGAGGGTCAATCTCGAGGAAGGATGAGGGAATCTCCCAAGCCCACAAGGTCGTTCTCGGATAATCGTCGAATCCATTCCGGCGAGCGTGATCCGAAGAGATAGGCAGCGCAATTAGGGCAGTGAGTGCGATTCGACCCAGAATGTGTACGCGAGGCATGTCAAACTAATTATGAATCTGAGTCCGTGGGTCTTGCTCAAAAGCTCAAAAAAAGACCGATGCCAGTATCGGTCTAGGCACGAGTCGCATCCGGATCGTTGAATGCGCTTGCATTGCCCGCATCTTGGGTGTGTGTCCTCCCCGGCCGGGTCCTCCCCGGCAGTTAGCTTATGGTGAACACCGTCACTGAACCGGTACCGCGGTGGACCGGCGTGCGAGTGCCTGCCAACGAATCGCATCATGCAAAATCGCCAACCCGCGCGCAGACACCAACCCGGTGATTGGCCATCTTAACTGGCACGCGGTCGTTGGGCAGGTCGTTAGGAATTCGCTCGGACCGCTTCAGTAATTGGGCCGTTATGTAGAACGAAAACGGGGGTGCGTCTCACAGGCACCTCACACTTCCTACACTCCATGTACAACCCAAATCCACCAAGGAGATGTTGATTCATGAGCAGCCTGAAAGTAGAAGCCCTGCATCGCGAGTTCTTCTATAACGGAACCCGCATCCCTGATCCCGCGCCCAACTTGACCATTGAAGAAGTGAGAGAAATCCTCACGCCGTCCTATCCTGAACTCGCTACGGCGACTCTGGCGGGTCCGGAAGACACCGGAGGCGCTCTTCGCTACACGTTCAGCCGGGCCATCGGCAGTAAGGGCTAATCCCCACACTTCACGCGGTGTCTCCTTGTGATCTTCTTCCGCGCCCTGTTCGGCGCCTGCTTTGTAAGGGAGTTGGTCGCTACTCGAATCATCGCAACAAGGCGGCACACCATGAAGAACACGAAAGCCGATCAGACCGACCTACTTGCGGAACTCCGTCAGCTTGAAAGCAAGCCGCCCAAAAGAGCCGACCGGCTCGTCGCGAGGCATCTGAAATGCGAAGAGTCACAAAGCCTGGCGCACGCCGTCGCGGAAGCGGCCAGGAGATCGTCGTCCGGCACGATGCCGGCACTCGAAGCCCCAAGCGAACTTCTGCCACCCCTGATTTAGTGCTGCTGGGACAGGGTTGCGGTGAAACCCTTCCGTCTCTCCGCCGCATCCCCACGAGCTATCGCCTGGAGACAAACGGCGAGCGCCTTTACCGCCTGTGCCTCGCGCTGGTGGAGCGGAATTTTGCCGACGAAAAGCTCTGGCAACAAGCCGGCAAGGTCGCTGTGGTGTTCGTGCGAAGCGCCATCCAGAAGCTGATTGAAGAGTTCACGGGCGGCGCGCTCAAAGACAAGATCGACTATTGCTTTGAAGTCAGGGACGACCTTGGAACAGGATATTGGCGGGGCGGAGATCTTCGCGAAGACCAACTGATGGCTGCGTTCGAACTCCAGGCCTGCGGCTACCTCAGGATAGGCCCTGTGCTGGACGCACTCGAAAAGCAGGAACGATTCCTCGGAGCGGCGTTCTACTACCTGTTGCGGAGATCGCTCTACCGCTGGATTCGCATCTACGACCACACAGATGCCGAGTGTTACAACGAACAACTGCATGAGTGGATGGAACAGGACGAACCCGAGAGCCGGGATGCCTACGAGTTCCCGGCGGTCGATGAGGCGATCCCGGAACCCGTTCGGACCGTGAAGGACTGGACAAATCCAAGCGCGCGCAGGCTGCTGCGAAAGCATCTTCAGGGACCGCATTCCATATGGATTCAGAAGCTGCTGACCCTTTATCGGCTCTCGCGGTTGAAGGGCCAGGTCATGCGTTTCGAGGGAGAGTACGACGACCCGCCGGTGCCGAGCCTGTTGTTGGTCTTCCATGAGAATGATGCGATCGAGGCCTGCTTCGATCATGAGTCGGAACGCTATAACGAGACGACCAATGAGCCGTCTTGCGCGGTCTGCTTTCGGCCGGAAGTACGCGAAGAGGTCGACACGGCACTTCGCACGATGGCGATCTTTCTCAGGGTCAACATAGAGCTTGCCGGCCTGATTGCGCTGCTGAACGGCATGGAGGAGGAACATGCAGGTCAACGTGAGCATCGGACAGAACCATCACTTCGCGCTGCGTGAAGCCCTGTTGATTTACCGATCGACGGAAAACCAAAACGGGAGTTTTGGGAATACGTTCATCACCCACCACGAAGTGAACGCGGAGAATTGCGCGAAGCAACCAACGCTTGGTCCGGCAAAGACGCTGACCATTGAGTTCGTTCAATCTCTGGTTCAGGCGCTGGGAGGCCGTGTGCAGGCGGAATTTCTACCCGAGAGTGTACTCGCGCGCACCGAGCGGCTGATCGCCTGGTGGACGCCGCCACAGGAACGCCCGATGTTCTTCGGAACGACGCAAGGCGACATGGCCGGAATGAATGGCGCGATCTTCCCGCAGCCGGCTCTGGTCTGGATGGCGATGGATCAATCGCTTTTGGTCCGGGCACTCAAGGAGAATCGCCGTCCCGCGGCCGATACCAAGCTTTGCGTGGCTCCCTACTGGAATGTGTACGACACAGGGAGCGTCTGCCTGGGATCGATGCGGGCCCCCGATGCCTCAACCGTCGCCTCAATTCCCCAATGGGAACAGAGCTTCTATGAAAGCGAGTTTACGCATGGCAACGTCGGGAGACTTACGCGCCATCCCGGCGGCTTCGAGGGACTATGGAAGGAACTCGCCGGTAAAGAGGAGTTTCCCACAGAATCACTGATTGAATTGCCGGAAACGGTAGGGGAGTTCTTGTCTGGAAAGAGGCGCGGTCATGATCATTGAACACGCTCTTCCGAAATCATTGTGCCGCAGAGGGCAGCCGCTCCGCGTACTGATTGTCGGCGCGGGAGGCAACGGCAGCGCGGTGCTACTCGGGCTGCCCTATCTCCACCAGGCGATGAAGGTGTGGGGCCATACCGGAGGTCTCCACGTGATGCTAGCGGATGGGGATCTCGTCTCTGAGACCAATTGCGTCCGCCAGCCGTTCGCATCGGCCGATGTAGGACTGAACAAGGCCGTTGTCCTGATCAACCGTGTCAATCTCTTCTGGGGCCTCCAGTGGCAAGCGCACCCGGAACACTTTCACAAGGATTCGCTGAGAACCAATTCGCCGGGTCCTCACCTGATTATCGGCTGTGTCGATACGCGGGCGGCGCGACAGGCGATCGTCTCCGCTGTTACCAGGACGAATGACAGCACCACGTACTGGCTTGACCTTGGCAACAATGCGAGCAGCGGGCAGTATGTGCTCGGCCAGCCTTTGAACGCCGCGAACCGCCGCTCCGCGGCCCGGCTCAGAACCGTTGCGGAACTCTATCCGGAGATCGTCGATGCGGAAGCAGGCGAGGATCCGTTGCCCAGTTGCAGCGCGGCTGAGGCACTTGAACGGCAGGAGCCATTTATCAATCAGGTGTTGGCGACAAGCGCACTCGCTATGCTTGCGAGGCTCTTTCGCTACGGCACACTCACCCATCACGGAGCCTTCTACAACGCCCAGACAGGGCGAATGGCGGCTTTGCCCGCTGACCCGCAGATGTGGGCGAGGATGCGTCGGCGAGACCGGCGGGCGAATGCGAAGCACCAAGCATTTTGAACAATCGAGGAGTTCATCTTGTACCAATCCCAAGATAGTAAAATCCACGTTATGTCCCCGACTGCAAAGGCAAAGAAATCGGAGCTACAGACTGCGCTCCGGGCTGCCCGTGAAAACGAAAGACGCTGGCGGGAGATGCACGACGAATATTTGACCGACCAGGACTCCGAGGAACAGTGGGCCGCGACCGCCAAACTCCGGAAGCTCGAAGTGGAGCGGCTTGAAGCACTGCTGGGCGAGACCGAGCGAGAGTAGTTCATCTGGCCTCAACCGAGTCCATCGGGTGCTGCCAAACATTCACAACTGGTACGATCCTGACCAATAGCCCCATCCCAACAACTGACTCTCACTAACGAGGAAGGTGAATCCATGTTCAAAGAACTGGGTCCGCTGCTCCGGCAGAGGACCGTTGTATTAATCCTGACGCGTTTGGAGGACGACACCATTCGCGTCAACGTCATTCCCCGCAAGCTCAACGAAAGCGAAAACGATGCGCTCACCACTCCGCTCAGTGTGGCTGGTACGGCAGAGGAACTGGACGCCGAACTGCCTTCCGCGCTGGTCCAGTTTGTTGGAGCCCACCTCGAACTGAAGAACACGCTTGAAACCGCCAAGGAGCAGATGGCGGCGGCAGCCAAGGCTGCGAAGGTGGAGGCCCGTTCGAAGGTGGCACCGAAGACTGCGCCGGTCCCGACCGAGCCTGCGGGGGCGGAAACAAAGAAGCCAGTGGACGCGGCGCCCAAGCCTGCCGAACCCAGGAAGCAGGAGCCGGCGCGCAACGCGAGCCTCTTTGACATTGGACCGTCGCCGGAGTTAGCTTCCATGTCTTCGCTGGATGTGGACGATGAAGAGGAGATTCTTGCCGAAGCCGATGATGATCCAACGGACGAGCCCTACGACTTCGATGAGGCCGCGTAAGCGGCCAGTCCTAGTCCAACTGGCCTTTCTGTTCTGCGCCAACCGCTTTCATCGAAACCGCGTTGACCAGCTGCGAGGAAGGAGAGAAGTGGTTGCTATAGGCGGTTGAAGATCAGGGGTTGACCTTGTTAATAAAATCTATCGCCAAGCTCGTTATAACATCGTTGATAATCGGCACCCACTCATCCCGCCATGGCAACTGTACACCCTGAAAGACTCGCGAAATGAGACCGAGGACTCTGATCCCGTCACGCCGCGCGGCAATTGTTTCTAGAAAGCCACGGATGATGAGACCGCGCTCCTTATTGTCTGCGACCTCACGAATGGCCTCTGATGCAATTCCTCCGATAATGGCAAAGATGTTCTCAGTGACACGTAGATTGACGAAGGGGGCAAGTGCTTCGCTGAAGGGCGAAGCTCGTTTATCCCAACCTGCGCGGCGGGCAGACTCAACGAAGATCGCAGGGGTAATGATTAAGACTTCATAGCGATATCCCAGCAATGTTGTGACCGCAGCGACGGCTTCTCTACGTGTTACCATGCCTTTCGTTTCCAAGTTGGCCACCATAAGCTCAGTCCATGCGACGCGCGCTCCGTATTCCTTCACAGCGATGCTGGACTGAACGAAATCGTCTGACCATAGAACCCGCCCTGGTTTCTTCGCTAGGAGTATGGATTGGGTGCCATGTCGGCCAAATATCGCGATTAGAGGCTTCTTCGTTTCCTCGTCCATAGAGGAAAGTTCACGACACGGCTCCACTATAGCTATTGCGCGTATTTTCTCCAGCTGCTTTGCGAAGTATTCATCCCTTTCGGCCTGAAGCTGCTCAGTGACTTGAATGCCGACAATCTTCTCGTCTTGCCAAGCAAAATGAAGGCCAGCGCGCGGTGAGCCATCGTGCGTCTTGCCCATGATCCTGTCGAGTTCTTCGGCACACCCCTGCGAGATGATTATGGGCAGGTTCAGCTTGAGTATCAGGTCCAGTGCGTCGCAAAGGAAGAGCGTCGCGATGGCCGATAGATCAAGCACGATCTCGGCCGCCGTAGTCAGTCCAATTGCCGCAGCCTGTCGCTGTTGTTGGTTCTCGGGGGCGCACCTGACAATCGACTTGGGGTCGTGCGCGAGGTGAAGTACGGCCTCGAATGTGCTTTTACCGAGGATTTCTGCGACAAAATGCAGTGGCAGCTGTTGGGCAGAATATGCCTCTATCGCTTGTTGTTTACCGGCAAGCTGCCGCTCCAAGGTAGCCTGAAGCTCGCTTATATCCAGTTCGCCGTCAGCGCGGCGTGGGAGATGCATCGACTGAAGCTCCGTTGCTTCAGGAAAGCGAATCTGCAATTCGTTCATGCAGCACTGATAGCGGTAGACGTATTTGCTCAGGATTTGCTTTACGGTGGCTGGACGATCCGAAATTCTGCCTGGTGCGAGAGCAATGGTGTCCCCTACCGCTTTACCGAGTAGGGCCTTTGAAATCGGGTGGTCTGGAGAATATTCGTTCAGCTTAAAGTCTGGCTTAAGTACGTCTTCAATTACATGCCATCGGGCCATGTCGGTGGCGTCCTCAACGTATTCAACAGCGCTGCCCGGAGCGACTATACAGGGAGTTGTAATCTCGATAGGTGGCCCTAAAGGAACGAAGAGAAGCATATACGCCCGGTGAGCATCCACGTCGTCGAAGTATCGATGAAGCACGTCGTATCCATATCGAAGCGCTTCTTCGTGACGACGGGTGTATTTCAGAAAATAGGTTACGGCGCGGGCGAAGTAAGGGGTTATGGTCTCAACGTCGGGAAGGGCGTCGGAGGGGCGCTGTAGAAGGTCTGCTCGGGCATGCTCGATAGCTACGTAGGAAATTCTTAGGCGGATCACCGCGTTATCTGGATATCGGTCAAGGAAGGATTTCAAGATGGCTATTGCTCCCTCGAAGTCGTCATCCAAAAGCAGGTCTGCCTCGACCTGAACTGACTCTTCATCGTCGGTCCCGGCTTCTCGCATCGCTCTGCACAGTTCGAGAACTGCGCCATGGTCTCCCAGTCGTCGTGCGCATACCATGGCGTGGTGGGCCGCAAGTGGGTTATGAACGCCGGAGATCCGACGCCAAAGAGCCAGCGCATCACGGTATTCGCCGATGGCAGAGAGGGTTGCTGCCATTGTCTCGATTTCCGTTTCGACGGAATCTTCTGTTAACTGATCCCGAGCGGCATCAAGGCAGGACTTGGCCGACACTGCATCTTTCATCAACCAGAACATTCGGGCAGTGATGGCTAGGCGCGCAACGGGGCTGAGCATTTCAGCGGTCGCCGCGTCGATTAGAGCCTGTCCCTCAGAAATACGCCCGACTTTTGCCAGTACACCGAGCGCTTCTATGAACGTGCTGTATCGGAAGTGAGGCGTCAGGGGATCATTTGCAAGACTGATTTCCTTCAACAGGATTGCAGACCTTTGTTCGTCGTCTCCCCGCGACCTGCTTAGTAGAAGCTCCGCCAGTTGTCGCTTGAATCCGCCCCCACCGATTGGCTCAAGCAGAGCTTGTTCCACGATAGCAATGGCACGGTCAGTGTCACCCATGCGCTGGAGAAGTGTCGCATATGCCCCTTGTGCATTCGGATCGTCAGGAGCAAGACGATATGCTTCCTCTACAAGCGGGCGGGCAGATTTCTCGTCACCCAATCGCTCCGCGATGCCAGCACGTTCGATTAGCGCCTGAGCGGCAATGTAGCCCTCGTCTCGCTCCTTTGCGCCAGTAACTGCCTCCTTGAAGATATCGTCGGCCTTTTTCAGCAGCTTCCTATCGTCCTCGGAAAACCCTTCGACGGGTTTCGCGCCGCTTCCCAAGAGAACGTTATGGGAAATGCATTGAGCGAGCGTCAGCTTGGTGATCGGCCAAGGTGTGTCCGTAGCGTCAACCGCATCCGTCGCATATTTGCGGCCAATCTCGTAGAGTCGTGTGCTTAACGCCCGATATGCCAGCGCGAGCAGGACTTCCTGGCGCAGCAAGTCCTGAACCGTAGCGCGGGCTAACAGGTCGTCAAACTTCTCAGAGTAAGGCGCGCTATGGATCAGCAGCATCGTCGCCTTCCACGACTCTGGATGCTCAGTCTTCAGCGCCGACGCCAGTTCGTATGTTTTCTGGTGGTCATTTCGGAGGGAATAGGCGTGGGCTTCTACCTCGCGGTTTTTGAGCGTACCTTTCGCGTAAAGGATCGCCTCTAACATAAGGGCCGATCCCTGCTTGGGCAGGTTCTTGGCGGCTTCAATGTGCCCAAGGTTGGCAAGAACCAGGAAGCGCTGCTCGTCGGCTAGCCTGTCCCACTTGTCGCGGCGAAGTCTTGAAAGCCGCAGTTTGGCGAGCGGGAAATCGCGGCGCTCGATCTCCTCCTTTGCCGCTGAAATCTCCGCATCGAACTCATTGTTAGAAACCGCGCTCTTGATCTCGGCAAGATCGGTTGTAACGTTGGCAAGATTCTCGTTCACTAGCGTCAGTTGCGTGTTGGTGACGATGGAGAGCTTGTCTTGCGCGACCTCCGGATGATCGTCGAGAATGCGCTCGATCTCGTCCCAGCCCTTGAACTCAACGATGAATTGGCCGATTTCCATATGGGCCGCGTTGATCTGCGAGATGGCTATCTGCAATTCCGTCGATGTCTTTGACGTCGAGAGGACGATGAAGCGCTTAAGCTTGGACGGCGCTGTAAGGGCCTTGTCCACTTCGGAGCGCAGCCGTTTTTCGGGGTAGACTGCTTCGATCCCTTCCGCTTTGCACTGGATGGCGGCATGGGGCAGCGGAGATTCGAGGTCTATGAGGTCGATGCCATGCTGGCGCTGCCCACGCCTGCCATAGCGGGTTAGTCCCGGCAGGGCCAAGTGCAACTTGTACAACGCAAGACAAAACTCTTCGAACTCGTCGTCGGTCTTTGGGGCACGATACCGGAAAGACGCCAAGGCACACCGCCGACCCCAAACCGGGGCAAATCTTCAGTCAGTCAATCCTGCTCGATAGGTTTAGGCGATTACTCGCGACAAATGCGCTTCTCGTCAGGAACTATCTAAGAATAACGCTAAATAACCAAGGCACTTATCGACGCCGAATCAGCACAGGTAAGTCGGCCAGTGTTCGCCGATCTGCCTGAGCATGATCCTGGGTTGACGCGAACGTCCGAGTCTCTCATCCAGCCAAGCTGGAGTTCAAATCGATATTCAGGGTGGAATCGCCGATCCAGTAGCCCGCTCAATTCGAGCCCGATATCGTACTTGACCACAAATTCACTCCCGTACATTTCCAACCAATCGAGGAAATCCCATGAAACCATCGAAGCTCTATGAGGCGCTCTATGCGCTGATTGGTGAACGTGTGCCCCTGCACATCTGGGGTGCCTGCGGCGTCGGGAAATCCCAAATCGTTTCCCAGGTCGCCAACGATCTTGACTACGACTTTCTCGACGTGCGGGCCGTGCAGCTTGACCCGGTCGATCTTCGGGGTCTGCCGCGGATCGCCGAAGACCAGACCGTATGGGTACCGCCCAAGTTTCTCCCCACCACCGGCAAGGGCATCCTCTTCCTTGATGAGCTGACCTCGGCGCCACAGATGACCCAAGCGGGCTGCTATCAGTTGGTGCTTGATCGCAAGCTCGGCGAGTATGTACTGCCCGACGGCTGGGTTGTCATCGCCGCCGGGAATCCAGCATCGGAGCGTGGCGTCCATTTCGCCATGCCGCGACCGTTGCGCAACCGGTTTGTGCATCTGGACCTTGAACCGGATCTCGACGACTGGTGCCGGTGGGCCGTCAAGGCTCAGGTCCGTCCCGAGATCATTGCCTTCTTGCGCTTCAAGCCCGAACTTTTGCACACGGCCGACACTACCGCAGACGCCAACGCCTGGCCCACTCCGCGTTCCTGGGAGATGGCGTCACAGGTCCTTTGCGGCATCGCCCGTCGTCAGAAGGCGCAGTTTCTCTCGGGGGCCAGCGAGTTTGAGGCGCAGCTCCTGGATGGAACGGTGGGGCCGGCAGCGGCTTCGGAGCTTGTCGCTTTCATCCGGCTGTTTCGCCAGTTGCCTTCGATCGACGAGATTCTTCTGAACCCCACGACGGCGCCGCTTCCCACGGAGCCTTCCGCGCAAATCGCCATTGCTACCGCCCTGGGTAGAGTGTTGAGCGACACCTCGGTAGGGAGAGGAATCAAGTATCTCGACCGGATGCCGACCGAGATGCGCGTGATGGCCATGCGCGACGCGGCGGCGCGGGACACCGCAATAACCCACACTCCGGAGTTCGTTCGCTTCGGAGTGGATTACCGGGAGTTATGTGGTGTTTAAAGTTATGTTGCGTAGCAGTGTCAAAGCGCAGTACTTATGCGGTCATGAAGCACTGCTGACGCAACATAAGTAATCAGAGAGAACGGAGGAAAGTCATCAGAGATGG
>Ga0302277_1000629_pt1 | contig 26596 bp, 14 predicted proteins | sample III_Bog_N3_1_FD_198759 | JGI IMG/M metagenome (GOLD analysis project Ga0302277, IMG submission 198759) | Peat permafrost microbial communities from Stordalen Mire near Abisko, Sweden - III_Bog_N3_1 | ecosystem: Environmental > Terrestrial > Soil > Wetlands > Peat | place: Sweden: Abisko... | reverse complement strand
TCACAGTGACTCTGGCCTCGAGCGGCGGTTGGGACCGGGATGTCACTTTATCATGCAGCCAGTTACCCGCCGACTCCACCTGTGCGTTTACACCTGCAACGGTGTCAAAGGCCAACGGAGTCTCCCCGCTTATTATTCAAACCACGGCGCCAAGTCAATCCACCGCAAATCCAACGACAAGTAACTCGCGGTGGTCGCGTGTGGTGGGGAGCACCCTTGCCATGCTAGCGCTAATTTTGATTCCGTTCGGAATTCCTTTCAGCCAGCGATCAACACGTCTGCGGCGAATGCTGTCTGTCGCTATCCTGGGCATCGCATTCGCTGTGATGAGTAGTTGCAGCGCTCCAAAGGACACTGGAGGAACAGCGCCTGGGGTCTACAACGTCTCAATCAACGCAACTTATTCCGGATATGGCGCGACATTTACGCACAGCGCCCAGTTTACGCTCACCGTTCAATCCCTCTTCTAGCAAAGAGACTTCCGGCGAAGAGGTCAGTAACTTTCGGAGAACGATGCCAAAAGCAAGGACGGACTTTCACGCAATGCGGAATCTCAGCAGCCATCAGTCAACCTGCCTGGTGGCAATTATTCTGCTTGCCTCGTGTTTCCTCCTGTCGCCCGGCCGGCTCTCTTCACAAGTCGTGCCCGCTGCGCGCGGCCGCAGCAGCAACATATGGACCGGCGCGGAATACTCCAGTTTTCTGCCGGATTTTGGTCCCTCTCAACGGATTACCGGTATCGGCGCCTACGTCGATTGGAACCTGACCCCGCGTATGGGAATCGAAGGAGAGGCGCGTTTTTTACGCTTCGGCGGCTTCAGCGGTGAGTCTCAGGACGACTACCTGGCAGGTCCCAGAGTTACGCTGCTTCGTCGCGGAAGGTTGGCTCCCTACGCCAAGGTTCTCGTCGGCATTGCACAGAACGATTTTCCCTTTAAGATTGGAACGGGCAGATATCTGGCTCTTGCGCCCGGAGGCGGCCTCGATTACCGACTCTCTCTTCGCTGTGAAATTCGCGCGGAATATGAATATCAACTCTGGCCCTCCGCTCCCGGCGTTTCAGGTGAACCCAGCAATGGCATGAAGCCGAATGGTTTTAGCGTCGGTTTCGCCTATCGGTTACTGAGAAAGTGATTGCCGTTGTTTACATGGATTGCGCGGATTTCTCTAAGGGAGCGCGGAATTGTTCAAGTCCTGAACTCTTAACAATCAGACCTGCATTCGGTGTTTTTTCGAGAAGAACAATTCACTCCATTCCGTCCTATGAATATGCGAGCGGTACGGACCCCAATCGGAAAGTGGCTGGGACTTTCGCTCTTGCATCAGTCTTCTTTTACAGAACGTCACCTGTCGATATTCAAAAGGATTCTGCAGAGAACCCAACCCAGCGTCGGTTCACGACCTTGTATGGCCAAAACAAAATCTCTTTTTCAACCTCCAAGTATCGATTCCATTCGTGCTCCAAAACGATCTAAGTCGCTGCAATTAAATACACTTTACGTAAAACATTGTGCAAGCACCACCCTTCACTTGCCTTAGGGCAGAGCGCAGGGCAATCATCTCCCTAACTTGTAAAATCCGAGGATTGATTACGCTTACAAATCCTGAGAACCAATGCGGGGATGGGGCCGAAAAGAGGCTTCAATCCTGAAACCCGAACGGATTCTTCCATCGATTTGCGGTTCGAGCATGTCCCATTTATCCGCGTGCTGATTGATTCTGTTCCGATGGTGATGAAATCGGATAAGGAATATCGAGGATGTCTCGTGGACTCAGCCTCTCGTCCGGGAAACTGATTGCCTGGAGCCGAAGGGCAACACAAAAGAAAGGGCAAACGGGGTGAAGAAATCACGAAGGTTCTCCACCGCCGAAGCCGCGGGGAGAATTACAGGGCCGATGAACGCACATCGTGAGTTTTTACGTGAAAGCCATATCAGCAAGCCAAGATTGAAGACAACAATTGTCCTAATTCCTTTGATTTGCGCCATCGCTATCGTGCATCAGAAAGCCGCCGCGCAGACGGTGCCGCTGGCTCCCACACAACTTATTGCGACGGCTGTCTCCTCCAGCCAGGTCAATCTCAGTTGGACTGCGAGCACAGGGACTACGGCCCCGGCCGGATATTACGTCCTCCGCAATGGCGTACAGGTGGGCTCGCCCACTAGTACCGGATGGTCGACCCCCTCCGGGACACCGACGGCCTATTCCGATGTCGACCTTGCTCCAAGCACGGTGTACACCTACACCATCGAGGCATACGCGACCGGAGGCGCTGTTTCACCGCCATCAGCGGCCGTAACGACGACGACTTGGCCGGCCATTTCCATTCCCACGGCGCCCTACATCCCGCCCTTTTATACCTGCGTCACCAACTATTACATCTCGAAAAACGGCAGCGATTCAAATAACGGATCGAGTGCGAACCCGTGGTACTCCATTAGCAAGGCCATCAACTTTCTCACGGCACAGGGTGGCACGCTGGGCGGAGTGTGCGTAAATGTTGAGCCCGGTACCTATACCGAGTCGGTGTACGCCGATACCCTTGGCGGAAGCGCCGATACTCCGACAGGATACTTTGTCCTGCGCTCCACCACGCCTCATGGGGCCACCATTCAGCTCCCTCCCGGCTCGGTGGATTACACGCAGGGAATTTGGTTCCTTAACGCGAGCTATTTCGTGGTGGATGGATTTGTGCTGGCCGGGAACAATGCCGCGCCAGACATTGACGGAACGGGAGTTTCCACGGCCGGCAGCAGTAAAACGCAGTGCACTTCTCACCACATCAGGATCTTCAACAACATCGCCTATGGCTGGGGCGGGGGCGGCATCGGAACCCAGATGGAGGACTACTTTGACGTAGAAGGAAATGTCGTCTACAACAACTCGAACACTTCCATTTGGGGGACCTCGGCACTCGGCGCCTATGAACCAGTTGCGCTCGATACCGGCACGTGGAGCACCAGCACCATGGATAGTGCAAGCGTGCAATATCACCAGATCTTTCGTTACAACGTTGCATACAACAATGCCGAAGTGAACATCGGCGCTAACACACACTATGACGGCAACGGCATAAGCCTCGACACTTTGAACCCAAATGGAACAGACTACAACGGGTATACGCAACAAACGCTGATCGATAGCAACCTGTCGTTCGACAACGGAGGAGGCGGAATTGTTGAGGGAGGGTACGGCGCGAGTTACTTGACCGTACGCAACAACACAGCCTTCAATAACTATATCGACGCGCAGAATCCGTCCACTGGGCACGGCGACATTTCGCTGGCGGGATTTGTAAGCTCTCACGACAATATCGTTGTCAATAACATCGGCGTCCACAACGCTGACGCGGAGCCCGCAAGTTATGCACTGATCGATGTTGGAATAGGCTCGGCAGCGGATGAAAATACCAGCGAGACGTGGGACAACAATCTTTCATTTAACGGCACTCCTGGTCAGGCATCTACCTACGTGTACAACACAACCGCAACCATGACCGCCGCAAACGGAAACTTGCTGGGAACAAACCCGCTGTTCACGAATTACTTGAGCGGCAATTTCGCGCTGCAATCCACCAGCCCCGCAATCGGTGCAGGCACCACCGCCTATGGCGTTGCCGCCATTGACCTGGCCGGCAATCCGCGCACAACCAACGGAAAAGTGGACATCGGCGCCTACGAGTACAATGCTAGTTCCGGTCCCGTTTCCCCCACGAGCTCGATCGTCCTCAATGCCCCGGCCTCTGTCCTCGAAGGCGCGCCGATTAATGTGCAGGTTCTCCTTCTAAGTAATGGAAACGGCACTCCGACCGGAAATGTGGCTATCCTTGCTGCCGAGGGCAGCGGCACTCCTCAGCAGGTGGCGCAGGCCTCAGCCGCAACAGCTCTCACCACGGCATATGCGGCGGGCCGCACAGGAACGACGACGGCTGTGACGTTGACCCAGGCTGGCACTTATACGATCAGCGCTTCGTATGCGGGCGATACAAATTTCGCAGCCGGCGCTTCTCCAAACTACACCGTTATCGTAACGGCGCTTCCGCAGGTTGCAACGCCGACGTTTTCGCCTGCTGGCGGCGCCTACACTTCGGCGCAATCGGTAACTGTAAGCGATGGAACGCAGGGCGCAACCATTTACTACACCACCGACGGAAGCACGCCCACAACATCTTCAACCAAATACAGCACTGCCATTTCAGTTGGCAGTTCTGAAACCATTAATGCCATAGCAGTCGCAAGCGGTTACGCTGACAGCGAGGTCGCAACAGCGGCTTATACCATCAATTTGCCGCCGACCTTCACTATCGCCGTCTCCCCATCCGCGTTGACTATTGCATCCGGTTCCAGCGGTGCAGCTACGGTAACCATATCTCCGCAGAACGGCTTCAACGCTGCCGTTTCCTTCGCCTGCTCCGGTCAGCCGTCCGGCACGTCGTGCAGTTTCTCTCCGTCCGCCGTAACGCCATCGGGCGCCGCGATTACGACAGCACTCACTGTTTCAGCAACCGCCGTGGCCAGCAATGTGAGCCAACAGGATGTCCGGCCGTTTCCAAAAACAGGTTGGGTGTTGTCAGCGCTTCTATTCTTCTGCGTGGGGTTGAAAAGACGGCGAACTTTGCAGGCTTTGCTGTTATTGGCAACAGTTGGGTTTGGACTGACTCTGCTCAGCGGGTGCGGTAGCTCCAACAGTGGATCGTCCACTCCGCCACCGGTCACATCGACGGTTACAGTCACAGCGACCGCAGGGTCGCTTCAGCAAACTACTACGCTCTCACTTACGGTGAACTAAGTCATGGCGGTTCAATCAAGGGTGCCTCGAAACGACAGAAGCACGAGTTATATTCCTCGCTACCCGGGGCAACATGGAGAATCAGTGGCTTTTTGGCCTTGTCGTGGTTATTACGTTTTCTGATTAAGTTGATTGAAGAAATCTGATTGCTTGCAATAAGTCGAATCAACTCCAATGAAATCATTGATTTGAAAGTGAATAAGAAGATTATGTCGATATTTAACAAATCATTTCTCGTTTGCGTATTCAGCTGCGTTGGCCTTTTCTTACACCAGGCAGCTATTGGTCAGGGTTTGCCTTCGCCCCCGACGCAACTGGTTGTTGTCGGTGTTGCTCCTAATCAGGTCAACCTTAGATGGGTGGGCGGCACTCACAATGTGGGTGTAGCCGGATACAAGGTCTATCGCAATGGCGTGGAGGTTGGATCACCGACAGGCACGGACTGGCACACGACCACCGGCACTGGCACGGCTTTCTCCGATGTCAGACTTTCCCCTGGCACCGATTACACCTATACGGTTAAGGCCTTTGACAAGGCGGGGAATCTCTCGCCCGCATCCGCAACGGCAACTGCGTCGACGCTGCCAGCTATGACCGTTCCTAATCCCGGCTACATTCAGCCATTCTATTCATGCGTCACCAACTATTACGTCTCACAAACAGGCGGTAATTCGGGGGATGGATCCAGCGCCAAGCCATGGAAATCAATCGGGACAGCTATCAACTTCCTCATCGCCAAAGGCGGCACGCGCGGCGGTGTGTGCGTCAACGTTGATTCCGGCACCTATACTGAATCGGTCAATGCGGGAGCGCTCAGCGGAAGTGCCGATACTCCGACTGGCTATTTCGTCCTCCGCTCTGTTATTCCTCATGGCGCAGTTATCCAACCAGCGCCAGGTAGCCCCGATTACACCGATGGCATTCACTTTTCCAATGCGAAATACATCGTGATCGATGGCTTTGAACTCGCCGGCAACAATTCGCCGCCGAATCTGGATGGCTCCGGCATTTCGATAATGGGTAATGAAGACGGAGGCGGCGCAACCTATTGTCCTGCCACCACTCAGAGTCATCACATCAGAATATTCAACAACATCTCTCACGGCTGGGGTGGAAGCGGTATCGGAACCGTCTGCGCGGATTACTTCGACGTGGAAGGGGACGTCGTGTATGCCACCGCCAATACATCGAAATGGGGAGTTTCCGCTATCAATACCTATGAACCGCTTGCGCTGGACGCCAGTTCATGGAGCGCAAGCACGATGGACAGCGGCGGAGCGCAATTCCACTACATTATCCGAAACAATGTCTCCTATAACAATGCGGAAGTCAATATCGGCGCTAACCCGCACTACGATGGCAACGGCATCCAGCTTGACACTTACAATGCTTATCCCGATAACAACTACCATCCATATCTGCAAAAAACGCTCGTTGAAAACAACCTCTCCTTTGACAATGGCGGCGGAGGGATTGTTACCGGGGGCTCTGGCGCCAGTTTTGTCACCATACGCAACAATACGACCTTCGATAACTTTCTTGACGCTCAGAATCCAATCGGAGGTGGCGGCGATATCTCCATCTCAGGCTTCGAAAGTTGCCATGATAACGTGATCGCAAATAACATCGCGGTGGCCAACCCAGCGGCGAATCCCAACAACGTGGCATTTACTGATAGCGCATACGGCAAGGCAGGCACTACGGATACGAACGAGATCTGGCTAAACAATCTCACGTATAACGGCGTTGCGGGGCAACCATCGACTAATCTCGCCAGAACTACCGCCGTCATCACCGCCGCAAACGGCAATATCCTGGGTGTGGACCCCATGTTTGCGAATTCCTCAAGCGGTGATTTCACGCTCCAGTCCGCAAGCCCGGCAATCAAAGCAGGCACAACCGTTTATGGCCTTGCACTTACTGACTTGACCGGCAAGGCGCGCGCAAATCAAGGGAAAGTGGACATGGGCGCATACGGGATGCAGCCCGGCGGCAGTTCTGGTACCCTGCACGATAATCGAATCGGAACTGCTTCCCTGGCCCCAACGCCGCCCATGGGCTGGAACAGCTGGGATTCCTGGGGCTCCAGCATAACTGAGGCTGAGTTTCGCGAAACAGTCCAGTCGATCCACGAGCATCTGCAGCCGTTTGGATGGCAGTACGTTGTTATCGACGAGGGTTGGTTCGCGCAACATCCCGAGAATTCTGAGAAGCACCTGCCGCGCGGCCTGGTGATTTCAGGCGATGGTCGGTACATGCCCGCCGTCAACCGTTTTCCCTCCGCGATTGACGGACAAGGGTTGAAGCCCATAGCTGACTATGTCCATTCATTGGGATTGAAGTTCGGAATCCACATCAATCACGGTATTCCACGCGAAGCGGTCAAGAACGATCTTCCCATTGAAGGCTCGTCGTTTCGCCTCGCTGAAGCAGCCAATACCAGCGATGAGTGCAGTTGGCAAGAAGACAATTACGGAGTGAAGAACAATGCCGCCGGTCAAGCGTACTATGATTCGATCGCGCGGCTCTATGCTGGTTGGGGCGTGGACTTTCTGAAAGTCGATTGCATCTCGCAGCCATATAACGCTGACGAGATTCAGATGCTGGACGCCGCACTGCGCAAGACGGGCCGTCCCATCGTTCTGAGTCTCTCTCCGGGGCCCACCCCACTCGATGAAGTCGGAAATGCTCGTGAACACGCACAAGTTTGGCGCATTTCCGACGACGTTTGGGATGTTTGGTCCAGGCCTTCCTACGATCCAAAATTTCCCCAATCGCTCGAGAATCAATTTGAGAATCTGGCAGCTTGGGCGCCGTATATCGAGCCGAATCACTGGCCTGACGGCGACATGCTTCCGATTGGTAATCTTGGCCCCCGAACGCCGGTTGGGCCGGGGCCGTCCCGTGATTCCCGCCTTACTCATGACGAGCAGCGAACCATGGTGACCTTGTGGTCCATTGCGCGGTCCCCGCTCATTCTCGGATCGAACGTGCTGAAGTTAGACCCTTTCACCGAATCGTTGCTTGTGAACCCAGAGATTATTTCCGTCGACCAGCATTCGACCAACAACCATCCCGTCCTTCAACGCGATGACACGGTCGCCTGGTCAGCGGATCCAACTGTCACATCGCGGATCGCGGACGCACACTATATCGCTGTATTCAACCTCTCCGATAATGCAAAGAGCTTCACGTATTCATGGCCCGAGTTAAAACTGCCGCCCGGTGCACATCCCGTTCGGGATTTATGGCGACGGGCCGATATTGGCCAGCTTGAACGGTTGGATGTGACCTTGGCGCCCCATGCTTCTGCGATCTACCTTGTAGGACAACCATGACCGCGATCAAGGTTTCTGACATGATGCGATGCAGGTCACAGCCCAGGGTGGGTGAAGGCTAGTGAAATAAAGTAGAGAGTAACAAAACGAGAATTTCTCGCAAATGAAAAGAAACTTTGGATCCGAGGGAATAGCCAGATGAAGATTACAACCGCAGCTTTCTTTGCCTTGATGACTGGGCTCATTTGTGTGCCGATATCTGGCTTTGCTCAATCGGCCGGCGACCAGAATGCGCCGGTTAGCACGCAGCCCGTCGCCGCAAGTACGGCGCAAGGTGCTCCAGGCTCGAATCAGCCCGGCGCTATCAGCCTGGATGTGCTGGTGACAGATAAGTCTGGTGCGCCGGTGACCGGCCTTCAGGCGGGAGACTTCAAACTGCTGGAAAAGAAACAGCCGCTGGACATCGTTTCAGTACGCGCCGCTGGAAGCGAAAGCGCACCGGGCGACCCTCCGGCGGTGGCCATTATAGTGGTTGACGCAGTGAACGCGTGGATTCTGACAGTTAACGCCGAGCGGCAAATGCTTGCAAAGTATTTCGAAGAAAACAACGGCCAACTGCCTATTCCTGTTTATTTGGCCATTTTCACCGATCAGGGAACGAAGGTACATACTCCCGCCACGCAAGACGGGAAAGCGCTTGAGGAATTCCTCAACGCCAACACAACCGACCTGCATAACGTTAAGAGACCGGACGGCTGGTGGGGCGACATGGAACGCGAACAGTTGTCGCTTAAGACCCTCAATTACCTCACCTCGCAGGTAACCTCGATGCCGGGAAGGAAGTTGTTCATCTGGTTGAGTCCCGGCTGGAACCTGCAAACGAACGGGCAATGGGACGGTGCCAGCAAGAGCGATCAGCAGGCGCTATACGACAACGCCGCTTCAGTTTCAACCGCATTGCGAGCCGCCCGCGTCACGGTCTACAGCATAGACCCGTCCGGGTCAGAGCGCGAGATGACTTTTGGACCGACTTACGAAGCGTTTCTCAAAGGCTTGGACGTGCCCAAACGTGCTGACTACGGGTATCTGCTTCTCCAGGTCCTGGCTATGCAATCGGGCGGTCAGGCTCTGTACGCAGCCAACAATTTGTCGTCCCTGATTAACAAGAGCCTGGCAGAAACCAAGGCATACTACGTGCTCACCTTCAATCCCCCTTCCGCCGCTCATCCGAGCGAGTATCACCCCATCGAAGTACAGATTGACAAGCCGGGTGTGAAAGCGCGCACAAGAACGATCTACTACAGCAGCCCGGCGACCCCAGCCAAGTAACTTGCTGGCATTGAGGACTGCAACCTTGGCGCCGACGGAGTTATGCTTTTGCCATATGTGAAACACAGCGAGCATCCGAGTGCGAGGCTGCTTTGCTCCGACTGCTTCGGGAGGGGCTGGGCCCTGCGCGCAAAGGCTCACGTTGTGGCTGGTTACAAGAATTCTTCGAACACTCATTTTATCGACGCCCAGTGCTATATTGCCGTTATGTATCGAGTGTTCTCTCTGCTCGCGTTGGTCTCAATGGCTTCGCCGGCTTTTCCTGCGCCTCCGCAAAAAAGCTTTGACGAGGTGGTGAAGCAGGCAACCAGCGCGCGGAACGAAGACCGGGCGAACGAGGCAATAGGGCTTTACCGCGAGGCTGTCAAGATGCGTCCTTCCTGGGACGAGGGATGGCTATGGCTCGGCACAGTGCTCTACGATCAGGACCGCTTCCCCGAGGCGCAAGACTCCTTTGCGCACTTTGTCGCAATCAAGCCGCAGCCTGGCCCTGCCTGGGCCATGAAGGGACTTTGCGAGTTCGAGATGCACGACTACCCTCAGGCAAGAACGGACCTGCAAACCTGGGGTCGCGGAGATATTCGTGGGGGCGGCGATTTGACAGAGGTTGCCGCCTTTCATTGGGCAATGCTCCTCACACGGCAAGGCGAATTCGTTCGCGCACTCTATATGCTGGCAGACAGAGCGCGACACGATGGTGAGAGCCCGCCGCTGATTGAGGCCATGGGTCTGGCCTCGCTGCGAATGCCCAATCTGCCCGAGGATTATCCCGCGGAGTTTCGTGAGCGAGTCTGGTTGGCCGGGAAATCTGCTTTCTACGCTTCGATGCATGACTATGCTCGCAGTGAGGAATATTCCCAACGATTGTTGTCCAAATATGGCCAACAGCCGGAAGTCCACTATCTTGAGGGTACGCATCGTTTGTTTGAACTCAAACCGGCAGACGCGGCGCAGGAGTTCCGCAAAGAACTTCAGATATCGCCGCAACATTCTCCTGCCATGTTAGAACTGGCCCGAATCGATATTGATACCGGCGATCAGGCAGAGGCGCTATCCCTTGCCAGACACGCGACCGAGATCGACCCTGCGAATCCCGACGCTCATCATATTTTAGGCCGGGCCTTACTGGCAGCGGGGCAAACAAAGGAAGGCTCGCAGGAATTGGAAGCGGCAGAAAGGCTTGCCCCTAACAACGCTGCCATTCATTTTCATCTTGCCACTGCCTACAAGGAATTGGGACGGAAGCAGGACGCGGATCGCGAGATGTCAACTTATGTCTCCCTCAAAGAGAAATCGCAGGATCTGGATTCCGGGGAGCGGCGGGATGCAAAGCCTTCTCTGGAGGCGCCGGAGTGATTCTTATGCTGGTACCGGCAGTGCTTGCATTGTCGATTTCGCTTCCGCCCCAAAGTGCTTCTCAGCCTTCTCGGAGTGCAGGTACCGCAGACCATTCCGTCGCCTTCGATGAACTTGCTCAGACCGCGAAGCGCGCGCGTGAAGAAATTCACGACGATGACGCCATCGAAGCCTATCGCCAGGCTCTGTTGCTAAAACCGGAGTGGGATGAGGGGTTATGGTATTTGGGCACTTTGCAGTATAAGAAGGAGAATTACTTTGAAGCATGCACGATTCTGCGACGCTTTCTCGCGCAGGATCCGGGTAGCGGTAGCGGCTGGGCTATGTTGGGATTGAGCGAGTTTGAGTCGCACGATTACCTGCGGGCTCAGGATCACCTGCAGCGCGGCATGACACTTGGATTGGCCGACAACCAGAAGTTGATTGCCCGTGTTCGTTATGTCATCGCGATTTTACTCACGCGATCGGAACAATTCGATGAGAGCATGGATGTTCTTTTTACCCTGATGACAAATGGGGCCGACACATCATCTCTGGTTGAGCCATTTGGGTTGGCTGCGTTGCGTTTGCCGTTCCTGCCTTCCGAGATTCCTCCCGGCCGTCGAGAAATGATTCGCATGGCTGGCACCGCCACCATAGCTCTCGAGGGCCGGAGAAATGAAGATGCCGAAAAACTCTTCAGCGAGCTCGAAGCAAAGTATCCTGACCAGCCTGGAGTCCACTTCCTGATCGGCGCCTATTTTCTCAGCGCGCACCCCGACGAAGGGATCAAGGAACTGAAGCAAGAGATCGAAATCTCGCCGGCGCATGTGCCAGCGAGGATACGGTTGGCAGAAGAGTACATCAAGCAGCAGAACTTGGATCAGGGGATATCGCTGGCCCAGGAGACGCTCAAACTGGCGCCCGAGGCGCCTCTGGCTCATATGGTGCTCGGCGAAGGCCTGATAGCCAAGGGAGATTCTGCGGGCGGGATTAGGGAACTCGAAACTGCCCGTGATTCCTTGCCTGATCAAACAGAGATTCTTTGGGATCTGTTTCGGGCATACTCTGCCGCAGGACGAAAAGAGGACGCCAGTCGCGCAAAGGATGAAATTGAAAGGCTCGGGAAACAAGAAGATTCGGCACATTGAACGCGAACTTACCTGGCGGGATGTTAAACACTCTTTATTCCAGCCATCGCGCGCGGATACCATCCCTGATTCGCAGCATCACTGCATGGCAGGGTCTATCGCAAATTAATGCGCTGAATGGGATGAGGACAAATGCTTTCACGACGCAGCTTTGTAAAGAATTCGCTCGTAGGATCAGCCGCACTGATTGCCACAGGAATTCCGTCGCTCAACGCCGCAACCGTAACTTCAACACGAAGCAATGGCGTCAGGTTTGGCGTCAACTATGTACCTCGAAAGCGCTGGTGGTATTGCTGGCTCGACTGGGACCAGCATGCGATCCTGGATGACCTGCACGGGGTCGCGGACCTGGGTCTCGACCATATTCGCATTCAATGTCTCTGGCCTTACTTCCAGCCCGGAATCAACAATGTCAGCGATCAGGCCGTGGCCAACCTGCATCGACTTCTGGACGCGGCCGATACGGCAGGCCTCGATGTTGAAGTCACCGTCTTGAATGGATGGATGAGCGGGCTTAGCTTCATGCCCCCGTTTGTCGCTCCGCTGGCCGACCCCTGGCAAAAGAAACATGGAAACATGTTCACCGACCCTAACGTGATCGAGGCGGAAAAGCTGCTTTTCCGTAGAATCACCGACACAGTGGGCAACCACAAACGGTTTCTTGGTTTCGATCTTGGAAACGAACTCGGCGTCTTGATGACACCTGACGGCAACCCTGTTTCAACGGGCGCGGCTGATGCGTGGGCGACACAGATGCTTGACTATTGTGATCAGATCGCACCCAACAGATTCCACGTGAACGGTGTCGACCATTCTCATTGGTTCAATGATTTCGGCTTCAGCAGGGAGCAGATCGCAACCACTGGCGACGCTTCCGTTGTGCATTCATACATTTATTTTGACGGGGTGCTGGACCGATATAAATACTCCGATCCTGCGGCACTGCATCTTGCCGAGTTCGAAGTTGAACTGGCCTACGCATATCACAATGACTTGAACCGCCGCGTCTGGGTTGAGGAGACTGGAGTTGGGAACAAAGAAATGCCGGAAAGCTACAGACCTGAATTCATGGAACACTCTGTTCGCAATTTGATGTCCACAGGCAAAGTCTGGGGCATCACATGGTGGTGTTCCCACGACATTGATCCGGCCATCAAGAGCTTTGACAAATACGAATACGATCTTGGGCTTCTTGATCTGCAGAACAAGCCAAAGCCCATGGGGAGGAAATTTGCGGAACTCGTTGCTGAGTTCAGGCGCTCGCAACCTGAGATCATCAAACGAACAACAGCGCTGGTCATTCCCGACAGGGGACTGTCGTCAAAGTCATGGCCGCCGGACTGGAAGTATGCGACGCCGTACATGAACCAAATAGAACGTGGAGCGAGGCCCGCCATCGTTCTTGAGAGCCGCTCTAAAGACGAGAACTACCTGAATGCGCGTGGAATCAGCAATCTCATCCCAGTATCGACTTAGGATCGTACGCACTCAACGGTTGACTTCAAAAGTGAGCGGCTTGACGAGTCGTAGAAAGTAATTGGAGGAAAAATGGGTCGGTTAAGAAATTGCGCGGGGATTGGCTACTTGCTGTTATTGTCATTTCTCGCTGGTGGATCGGCGAACGCAGAGGTGAGGCTTCCCAAGGTCCTGGCGGACCACATGGTATTGCAGCGGAGGGCGCCTATTCATATCTGGGGTTGGGCCAACACTGCGGAGCAGGTCAGAGTTGAGTTTCGAGGCGAAACCAGGTCAGCGACAGCCGATGACGGCGGGCGATGGGCGGTGGACCTGCCTGCTGGCGAGGCTGGCGGCCCGTTTACGTTGACAGTTCAGAGTTCTAACACGGTGACGCTCAACGACGTTCTGGTCGGCGACCTTTGGGTCGCTTCCGGACAATCGAACATGGAGATGCCGCTGAACGGGTTTGGACCCGATACTCCGGTCAAGGACGCAGTAAAGGAGATTGCTGCGGCCACGCACCCGGAAATTCGTTTCGTGACGCTGGCGGAGACGTCATCAGAGTATCCCCTCGATGATGCGACGGTGGCCATTCCATGGCAGCTTTGTTCTCCTGAAACTGCTGGACGGTTTTCCGCTGTTGCTTATTTCTTCGCGCGCGATCTGCAAGCTGCTGAAAAAGTGCCGATCGGCATTGTTGTCTCTTCCTGGGGCGGCACGCCGGCAGAATCGTGGACAAGCCTGCGAACACTTACTTCTGACCCCGCACTGATGCCTCTACTTGCTCTTTGGGATGACGAAACGCGCGACTACGCGAACGAATTGCGGGTGATTGAGAAAGAGCGGGCTGAAGCAAAAAAGTCCGGTAAGGACGCACCCTGGCATGCCAATGTACAGACCGGCTGGCAGCCCGCAGGACTGTTTAACGCGATGATTGCGCCGCTGACCCCTCTCCGCATTCAGGGAGTGATCTGGTATCAGGGCGAATCGAATGCGAGTCCTGAACGGGCGGCCCTGTATGCCAGATCGTTTCCTGCGATGATCACGGATTGGCGGGAGGCATGGCGACAGGGCGATTTCCCCTTTCTCTACGTCCAGATATCCAGGATCAACCCACCGGCACCCTCCCCCTGGTCGGTGCTTCGTGAAGCGCAACGGCGAACGCTGTCAGTGAATGCGACCGCCATGATTGTCTCGGCCGATGTGGGCGTAGCAGAGAACGTTCATCCGCCAGATAAGCAGACAATCGGCGCGCGCCTGGTGTTGGCGGCCAGAGCTCTGGCTTATCGAGAACCGATTGAATACAGCGGGCCTGCGTATCGACAAACTTCATTGGAACCAGGGGCAGTCAGAATATGGTTTGATCACGCTGACGAATTGGAAGCGCGCGGAGGCACATTGTCGGGCTTTGAGGTTGCAGGAGCGGATCATAAGTTCTTTGTGGCTTCGGCGAAGGTGGAAGGCAGCACGGTAGTCGCCAGCAGTGCGAGCGTGGCAAATCCGATCTTTGTGCGGTATGCCTGGCCCGCAAGTTCCCCGATGACTCTATTCAATCGGGAAGGATTGCCTGCGTCCTCTTTCAATTCCGATGACACATACCCCAACCAGTACGAGCCATCAAAATAGGGACTTACCCGTCAGCAAAGGCAAAGTGTGCGTCTAATTCAACCGGTAAGCTACCAGCTCGAACGAATCGTCATCTTCGCCGTCAAGGTGCTTGCCGCGAAGGAAGAATTCGAATTTGTGCACATCCTTGCGGCTCAGAATTGAAGTTATCTCTGTCGGCAATCTCCCATGCAGCATAAAACGAGCGGCAGCCTCATTCGCCTGCTTGTCGGCGCCGTTAATCAAAAGCACGTACCCTGACCTTGATGGATTTTGCACGAAAGCGACATCCACGTAACCCACATTTTGCTTCGAATAGATATTTATGTATTGCGCCTGCTCGCCGGCCGTGGGGTGCATATTCTGAAAGAAATGTGTCTTTTGTATCAGGTTGTCGACGTGCCGAAAATTGACTTGATCGTCGAAAAGTGAGACCCAGAGATCGCTGTTCGGACCTCCAATCAGGATGCTGTTGCCCTGGCTCAGATCGCGAACGTGCAAGTCACGGGCATATCGAATGCTCGAGTGAACGCCGGCTCGCTGAAGGGTATTCTGAAAGTCGAAAGCTATAATCGCCTCTTCGATGCTTGTGGTCCTGAAGTCGCCAAGCCCCTGAATGACATTGCGCATCGCGCGATCTTTCACCATCGCCATTTGTTGTTGCGGGAAGTCCTCGCGAATGTAGTCGGAGATAGAGAGATTGTTTCCGAGCATCGCCTGGATCAGAGCTGCCGAAGTGTCGGGAGCCACAATCATCACTTCTCCCTCGCTGCGGGCGAGGAATTGCACGAATGGGTTCTCAAAAGCTGTACCCTGGCTTTTCGGCGTTTCCATGGTTTGATTGCGGTGCCATACGAGCATCAGCACGATCAGTGCGCCATTGAAAACGAGTGAAATGCCAAGCGCCCAAAGTCTCCAGTTCCGCTTGGCGACTTGCGCCCTGGCCAAAGAAGCGCTCGCCTCCTCCGTTGGAGGTTTGGCGGCTTCACGTGCTTCGGGCTCGAAGACGGCTGGAGCCTCTATCTTGGGTTGAACGGGAGTAAAGACCGGAAGGTAGATTCCCTTCGGAATCGACAGAATCAGGGGTTCGTTTATTCCCTCGGTTTCAAAATAATGTGCCAACTTGTGCCGAAGATTACTGAACTGGGCTCGCACAATATTGTCGGTTGCAGGGTTGAATTCAGCTCGCCTTCCCAGAATATTGCACGCAACCTCGTACTCGCTCAGGGGCTCATTCGGCCGCAGAATTGCCAGCTTTGATGCATATACCAGGATGTTGCGTAATTGTGATGCCCGCTGGAATTCTTCACTCGCGACAATACGCTGAACCAGCTCCCAACGGCGATCGCCATCCAGCAGCTCATCTCCCGTTACGTGTTTGCCAGGTATCTGAGTTCTTGCGCTCATGCCGGGGCAGTTTCCTTGCTAGAAACATTATTCCATTCGAAAGAAATGAGCAAGCCACAATTGGAATAGGTGGCTATTCTTGTCGACTTTGCGCGTAACAAGTTGAAACAAGAGGCGTTTTCCCTTTGTCTTGTCTATGCGTAATGCGCTGAAACTAAAGATGTTTTACGTAAATTAAGACCACAATTCATAAGTCAATTTACGTAAACACACGTGCAATCACATCCATGCACTTGCTCATTGTGATAGCTGGCTTGCACAATCTTGCCGACCTTGGGGTAAGGTCCGAATCAGCGCAGAAATTGACCGAATACTAAGTTTCTGTCTTCTGCTGACTGAGCTATTCAGAAACCAACATCGTGCAGGCGGTCTGAATTCTGCAATTTTGTCGTCTTCGATTAAGGAGACATTCCTTGAGCGAGTGCGACGAGTGACGAAGATCACGTCGAGTCGACCGAAATGGAATTCTCATTTACTGATGGACCTGTAAACGATTCCAAAGCAGTGAGAAATCGGCAGCGTAGGCGGGCCTGAAGTGCTCGAAACGATGAGGTTCAAGATCGAGCAGTGATGAATTGAACGTCCCGGATGGTTAGTCAGATGAAATCTGGAGGCGGAGTAAACAACGAATTGAACAAAGAAGTGAATTAAGTAGGAGGCTGCTTATGAACTTTCAAACAGGAGATAACACAAGTATGAAAAAGCGATTCGGAGTGCTGCTATTAGCTCTGTTCGTTCTGGTGCTGGTTGCGCCGATGGCGCGGGCTCAGTCAATGTTCGCCAGTTTGAACGGAACGGTGCAAGATTCTCAAGGGGCCATTTTGGTGGGGGCATCCGTCAGCGTCAGAAACTCGGCGTCTGGCGAGACCCAGAATGCAGTTTCCAACAAGGAAGGTTACTTCTCCTTTCCTGAACTTCCCGCCGGTACCTATCAACTGACGGTGGTTGCCAAGGGATTTCAAAAATATCATGAGACTGGCATAACTCTGACCGGCGGCGACGACCGCTCAATGACCACCACGCTAAAGGTTGGCGCGGTCAGCGAGACGGTTGAGGTGGAAGGCAACCAAACAGATTTGACGCCGTCAAGCTCTGGCGAGAAATCTTATACCATCTCCGGCAGCGACCTTCGGGACCTTTCCCTGGTGAGCCGCGATGCTACAGAAATCGTGAATATCATGCCTGGAGCAGTGATGACCGCAAACGGGGCCGTCAACTCGCAGGCGTTCTCAGGGCAGGCGATGGGCATGAACACAGCCACTGGTCCGCTCGCTAATGAGAATGTCAACGGTCAATCGGTTGACGTAACCACTGATGGCGGTCACACCTTCGATCCTGGCGCAGCCGGTAGTGCAGTTCCGGTTACCGCCAACCAGGACTTCGTCCAGGAGGTAAAGCTCCAGACCTCGAATTTCACCGCCGATAACGCCAAGGGACCGGTGGTAGTGAACACCGTCACCAAGAACGGCGGCTCGCAATTCCATGGCGACTTCCACTTCATTGCGCGCACCCATGTATTGGATGCGAATGACTCCTATGAAAAGGAGATCGACTCTTTGAATGGGACGCTCGCGACCCAAACGACGCCGAATGAACACTACTATTATCCCGGTGCCACCTTCAGCGGCCCAGTGATCATTCCTCATACCGGAATCAACAAGAATCGGGACAAGCTCTTCTTTTTTGATGGTTTCGAATACTACGACCAGTTGCAGGATAACGGAGTTGCTGCAGCCTTCGTGCCCACTCCGGCCATGATTAGTGGAGACTTCAGCGCGGTGAGTGGTTACGGCAACCACGTCGCCGGCGGATCTGTTCTTACCGGAACTCCGCAGCAGTCCAACATTACCGGAGGCCTCTGGGGCGCTCCGTGGCTGGCGTTCGACCCGACGAAGAGCGTCTCCGGATCGCGCTTGCAAAATTGCTTGGGCGCCAACGGAATTTCCGCGACGGGCGTGATTCCTGCGTCCTGTCTTGACCCCAACGGCGTAGCCATTGCGAACGCCTACCTGCCGAAGCCCACTACCACAGGTGGCGTCCCGGACGCTGGAGGCTTCAACTACACCCAGGACATTATTCAGCCCATGAATATGGACCAGAACCTGGCGCGCGTTGACTACGACTTCAGTGACAAGACCAAGCTGTATGTCACTTATAACCGGTCGCGCCAAACCGCAACCTTTCCAATGGGCTATTGGGTAACCTCTGCCACTCAGAATTCGGTTCCCACGCCTTCGCCCATCATCGGAGCGGACGGGACCGATTTCGTCAACGCCAACTTCATGCATGTCATTTCGCCCAGCATGACTACCGAGTCGAGATTTTCCTATACCTTCGAGAATTATCCAGGCAATCCGCAGGATCCAAAAAAGCTGCTGCGCGCAGACATACCTGGTTTCGACCTGAAGGGCATTTGGGACCAGGCTACCGCACCGGAAATGGTTACCTGGGGCTCGGGCTTCCCGAATCTGGGCGACGTAGGCCATGCGTATCCCCTCCTCTGCTACAAGAAAATTCCCGCAGCCGGTGAGGATCTGACCAAGGTCATCCGCACGCATACGTTAAAGGCGGGAGCCTACTATGAATGGGTTGATAACGTTCAGAATACCTGGAACACCTGGAGCGAATTTCCATACGCCAACTGGTATCCCAGCGTCACAGGCAACCAATATGCCGATGTCCTGCTAGGAGTTGGCCACGACGGATATGCAGAAAACGCGATTCCGCCCACGCCTCCCAACACCAAGGCCACTACGCTCTCCTTCTATGTGCAGGACGACTGGAAGGTAAACCGCCGTTTGTCGATGCAGTATGGAATGCGATTCGATCACTACGGCAAACCCTGGTCGACCCCTTACGGTGTAGCCGTGTGGGATCCTACAGGAATCCTCAGTGCCAAAGACAAGTACGACAACGACCCGAGCGCCCTTCCACTGAACACGGGCATCTCCTGGCATGCCATGAATTCCGCGATCCCGTGGTCGGGCCAGCAAAGCACTCCGCTGTTTTACTCTCCACGCATCGGCGGGGCGTTTGATATCTTCGGAAACGGAAAAACCGTCCTGCGTGGCGGCTTTGGCCAGTACCGCGATTTCGCAATCTGGTCGTTCGGTGGGGCTAACTCCACTGCCGAGGGTTCAGTTGCGTGGACTTGCGGCCTTAACGATCAGTTGTGCCCCAGTTGGGAAGATATTGACACTCACAGCGAGGGCGCTCCCAAATTCGGAACCGGGCTCCCTCCCGGCGCCCTTCCTACCGCAACTGGAGGTGGTTTGCCGCTGAACGGTCTCGCATTAGTTGATGCGAAGGACAAGGCTAACCCCTACACCAACACCTACAGCGTAAGCCTCGACCAGAAGCTGCCTTGGAAAATGCACGTTGAGGGTTCTTATGTCGGTAATTCGAGCCACGACTTCCAGACGGCGATGAACCCCAACGCGATTCCGCTGGGAACCTTGCCCATGTCGGGGGCCCAATCACCCTACTGCGTCAGCGCCGTTACCAACACCGATTGGTGCGACTACCACTTCCGTCCGTACGCGAATTACCAGGACCTTTCCGTCACTGAGACCGCGGGAAAGGCGCGGTTTGACTCTCTCCAGGTGAGCCTGCAGCGCAACAGCGGCTTCCTCACCCTGATGATCAACTACACCTACTCAAAGTCGTTGAGTGATGGCTTGCTGGGAACCGGAACCAGCGGCTATGCCGACGGCGGCGTCAGCGAGTACTATGGCATCTCGCCAAGCGACCGTCCCAACGTGTTTAGCAGCGCCTATGTCATCCACGGGCCCCGGATACAAGGCGCCAACTCCATCGTCAGAGGCGTTGTGAACGGCTGGCAACTGTCCGGCATCACGCAAATCGAGAGCGGCGCGAATCTTACTTCGGGCGCAAATGGCTGGAACTTCGGTTACAGTCCGCAATCAAACCCGAATGCTGTAAATGGCGTGAACACAGTCGGCGGTACCTGGCTGCTTGGGACACCCGACATCACGCTCATGCCACTCTTGACGTGTAATCCGAGCAAGGGAAACAAGAGTGGTTATTTCATAAACTTCAGCTGCTTCAGCGTACCGAAGGGCAATGGGATTAACGGTACAACCAAAATGCCGTATATACCCGGCCCGATGTACTGGAAGAGCGACCTCACCGCGGTCAAGAACTTTAAACTCGGTGAGCAAAAGGACGTGCAGATCAGGGTAGCCGCATTCGACTTCCTGAACCATGCACTGCTCTCGTTTGCGCCGAGCGACATTCATCTCGACATGAACAACCTGGCATGGAAAAATGATGGGTCCGCACTCGGAACCGAAATCAACAACGATCCAGACTTCGGCCATGCCCTGTGGCACTTCGGCCACAGAATCATGGAATTTGAAGCGAAATACTCGTTCTAGTTCTGTTCTACTTGATTTACGTGCCCCTGAACGGGCGGCCAAAAGGCCGCCCGTTATTTTATCCAATGACTTTTAGCCGCCCCGTTATGTTCCGCGTGTTCCCTCTACTGGCCGTGCTGTCTATGGCCGTCCAAGCCGCTCCGTCGCCTCCGCTGCAGAGCCCTCTCGGGCCGAGCTTCGACGAGATCGTGCAACAGGCCGATAGCGCTCGCACTGCGAACCAAGTGTCTGAAGCGATCGTGCTTTATCGTCAGGCAGTTCAGCTTCGCCCCTCCTGGAGCGATGGATGGATGTGGCTGGGCGACCTGCTCTACGAGCAGGACCGCTTTCCTGAGGCCCAGGATTCATTTGGTCATTTCCTCGCCTTAACGCCGGCACCGGGCCCAGCCTGGGCCATGAAGGCCTTATGCGAATTCGAGATGCGCGACTATTCTCATTCGTTGAAAGACTTCGAGAAATGGATGCATGGGGGCAATCAGGGAAACGAAGCCCTGACCGATGTGGCAGCATTCCACACGGCGATGCTCCTCACACAAGAACGCCACTTCGATCAGGCACTCTCATTGTTGACAGAGCGGGCACATCGCAGCGGGGAGACTCCATTGCTCGTCGAAGCAATGGGACTCGCCTCACTACGGATGCCCAATCTGCCGGGAGATTATCCGCCAGGACTGCGTGAGCAGGTCTGGCTCGCCGGGAAAGCCACGTTTTATCTGTCGATACAGGAGTTTGAACGCGGCCAGGCGTACTCCCATCGATTGCTGACCGACTATGGCCAACAGCCTCAAGTCCATTACATTAACGGATTGTTGCTCAAAGCCCAGTCAAAATCCGACCAGGCGTCGCAGGAGTTTCATATGGAGCTTCAAATCTCTCCTCGGAATTCTCAAGCGATGCTGGAACTGTCCCTGATCGATATCGATAAAGGTAAACTGCAAGAGGCAATGTCACTGTCCCAACAAGCCGTTCAAATTGACCCTGCGAATCCTGAGACTCATCGTGTCCTCGGGCAAGTTCTGCTGGCCAAAGGGCAAACAAAGGCGAGCGCGCAAGAACTGGAGTCAGCAGAGCGGCTCGCACCGGAAAATGCCGCCACTCACTTTCAACTCGCAATGGCCTACCGCCGATTGGGGCGCAAACAGGATACCCAGCGGGAAATGTCGACATATCTTGCCATCAAAAAGAGGCGGCCGGCTCAGAATGATTCTGTTAAGGCGCGAGATGCCTCCCACTCTCCCGAGGCGCCACAATGATCGCGTTGATCGCTTCGGCCTTCTTTGTGGTGGCGGCTTCCCTTCCCCCGCAGCAAGCCTCGCCGTCATCCCCAACCGAATCTGTCGCACAAGGCCCTGGCGACTTTGACCAACTCGCTCAGGCAGCGAAACGCGCGCGTGAAGAAGACCACGACGATTCCGCAATCGATAGTTATCGCCAGGCTTTGATACTCAAGCCAGGGTGGGACGAAGGATTATGGTATTTGGGCGCATTGCTCTATGAGAAGGAGAACTACTCCGAAGCATGTACGATCTTCCGGCGGTTTCTCGCACAGAATCCGGGCAACGGATACGGCTGGGCCATGTTGGGATTGAGTGAGTATGAGTCCCACGAATACACGCGTGCCCTCGATCACCTGCAGCAGAGCTTGTTGACTGGGTTAGGCGATAACAAGAGGATGAAGGCCACTGTCTACTACGACACTTCAATTCTGCTCACACGATCTGAACAGTTCGATGAGAGCATGGATCTTCTCTTAGCTCGGGTTGCGGCCGGAGAAGACACGTCGACGCTCGTTGAACCTCTCGGGCTTGCTGCGCTGCGACTGCCGTTCTTGCCTGACGAAATTCCTGCCGATAGCAGGGAAATGATTCGCATAGCCGGCGAGGCCGTGCTGGCACTGGAAGAACAACACTATGCTGACGCGGACAAACTCTTCGACCAATTGGAATCCACGTATCCTGATCAGCCCGGTGTCCACTTTCTTATCGGCGTCCATCTCCTGGATTCGCGTCCTGAAGATGGCATCAAGGAGTTGAAACGGGAGATCGAAATCTCTCCTTCTCATGTGCCGGCGAGGGTCCGGCTCGCAGATCAATACATCAAAGAGCAGAAAATTGACTTGGGGCTACAATACGCTCAGGAAGCTCTAAAGCTCGCACCCGGCAGCGCTTCTGGGCACATGGTGCTCGGCGAAGGGCTGATCGCCAAGGGAGACTCCGTCGGCGGAATTCAGGAATTGGAGATTGCGCGCAAAGCTTCACCAGATATGGTGAGAATTCACTGGGACTTGGTACGCGCTTATACTGCCGCGGGACGCGTTGCAGACGCAGATCGGGAAAAAAGCGAGATTGAAAGGCTTAGCAAAGAAGATCAAGCGCATTGACTCTTGCCGGATGAACGAGTATCGGCTCTGTTCCACTGCGCGCCGCAGGCATCGCGCAGCCCATGACAACCTTAACGCCGGCGCAGGACAATATGCAGTCGACGAATGGATATGTATCTGATGAACCGCCGGACTTTCTGCTTTTCTACTGCTGCTCTTCTAATCCGCGCACGCGCGCTGGCCGCGCAGGCTCCTGCGGCCACCCTCAAGGCGCCAATCCATTTCACGCCCCGCCCAATCGCGTTTTCACTTGACAGTTGCGAGACTCCCGAGCGGCACGTTCCTGAAACCATGGCGGGAGGAGTCGCCGTTTTCGACTACAACAACGACGGCTATCCGGATATCTTCTTTACTAATGGCGCCGATATCACAAGCCTGAAGAAGACAGGGCCGCAATACTGGAACAGACTATTCCGTAACAATGGCGATGGAACTTTTACTGACGTCACTGAAAAGGCCGGCCTCGCCGGTACCGGCTATGACGTAGGGGTTGCAATTGGAGACTATGACAACGACGGCTACGAGGATGTTTTTGTTGCCGGCGTATATCGCAACACCCTCTACCATAACAACGGCGACGGGACCTTTACCGATGTAACCGAAAAGGCGGGCCTGGCCCTGCTGGATAAACAGTACGGCCCGTTGTGGTCAGTCGGCGCCGCATGGGTCGACGTGAACAACGACGGCCTGCTCGATCTCTTCGTTGTGAATTATCTTCGCTGGGACCGGTCGAAGGAACCAGAATGCAAGGTTAACGGCAAGCCGGATTATTGTCATCCAAAGTATTTCGAACCGCTTCCCGATCAGCTCTTTCTAAATAACGGCAATGGCACGTTTACAGATATATCGGAGCAGTCGGGTATTCGCGCACATCCCGGTAAGGGAATGAGTGCGGTTATAGCGGACTTCGGCGGGAAAGGGTTACCCGACATCTTTGTAACCAACGACAAGCTGTTCAATTTCCTTTTTCGCAACCAGGGTAACCTGCATTTCGAAGAGGCAGGGTTTGAAGCTGGAGTGGCGCTATCCGAACACGGCAATCTCATCTCCGGGATGGGTGTCGACGCCCAGGACCTCAACAACGACGGATTCACCGACATTGCCTTCAGCGCGCTTGTCAACGAGACGTTTCCCATTTTCCGCAACAATGGGAAAGGCGACTTCACTGAGATTACTGCGCGAAGCGGCATGACCGCGCTTAGCAGCCCTATGTCCGGCTACAGTGTAAACATCGCTGATTTCGACAATGATGGCCGCAAAGATATCTTCGTCGCTCGAGGCGATGTGCAATCGCCAGACATGGCCGCGCTTGTGCAGATCGATCAGCCCAACACAGTCTTCCGGAATCTTCCCGACGGCCACTGGTCCGCATTAACCGCGGAGGCCGGTTTCGACGCGCTTCCCCCTCGCCGTCACCGCGGCGCCGCAGTAGGCAGCTTCAATCGCAACGGGAAACTGGATATTGTGGTAAGCGCGCTGAGTGCTCCGGCAGAAATCTGGATGAACGACAGTCCGAACCAGAACCATTGGCTCGAGCTCGCTTTGCGAGGCACGAAGAGCAATCGCGATGGAATCGGGGCGCGCATCAAGATCGTAGCCGGAGGGCAGGCCCAGTACTGCTATAAATCCCATTCGTCCGGATACGCCTCTTCCAGCGCCGGGCCGGTGCACTTCGGGCTGGGTACGGCGAACACGGTTGACGAAATCGAAATCCGATGGCCGTCAGGAACCGTGCAAACGTTGAAGAACATTCCGGCGGACAAGATCCTCCCCGTGACAGAACCCAAATAACTGATTTAAGGCTGAGGTTGACCGGGGACCTCGCCACGCGCCCTCTGGTCGAGTTCGAGCACTTTCGCCTGTTCGCGCTCGCTGTCTTTAACGCGATGCAAGCGTGCATACAACGAGGCGAGTTGAACATGGACTTCCTTAAAGTCGGGAGATTGATGTTCCACTTGTTCGAATTCCGACAGAGCCAAGTCCTGGCGTCCTCTCGCTAGATTCAGTAAGCCAATCTGAAATTCCGCTTCCACCGAGTTGGGCCGCAACACAAGCGCCTTCTCAAGATACGGACCCGCCGCCTCGATATCGCCGCCGTATCGCAACATTCCGCCGAGATAGAGGTTAGCTTCGAAATCGTTCGGATCTAGTTGAAGTGCTTTTTGAAACGCAACTTTCGCTCCAGCGCGGTCTCCGCTATCTTGCAGAGCCTGCCCATATAGCGACCATGCACCGGGAAGATTGGGGGCAGCATCGAGTGCCTTGTGAATCGAAGTCACCGCTGCCTTGCTGTCGCGTGCGGCAAGCTCGGCCTCTCCTGTCAGCAGATCTACTTCGCTTTGATCCGCGCTCATCGCAACATCTTTAATGATGGCTTCCCCTTTTTCGCTCTGTCCGGTGCGTATGAGCGCCATGCCTAGCGCGAATTCCACCGCACGATCGTGCGGATCGGCATCGTAAGCAGGTTGAAGCAATGCCACAACATCTTCGTTACGGCCCAAGCGTAAGTAGCAATCGGCCAGCAGATAGAGCGACTGCCTGTTCTCAGGGTGTTTTGCTCGCAAATGCTCAAGATCGGCCGCCGCCGCATCAAACACAGCTTGTTTATAGTAGGCCAACGCGAGGTCGAGAAGGATCTTCTCGTTATCCGGAGCCTGCTTGAGGGCTTTATTGTATTCAGCAGCCGCATTACTGTAGTCGCCGATGCGGGCCAGCGCCACCCCTAAGTTTGTCCGCGCAGCCACAGAATCAGGCTGCATTTTGAGCAACTCTCGATAAAGGCGAATAGCTTGTTGCACATCGCCGCGATCATAAGCTGCATCGGCATCTCTTCCCAGCGTCTCGGCGGAATGGACCTGGCCGGCGGCTTGAATCGCATGCATTGCCGACGTACTGGCTAATAAGGGAATCAGCAAGCTCATCGCAAATGCACGCCGCGCCGTGTCCCGCCAATTTTGCAAAACCCGCACAATACTTCTGAATCTCAGCGACATTTCCGGCAAGAATAACAGAATCACTTGTCATCGCGAGCGCCACACTCGGGTTGGCAATTGCGGAGCTTCTCAAGAGCGTTGAGTGGCAGCATCTCAGACTCGCAGCGCGATGCGGCCCTATGCATCATCATTCAAAGGTGATCCCGATTTTCTCTTCCCTTCACTCCGAGAAATGACACCCAACCAGCGGATGCACCGGAGTTGCTCCGGCACGCAAAATCACACACCACGGTTGACCTCTACACGTACGCGGTATTCGCCATAAGAGGAGTGCCCGCAAGAGGCAGTTTCAGTTGTTGTTTTGAGTTCGGTATGGTTTTTGGAGCAGGGTAACGCAGATTACCGAGGACTTTAGCTGCCACATTCGGTATCCCGTAAACTCGACTATTTAGGAGTTTATGGCGGGGACGACGGGGCTCGAACCCGCGACCTCTGCCGTGACAGGGCAGCGCTCTGACCAACTGAGCTACGTCCA
>Ga0302277_1000606_pt1 | contig 27178 bp, 30 predicted proteins | sample III_Bog_N3_1_FD_198759 | JGI IMG/M metagenome (GOLD analysis project Ga0302277, IMG submission 198759) | Peat permafrost microbial communities from Stordalen Mire near Abisko, Sweden - III_Bog_N3_1 | ecosystem: Environmental > Terrestrial > Soil > Wetlands > Peat | place: Sweden: Abisko... | reverse complement strand
TTGAAGGGTACGGGCTTTAGCCCGTACATAAATCCAGCAAAATCAATGTTGGGCTTTAGCCCCCGAGGGAATGCATGCTCAATAAGCACTTTGATCAGAGGTTCCCTAGCAGAACTGACCGGTGTACCGCTACTGCAGCTCACGTAGTGAACTGCACAATGCAGCTGCGCGTTATCTTTGCACGTGTCCAAGCGCGTTTCGGCGTTCAATCGATGAATAGCGGAGCAACTTGCCAGTCGCTGGAGGCTGCAAGTATCCCCGGCGGAGCCGGGGGATCTCCTCACCCTTTAGATAATTCTCTTATTTCAAACTCTCGCGGCTACGCAGCACTTTCTCGATGATCCAGCGCTTCGCCACACTTAATAAAAACAATTTTAGCCAGCGGCTCCCGGCAATTTCTCGCCACTTGGTTTGGTTCCGTTCGGCGCGAAGGATGCCGGGAGTCTGAATATTCTTCATCTTCTCGTTATTTTGCAGGAGACAGCGTTCCCACAAGCGTCAGGTCGATATCAACCACTTTGGCAACCTTCAGGATAAAGATGCTCGGATCTTTCAGTCCCCATTGAACGTATGGAACTGTGAAATGCGTTTTGCCCGTGAGAGATGTTCCATCGATGTGAATCTGTATGGGCACGGTCAGTTCATGCGGAGTGCCGCAGAGGGTGAAGAGGCCGGAAACCTGAATGGTCGAATCGCCCGATGCCGCAATCGTTCCCTGAAAGCTCTTGGGCGCAAAAGTGATTTCGGCAAAGTGCGCCACATCGAGGACGTCGGAGTTCATCTTCTTGTCGCGGCTCGGCTCTCCGCTATCGCCACTGCCAGCCGCGACAACTACCACTCCTGAGATGTTCTGCGCGCTTCGGTCAAAACCAATCGAACCGCTTTGCACGTGGAAGGTTCCATCCACATGGTGCGCATTTCCGCCAAGAGAGAAGGACACTTTACTGGCATTCGGATTCACGGCGAAGGTTTGTTGCTGTGCGAAGACAGCCGGGGTGAAAACAAGCGTGAGCGCAAGAATGAGTGATTGAGCATTGGGCTTCATGTTTTTCCTCCTTTGAAAATGATGTTCTTAAGGGTTTTGAATTGATTGCCCGATCTGCTGTGACAACCAAAGAGAGAGGGATGCAATTTCCGTGTCGGACAGATATTCATGACCGGGCATATCGGTTTTGTAAATTCCGAATTTGGCGATCCGCGCCAGGCGATTCCTTCGCTGCAGAGGATCATCCGAAGTCGGAAGATGAAAGAAAGGTCCAACCGTAAGATCTGGGGGAAGCCGCTTGAAACGTACTGCCCAGCGCGTTTGCCCGCCCGCGTCGTGGCAGGTTGAGCAGTAGCGCCGGAAGCTTCGTTCGCCGTCCCCGAAGTTGGCATTTGATATAGAAGAAGCGGACAATTGCCAGTTATCTCCCTCAATCGGATGCTGCGGCTCTCCGCTTCCTTGCAGACTTTCAAGGTAACTTACAAGATCGTCGCCGCGTTGATCGCGAAATAAAAAAGCAAAAGAAGGCATGATGGAGGCACCGCTGACTTCGGAAGGATTGTAGAAATGCGCCTTAAGCCAGAGCGTCGAGCGGCGTCCCCCGACCGTGGCAAGGTCAGGCCCTTGACGGCGGTTCCCAATCAGCGGCGGGCATTCGCGGCGGAGCTCCTGAAGAGGCTCGACAGGGCCCCACATTAAAACATCCGGCGAATTCGGACGTACATATTGTGTGTGGCAGTTGATGCAACCTTCAGAGACATAGACTTGCCTGCCGCGCTCGATGGAAGTGAATTGCTCGGGTGCGGCCTTGGCTTGCAGAATGCAACGCAGTGCAAAAGCCACTAGAAGTGTCGCGAGGGTCAGTGCGAGTTCGCGCTTGCGCTGGGCGAAGAAGGGCGGTGGCCACGCCAGCAAAATGACTGCTCCGGCGCCCAGTACAAACAGGGGCGGAACGTGTCCGAGATTCTGGCCCATACCGATGCCCATCGCGGAGCCCGACCAACCGGCGATGGCGTAGAGCCAGCCAGCTTGACGGCCACGCTGGGCAATGGATGAAACGGGAGAGAGCAGAGCTGGATAAGCCACCAATGCGACCGAGTAGAGCGAGACTCCGACGGGATAGAAGATCGAAGCTAGCGCGACACGGTGCGGATCAAGCAGTAGCTCGCAGGCGATGGCCAGCGCCAGAAATGAAGAAGAGTAAACAAACCGGATTCCTCTGGTTCGAAGAAGCCACACAGTTACCAGCGCCACCAAAAGATGAAGCGTCCCGTTAGCCCAAAGGTGAGTCGATCCCTCCCATGTGCCGGCCTTCAATTCCTGATTGTTTTGGATAATGAAGAAGGCGGCGGAGTCCAGCCATACGAGAGCTGTAAAACAGGCCAGCACACGAAAGAACGGAATCGTCGATCGGGACAAACTTATTGTCTCATCGGATGTCGCCGGCGTGGGCAACCACGTGAGGATGATTCCGGTAAGGCACAGCACTCCTGCGATTGCGGACTGCGCTTCAGCCGAAGCCGCAAAAAAGCAGGGAAGGTTGCAGATAAAATAGCCCGTGCCAGTGCCCAGGCCTACAAGCAGAAGCGGATTGCGGTTGCCGGTCCATTGACGAAGATGCGTGACGAGTGTGACGGTGAGCAGACCCAGGCCCGCGCCAATCAAAAACGAGAGAGCAATGCTTAGTGCGAGCGAAAGTGGAACAAGAGCGAGAAAGGCTGCTGCGGAGCAAGCCGCTAGTGCCAAGCGAAGCCGCAAATTGGGCGAAGGCCAGAAGCTCAGTCGCGGTGCAAGTAAGCTAAAAAGGATTCCGCCGGTGGCCATGGCAGCCATAACAGCAGTCAAGTGTGAGCCCGCCACGCCTAGAGTTTTCAACCTCGCGAGAAAGGCATATTGCGCGAAGATCAAAAAGTAAACATAGGTTATGGCGACAAGGCTTGCGCCCTGCCATCCGGATTGGCGCCAGTTACCGCGCGACATTGGCCAACCATCCCTTGCGAAGACCTATCGCCTGGATCAGAACACAGGCGCCATCGGAGATGACAACGGTCAGCCAGCCTGCTTCGAGCGTGCGCGTCAGAATCTGCGCGGCAACAAAGCTGGCCACACTTGCGCGAGTTATTGCCGTGAGCAGCCAGACGACTTCAACCTTGCAGGGACTTCCATGGCGAATCGTAACGAGTGCGCCATACAGACAGGCGAGGCCAACAGAGAAAACAAACGCGCCGATGAATGAAAGGAACGGCAATGCATCGGCGGGCGGGTGTAGGCGCATGAGAACTAGTGCGGATTCTGGCGCAATGATGAGCAGAGCGCCGGTCAGAGTATCGGAAAGACCAATCAATAGCTGATAGCCGATGAGAATGCGCCGGTTCATGCAGTCACCTCCTGTGTCGCGTGAATTCGGACGGGCGCGCGATGCAGTGTTGTCGCGTCGATGAACCAGTCAAGAGATGAAGCAAGCATTACGATTCCAACGACTAGACGAAGGAAATAAATTGCATTGCGCACTGCTCCGGGGATGATGGTGAAGGTGGGATCGAAGCCCTCGCGCCAGCCAGCTGCCATCATCAGCGAGACGTACGCAGCGACGGCAATATTCCATCCATAAAATGAGCGCGTGCGATTGAAGATCCAGCCTCCTTCGCCGAGAAGTTGAACCAGAACGAAGATCAGCAGGCTCGAAGTAAAGCCGGCCATCGCCAGCAAGGAGTGACCGACTAGACCGTCAGTGAATTTGAAATGATCGAGAACACCGGGAAGAAAGAATATCCAACCTGTGAGAACCAGGACCGACCACCACCACAAAAATGCGATGCGCCAGCGGCGAGTGTTTGGATTCCATTGGAAGGCAGCATAATAGGCGGGTGTGAGCGGAATCCAAACGAGAAGGCTGCCCAGCGAGAGGAATTGCGTGGGAAGATGATGACTGGTGTCGCCGCGGCCAAGTGCAGCGCAGAGGAGGGACTCCGCGAGCATGATTGCCCAGGCCGTTGCAATGATCCGCGAATGGCCCGTCTTGCGCTGCGTGAGTCCAAAAGGAAGCATGAGTAGAATGGCGACAATCATCAGTGATGACTCAAGCTGACTGGCGCCGGTGGGACCGCCGGTGTCGGGATTGATGGCAGGATAATAGTTGGGACTGGATGCAACGAACATGACAAAGGGAACTATCAACAACAGAATTAACGCTGCAATCATTACACAGCGCGTAAAGAGGTTTGCCGGCTTCCATTCACAGACAAATGCGATGGCGAGCAATAGCCAGAGAACTAACATCGCCAGCGGAAAAAGAACGCGCGCATAGCCGGACCAATCCAGAAAGAGCTTGCCGCTGGAGTGGCCGGAGAGCCATGAATATGCTCCAACCCCGAGCGCTGCGGACCACGCCCAAAGCACCGGTCTGCACCATGGCGCCAGTGGCCCGCGCTCTGCGCCGTAGGCCTTGAAGAGAAAACCAGCCAGTGGAAGGCTAGTCCAGCCGTAGAGTTCAAGATTCATGTGCACCATGATCCAGCGGCCGTAGGTCCATTCGCCTAGAATAGGATTGATGGCGGGAAAGAGCAGCAGAATCGAGAGCAGAACTCCTACGCAGTTGGCGCAGACCAGCCAGAAGAGACTGTGCCATGCAGCACAGGCAATGGGCTGCGGAGCGCTGCCGGAGTAGATGGAAGCATCAGGCGGATACTGGTTCATGAATCCTCCCATCGTGCATCTCTAGCAGCCGGTCGCAGCGTGCGGCGAGAGTGCGATCATGTGTAGCCATCAACAGCGTCACGCCCTCCGTGGCGACAACCTCTAGCAGCAGTTCAAAGACCGCGGCGCTCGATTGTTCATCGAGTGAGCCGGTCGGCTCATCGGCCAGCAGAATCTTTGGCCGGTTCATCAGCGCGCGGCAGAGAGCCGTGCGCTGACGCTCGCCTCCGGAGAGTTTTTGAATGCGATGACCGAGGCGATGCGTAAGGCCGGTGCGTTCCGCCATCTGATAAAGCCGCGTCCGCGCGATGCTGCGGTCAATACCCGCGGCTACCGTGGGAATAAGGCAGTTTTCCTCCAGCGTCAAATCGGGAATGAGGTTGTGAAGCTGAAAGACGAAGCCCACCTCGTGGCGCAGAAGGCGCAACAGATTGCGATAGCGATTGACCTCCACGCCGTTTACCGATACCCGCCCGCGCTCAGGAAAATCCAAACCGCCGAATAGATGCAACAACGTGCTCTTGCCGCAGCCCGAAGGTCCGCAGAGCGCTACTGTCTGACCTTCGACAATCTCGAAGGCCACGCCCTTTAGAACGGAGATCGCTCCATCGTCATAGCACTTCCATACGCCTTCTGCGCGAAGAACGATGCGAGGCTCGGTATATGTTTGTGTCGTCAATGAGTTCATTCGAAGCGCAGCGCCTCCACCGCCCGGATGCGCATGGCATAGGCTGCCGGGTACAGCGCGCCCGCAATACCGGTGACCAAAGCCAGCAGAATTACGATGAGCATTACGACAGGTTGCAGCGTTACGTCCACATAACCGTGCAGCGCGGGAACCAGCTTGAGCGCATAGAGCAGACAGCTTCCGGTTAGCAGCCCAAAGACAGCACCAGTCAGAGAAACGGCTGCCGACTCACCAAAGATCATCGCTGCAATCTGCAGGCCGGAGAAGCCGTTGACACGCAGAATGGCGATCTCGCGGATGCGCGTGAAGACCGACATGATCATGGTATTGGCAACGCCGAATCCACCCAGCAAAAGACCGCATCCTCCCACTGCCCAGGCCGTGGCTTTGAGAATCTTGAACTGCGAATAGGAGCGCGTGAACTCACTGTCTTCCAGTGCAATAAGGTTGGGGAATGTGGTTTTAACCTCAGACTTAAATGAGGACGCATCGTCCTTGTTGCGCAGCTTGATGGTGATCACCGAAGAACTTCCCTCCTTGTGAAAGAAGCTCTGCGCCGCGCTGAGCGGCATAAAGACGCCGCCGTCTTCAAAGCCGTTAGAGGTTTTTATGATTCCAATGACGTGAAAAAGGCCGTGGCCGATAGGCACTTGATCACCGAGTTTTGCGCTCAAATACTCTGCGGCTCTCTCACCTAGAACCACGTCATCCGTGTGCTGCGCAAAGGTCAGACGCTCACCTGTTATCCAATTGGCTTTACGGATGCGCGCGTCGGCAGCGGTCACGCCGAAGCACGTGATAATTGGATGATCCGCGCTGGAGACAATGCCGAAGAGCACCGGATCGGCATGATCCACCATCGGCCATTGCGCAATTTCATTCAATGCACCGGTGGGAACATTGCTGAAGAAGAGATCGGAGACATTGCGCTCAAAGACGATGATCTCGCTATTGCTCGAAAGGATGCCGGAAAACATTCCGATGGCTCCTTGCAGAATGGTAACCACGGTGAGCATGGCCGCAACGCTGAAGGCGATGCCGGCAATGCTGATGAGCGAGCGGATGCGATGCCGAAGCAGATTGGTCACGATCAGTTTGAGGAAGATCACGGCCGGACTCCCGCGGAGATATCGCAGTGATTGCCCGTCACCCGGGCAAGCTCCTCTTCCAGGCCGCCGCGAAGTTTTCCCAGGAAGGAAAAGCCGATCCTTAATTGCAACAGAAGTGCAAGCGATCTGTCTCCCAATTCGATGAAGCGGGTGAGGCGCTGAACAGAGGCGGGTATGCCCAGCACAGAGGAGGAGTTGGGCCGGTCGAGAAGCAGGTCGCGGGCCACGGTCTTTCCGGATTTGGCCTGGCTGTCCAGCAAATCCTTCAGGTCGTCCACCATCTGATACGCAAGTCCCCAGTGAAGAGCGATGCGCTCAAACAGTTGAAGCTCCCGTTCGGAAGCCCCACCCAGTATCGCCGGAAGAACCAGCGTGATCCGTATCAATGAAACCGTCTTGCCGCGCGCAATGGTTTCCGTCGTCTCGCGCGTGTGGGGCAGGGTTGCGTAATGCAGATCAAGGCTTTGACCGTTGAGCAGCCCATTCACGCCAAGGAGCTGCTCGATGTAGGCCATGGCGCGCGACTGGGAATCACGCGGAGCCAGAGCGGCCACCCGCCAGCACAATGCATACGCGCGATTGATGAGCGCCAGCGCGGTAAGAATAGCCGATGACTCGCCGAATTCGAAATGAACACATGGAACTCCGCGCCGTTCCATGGCATTGTCCATGCAGGGAAGATCGTCGAAGATTAGCGAGGCAGTGTGAAAGTATTCGAGCGCAATGGCCAGATCGCGTGCCGCCTCCGGCTCCATCCCGTAGACCGAGGCAACCAGTTGAACCATGCGTGGGCGGATGAGGCTGCCGGGGTGGTCGAGTACATGGCGCAGCGCTTCCTCAAAAAGCGGATCAAGCGTGGAGGGCAAAGGAATGCCCGCACTGAAGGCATCGGCAATGGGCGTATTGCTCAAGCTGTTCATCCAGGCGCTTTGCACGTTCATCTCCAGGTTCTCTTTGTTTCCTTTTTGGCGGCCTGATTGATGCGCGGGAGATTCAACAAGAGGATGCTCCCGCGCGGCTGACTCAACGGCAATTCATGATTGAGACGGATTCGCTTACCGATTGGAGAGCGGCAAATCCCGCCTGGCTTCATGAAGATTTGTTCATCGTGGGGAATTGAATATTCTGCCTATGGATGATACTAGCGGAAATGCATGACAGTGAGCCGACGCCGGCATGACAATCTGTTCATTCGCGTATTACTTCAGCCCCCTCTGCCTTTGATTTCATTTTTGGGACCATTCCGTGAAATACATTGCGAAATGCACTAATATCTTCTCATGCGGCTCTTGCTCGTTGAGGACGAAATCGATATACAACGCTTCCTGCGCACTTCTCTGGAAGAGGCGGGCTTTGAAGTGGAAGCGGCAATGGACGGCAAGACGGCCGAGAAGCTTGCCATGGATGCTCCCTTCGACATTCTCATCGTTGACCTTGGGCTGCCTGACCAGGACGGCATCAGCCTGATCCTTAAATTGCGGCAGTTGGGAGTTCGCGCCCCAGTGCTGATTCTCTCGGCGCGACGCAGTGTCGATGACCGGGTCCGCGGCCTGGAGCAGGGCGGAGACGATTACCTGACCAAGCCCTTTGCCCTCGCCGAGTTGCTCGCTCGGCTGCGTAATCTGCTCAGGCGCAACAGTCCGCCGGCGAGTGAGGCGACCCGTCTGAGCGTTCTTGATCTTGAACTGGATCTGTTGCGCCGCGAGGCTACCCGGTGCGGGCAGATATTGCAGCTTACGCAGCAGGAGTTTGTGTTGCTCGAATACCTCTGCCGCAACGCCGGCCGCGTTGTGACTCGCTCGATGATTCTCGACAAGGTCTGGGGCATGCGCATTCAGCCGGACACCAACGTCGTGGATGTTCACATTTACCGGCTGCGCGGCAAGGTCGATAGCCCAGGGCAGAAGCCGTTGATTCGCACTCTGCGAGGGGTGGGCTATGTCCTCAAGGACCGCTGAACCCATCCTGCATAGCGCAGCCTGGCGCATCTCGCTGTGGGCGACCCTGGCCTTTGCCTGCGGCACGCTGCTGGTCTTTGTCTTCCTGCACCAGTTTGTCGCCGACGACATTCAGCGGCGCAGCGATGCCTGGCTCTCGGGAGAGGTCGAAGTGCTGGGCGATGTGGCCGAGCAGACGCCCAAGAACGCTCTCTACGACCGCGTGGTTGGTGAGGTGGCCGAGTTGGCAAGCAAGGAAGTGCCGAACAGAGACTCATCGGCCGGCGCCTCTAACGATTCGGTTTTCTTCCTTCAGACCAGCGGCGATGGAGCACTCATGCTTTGGGTTGGAGCAGGAAGGGGCCTGACGAATCTGAAGTCAATTCAAGCGAACAGAATTCTTCCAGGCACTCCGATGGACCTGCGCATTCCGGGTTTCGGGGTTCCCTTTCGCGTCGCTGCCACGCGCATCTACGACGGAAGTTATATCTATCTCGGCTTGTCGGAGCGGGATCAGCTGCGGGTGCTCGGAAACCTCCGCGCCAGATTCATCCTGTTGTGGCTGTTACTCGTACTTCTCGGCTTCGGTATTGTCTTCTTCACCACACATCGTATGTTGAGTCTTGTCCGGCGAATTACCGATGCGGCCTCCAGAATCGGACATTCCGATTTGAGTGCGCGGGTGCCGACCAGCGCGCGCCGGGATGAGATTGGCAGCCTGGCCATGACTTTGAACCATATGCTCGACCGTATCGAGAATTCGATGCACCAGTTGCATACCATCACCGATTCGCTGGCACACGATCTGCGCAGCCCATTGACGGCAATTCGCGGCAAGCTGGAAGTCTCCCTGTCTGCCGGTTCCTCTGTCGATCAGGTCGAGCCCATCGTCGCGGTTATTGAGGAGTTGGACCGGCTGACAGAGTTTTTGAACAAATCGCTGGATGTGGCCGAGTCCAAGGCCGATGCACTGCGCCTCTCGCGCAGCAGGATCGATCTCGACGAGCTGCTCAGAATCATGATCGATCTCTACGAGCCATCAATGTCGGAAAGGGGTTTGCAGATCAGACTGCAATCCGGTGGGCCGCTCATCATTGAGGCCGACGAGGCGATGATTCATCGCATGATCGCCAATCTCTTCGACAATGAGCTAAAGCACCTGCCCGCGGCCAGCACAATCAACCTGCTACTGAAGGCCAACAGCGGCGGCGCTTCCTTGATCCTGGAAGATGACGGGCCGGGCTTCGATCTGGAGGTGTTGCCACATCTGTTCGAGCGCAGAGTTAGGGGAAGAGAGTCGCATGGCCACGGCCTTGGTTTGGCCTTCGTCGATGCCGTGGCGCGTGCGCACGGCGGCACGGCAAGGGCTCTCAATCGCGCACAGGGCGGAGCGCGCATCGAAGTTACGCTTCCTCTGCTTGCTCACGATCAAACGAATGGAGTGATGACGCCATTCCATAGCGCGCACTGAGCGCGCCAATTGGCTCGAGGTATTACATGACCCATTCTGCAATGGCTCGATTCTTGCTTGCTCTGCTCTGCGGTGCGCAAGGAGTTGGGTCACTGGTCGTCGATCTCAATCGCTCTCATGCAGCCAATCCACAATGGCCGGGACATGCACGCTTTTATCTGGTCTGGCAGGTTGTCAGTTATGCAATGCTGTCTTTGCTGGAAGTTGCGCTCATCCTCAGGCCCGGCCCACTTCCCAATCAGCGCTTTTATCTGGCTGCAATCCTGGCCGGCATTCCCATGATCGGTTGCATGGTTGCATATCTCTTCCGAAAGATCTATGGCGGCACTCTTATCAATCCAAACGGAATCCCACCGATGGAAATTGCGTGGTTCGGTTCAGATATTCCAATCGATCTCAACCTGGCAACTGAGGTGACAGCCCTGCCGATGCTGATGGGAACAGTTGCTCTCTACAGTTATTAAAACTGGATGACGTAAACTTCATCTCTATAACGCTTGATCGTTAGACCGAGTGGCCGATAGAGAATGTAGAGATGATCCATGAGCCTGTCCGTAATTGCTCCAACCGCCCCCGAAGCGAGCGCACCCCAGCCCCAAAAGGCTACTTCAGCGCCAGCCCCAGCACCATCCTCAACCACACTGCAACCAGACACCGTGACGATCAGTCCCGAGCGCGGAAAGCCTCGCAGAGCGCAGGGGACAACGATCACGACAGAGACTCGCATTAAGAAAGCTCCGGTCAATTCACCCAGTGGCGCTGGCCTGAATGGCTGCTTGAGTCAGACTTCACAGTCAGAACAATGCCTCCGGCAGGTTCCCCGCTCGAAGATTTTTGGGTGGGGAATTTGTCCGGCCAACGATCGCCTTTTGTCTGCGAGGAATTCATTACAGCATTTTCGCTTCTGGTGTATACAGAATCCTTGCAGTAAAGTGGCTTTTTCCTCAAGAAAAAGCCACCTTCGATGCGCTCGTAATGTCAACAAGTGAAGCGAAAATGCTCTATTGGTTCCATGATCTTTTCGATGCCGGAACGGTGCGGGAAATAAGAATACGCCTAGCCTCGGAGCGCATCGTCAAGGCTCGTCCCCAGCGATCAGGAGCCGAATCGCCAATCGCTCCGAAGAGACTCTTGCCCGCCGCAGTGTGGTGCGGCGCGGCGTCCATCTGAAGCGCAGGCTCCAGAGGAAACCGCGCCGGGTTCCGCAGCCACTCTTCGTCATAGCGAAAGGTGGCGCTCTCAACGCGCTTGCGATTGTGCAGCCACAACCGGCCAACCAGATGCGACGTGCCGTCGAGGTCAACGTAGACGAAGATTTGCTGATCCATTTACGGCCTCGCTTGTTCGCTTTCTGGTTGGGTTTTCTTCCTGCGCCGAGGACCAAGATCAATCCTCTTGGGCAACCTCTCTTCTTCGAGCGCAAGGCCGATCTCATCCGATTTCGCGCTGGCGAGTTCGCGGAGCTTATCGATCATCCCCAGCGCAAACAGGATGGCAGCATAGGTGCCCATCGCAACACCAGGATCTCCCTTTTCTGCCTTCACCAAGGTGGTACGGGAGATGAAGGCGCGCTGGGCCATGACCGCTACTGGAATGCGGCGCCTCAATCGAGCATCCTTGATGTCAGCTCCGAGTTTGCGCAAGGCACTTTTCACGGGGATCGGTAGAGCATCCATGAACATTATCACCATTCCTTACATTCATAATTATGAACGCTTTATCTTAATACGTCTACTATTATGAACGCACTGGGGATGGGCGGAGGCCAAGATATTGCGTCTTGAACCATTTGCGAAGGCGCATCGACATCCTACGATCTCCGCCTGAGGCGCTCTTCGAGGGCCACTCGAAAGGCTCCCGCTGTCGCGTGTGTTTGCGGCGCATCCCAGAATCGGAACCATTCAAGACACTGCCCGAATTATAGGTGCACTTTACTACTAGCCAAGCGTACCATATCCTCGTAAACCATTTGGAGTGAGCTTATGAACGAATCAGGCCGGTGAAAATGAGGGCGAACGGCAACGATCTGACGGCTTTGATCGCGCAAATGCCCTGTCAGACCAACTTGGCAAGTACAACGATTCGATGAATGAGCGAGGTTGCAAAAATAAATTCGCGAATCTTGTAACGAAACGCCCAGTTCGTGACTTTATTCATGTGAACGCACAAAAAAGGACAGTGCAAACGATGAAGCTGAACCGAAAACCAGCCAAATGGCTCTTGATCTTCTGCTGTATCTGGAGTGCCGGAGCCGGAGCGCAAACAGCGGAAATGACGCTTCGGCAAGCCATTGACCGAGCACTGGGGCAAAACCCAGAGGCGGCGGTTGCCGGTGCCGACGAAAAAGCCGCCGATGCTTCGTCCCGTCTGGCGCGCACGTCCCTGCTGCCGCAGCTCAACTTCACAGAAGATATTTCGCGTGGAGACGATCCCGTCTACGCCTTTGGGATGAGGCTGCGCCAGCGCCAGTTTACGCAAGCGGACTTTGCGCTGAATGATCTGAACCGGCCGCAGCCGATTGGAAACTTCTCCTCGCGCTTCTCCGGCTCGTGGATGGCCTTCGACTCGTTTCGCACGGAGAAGGCGATTCGCGGCGCAAACTGGATGCGCAAGAGTTCGGAGTCGAGCGCCAAAGCTGTGGACCAGAAGATTATTCTCAACGTGGTGCAAGGGTATGAATCCGTCCTCTTTGCGGAGCGGGAGACAGACGTTGCCCAGCATGAACAAGAGACGGCAGCGGCCTTGCTAAGCACGGTCGCGGATCATGTCAAGGCTGGACTTGCGGTCGAGTCGGATCGCATGTCGGCAGAGGTAAACGCGGCGGCGCGCAAGCAGGAGTTGTTTGCCGCGCAGGGCGATCTGGAGTTGGCGTGGGCGCAACTGAGCATGGCGATGGGCGCTCCCGATCTGCAAAGGTCAACGTTGCGTCCTATTGAACCGCACACATTTTCTTCTCAGGCGCTCGATCAGGAGTTGGCTACAGCCACAAAAGCGCGGCCTGACCTTAGTGCCTTGAGAGACGCGCAATCAGCGCAGGCTACGGCGGTGGGAGCGGCGCGGTCCAGCTTTGGCCCGCACGTGAGCGCCTATGGAAACTGGGAAGAGGATCGCGGCTCATTCACCAGCTCAGGCGGGAATAATTGGGTTGCCGGAATACAGATCGGCATCGACATTCTGCCCTTCGGCAAGCGCGCTGAACTGGCGCGAGAAACCGCGACGAAGCAGCGCGTTGATGCGCAGTTGGCGAGTTATCAGCAGCAGGTTCGCCTCGCGGTGAGTCAAGCGCACATTCACCGCAAGACCGCGGAGTTGCAAATGGAGACGGCGCGGGCCGCGATGGATCAATCGGCTGAGAGCCTGCGCATCTTGCGCAATCGCTACACGGCAGGCCTTGCAACCATCACAGATTTGCTGCGCGGCGAAGACGCATCGAGAGAGAGCCAATCCAACTACTGGCATTCGGTTTATGGAAATGCTGCGGCGTACGCTGAACTGCTTTACGCAACAGGGACACTGACTCCCGATGCGGCGGAGGAATTGCAATGAAAGTACTATTCTTTGGATGTATCTTGGCCGTCTCTTCGGCGACGATTGCCGGTTGCCACTCGGATGAATCCCCAACGCCAGCGCTCGTGCAAACGATGCAGGCGAGGGTTGTCGAGAGCCATCAGCAAGAGGTGCCACTGACTCTGCGCGCAACAGGGACTCTGCGCGCGCGGGAATCGGCAACGATCTCGGCGCAAGTGATGGGACGCATTGAGCAAGTCTTTGTGCGCGAAGGAGACAGTGTGCGTGCGGGGCAGGCGCTGGTTGCACTCGACGCTGCGACATTGCGCGCTTCCGCGGAGCAGGCGCAGGCCGGTGTGAAGGCAATCGAGAGCCAGGAGACCGTGGCGCAAACGCAATCCGCACTCGCCGCCAGCACGCTGGCTCGTTACAAGCAGTTGCAAGCGGAGAAGAGCGTCAGCCCGCAGGAGATGGATGAGGTGACGCGGCGGGCCGAAGCAGCCGCTGCCGGCGTGGATGCAGTGCGCGCGCAACGCGATGCGGCCAAAGCGCAAGAGAGCGGCGCTCGCGCCATGCTGGGCTATACGCGTTTGAACGCGCCCTTCGCGGGCGTGGTAACGACGCGCATGGCCGATCCGGGAACGATGGCCGCGCCTGGAGTGCCTTTGCTGCAAATCGAGAGCGCGGGCTCATTGCAGCTTCAGGCCGCAGTCGATGAGTCGGCGATTGCAAGCGTTCGCAAAGGAATGACATTATCTGTGATGATCGATGGCGCACCCAACGGACCAGCCACCGGCACTGTTGCAGAGATCGTCCCCGCTGCCGATCCGGCAAGCCACAGCTTTATGGTCAAGATCGATCTTGCTCCTTCCACGCAACTGCACGCTGGCATGTACGGTAGCGCGCAGATTGCGACCGGTACTCATCAGGCGATTCTGATTCCGCGCTCTGCGGTGGTCATTCGCGGCTCGCTTTCTTGTGTATATGTTCTCGACGCAAACGGCATAGCTCAACTGCGTTCGATTACGCTGGGCGCGGCGCAGGGTGGGTTGATTGAAGCGCTGTCTGGAATTTCAGCCAACGAAAAGCTGGTTGATCTTCCCGGCGACCGCGACTTGGCGGGCAAGAGAATCGAGGCGCAATGATGAACCAGGAAACCATGCATCCTAACCTTGGCATCGCTGGCCGACTGGCACACAGCTTTCTCAACTCCAAGCTGACACCGCTGTTTATCGCCGCGTCGCTGGCGCTCGGCATCTTTTCGGTCGTAATCATTCCTCGCGAAGAGGAGCCCCAGATTTTGGTACCCATGCTGGACATCGCCACTGCAATGCCCGGCGCATCTCCGGCTGAGGTCGAGCAGCGCGTCACGCTGCCCATCGAAGAGTTGGTGCATCAGATCTCCGGTGTCGAATATGTTTACTCGACATCAATGCCCGGTCAGAGCCTGGTGATCGTGCGATTCCTCGTTGGCACTCCGCAGGAAGACGCGCTGATCAAGGTTTACAGCAAGCTCTACTCGAACTTCGACCGGATGCCGCCGGGAGTTTCGCAGCCGATCATCAAAGCGCGATCCATCGACGATGTTCCCATTCTTTCGCTCACGCTGTGGGGAGAACACTACAACGGCTATCAGCTGCGCGCCATCGCGGACGAGCTGCAGCATAGCATTCAGCAAGTCAACGATGTCTCCGAGACCGCGATCATTGGCGGGCTTCCGCGCACCATGCGTGTCGTGCTCAGTACCACGAAGTTGAATGCGTATGGGCTGTCGCCGATGGCCATCGTCGGACATCTACAGGCCGCCAATGCCAGTGTGCAGGCCGGGAGCTTTGCAGAGAACAACAGCGAGATTCGCGTTGATGCCGGAAATATATTTACTCGACGTGAAGATTTGGAGGCAGTTGTAGTTACTGTCGATCATGGCCGTCCCGTCTATCTGCGCGATGTGGCCGAGCAGATCATCGATGGCCCTGCCGATCCTTCCGACTATGTTTTGTTTGGAACATCCAATGCAAGCGCAAGTGCGCATCAGGCGCCGAAACAGTATTCTGCCGTGACCATCACTGTGGCCAAGCGCAAGGGTACCAATGCAACAGACATTTCCAACGCCGTAATGAAGCGCGTGCATGGGATGCAAGGCGTAACCATCCCCACGGATGTGACGATCACGACGACACGCAACTACGGCGAGACGGCCAAGGCCAAGTCGGATGAGTTGCTGGAGCATCTGCTGCTGGCCACGCTTTCCGTCACGCTGCTGGTTGCGCTCTTTCTCGGCTGGCGCGAATCGGGTGTGGTGCTGCTGGCGATTCCAGTCACGCTGGCGCTCACCATGTCGGTCTTCTATTTGCTTGGCTACACCATCAATCGCGTCACTCTCTTTGCATTGATCTTCAGCATTGGCATACTCGTCGACGATGCGATTGTCGTCGTCGAAAATATGGTGCGTCACTTCCGATTGCCGGATAATCATGGCAGACCCATGAGTGAAGTTGCGGTCGAGGCGGTCGCCGAAGTCGGCAATCCAACCATCCTCGCTACCTTCGCTGTGATCGCCGCTGTGTTGCCCATGGCTTTTGTGCGAGGCCTGATGGGACCGTATATGCGCCCCATTCCCGTCGGCGCCTCGGCGGCGATGCTCTTCTCTCTGATGGTGGCCTTTGTCGTTTCGCCCTGGGCTGCACTGCGCTTGCTCGGCAAACATCTGCAAGGAGCCAAGCTGCTGGAACCGGAGACCGAGAACTGGCGCACGCGCATCTATCGCCGGGTGATGACGCCGCTGATTACATCGGCGCGCAATCGCTTTCTCTTCTTTGCCGGTGTGATCGTTCTGTTGCTGATCTCTGTGGCGCTGGTTCCGCTGGGACTTGTGCGCGTGAAGATGCTGCCCTTCGACAACAAGAGCGAATTGCAAGTGGTCATCAATATGCCGGATGGCACACCGCTGGAACAAACGGCTCGCGTTGCGCAGGCATTGGGCAGTGAACTCGGGCTCCAGCCCGACGTGCTCAACTATCAAATCTATGCTGGCACCTCCGGCCCGTATAACTTCAACGGGCTGGTGCGCCATTACTATATGCGCCGCCAATCGAATCAGGCAGACATTCAAGTGAATCTGCTGCCCGCCAAAGAGCGCAACGACCAGAGCCATATGATCGCCAAACGGTTGCGCCCGCTGCTCGACTCCATCGGCAACCAATATGGCGCGCGCATTCAGGTGAGCGAAGTGCCGCCCGGACCGCCGATCGTTCAGACGCTTGTCGCCGAGGTTTACGGCCCAGATCTCGATGGACAGACACGCGTTGCGCAGCAGATCAAGACGATCTTTCAGCAGACTGCGGGAGTCGTCGATACGGATTGGTATGTCGAAGATCCGCAACCCAGGCTGATAATGCGCGTGGATGAGGTCAAGGCCGCGCAGCATGGCATCGCTGTCTCCGATGTAGCCCATGCGCTGGCGCTTGCCCTATCGGGAACACAGGTCGGCCTAATGCACGATCAGGCGGCGCGCGAGCCTGTACCTGCCATTGTCGAACTAGATCGCGCGGATCGCTCTTCGGAGCAGGGGGTTGAGAGTATCCGCTTGCCCGGTGCGGATGGAAGCATGGTCTCTCTGCGCGAACTCTTGATCATCGAAAACAAGACCATCGAGCCGAGCATCTATCACAAGAATCTGCATCGCGTCGTCTATGTCACTGGCGATGTCGCAGGCGCGGAAGAGAGTCCAGTGTATGCGATTCTGAAGATGAACAAGGCTCTCGATCATCTCACGCTGCCTGCCGGATATACGCTGACCCGCTACAACTCGGCGATGCCGGAGTCCACCGATCATTACTCGATGAAGTGGGACGGCGAGTGGCAGATCACCATTGAGGTCTTTCGCGATATGGGGCTGGCCTTCGCTGCCGTGCTCGTCCTAATTTACGTGTTGGTCGTCGGCTGGTTCCGATCCTTCATTGTGCCGCTGATCATCATGGCGCCGATTCCTCTGACGCTGGTCGGCATCATGCCGGCGCACGCGATGCTGGGGGCGTTCTTCACCGCGACCTCGATGATCGGCTTCATCGCGGGCGCGGGCATCATCGTGCGCAATTCGATCATTCTCGTTGACTTTATCGAGTTGCGAATACGCCAGGGAATGCCGCTTGCCGAAGCGGTGATCGACGCAGGAGCGACGCGCTTCCGACCGATGCTATTGACTGCGGCAGCAGTGGTAGTGGGCGCAAGCGTGATTCTCTCTGATCCCATCTTTCAGGGGCTTGCCTTGTCACTGATTGCTGGAGCCGTCGCTTCGACCTTTCTGTCGTGGCCGACGATTCCCATTCTCTATTACATGGTTCACAAGTGTCCTGACTCCGTAATTGCCTGTGAACCTGACACCCCAGAAGGAGAAACTCTATGACCGTTGAACGCGCTGTACGACTCGTGGCAGGATTGATAATTCTGCTTTCACTTGCACTCGCCCACTTCTTTTCGTTGAACTGGCTTTGGCTCACGGCATTTGTCGGGCTCAACCTCATGCAGTCTGCCTTCACCAACTGGTGCCCTGCCATGTCGATCTTTCGCGCCATGGGAATGAAGGATGCTGCCTGCCCCACGGGCAAGTGAGGATGATATGAATGATCGACTGATGGATGTATCGAAGGCAGACAGGCTCGACGATCCGCAGCGCTTACTCTGGCTTTCGCCAGCAATGGTGATTGACGCCCTGGGGGTACGCCCCGGTGATGTGATCGCGGATATCGGCGCTGGAACCGGATACTTTTCTCTGCCCCTGGCAAAGGCAGTAGGGCCTCTCGGCTTGGTATATGCAATTGATTGTCAGGCTGAAATGCTTGGGCGCCTACAGTTCAAGCTGGATACGGGAGGCATCTCCAACATCTGTGCGATCAATGCAGATGCAGATTCAACGGGACTTCCAGACGCATTGTGCAATCTTGTTTTTCTGGCGTTAGTGTGGCATGAGCTAGCAGAGCGCATAGATTGTCTGCGAGAGGCCAAGCGGCTATTGAAGCCTGGAGGTCACATCGCAGTTCTCGACTGGCGGCCGGATGTTGAGCCAGAGCACGGGCCTCCGCTCCATCACCGAATCAGTGCTGCTGATGCCGTGCATTCCATAAACTCCGCTGGCTTCGCCGAAGTCAATCAGTGCAATGTAGGAAGATACTCATGGCTCGTGAAAGGAGCCATGCATGGAGAGAGATCGCTATGACTCCGCGCAAAAGCACGGTCGGTTCTCCATGCAAGTGGAGCGAGCGTCTCAAAGATGAAGTCTACCGGCAGATGTACCGGTTGGAGGCCAGCCGACCAGGAGCTGAAGCGGCCCTCGCGATTGCCTTGCTGCGTGCCTGGATCGCTTCTGGCGCCGAAGGCGAGATGCCGCAATCACACGAATGGTTGATGAAAATCTGTCCGATCTGCATCCAGATGATTGAAGAAGCGATGAAAGTCAGCGACACCGATAAGCGATGTGCCCAATGAACATCGAGGACTTTCGTTGATGGTCAACAGCCCTGCCAAATGCACATCTTCAAACGGAGATTCCTGCGCTGAATAAATGCATGGAAAGAATATACTGAACTGGAGCTCGAAAGACTGAATCCATGCGCCCCGAACTGACTCAAGCCGCCGATCTCTTGCGCCGCAATACTCCTGAAGCTATTGGAGAAGCAATCGGCTTGCTACAGAACACGGTCTATTCTTTCAGCATGAAGGTCTGCGGGCATCCAGAAGACGCAGAGGATACTACGCAGGAGGTTCTCTTCCGATCGCTGGATCACTTGGCCAAAATTCATGATCCGCAGGCCCTTGCCGTCTGGCTCTATACCGTAACCAAGAACCGCTGTTGGCGTATGCGTCGAAAACCTACCCATGCCTCCAGGCATCTTCTTTCCCTGGATGAGTTGATGCCAAATGAAGCGGAATTAGGACGGTTGTTGCAAGATACGGCTGAGAGTCCGGAAGACCGTATTCTTCATGCCGAGCAAGATCATCTGTTACACCAGGCGGTGTTGCTGATTCCTGCGCAATTGCGTATTGTTCTTGTGCTTTGCGACATGGAGGAACTGACGACCGAACAGGTTGCGCAGGTACTCAACCTGCAACAGGGGACCGTTCGGGTTCGGCTGCATCGCGCGCGTCTCTCGGTACGCAAAGAGATGAACAAGCTGCTGGAGGTTGCGCCCCAAAAGGCGGATAGCAGCAGTCGAGTGAAGAAAATGTCCAAGGACATCCAAGCTCATAATGAGCAAAGCTCGGCAGAGTGCCGCGAACTGTTTGCGAATTTGTCAGAGTATCTGGATGGCCGAGTTGAATCCAAAACCTGCGAAGCAATGCGCGGGCATATCGAGGCGTGTCCAGCTTGCATTGCATTCCTTCGGAAGCTGCGCACGGCTATCGATCAATGTCGCTCGTTGGCAATTCCGTGCGATCCATCCGTTTCACTCCGCCTGCGTGCCATCCTTACCAAGGAATACCTGCGGCTGCTGGGGATGACAAGCACAGAACAACCTCGTGCCGAACTTTAGCACGAACCGCTGATAGCCGATCTGCCAATCAGCGGTTCGAAGACTAAACTGGAAGTTGAAAACTGCTTACTTGCCGGCCACGATTTGTGCCGCTCTGCTGTATGCCCCAAGATCGAAGACATTGGTGTACCCCATGCCACTCAATAATTTCGTCGCCTTGGCACTTCGCATCCCGCCCTGGCAATGCAGCAACAATACCTGATTCTTGTCCTTCAAGGGCAGAGGCGATCCGGATTCAATCTGTTGAAGCGGAATGTTGATCGCATTCTGCAGATGGCCCGCGCTGAATTCAGCAGAAGTGCGCACATCGATCACCAATGCTCCTTTCTTGAGATACGCCTGCGCGGCCTCCGGTGAGATTTGAACGGATTGTCCGTGCAAAAGCACACCTCCAGCAATTGCCACTATCGCAAAACCTATGATCCAACTCATTGTTTCAGCTTTGATCCAAATCATTGTGCTAACCCTCCATTGTCAAATTTGCACAAACACGCCAAACGCCGCCAGACCACACTGAGCGGCGAAATGCTCTACTCAGAAAAACAAAGCAAATGCACAGACTCTCTCGTCTCAAGCGCAACAATCCGGTAGGCAGCTTGGATGTCAAGATCATCCTCTTCTCGGGAACAATTGCCCACTAAGATTGGATGTCTCCCGGATACTTCAATGCGAGGAAAGTCGCCCATCCGTGTGCCAGTTCAGTTCCATCGGATAAGGTCAACACCGCCTCGGTTTTCGTCATGCGTTTGTTCTGGCTGTCGATCCATCCCCTGACTTGGGAGATACATCCAGAGGGAACTTGTTGCCGAAAGCGTACGCGAAGTTCAGCAGTGAGAGCCTTTTCTCCCGTCGCGGCTACAGCTTTGGACATAGCTTCATCCAGGACCGTGCTGACGATTCCCCCATGTACAATGCCCCGAAAGCCTTCCAGTTCTGATTCTGGAATCCACTCGGCTGCCATCTCTCCATCTTCGTTTCTCTGAAAATGGAGACGCAGCCCACGGGAATTGTCGGAGCCGCAAGCAAAGCACGACGATTGTGAGCGCGCGCCGATGCGATTTGTTTGCTCGTTTCCGGTCATCTCTTGAAGCATTACTTTCCCCATGTATGAATGTAAAGAAACCCTGGCCTGTCCATCCGGCAGTCGAAGCCATTCGGAAGTACCGAGCGCCGAATCCATATAGCAACCACTTGCGCCTATGGACGCAGAACACGATATGTGCTGTATCCCCCCGATAGATTGCGAGCTTGCAAACCATGCTGAGACAGGATACGGCAAGCGTAGTATGCACGCTGCCCAACGCCGCAATTGATCCATATCTCTCTGTCCGTGGGTAACTCACCAAGACGCGACCGCAGTTGCCCCAACGGAATATTAACCGACCCTGGAATCGATCCAGCGTCAAACTCGCTCGGCTGACGCACGTCCAGGAGAAAAGCTTTCGTGGAGTTCAATTCATTCCAAGGCGCAATCTCCGCATCGCCGCGCACCACATTGGCTGCGATCATGCCCGCCATGTTGACTGGATCTTTCGCCGCACCATACTGAGGCGCATAGCAGAGTTCATCCTCTTCCAGATCGAAGACGGTCGCTTTCATTTGAATTGCAGTAGCGATCACGTCAATGCGTCGTGCGACGCCTTCTTCACCCACGGCCTGCGCGCCTAAGACAAGGCCATCTGATTTGCGAAAGAGCAGTTTCATGTGAATAGCTTGCGCACCAGGATAATAACCGACGTGATTGCCAGGGTGCAGATAGATACTTTCAAAGTCCACCATTCCGGCACGGCGCAGAGACTTTTCTGTCGCACCAGTGAGCGCTACGGTCATTGCGAAGAAGCCGCAAACCGCAGTTGCCTGGACGCCATCGAAATGCGCATCGCGTCCGCAGATCGCATCGGCAGCCACGCGCCCCTGTCGATTGGCTGGCCCCGCAAGAGGGATCAGTTCCCATTGGCCAGTGACACGATTCCTAACTTCAACAGCATCTCCAACTGCCCAGATGCGCGGATCACTGGTGCGCATTTGACGATCAACGCGGATGCCGCCCCGTTCACCCAATTCAAGACCAGCCGTTCGCGCGAGCGCTGTCTCTGGACGGACTCCGATGGCCAGCACTACAAGGTCCGCTTCGTAAGTCTTTCCGCTTTTCGTATGCACCATCAGACTACCGTTAGTGCCATGCCCAAACTCTGACACTGCATCGGCCAGCGCAAGTGTTACTCCGCGAGATTCCAACCGCTGCTTGGCGTACTCGGCCATCTCGGGATCTAGCGGAGGCATCACCTGACTGGCCAACTCGACAATCGTCACCGCGATTCCGCGATGGACAAGGTTCTCCGCCATCTCAAGACCAATGAAGCCGCCGCCCACGACAACTGCTTTGCGCGTCTTCTTCTCATCGATCCAGTGCCGGATCTCCCTGCTGTCAGGAACCGTGCGTAGCGTAAAGATTCCAGGCAGATCAATCCCCGGCCACGGCGGGCGGATCGGCGATGCGCCCGGAGACAGCACCAGTGCATCATAGGGTTCACTGTACTCACGCCCTGTCTCCAGATCACGGACCAAGACAGTAGAGGCTGTCCGGTCAATGGCGAGTACTTCGTTCCGCGTGCGCACCTCAATGTTGAAACGCTCGCGGAACAAGGATGGCCATGCCAGCAAGAGCTTGGACTCTTCCTGAATCACGTTGCCGACATAGTACGGCAAGCCGCAATTGGCAAAGGAGACGTAGGGTCCGCGCTCCAAAACAAGAATTTCCGCGTCTTCGTCCTGCCGCCGAAGACGCGCGGCGCAGGTAGCACCGCCAGCCACTCCTCCAACGATAACCACACGTTTCTTCGCCATATTGACTCCATAAACCCTATGCTAAATCGGCAGACTCAATGAGCGCAGACGTGCTCGCAGAGGTGCTCGACCGATACCAGCGATCCATCCAGATATTTGCGAACAAGAGTCGCGACGCTCTCAGCTGGCGCGCCCGTGATGACTTCAATCGAAGCCTCCTGTAAGAGAGAGAGGGCACGCGCTCCCATGCCTCCGGCGATGACGACGGTCACGCCGCGCTCCTTGAGCCAAACCGGCAACAGTCCTGGCTGGTGTTCCGGAGCTGGAGTTTCTGTTGTAGCAAGTACCTCTCTGGTTTTGGGGTCAACGTCAACAAGTGCGAACTTCTCACAGTGTCCAAAGTGTGGATTCAGGCTATCTCCCGTGACGGGAATGGCGATTTTCATGTGTGCATTTCCTTTCTTCAGCAAGCTTGTTATTCATGCGTGGCAAGATGTACGTAGAATCATGCGGAGCCGACGGCCCGATCGATATTCCCTCCCGGCGGGCCGCTGAATCCGCTCAACCCAAAACTTCCCTCTGTTAGGTGTATTGTACACCTATATAGCTGTCGAATGCCCGCACCGGCGAGGAGCGGGAAGCGCTTTCAGGTGCATTTCGCATCTATTTGCATTCTGTGATAGGGTAAATCCGTCGGCCTGCCTTGATGCCGGGCGGTCAGGAGGACGGAAGTGACCCAAAAGGTTTGTACTCGCCATGGCCGGGATTATCCTTGTTCCTGCGGCATGGGAAATCTTTACCGCTTTGTGGAGCCGCTTGTCTTGCTGCTGCTGAAACAGAAGGGCCATTCTTACGGCTATGACCTCTGCGCGCAGTTGCAGGATCATGCTCTTACCGATGCCACGATCGAGAAAGCCGCTCTCTACAGGACTCTTCGGCAACTGGAAACGAACGGGAATGTCCGCTCCGAGTGGGAAACAAACAACTCCGGTCCGGCGCGACGGGTATACAAGATTACCAAGCAAGGCGAAAAGCACCTTGAAGAATGGGCTTCGGTTTTGGAAAATCTCTCCAAATCGATGGCCCACTTTGTGCGCGGCGCGCGAAAGGCATTGCAGGAACCGAAGGCGATGAAAGCTCGGCCCGCACAATAAGCGGGCTGGGTCAGCGAGCGGCAACCATGCAAAAAGAAATTACTTAACAATCCATCGAACCAAAGAGCAGCAATGATCTAATAGTTCTATGGCGAGTCTCGACAATTTTCGCTTGGTCGTTTTCAGAACTGTAGCCGAGCAGCACAGCTTCCGCAAGGCCGCGGAAGAGTTGTATTTGACGCAACCCGCGGTAAGCCTCCAGATCAAGGCGCTTGAGGAAGATATTGGCATCCAGCTCTTCGATCGCAGTTGCAATCGAAGGACTCCAGATCAAGCGAGAGTTTCTGGTCACGTATATTAAGGGTCCGGAGCCGCAAGGCTTGGCTTATCAGTTCCGCAGGTTTCTCATCGCTCGTGCCGGCGCGCAGAGAACGCTGGCAAGAGCCATACGTCCATAATTGAAACAGCCCATAAGAAGCGCTTATGTGCCATGAGTACTTCTGCTTGGACACAAGCGAATATCTTAGCGACACTTGTTCTATGTCCAAGAATATCTTCTTCATTGGGTTGATTCTCGCCGCCAGCGGTTTGGTGACACCACCGGTGGCGCTGGCCGGTGGTCTCATCTACGGGTTCACATTTCTTCATCCATTTCATGTTGAGGCGAAGAAACTCTCCAAACTTCTCTTGCAGGCATCCGTAGTCGGCCTTGGATTTGGCATGGATTTGCAGCAGGTTATGCAAGCCGGACGCTCCGGGTTTATCTATACTGCGGGCAGCATCAGCATCGCCTTGCTCCTGGGTTGGGGGCTGGGAAGACTCTTGCAAGTGAAGCAAAGGATCTCATATCTCATCTCGTGCGGCACGGCCATCTGCGGAGGCAGCGCCATCGCGGCGATTGCCCCCATCACCAATGCGAGCCAGGAAGAGATTGCCGTCTCGCTGGGAACTGTTTTTGTGCTGAACTCGGTTGCATTGCTCACCTTCCCCACAATCGGGACAGCGCTGCATATGACGCAGTCGCAGTTTGGCCTCTGGTCTGCGCTCGCCATTCACGACATAAGTTCCGTCGTCGGCGCGACAGCGAAGTATGGAGCCGTGGCTCTTACCGCAGCCCACAGATAACTATTGTGAGGTTGATGCCCCTTGCGAGCCAGGTAGCTTTTGATCAGAAGCTACTTTCTCCATCCTCGCAACGCGATAAGTGATCGCTCCATTGTGAACCGTGCCCAGATACATCGGAGCAATGTTCTTCTGGTTGGGATCGAAGACCATATGCCCCGTTACGCCTTCGTAGTCGACGATGTTGGCCAGCGCATCGTGAATGCGGGCGCGATTGAGACCGGCCTTGCAGATGGAGTCGGGCAGTGAACAATATGCGCCATTGGCTCGGGCCATCATTGGCGGACTTGGTGTGTCCGTTGTCGTAACTGTCTTCCTCGTTCCTGCCGCGTATCTGATGATTCACGGCAGAGAGCAGAAGAGAATCATTGTCGAGGGAAAGGTGTAGAGAATGAGGAAACAGAAAAAAATACGCACATTTCAACCGGCAAAGTTCGGACGATTGGCGTTGGTCATGTCATCTACTCTTGTTGCGCAGATGCTCCACGCCGTCCACCTTGAAGCGAATCCACCAGATGTCGCAGCCCGGCACCTTTTCAAAGACGCCCCGTTCCTTGCGAACCACTTTTCTCGGCATGGGATTTACCCTCTAATCGCGATACTGGCAGCTTTGGAACAAAGCGGCACCAGAAGTGGCACCAGCACTATTTTGGATTTTCCTTGGAGGGGTATTTCGATTCTAATCTATTGTTTTCTATGGTGCCCGGAGGGGGACTTGAACCCCCACGACCTTGCGGCCTGCGGATTTTAAGTCCGCATTGATATTTCCGCAAGCTCCATGTTTTCTTTGTTTCCAATAACTTACGCTGCACATAGAGTGAGGTTTCATTGAGTTCTGTAGAGGCCTATACGGGTTGTTCGAGCATAGTTTGAGCATAGTCAACCAGACCTCCCTTCCGGCGTTTGATCCAGCCAGAATTCACTCCGCTGTCTAATCGTAAACGAAGCACAGCAAAACATCGAGACGAATTCCGTCGACACGCAAAAAACACGAAGGTCCGCGCCAGCCATGCCGCCATGCTCCCAAATCACGATTGCGGTGCTTGCGCCGGCCCTCACCTTTCTCTACGAGCACTTCTCGACATATGCAACCTGAAGCCCCAGTTCCAGCGCTCGTTGTTTTTGTTCCCCAGTGAGGATCGGCGTGGTGAGGAAAAGACGGTCGCGAGCCCGACTGATACCGACGTACGTGATGCGCTGTTCTTCGTCACTTGTGGCTGCTGGGTAGAGGATGTGGTTGAGATGTTCCTGGGTCTCGGCTTCATCGCGGCCGTTCAGGCACACCAAGACATTCCCTCGTTCCGTTCCTTTAGCTTGATGTATGGTTCTCGCATCTCGCACTTCTTCGTTGCCGGTCAGTCTGACTGCTAGAAGGAGATCGCAGCATTTATGCGCTTCGGAAACATCGTGAAACTTTCCTGCTTTGATTTGCTTGATCGTGAGGCCTGTGAACTCACTCATGAGGGTTTTGCGGCAATGATCGTATGCCGCAAAGAGGGTCATCGAATCGAGCGCTGGACCTAGCCCAATGAGGGCTTCGAGGAGACTGATTGCAATAGCGCGCCGTTGCTGGGTAGATCGTGGTGTTGTGCTCTGGAGTGGCTCCTTGAGATTGCCCTTTGTGTGCCGGATACCACGCAGGATGGTTTCAACGGCGTTGCCGAACTTCTGTTTGCGCGCGAGAACAACTCCTGCGAGAAGTTGATGAAGGAATATTTTACGGTCGCCGTCTGCATTGTCAATCGCGTCCCATGGATCAGTTGTTCTTGCCATAGTTGCTGTTTGCGTTTGTTGAACGATACTGGCGTTTCGAGCAACGATCAGAAGCGACTCTCCATTTGCAAGGAACGCTCTTGCTTGTTGCGCCGCATCGCCCGGTTCCCCGATGAGCAACAGCACTGGCTCTCCCTCAGTTGCGCGCTTGCCCCGTTGGACAAGTTCGTCGCATCTGACGTGATTTAGCAATGCGACAATGCGCTCCGTGCTGCGTCGGTTGTCTTCGATGGTGAACTCGTCGAGGTCCGGGAGATTGAAGTTGCGGAAGTGTTCAGGATGCGCTCCTGCGAATGTGAAGATGGACTGTTCGGCATCCCCAATAAGCACAATAGTGGTTCCCTGCTTTGCGAGAAGCCGGACGATGTTGGTCTGTGCGGGAACCGTATCCTGAAATTCGTCGATGAACAAGAACGGGTAGCGGGCACTGAGACATGACGAAACAATGGGGTATTCGTGAAGAATGCGGCTGGCGAAAT
>Ga0302277_1000604_pt1 | contig 27205 bp, 24 predicted proteins | sample III_Bog_N3_1_FD_198759 | JGI IMG/M metagenome (GOLD analysis project Ga0302277, IMG submission 198759) | Peat permafrost microbial communities from Stordalen Mire near Abisko, Sweden - III_Bog_N3_1 | ecosystem: Environmental > Terrestrial > Soil > Wetlands > Peat | place: Sweden: Abisko... | reverse complement strand
TACAACCACAACAGATATCAGTGGGGACTAAAAAAGATGACCCCAGTACAATACCGGAATCATCTTTTAACAACTTGTCCCACTTAGTGTTTCTTTTATGAGTCTACTAAAGGGGGTACAGATCAGAAAGCGGGATTTTTGATGTCGCCAAAGGCGACGTTCTTAGAGCGATGAGATGCCGCAACGCTTTGCGGCGCCACTGAATAATACACCCTTCTACGGAGCGAAACGTTATCAGGGTGAAAAGATGCATCCGAGGAGGCGTCACCATAGACTAACTTGAAAGACATAATAAGAACCAGTATACTATCCTAAAAGCGACACAGAAACGCTTAGCTCTAACCTTTTGGAGGATCCAAGATTATGCAGGTCGGTCTTCAGCTCCGATCATCCTTGCAACAAAGCAGCACCACACCACCTGCTACATACAATCTTGCTCGAAGAATTTTAATGGTTGGTCCCATAAACTCAATGATCGGACAGAGTTTATACCCTGCCAACAAAATTCTCCATTGAGGCCAACTTCGGTTGGCCTTTTGCTTAGTTATATCAATCTATTAAAATATTAGCAGCAGAATGTTATAATCATATTGTTAGTTATATTAATACAAATTATATGTTTAATCCTGAATTTGGCGTAGACCCGAATGAGTTACAAAATAAACCAGATATTAAGGAGGTTGATATTGATAAAGAGCGAGCCCTCCAAATTGGATTAGAGACAGAAAAGAATCTACAACTCGCTGAACAAGTGGTTTTGGAATTAACTAATAAAAATTTACATATTACCACTGTTGAATCTTGTACCGGAGGCGGGTTAGCCTACTATATTACCAATATACCTGGAGCGAGCGATGTCTTGATGGATTCTTTTGTTACATATTCCAACGAAGCAAAAATAGCATTAGGCGTGCCCGCAGAAACGATTGACGAGCACACAGTTTATTCCAGAGAAACGGCACAAGCCATGGCTGAGGCAGGATTAAAAAAATCAGTCCATGCAGATGTTGGAGTAGGAATTACAGGCAGCATCTCTAGAGTTGATCCTAACAATCCGAATTCAACACCAGGAACAATTTATCTTGCTGTGACATACGAGGGCAAAACTGCAACAAAAGTATTAGATATTTCCGCGAATGGCCGTTTTGATGTCAAACAAAAAATAATCGGCGAAGCCTTGCAAACCGTTTTAGAATCTATTACCTCTAATTCAATATCTAAACAATAATTTTTTAATATTTTGCATCAATTCCTTCTACTTCTCCAAATAGTTATCATTTTTATTTTACCAATCTGCCTGATCCAACTAAAAATTATTTCTGTTAATTATAGACTATATCTCCTAGCTGGAGTATCTGCAGTTGCAATAGCTATAATGTCTTTTGGACGATGGTCGTTTTCAGAGATAGGGATTCGCACAGATAACATTAGCTCAGGCCTTCTACCCTATACGATATTTACCCTTGCATCATTTATAGCAATATTAATGCTTGCGAGTTTTTTGCATAAGAAAGGCCCAAGAAAATAGTATGCAGATCCGCACTTTCTATTTTTATTTATTCCAATAAGTATTCTCCAAGAGCTTCTTTACCGTAGTCTTCTCATGCATCAATTGGGCTCTTTATTTTCTTCTGCGACAGTCGTTATAGTCGTTAATACTATTTTATTTGGATATATCCATACGATTTATCCTCATAAGCATTTAACTTTTTTACTTGGCATATTAAGCGGTTTGGGCTTTTCAATTTTATGGTATTTTATCCCTAACCTATATTTGATCTCCATTTCGCATATGATTTTGAATTTTGTTGCAGTTTGGTTTGGGTTATTTACTTTATTAGACGAAGAACAAAGAACGTGCAAAACACTTATTAACGACCATCAAAAAATCGCAGCGGTTATAAGGAATTTTTTAAATGCTTAAAAAATTATTACTACGTACAATCAAATACTTTGTCGTTGATCTAATTGTCCTTCTCATAAATTTGTTTATTGTTTTTTTATTGGTTTACAAAACGCACATTAATTATATTATTGCCGTTATTATCGGTTTTATTATAGCTTTTTTACTTACTTATACAGCAGATCGACTTTGGACATTTAAAGGAACTCGGATTAAACTTCTAAAAAGCACTTCCCGTTCCTTTACGATTAATTGCTCAGTACTATTGGTAATATTATTTTTTACTTATCTATTTGTAAATTATTTTCAGATGCATATTATGATTGCCAGAATTATTTCTGGAATAATAGCAGGCATCTACAGCTATATCTTAGACGCAAAATTTTCCTTTGGCATGCTACGTCTTAAATAACCTGAACAAATTAAAACCGCCCTGAATTAGCCAAAGGACGGTTTTAATTTATCTGTTTTTTATATGTATTATTTAGTAGATTGCAACACTGATATGTCTTTGTAATCCGTTGGCAACGTTACATCCCTATTGGATGTGTAACTCTTAACGTCTTCTTCTACCGTTATGGTCGCATCAAACGAAAGATTCTTTACAAAATTAGAGATTAAATCCTTAACTTGCTGTGCGCTAGAATCTGCATTTGAGCTGGCCGGATTTGTCGTAGACTTACCTAACTTCAAAGTATCGGCGGCGTCAGATTGTATACCTATCGGAGATATAGTATTTACACCGGAAGCAATCCCCCCTGTGATTGCACCCAAACAAAAGGAGACTTGGTAGGAAGGATAAAGCACAACACTCTTTCCGGTGGTATCGGTAGTGGTCGTTGGACTGCCTTCCGGAGTATACCAATAACTATTGTAAAAATCATTGCAATTACCATCAATTGGCGTCGGAGCGACTAAATTGCTGCTCATATAATAAGGTATTATCCCGATAGGTACACCATTTTTAGCATCAGGGTATCCTTTATTATCATTGTAATAAAGATACAATGAATTCGCTAGTTGGTGAACATCTGAGACTCTTTTTGCATCTCTAGAATTATCCTGAACGTTATTTAGACTGTTTGTTATAATTTTAAAGCCATCTCCCGTGGTTAAACTCTGGTCAAGTAAGTTTAGGGTCTGGGCGATCGAAGGAGCATTTGACTGATAGTCAATCTTATAAATTTTATGGTCGCTAACGCCAATCCACATATCAAAGTTTTTTATCTCAAACTTTGATAATACCGTATCTACAAGTTGCATATACTCTTGCTTATCAGTATCTGACATTGATGCTAATGACGTACCCAAACCGTCTTCATAAATATTTTTGAGGCTAGTCTTATTGAGAACAAGTTGGTAATGCCAAACCATGTGCCCATTAACAGAAGAAATTCCTTTAAAGGCTTTTATGTCGAATAAGCGATTATTTTTTAATGTAGTGATGAGCTCCTTATTGGCACTTGTAGGATTATTTATCTGCTTCAGATAGTCATCCATGTTGAGTTGGTCAGTAAGTTTGAACCATGTATTTTTTGATTGATCAATATTACCACCATACATAGTTATTATCTTTGCTAAAGCGGAATCTTGGAGAGCTTGATTGTAATTGTATAATGCGAATGCTGATTTACCTTGTAATTTAAACCCTAAATTCCCCGAATACGATTGGTTGTTGTTATCAAGAGCTTCTTGGACAGCAACATCCGCCTTTGGATTTTTACTGTCAGTAAGATTCATATACAAAGAATCGGTAGTGGAAAATTTTAAATTAGAAAGTGTAAAGGAGTACGCATCGTCAGCACCTTTTAAGTCATCGGGGGACATTGTCGGATCAAATTGTTTTATGATAGCCGATGGTACAAAATTAAATGTGTCCGCATCCTGATATACCATAGAACTGGTGCTATCAATTGGTTGCAACTTACTATAATTATCTATCATGCTGGCCCAAATTTTATTCTGGAAGTCCTGCCCTAACTTTGTTTTACCTTCACCATAAACAACAAAGACTCCAACTAGAAAAATTACTATCACCAACAAAACTATTCCAATAATAGTTAGCCATAATCGCCTCTTTTTTGGGTTTGGTGCATCTGCTATATGCCCTGGCACGATCATTTGCTCGGCGGGTTGTTGCGAAATTCCTTCCGCAATAATTGGACTAGTGAGATCTTCTGGAACTGGAATATTTTCCATATTTTATTTTTGCAAATATTAAATTATTCTTTATAAAATCATATCCTGTTTTAACAATATAGTAAAATTGAGCGAGTGAGCATATTTAATTTTAAAAGCCTAATCCTTATGATTAGACTTTTTAATATTTTTTATCGCGTTATCTATTGTAAACGAGGATCGTTATAAGTCATTATACTTAACACTGGTAATTGATAATCATAATTATTCGCCGAGACAATAAAGTTTGGCTGTCCACCGTTGCTGGTAAATACATCATAACTAGAAATAGGAATTAATCCTTGTTCATAAACAAAGTATACGGTGTTCCCCATTTTAATCCATGTTCCCCAAGGGTGTGAGGCGTTTGCAGTGCTTATCGCGTAAGAGGATTGGGTCAAGGATGAATATCCGACATTCACTACATTACTGGCAGAATAGCCTAATCCAGTAAACGCTGAATAATTAGAAAAAGGAATTTTAGTATTCTTATACACTATAGAGATCTGTTGCCCTTCCTGGATTAGTTCACCATTAGGATATGTATTGGCTCCTAAAATTTGCTGAGGTTGCTGAGGTTGCTGAACTCCGGAAGAAGATACTGTTACATATAATGTCCCACAATTAGAAGTATTGTAATTATAGACGGTCCCATTATTGTTACTGCATACTGTTAAAGTCGTATTTCCTACTGTATTACCATAAATTGAGAGCTGATTTCCTGATATAGAAGCATTAACAATCGATGGATTTGAATTACTGCTAATGTAATACTGCTGAGCTGTCGAGTAATTATTATAGTAAGAGCCACCGCTTATTGTCACAACGTTTTGCTGACCACTTTGTACGCTTATATTAGATTGGCTGAATGTTATCGATGTGTTTTGTCCATTTGTACCAGAACCTGTACTATTGACTGTTATAGTTATTGGCAAACAAGAACTGTTATTGGTTCCGTAAACTGAATATGCCCCAGAGCAAACAGTAATCACATCCGTACCATAATTAATACCATAAACGTTGAGTATATTACCGACTATATTCGCAGATACCACATTTGAGTTACTATTTGTGCTAATATAGTAGGAATTATTAGAAGAATAACCATTATATACAGTTTGATTTAGAGTTATTGCCAAATTTTGTCCAAATGCGATATATGGATTGCTTGGATTCGCAGTAATTGTGCTATAAGAATTAGAGCTTCCGGTAACAGTCACATACAATGTTCCGCAGGAATTCCCATAATAATATCCAGAATTTCCATAACATACTGTTATAGAACTAGATCCATTTGTAATCCCATACAAATTCACGACACTGCCGGAGATACTCGCCGATACAACTGAACTGTTTGTATTATTTGATATGTAATAAGTATATCCGTAATTGTTTGGAGAATAAATACTATCAGAGTAAGTTTGACCTACTGATATGGTTGTATTTGAATTACTAAAAGTTAATGAACCGCTGGAACCATTGTTAGATACCGTCACATATAATGTTCCGCATTGATTCCCATTATAGGAATATGCGCCTGTGGCGCAAACCATAATACTGCTGTTACCAATGGCTACACCGCTAATTTGCAAAGTTGAACCTGAAATATAAGCACCCGCTATTGAACTGTTTGAATTACTAGAAATATAGTAGCTGCTGGAACTTCCATATGTTGTATAAATATTTACGCTGAGTGTCTGTCCAATGTTTAATGTCGGATTTGTCTGACTAAAAGTTAGCGAACCATTATAGTTACTACCACCAGACACAGTCACATATAACGTTCCGCACTGATTTCCATTATAAGAATATGAATTAGTGGAACAGACAAGAATGTTGCTATTACCGGAAGCTAAACCACTTAACATTAAGGTTGATCCGGAAACATAAGCGCTAACCGCTGCATTATTTGAATTGCTTGAAACATAAAAACCACTACCATAACTATTTTGCGAATACATAGTGACGCTTAAAGACTGTCCGACGTTCAAATTCGGATTTGTTTGGCTGAATGTTATTCCACCATTCGTACCGCCGCTACCACCATAAGAATAAGTGGAAGAATTTACTGTATTTGTTGTATCCCCAGCGATGACTGCATATCTACCTGTAATACCTGATTGAGAGTCATTACCATAAGGCTCCTGAATCGTAAAATTGCCATTAGCATCGGTTTGTCCAAAAGTTCCGGCAACTATAGCTTGTCCATTGGATGTAAGGTAATAGATCGATACAGAAGAATAAGGGGCCGCTGCTGAGACATTTACAGTAACTTGATAGTTACCACTTGAAGTATTGTTGTTATATATGGTTAAATTCGGACTATAAGCCAACACAGGCTTAGCCGAAGACACTGAAAGTGCTGCTAAACCAGTAATAATAACTAAACCAATGATTATCCGAGTATATAAACTTTTCATGCTTTTTAAATTAATTTGCTTTATATAAGCCATAATAATTAATGAAGTGCTCTGTACGACCTTATATTATTCCATAAAATCAGGAAAATTCCAAATCCTATTCTCAACTATAATACAAATCAAACTTACGACAAATTTCAGAATAAATCAACTATTCCACGTGAACTTCTATATCTGTTCTTTCATTATCTACCCTGATCCAATAAGCTGCAATCGCACCAACCATAATAATAATAGCGGAGATTATAAAGACATGATCGTAACCAGCAACTTCAGCTTTTAGAATAACCAATTCAACAAACTGTTTGTATTGCAAAGCGGTTGTCCCATGAAATGTACTTAAAGAACTGACTCGAAAGACTTGTGTATTTATATCATCGTTCAACCAGGTATTAAATAAGGCAATGCCAAAAGCACCAGCAATATTTCTAGCCAAGGCCAAGACCGAAGAAGCTACACCGATTTCATGAGGATCAACTATGGAAGCAATAATATTCGTCCTTTGAGCCATACCAAAACCTAAACCAAAAGACATAACACAAAGTGGCCAGATTATATCCATAGACCCAGAGCGAATATCTAGATGGGAAAAAAGAAACATTCCAATCGCGGCAACAATCGTACTGGCCATAATTACATATCTGGCTTGAACTTTACCAATTAACGAACCTCCAATAGGTGCCGCCAACATCATTGCTGCGGCCATAGGCATAAAGAGATAACCGCTTTGTGTCGCCGAATACCCCAAAAACCCTTGGGCAAAAATAGGTATCAGGAACAGACTGCCCATCATACCCATGAACACAATAAAATTATTCAATAATACATTATTGAAAGTAGGAATCTTGAAGAACTTTAAATCGACAATCGGCTCTTTAGTCTTGTGTTCTATACGGATAAAAATATAAGCGAACAAAACCGTACCTATATAGCAAAGCCAGGAGTTTGTTGAATTCCACCCCCAAGTAATTCCTTGGTCTAATACCAAAACCAACGAACTCAAAGAAGCTCCAAGCGTAACAGCTCCCCACCAATCAAAACTTGTAGTCTTATGTTCAGAGACTGATTCGTGAATAAATGCCATTGCCATCAGCATACCGACGATACCGACTGGAATGTTTACTAAAAAGACTGAACGCCAACTGTAATGATCAATTAAAGGGCCTCCGATTAAAGGACCGAATACTGCGGCAGCCGCAAACGAAGAAGACCAAATTCCCAAAGCCTGTGCACGTTCCTTTCCTTCTTTAAAGGTCACCGCAAGGATAGCCATAGCTGTAGGATAATCGGCAGAGCTGGCAACCGCCTGAATGATACGGAAGACAATCATCGAAGACAGATTCCAAGACAACCCTGCTAAAGCGGAACCTAAAATAAAAATAGAAAATCCTAACATGTATATTTTCTTGCGGCCGAGAGTATCTCCTAATTTACCCCAAATCGGCACAAAAACCGCGTTCGCTAAAATATATGCTGTCGATATCCAACCAGCGTCGGAAACGCTGATGCTAAAATCACTTATTATTTTAGGTAATGCCAAATTGACGATTGTCTGGTCCAATCGCCCTAAAAATGTTCCGATAATGACCGTCAGTAAAATCCACCACTTTAAACTACCTGTGCCTTCAATCTGATCGGTAGAGTCTATTTCCTCATGAAGTACTGCTATATTTTCACTCATAAAGCTTACCCGATAACAGAACTAAATCTGCCATTAATAAATGATGATTTTTCTATTTTGTATAAACCGTAATTTTTGCAGACATCCCATTCTTTAATTCCGGATATTGCTCTGGATTAAAACGAACCTTAATATCAAATATTTGTGTTTGACGTTGGTCGGAAATATTGAAGACCACGCTAGATGATTCAGCGGTCGGGCTGACTTCGTCTATAATTCCTTGATAGACTTTGGAACCAAAAGCATCAACCGTGAATGTAGCCGGCTGACCGACTTTGATTTTATCCAATCCTTTATCCTCATCTAATTGTCCGATTATCCTCAACTGTGTAGGATCAATCATACTTACGACTGCTTGTCCTGGATTGAAAGTCGTACCGATCTGTTTATTGACGGTCGTGACCAAACCTGATGTCTGACTCTTTAACAGCTCATCGCCGACTTGGGCAACAACAGTATTTGCCAATATTCCATCGCCCTCATTTACGTAGACTGCCTTCAATACACCGGCATCGCTAGGAGATATATTGATCTGTGAAGCTGATACTGTAGAATTTGTAATGCTAACCGTACTGCTCGATATATGCCAATAGACTAAGCCTGCGGCTATAATAATTGCCACGACTACGATTCCAATATTTCTAAATATAGGATTGGAGAGAATGCCGTTTTTCTTTTTTGTAACTTCTGTTGCTGTTTGTTCCATAAAATTATTTACCGTTATAACTTATATTAATTTAGAAGGTAGCCACCTGATCATTTGCTTGCAAACCGGATAGAACTTCGACGGAGTCGCTATTTTCTATACCTAAAGTTACTTCTTTCTGTACAAGCTTCCCATTTGAATCCTTAACCATTACGTATTTGCTATTATCCTTTGTGATAATAGCAGATGCAGGAACAATCAATGTATTCTTATGATTCACATCAGAAATAATCAAGTTTGAGCTAAGTCCAGACTTTATCCTACTGTCATTTTGTACAAACACTAAGACGGCTTTATATATATCAACTCCGTTTACATTCGTAGAATTCGAATCAACGCTTGCCAAAGTCATGGCAAATTCTTGCCCAGGATATGCGTCAAAGGTTGCTTGCGCGGTATCGCCGACTTTTACCTTGGAAATTTCGGCCTGTGAAAGATTCACATCAATTTCATATTGATTATTGGTAATCAAAGTTCCGATAGACTGCGCGGACGCTACTGTTGAACCGGCCTTCAAATCCAAAGATCCGATTTGGCCATCAAATGGCGCAGTAATGATTCCGTCATCATATACATTCTGTGCTGCTTCCAATTGCGCGTTAGCGGCATTAATCTGTGCTTGAGCGGCTGCAACATCTTCAGAACGAGCAGGAGTAATTACAGTTTCTAATTGCGCGTTAGCTTGATCGTAAGCTGCCTGAGCACTGTTGACCACCTGTTGAATAGTGGCTAATGCCTGATCTTGAGTTTGTAAGGCATTTTGGTAAGCATTATATGCCTGCAAATATGTCGCGGATTGAGTGTTGGGAATATTTATTGTCCAAGAATCATTAGAATGAATAGAACTGGTTGAAGCAAAATTTATAAATAAACCATCCTTGCCAAGCGATAAAGGCACGGCTTGCGTAATAATTCCAGAGCCTGTCTCTAGACCTGAGTATTGATATGACATGCCAGAGCCTGTCGCATATATGACTATATTGTAAGAACCTTGATTAGCTCCAGTATAAGTGCCAGTTACAGTTACTGGAGAAGAGGAAATGTTTGCAGAAGATGGAGTTGCCGCTAGGCCGGCATTAAGCATGGTCGATTGCGCATTTGCGACTAGGGTCTGTTGTTGAGAAGTGACAATGCCCACATTTTGCTTTGCGTTATCCAAGGCAACCTTCGCGCTTTCTACCGCGGCTTTTGCTTGATCGATTTGAGGATTGGTTGCACCATTCAAAACTTTGTTATAAATGGCTTGAGCAGCTTGTACTGAAGCCTGAGCAGCGGCTATTGCCGCGTTTGCGTCTTTGGTATCAGTCTTCGCGATAACCTGCCCTTGTTTAACATTGTCTCCGACTTTAGCGTCGACTTCAGTTATGGTTCCGCCCTTCAAAAATACTAATGGAATATTTTTGGCCGCATCTACATTGCCATTAACTTGCACAGTCTGAGTGATGTCTCCCTGCTTGACTGACGCAAAAGTATAAGCTGGAGTATGGGTATTCTCTACAACTAAATAAATTCCCGCGCCAAGCAAAATTATACCGGCTAATATATAGGAGAACGTCGGTTTTTTAAATATATCTATAATCTTCTTCATCTTCTTATAATTCCCTGTTTTACTGATTAATTCTTATAAACTTTAGTTATTTCGGTCAATGTTTCCAAAAAAATAGAACTTTTATCGGGGCCTACTTTTTTAAAAACCTTACGCATTGCCTCTCGTATAGGAGATGCGATACTCGCATGAATCTTCTTTCCAAATTCCGTTGGTAAAATCGGCATACGACGATGGTCTTGTATATCCCTGGTTTTTATAACCAGTTTTTTCTTTTCCAAATCATCAATGGCCTTAACCAAAGTTGGAGGCTCCACATCCATCAACTTAGAAATCTCAGTGATAGTCAGACCTTCTGAGCCGACCGAGTAGATTATATGAATGATTCCATACTGTAATTTGCTTATCTTAACAGGCAGGGTAGCGACCTTCCTGCTAATGCACGCCTTCATGGTATGCATGAGGTCTTTGGTGCTTGCCTCCATATTCTCAATAAATTTGTCTGAATCTATATTTGTCATGAATTTATAAAATGCTTAGGTTTACTAATTATTAATTATATTAAGCATTTTGTCAACTGTTACTTGTTTAACCATTTACAGGCATTATTTTAAGGGTCTATAATCAATATATGAAAATATATGACATCAGCGTCTCATTATCACCTGAAACTCCTGAATGGCCAGGAAGCCAAAAATTTGAACGAGAAGAATTCCGTGGCAGTGCAATTACCTCTAGACTGACAATGGCTAGCCATTATGGCACACATATAGATGCGCCTAAACATTTTTTGTTCGATAAAAAATCAATAGACCAGATACCTTTGGCGGCATTGATCGGTAAATTCAAAGTAATAGAAGTCACCTCAAAACAACAAATCTTGATTAAGGATTTTTCAAAATACAAAGTAAACGCTGGCGACAAGATATTGTTCAAAACGAATAACTCAAAATTTGTCGCATCAAGAAAAGACTTTACACCTGACTATGTAAGTCTCTCTGCTGAAGCTGCTAAATTTTTAGCCGATAAAAAAATATCATTAGTTGGAATCGATTATTTTGGCATTGAAGCCAAAGGACAACCCGGACACCCAACACACACCGCCTTACTCTCAAAAAATATAGTTGTCGTCGAAGGTTTAAATCTCAAAGACATAAAGCCTGGCACGTATTCAGGAGCGATATTGCCGATAAAAATAAAAGAAGGCGACGGGGCTCCAGCCCGTGCCTTACTTTGGAAGTAATATTTTTATTTGTGCTATTTCTTTTCTACTTTGTGTCCGCCGAACTGCTGTCTTAACAAAGCCAGCAGTTTATTTGAGTATTTTTCTTGATTTGCTGGATCTTTAGATTCGGAGCGGACCACTAAAGAGTCCTCGATAACTCTAGCATCGACACCGAGACGCTTTGCTTCTTGCACAGTCCACTCTCCTTCTCCTGTTGCGTCAACAAAACCATTTGTAGAGTCAATCACCTCTGGATTCGTATAGATGTTCTTCATCAGATCGATTAGCCAAGAACTTATAACCGAACCAGTTTGATAAATTGTGCTAACTTTATTCAAATCTAAATCGAATTCACTGGCATGTAAAATTCCGTAGCCTTCGGCGATCGCTTCCATCATTCCGTATTCAATACCGTTATGGACCATCTTTACAAAATGTCCTGCACCAGAGGATCCGACTAATCCATAGTTATCTCCGCTAGACAGAGCTTTAAATATTGGTTCTATTTGCGGCCAATTCTCCTTTGGACCACCAACCATTATGGCAAACCCTCTTTCTAGACCATGTACTCCGCCAGAGGTTCCGCTGTCATACATTATCACTCCGCGTTTTGCAAATTCAGCTGACCTTCTTTGAGTTTCTCTATAAAAAGAATTTCCACCATCTACAATAATATCCCCTGATTGTAATACGGAAGAGATGCCTTCCTCGTTAAATAGAAATTCTTCTAGAACAGTATTCGGCAGCATTACCCAATATAATTTTTGTCCATCACCCAAAGCCGCTGGCAAATCTTTAATGTTGGTTACGGTCTTACCGCCAACGGATTCAAATTCTTTGCGTGGATCTTCACCACGATTCCAACCAACTACGTTGAATCCTGCATTCTTCAACCTGATGGCAATTTGCATGCCCATGCGACCCAAACCTAATATGGCTATATTCATAATTATCCTTTCTTAATTTATTTTGTTCTCCAAGAACGACTATCTGACTTTATCAACTTTTCAGATGCAGATGGACCTTCTGAGCCTGAAGAATATTTTTGTATAGGAGAATTTTTAATGTTCCAGTTATTCGTGATACTATCTATAAACTTCCACGAAGCTTCGGCTTCATCACTACGGATGAATAGCCTTTGATCACCGTTAAAGAAATCTAAAAACAATTTCTCATACGCTGGCGGCGTATCCGATTCAAACTGCTGCGCATAATCAAAAATCATATTTGCTTGGTGTATTCCCGCAGTTCCAGGAATCTTACTGTTTACCTGAAGACTTACTATTTCCTCTGGTTGCAAATAAATGCTTAAGACATTTGCTGCTGTGTTTTTAGCAAAAACATTATTTTTATCTTCCTTAAAATGAATACTGATTTCAGCGATTCTTGATACCAATCTTTTGCCAGTACGCAAATATATCGGCACTCCGCTCCAACGGCTATTTTTGATTTGCGTCTTTACTGCCACATAAGTTTCAGTGTCGCTCTTGTTTTCTTCAAGATCCTCAAGATACGAAGACTTATTCCCAGAAGTTTGGTATTGTCCACGTACAATATTTTTTGGAATTGTTTGTGAAGTGAATTTTACCAAACTTTTCAAAATTGTCGTCTTTGAATCACGCAAAGCCTCAGCCGAAGCGTTCTTCGGCTTTTCCATGGTAATCAGGGCTAATAATTGTAAAATATGGTTCTGAACTACGTCTTTTAATGCTCCGACGCTATCATAAGTCTTGCCTCTCTTGCCGATACCATCTGATTCCAATACGCTGACTTCGATATGGTCGATGTATTTTTTATTCCAAATCGGTTCAAGAAATTCATTAGCGAATCTGAGAACAAGAATATTTTGTACGGTTTCTTTTCCTAAATAATGATCGGCTCTATAAATCTGATCTTCCGTAAAATATTTATGCAAATCTTTGTTCAGAGCCGCAGCGGATTTTGCGTCAGCTCCAAAAGGTTTTTCTAACATTATACGAATAGTCTTTTTGTGTTTAGGACAGATACTTAACAATCCTTGTTCATGCAAAGCGCGAGCACCTATGGAAAAATATTTAGGTGCAACGGCAAAATAATAAAAGCGGTCATAACAGATGTGCCCTGATACATCCGATTCCAAGATATCGATAGCTTCTTTTAATTTACTGAATGTTTCCGGTTCTTCAAAACTGGCAGAAACATATTTACATCTACTTTTAAATCTGCTTAATACGGATGCTGGTACGGTTGGCAAGAAACCAGCTTCGTCTAGTAACTTAAAATATCCAGCATCTGTAATATCTCTCCTGCCGGCAGCAACGATTTTGAACCCGTCGGATAAAAGGTTTTCGTTATCCATGTGCAAAAGAGTCGGCATTATATAGCGTAAGGAAAGGTCGCCGGTCGCACCGAACACAGTAAAAACAGCTGGACTTATTTGTCCAGATAAATCATGAATATGAGGCTTTAACTTAATGTCTTTATCTAACATAAATTCATTATAACCTTTATACATAATAATAAAAGCCCTTGATAAACAAGGGCTTAAAGTTGATTAATTTGATTGAAACTCGTTGTTATTGCGACCAGAAAACGATAGCCAGAGCTATCACTCCAGAAATCTCTGCGATAGAGAAAACATCCGCAGTCCTGATTCTTGTAGAAATATATGCGCCCAAAATAACCAATAAGAATATAGCAAAATACACAAAATAATCCTGGATATTAGGGAATGCTATAAACTTACCGAAAACATGAATACCATGTGGCGGATCGACTGTAGCAAAATCATAATTGTCGGTTACTGAATTACTCATATCAATCTGTCCGCTGCTACTGCTGTTTCCTGCCATATCATAAGCGTTCACAACGAGAGGCGAAGATGTCTGTGCTAAATCGGGTATTTGTCCTTGCCATTGACCAGAAGTATCTGTAGGTTTTAATGAGACACCTTGTCCTTGTCCAAATACTGCAATTACAGAAGTCTCATTTGGTAAAGTATTTACAGTAAGTGTATATGGTGTTTCTGAGTTTGCATTAGTATCTTTGGATGGAGTAACTTCAGCGCCTAATATTTGCGGGGTATTTTCTGCCGTCTGCAAACTTATAGACACGGATTGTCTGCTCATGTAACCGATACCGTCAAAAGCCGCTGCTGTAACTGTGTTATTCCCAGGACTCAAATAGATTTGAGTCTGAAAAGAACCAGAATTAGTTTCAACTTTGGTTTGAGCTTGTCCGTTCACATATATATAGACAAAAGGAGCATCCGATTTTCCAGTGATTTGCGTATTGTGACCCGCAATCAATGTTTTTGCTGGTAAGGTCATAACCGGCACCGCCAGAGTATTATCAATTTTTGCACTGACGTTCAAAGGTGCCGGAACGGCACTAGCGTTTGGATCTATAGATTGAGATGTTGGACCTGTAGTACTCTCTGCCTTCGCTAGATATGGCTGATCCAAGGACGTACCGAACATTTGTACTACAAAAATTGCAGGGACTCCTTTGTATTCACCAGAGCTGATGCCGATTCCTATGTCCTCAAAATTTCCATTCAAAATATTCGCACGGTGTTCTGGACTGTTCATCCAGGCGCTTTCTACGCCTTCTGCAGAATAATAGTTTATCGCCAAGTTTTCACCAGCAATAATATAGTTATACTTTGCATTCTGGATAAAGCTCCAAGGAGTCAGCCCGGTTGGTGAAGTATGCGCAAAATATTGATTCTTAAGCATATCATCAGCTTTTGCTTGAGCCGCTTGATCCAATGCGCCATTTTCTTTCAAGCTTGTCAGCTGTGAGGTTGTGCGCGAAGCATTTGTGAGAGTAATGATATTGTCGCGCGTGATTGAAGAAGAATAGGCATAGCCGACCGGTACAGCGGCAACGGAAAAAAGCGACAATAACTTTAGACCTATCAATACGGTTCCATAAATGGGCAAAACCCTCCTGGAAACGGCATGAGGCCTATAGTTATTGCGCTCGGACGGCAAAAAAATGTCGCGGATGTACCGAAGCAATTTCATAATTTTAAATTTTATTTTGGTTTTTGTTTCTAAATTTTGTAGAAACTATGAATCAATTATAGCAGATATTTGCGAAAAAGTAAAATGAGTAGACTTCCCAATCGTTATCTTAAAGATATCCAAACCCAGTAAGTAAAAGTGATACTCTCAGACCCAATTATAGTATTACTCCCAATCAGTCTGGTTATATTAATATAGTTCTTTCTCAGTCGTGACTTGCTCAAGGTAGGACTTCTTATACAGCAACACCAGGCTCCGAGGGCGTCGCAAGCTGTATAAGAAGTTCTCCCTTTCGCGTCCACAACTGACAAAGATTATACTCTTTAAAGTATCCCCAGACTGATTGGAATTAAGTATTTCTAAAAATACCTAGATAATTTTATTATTTAATTATTTTTTAATGTGTGTATGCTAATGTATTTTTGCGGGGTGAGGAATTAGTACCTAAACATTTCTTAGCATAATGTCATGCCGGTGCAAATCCGGCTCACTCCACCACAGTTGTTGACTGTGAACCTAATAAGGGTTAAAATGAAAACGCTAAGAAATGTGGTGCTCTCCATAAAAACCCTCCGAGAAATCGGAGGGTTTTTGATAATAACAAAGTAGACACTCAAAATCTAAAAAGCTAGGCCTAGTTTTTGTCTTTGAAGACGAACAATTTAAATCCAAAGAAATTCCAGAACATTACGACGAGTGTGGCGATGAGATTTGCTACATTAATCCAGAGCTTTCCAGAAACTCCAAATGGCGGATCGATCTTTGTAACAGCAAAGACGACGAATGAATTGATCGCTAAACCCAAAAGAGTAACAACAGCAAAAATGACAAACTCCTTAAAGTTACGTTTTCCCGTGCTCTTAAAGGACCATTGTGAATTCCAGTAATAACTATTACAGAGTGCGAGCACAAAAGCTACGGCGCTGTATAGTATTACCCATGGGCCTTTTGTGATACCTGAGAAATAGACAAAAGCATTAACGACTCCAAAGTTTACAGCTGTGTTCCCTACACCGACTAATCCAAATTTGATGAATTGGAACAATGAGGGCAGGTGTTCAAACAACAATTTTGCCACAAACATACCCGCCAAACACAACAAGGGTAGACCTATCAATGTTAATGGATAGATATAGGGACGTTTATCAGCTATGCCTAAATTTATTTCTGGTGAAATAAGAAAGACTGCAATAATCAATCCTAATAACAAAGAATTTTTATAATCTTTGTGATTGTTTGTGTTTTCCATTTTTATATTTTAATAAACATTAATAAAATTGAAGCAGACATACCAATAAAAGTTACCAAACAGAACACGTTACTCCAAAAACCACTTTTCTCCTTACCCATAAGTTTTTTGTTATTAGCTAATAGGATAAAGATCAATATTAATGGTGGAGCAACCGTACCATTCAAAACCGCCGTATAGACCAACGCTCTAATTGGATTAACACCGACTAGATTTAGCAATAGGCCGGTTAGAGTTCCTAAAATAATTATAATATAAAAACCTTTTGCCTGTTTAAAAGTTTTTGACAACCCCTCATGCCAATGGAACATTTCTGCGATAGAATAAGCGGAAGTCGCCGCAAAAATTGGTACTGCCAATAAACCAGTTCCGATGATACCAATGGCAAATAATGCTTCAGCAATTGTTCCTGAATAAGGGAAAATTCTGACTAATGGTTGTAAGGCCTTGGCTGCCTGCTCAGCAGTTTGAATATTTACAATGCCATTAGCGTGCAAAACCAATGCGGTTGTCATGATAATGAACCAAGTGGCTATATCAGAAAATACCATACCGAACACTGTGTCTAGGCGCATACCGGCAATACGTCTTTTTGTAGTAAACCTAAGGACATGAGGATTAGATTTGTCATCCTCTTCTTCAACTTCTTGTCTAGCTTGCCAGAAAAACATATATGGCGATATCGTCGTACCAATAACACCTGTAAGTATGATGAAGAATTCTGAATTAAAGGTTATATGCGGTAAGAAAGTGGCTAGCAGAAGCACTCTCCAACCACGAGCAACCATTAAGCCGGTCAAAATATACGCGCACAGGGTAAACGTCAGCCACTTTAAAATTTTTGCGTACTTATGATATGGGATAAAAACTTCCAAAGATAAGATCAAGACAAAAAAGAAAAGAGAGATAAAAATGAACGGAGCCGGTATAAACAACCTAACTACCGCAGACATCGCTCCCAAATCCGCACCGATATTAATCGTGTTTGCTAAAAACAACAAAGTTACAGAAAAAACTAGCACCCATTTTGGAAAATTTTCTTTTATGTTTTCAGCCAAACCTTTTTTTGTGACAAGAGCAATACGCGCGCACATTTCCTGCACAGCTATCAAAAATGGCAGCATAAAAACCGCAGTCCATAATTGACCAAGACCATACTGTGCTCCAGATTGACTGTATGTAACGATTCCAGAAGGATCATCATCGGCCACACCTGTAATGAAACCCGGACCTAAAATGTTCCAAATCTTTTTTACAATACCTATTTTGGGTTTGGTTGGTTCCTGCATAAAAGCTTATTGGCTTGATGTATTGGCTTCTTGTTCTGCTGAGATATTTTCAGCTTGCGTCGCCGTGGATGATTTAGTAATTGCCGCTGAAGTTTTGGGGTTTGGAGTAACGGTTTGCACAGGTGCCTTTTGGTATACTATATCATTTAGTAAATCATATATGTATTCATGGATTTGAGTGTAATCTCCTTTTCCTGCGTTTGGAAGGAGTATCCATTGCTTATCATCAGAATAAGTGGAGTATAGCAGACTATTCCCCGCGTCTGTTAGTTGCCCGTGATTAGCCTGATCCAGGTTTACCTGCTTTGTGATATAGTCAGCAAGGTCCTTCATTTCTGCCAAGGATAAATCGGTATATACATGCCCTTGAATTGCATCCATCAGATCTGATATTTTTGATATGGATCCTGACTGCAAAGCCTTTTCTTCTACCGCCGTAATAATCTGTTGTTGTCTGCGACTACGGGCAAAGTCTGAGCCTTCACTACCACCAGCGTGCCTGGAACGTGAATATTCCAAAGCTCTATCGCCATCCATGTGCTGTAATCCAGCATCAAAATGTAAGGTTAAATATCTACAACCGGCTTGGTCAGCAGCAGAAAGAACTGTCGCATTGCAGTCCGCCCCAGATGTATTTTGATCTCCGTTCGGATAAGAATAGTCAGTGAATGCGTCCGGAACATTTATATCTACACCACCAACAGAATCAACCACTTGTTTGAAACCATCAAAGTCGACAGCAACATAATAATCAATTGGGATCCCTAAAACTTGAGATATGACATATTTTGCTTCGTTACCACCACCATTATTACCTGTAAATTGTGGCAATTTATTTGGATACTGTTTTTGATCAAGACCTAATTCATAAGCCGCATTAATCTTCCAGTAGCTTCCGTCATTACCATCTGTAGGCACTTCCACCCACAAATCGCGTGGGACTGAAGTCATCGTCACTTTGTTAGTGGCAAAGTCTAAAGACAAGACCATTATTGAGTCTGTGAGATAACCGCCAGAGTGTCCGCTGCCACCATACCCCAACATTAAAATATTGACTCTGCGATTTTGTCTGATAGCATCTGCTAGATTTGATTGGTCTAATACTTTTAGAGCTGGGATTGATTCACCTAAAACTGCTCCAACATTATTTGAAACAGAAGCAGCACTAGTGTTATCAGCAGAAGATATAGAACCGGCGAACCAAGCATACCTGCTGCCTAAAAAGATACCGATGACTAGTACGGCGGTTATGAATGGAAAAAGAATGTATGTCTTTCTAAAATGCCACCTTTTGCGAGCCTTTGTCTGCGGTACATTAGTGGGTTCTTCCTTGTACCCTACTTGATCTGTATAAACTGGGATACCTGCGTATTGTTGTTCGTTTGGCAGGACCTCTTCTGTAAATGCGGCTTCTGCTATCTCAGAAATTGCTGATTCTTGATTTAAAACTTTGGAAAAATAATCAGAAGAAACTGATTGTTGTTTAACCTCTAAAAAACCTTTATCACTAAAACGAAGAGATTTTGTTTTATTGAAATCATTCGTACTCTGGAGTTTTCGGAGATCAGTATTTGATTTTGCTTTTCTTTTGATATCTAAATTACCCATATATGAATTATCTCATAATATGGCGGTTTTACCAAATAAAATTGGGACTAATATTATTGCTCCATCAGTTTGCGGTACCCTTTTGCGGTTTTACCCCTTCTCGGGTCAATCAGTACTTCAGCCTATGAGTTTTCCCTGAAGGGAGAACTCTCCGGCTTCCGTACTGTTGCCCCTCTCCCCAAATTCCGACAAACCGGAATCTGGGGACCCCTTGTAAACAAAAGATTTATATTCATCTACGCAAAAATCCACAAACTGATGGACAATGTTTTTCTAAATGTAGATTTTGAAGTTGACTACAATTTTATATTTTTCTGTATTTCAAAATCAAACTGATGGGGAAACGGTGTAATTGATAATTTGTATCAAAATTATTGCTGTCATCTTCAGAGTGCGCGTCCTCCATATATGAGAGTTCTAAGCCCGAGGTAAGTGCATTATTAATTTGCGTAGATAATGGATAAAAATACGATGTGAATTCGTTATTCCACAAGAATTCACTGCCTATTTCATATTGGTAAAAAGGCTGTAACTTTAATTTCGGTTTATGCTTTAAGAGAAAACCTATTAGCCCTCTCTTCCAAACTCCGACAGGATATGCATAATAAGGATTTGGGATCGTGACGATAACCGATCCGTCGCTCTTTAATATTCTATGGATCTCCTTAAAGGCAAACTCCTGATTTTGAATACAATGCGCAGCCATGTTAATGACTATAAGATCAAATTGATTATCACTAAATTTTGTTGGCGCGCTAAAATCCGCGATAACAAAATTATTATTATATCTTCTCTTTGCCGCTGCTATCAAAGATTCCGATACATCACATCCTGTAATATTCTCAAACCGTTCTGACAATTCTTGTGTGAGCCAACCATCACCGCAACCCAAATCCAACACTTTAATATCTTTTTCTGTCGGTAGCTGTTTGGAAATCATAGCGAACAGGTATTCCCGTTCAATCTTGCCATTCTGAGATTCCGTATAATCTTCGTATTTATTTGCAATTATTGGATCTGTATATGTAGACATAATTTTTAGTAATGAACTTATTTATTGTAGTTGAGAACAAAGAAAAATTATAAGATACCTGTAGCTATAAATTCGTTTCTAAATAGGAAAAGAAACAACACCAGTCCCAATGCTCCTACAAAAAATAATAAGTTATCTGCTGCACCGTTAACCCGTGTTAATAATGACCGCGGCAAAAGCGCGAAACTCTTGGTGATAATCGGATAAAGATAACCGACAGAAGTATTAAAGCCATCTATAAAAATATGACTAAAATAACCCAACATAAATATGAATGGTGCTAAATTAAAAATAGTGTTATTCGTGAACAAAGCTATAGCCGCTCCAAAAACAATCGTAATGAATATCGAATGCATTATCCCTCGATGGTGAAAATATTTTCCATGAAAAGCTCCGCGGAACATACCAAGCACTCCATGTCCGATATAATGAATGCGCGCACCTGTCGCATCAATATCCGGCAACAAACTAGCAAGAGCTGCCAAAGGCAAATACAAAAGAATCGTATTATCGATTTTACCGAGCAGGGCCAAAAGCCATACCGAGTTCGAACCAACCATTACATGTGTCTTCCAAGTCATAAAAAATTCTGATGATAAGTTATTTGTTGTGCTTGTTTAATTATAGTCTTATTTTTGAACAAAAAGAAAACGCTGGCCACACCATTAGGTGAACCAGACGTTTTCGCTTGTTGAGATTGGAGTTGTCTAAAACCTACCTGCCACCACCTCTGCCTGGTCGTCCTGCGGATTTATACCTTTCAGGTTGTGATGCTACAGCATGAGAACTGTGTTCAAGATACTGAGCATCAAAACCAAGTATCTTGGCCTCAGTGCAACTTGAGCCGTCCGGGCCAACATGCATGTAAAACGTGTGGCTACCTGGTGTGATCTGGCTTTGTTATAAGTAAAAGCACTCCTTGCGGAGTGCTTTCTTTCGGTACATCAACCGAACAATGATAGAAATGTTACGTCAACCAATAAGGTTTACTGCTATCAATTAAGATGAACAGTAATCGACCAAGTATCTGTTGTGAGATTACAGACAACTACCTAAGTAGTGCTGCAGTCAAGATACATTCTCCTTAGAAAGGAGGTGTTCACTAGGACTATGTTTGCATCAGGCGCAAGACCGAGACAGTCTTACTAATTAAATGTTCTAGTTGGAGTATAGACGTTTGGTATAACAAGTCAATACTGCCTCCTTCAATGACTATTTCTTAGAATTTGGCGGGTATTTGAATGAACGCACAAAGTTAAAGCGCCCGGGATCCATACATACTGTCATGGATTCCGGGCGCTCAGGGTTGTACAAATGAAATTAGTTCATGGCCCGCGTCTTGCTTAAGCCGCGGTCATCAGGACCGTTGTGCCTTTGTTGCGCCGGCGGTAAAACAGTCCTGCGCCGCCGAGCAGACCGGTGCCGAGGAGAAACAGGGACGATGGCTCAGGGGTAGGTGCGACGTCGGTTGCGGAAACTGCGAATGTGCCCGGATAGTCAACCCAGTCCAAGTTATTTTGGGTAATGGAATAGCTGCTTCCGTAACCGTTATTGTCACCGCCCCACATGTTCACCAAACTACCGTCGGTGAGTGTGAATACCAGACCGCCAACGTCAAGGAGCAGACCATTGGATGGATCGCCCAAGGTGTAGAGCTTATCATCGCCCCCGCAACAACTGCCGGTTAGGGTTCCTGTCGAAACTGCGCCACCGTCATAACTGACGTTGATAGTTCCGCTGGTGAGGTCAAATACCCCATTACCGATTCCGGTGCCGGTGAGGGTGCCCGTCGCGTTGGCGGTGGTACCATCGGCGAAGGTATAGCTGTACGTATCGGCGTAAGCGCGTGGAGTTGATGCCGCCAGGAAGCAGACGATCAAGGCAAAGGCAATAAGCGACAAGGACAGCTTGAAGCCAAAGAATGTCTTCATTTGTGTTTTTCCTCTTGTTCAAATTTGGATGCGCCAAGCTGCGAGATCACTCCCGTAACTTAGACATGCCAGATTAACACTCCGGACCCAATTTGTCAATAAAGCCGTGTTGTGCCACTAGCTTGGAGATACTTATTATTAAGTCATAGCACCTAGATTACCTAGATTACTTAGACAGAGTGGTCTGAAGAAATAGGTACCCGCCATAATGAGATACGTCCAATTTATAGACGCCTGAACTTAAAATCAATAATTGAGATATTTGTTTATTGCTTCTTTAAGAGAACGCTTATCGGTACCCAAATAATACTTAGCTGTAACTGCAATACTACTATGCCCTAGTAATTCTTGGATATAAGGTAATGGACATCCTTTTTGTAAGAGGATTGTGGCTGCCGTATGGCGCATAATATGTGGGGTGATTTTCTTATCAGTTATACCTGCTAATGTAGCATAGTAATGGAATGATTTGGATAAATCGTATCGCTGCAGCCGTTTTGGATTGTCTCCGAACGTTACAAATAAAGCTGGGTTGTTATCTTTACGAGTGGCCAGATATTTTTTCACCCACTCCAATGCTCTCTCTGTTATATAAATAGCCCTCTGCTTGTCTCCTTTGCCAATGATCAAAGCTTCGCCTTTTAATTGCCACTCAATATCGCGGTCAAAGGCCAGCGCTTCAGAAATTCGCATGGCAGTCCCAAGCAAGAATTCTACCAACGCTCGCATCCGTAATCCCCTTATGCCGTCAGGTTTAATAGCTTGGGTAAACTTATCTCTTTCCTCTTCGGTTAAAAATATCACTTCTCTTTTTGGAACTTTAACTTTTTTCATTTCTTTGTAATTAATTAGTAAATTAATTTTTTTTATATCTGCACAATAAATCAAGAACGACCTCAGGGCTGAAATGGTTACATTTACATAATTTGCCGATAGGTCAGCTTTCTTCATTTCACTTTTCATATGGAAATAATCCTCCATTGAAAAGGTCCTGGGATCCAACTGATTGATATACTTTTTTACACGTTTGAGTGCTTTTTCATAAGTATCCAATGTTTCCTTTGCATAATTTAATTCACACTCAGCATATTCCAAATATTGAGCCAGGAGCATATCAAAAGAGCCTCCGTCTATAGCAATTCGCGTGGTGGTTACCCTATATGATTCTTTTAATGCTTCCTGTGATTGCATGATTATAAATAATTAGAAATTTCGCATTTTCTCGCGATCATAAATCATTTCGCCTTGATCTTCTTGAGAACATAGATTAAGAACATATTCCATGTTAAACCAGAGTCTCTGTGAGCAGCTTTAAGCCGCTCCCATGTTTTATCGTTCATTCGTATTGTCTTATTCTCGTAATGTAAATCTTTCATGTACTTGCACTTGCTATTATTGCCATTGCTATACCCCCACCGCCCAACTGCTTACCTGTCTCTAGTGTCTTATGTGTACTGGGTAGCTTGGAATTCTTTTACTAGTACTACTTTATTAAGTTATATTGGATATTATATTCAGGGCGGCGAAGATTGCTGCTTCGCTCAGACGCCAGACACTATCGACGAGGTTACATATTGGGTTGCTTGCACCGCATCACTGTTTTAAGTCTGGCGGTACTCCTGCAAGGAGTGAGTGCAGACTAAGGTTTTTAGCCTTGTCCTTATTAACAAGTACAACTTACGGATAAGGACAAAAATAAAATTCGCTCCATGTTCAGCGGGGCCAATGGATATGGGACCTGCTGAATATGCAGCGAACTTGTATCCATTGGTTTAACCCTTTTGCAATAAAAAAACGGCGAGTCGCCGCCAGAGCATAAAGCTCCAGGGCAACCCGCCGTTTAGGTCTCTTTTACAAGACACAGTGGGAAAATAAAGTTATTCAGATTTTTTTAACCATCTATATTCTAGCAGGTGTATTTACATTGTCAAGACGTTTATCCACTTTTCTTACAATGCCCCTGACCCTAAGGGAGTATTTACCCAGCTTCTGATATTCTGGCTTTGGTGGGATCTTGTATGTTATCAAAATAGGCTCTTCTTCACTGAATGGAGATATAAAACGCATGTCTGGCGGTGAAGGATCTTGCTCATTCTTTTTCTCATACCGTTTCTGAATTCTGTCATCACTCGATAGATAGAAAAAGAATTCTGTACTGTTAATATTTTTAGCTTCCATTTCCTGTATTGCCTCTTCCAACTTATCTCCCCATACCTGCAAGCCAGATGATTGTCTTTCTATCAAATTTTTCCAATCAAGCTCTTCATAAGGCAAAGTCATTTGGTACTTATTCCCAGCGTACTCGAAGTTGAAAACTTCTAAGTTATTCTCTGTACCTAAAAATTTTAGTTTCTTTTCCATTGGCTTAAATTAATTAAATTGCAATAAATTACTCTCTAGCATCCCCTTAAACCTTTGTTTGCCGTAAATAAGACCTAAACAGCCCCTACAACCTGCCCTAAGTGTAAAAGGGTGTATTAGCAGGTACTTTATCCTATGGTCACAATGAGGACAGTTGAACCAAAGTCTAGATCCATTGAATTGGGTAGGTGTAGTAGTAAAGTTGATTTTAAGACCTAGGATTTCAGCGGTTAAGCCTAGAAGCACTTCCTTAGATCTGACTTTAATACTTTTTAGGTAATCGTATACTGACAAACGCTGACAGTCCTCGACTACAAGGTTTTTTCCTAAATCATATGGACTCATAGGGATTTCTATTGATTTGGTCTTGTATTTATCTGCTGGTTATTAGCGAAGAATGCCGCGTCAGTACTTACATTAACAGATATCTGTGGTGTTTTCATTTGTTTGAGAAGCCCTATGGCAGCCATGTATTGTCTTGAGGCCTGATTAGCCTGCTTTTGGAAACTAGGACCTTGCCTGTGTACATGAACATCGTTTGAATGCGTAATGAAGTGCGTATAATGGATGGCTGCCAATTCTGCCAACATTATTTCGCTTGAGGTCTTACAATCAAATTCTTCAATTAATTGCCTGGTAACCTTAATCGCGAAAGGACGGTGACCCAGATCCACTGCAAGAATAACTGGGTAGTGGGCTGCGCTTATTCCTACTGCCATAGTAAGCTTCGTTTCTTCTCTTTCGTGTAGTAATTTTAGCTGACCCTCATCCATCCGCTGATACGCTGGACTTGAGAATTTGTTCCAGACATCTTCAAAAATTGAATCGGGATCCGACTCAGATCTAGACTCTTCAACCAGCTTCTTTAGCGTTTGGGGACCAGAATCCTGCTCTTGGCTATAGATTTTCTTGATTTCATTCATACCTATATTATAAAGTTTATTTCAACGTTTTATTCAGAGCTTACTAAAAGAAACAGAGCTAAGATAATATGAATTCTTTTGCACAAGGTGCAACCTCATTAAAAATTAGAACCTTTTCTAAGCTTTAGTGAAGGGCGAAGCGTAAAATCTACGCTTCGCCTTTGATCAAACTATATATCTCTTGAGATAATTCCTCCAATTCTGATTCGGTTGGTGTTTCACTGCGGCTTTTCTTCACCGCAATGCAGGGTATGTCAGGATAACGACGTTTATGCTGTTGTCGCCCCTGAGCTGAGCTTTTTATCTGTAAAAGCATTCGCTTCTTGTTACCGAACTCGATGATACAATCGATCCCAGGTTTATCATTGAAGGTAAAACCTGTGATCAACCCCTTGGATCGCAATCGCTGCAATGCAAGCATGACATTGAGTTCGGAGCGTTTACCTCTGTAGAATGCCTCTCGATTCTGAGTCATTAGAAACTCTCCTAACTAAATTTTTTGGTAGGTGTCTTTCAACCTACCCCATAGAGCAGCGCAGTTACGGCAGAGAAAACACCACTCCGACGCACCATTCAAAGCCATAAATCTGGCGGATATCTTTCAACCCACCCCGTAGACAACCGTTCTGCGCGACAGCATAGGCTACGCGACCATAGGTAATTATTAAACAGGCGAATATCTTTCAATCCGCCCCAAACTGGACAAGACCTCTGGATAGTTGACCCTACATAACCCGTGATCACCTTATTTACAACTGGCGAGGATCTTTCACCTCACCCCGAAGAGAAAAGTAGCGAAGCACGGCGCACTGTGCGATAGCAGACCGAGCCCCAAGTGAATCTGGCAGGATCTTTCACCTGCCCCATAGAGAAGTCTACGTAAGCCAACAAGAGCCCGGCAAACACAACCCCGCCTAATTACAGCTGATAGGAATCTTTCATCCTATCCCGAAGTGCAGACTACGATACGGTAGTGGAGCGCGCCGAAGCAAACTGGGCAATGCCTTAAATGAAGCTGGCGGGATCTTTCACCCGCCCCATGCACAAGAGTGACAAGCTTGGCGACAGAAAAGCAATGCTTACCTATCAATGGCCAACCCAGAAACTGGTGGAAGTATTTCATTCCACCCCATAGAATTCGATAG
>Ga0302277_1000602_pt1 | contig 27265 bp, 24 predicted proteins | sample III_Bog_N3_1_FD_198759 | JGI IMG/M metagenome (GOLD analysis project Ga0302277, IMG submission 198759) | Peat permafrost microbial communities from Stordalen Mire near Abisko, Sweden - III_Bog_N3_1 | ecosystem: Environmental > Terrestrial > Soil > Wetlands > Peat | place: Sweden: Abisko... | reverse complement strand
GTGTCAGCCTGTGGAGAGGAAGGCTCTGGCGGTCGGCGCAAGCCGGCCACGAAACCAGCCTCAGTGAAGCAGAAATCCAGCGTCAAACCTACCTATGCGTAGGTTTGAGCAAGTCTGGAAGAACGGTATCACTCGTAGTAAATGGCGCGCATCTGGCGGCTGTCGCTGGCGAGCTTGGCTTTGATTCCCACCTGCCGTTCCCGCGCCTGCTTTTGTCGGGCGCGCGCTTCCATGGCCTGGATGCCATTCTGGTTTTGCTGGCGGTTGCCGGTGATGGTCTCGCGCGCAACGGTATCGTGCAACGAGGCCCACAACAGCGTATTCTCTGCGGTCCAACCGGCTTCAGAGGTGCCCGCAGCCAAGACATCCGGCGCAGCGGCTTTGCGAACGGCGGAGAGGAGGAACTGATCAAGCCGATGGTCGGCGGTTCGGATATGACTGGTTAGCCAATCCTTCAGGTAACGCACGACTTCCTTCGTGATGGGCTGATCATTGGCAGCGAGATTGGCGTGATAGGTTTCCACACTGCACAATAACATGCCATGTTCGCTGCGATGCTCACGGCGCTCGGGATAGCCGTAGCGATCCATCAACGCATTTTCACGGTTGAAATGCTCGGCGGCTTTATGAATTAAACTCTGAACAGTGGCTAAAACATCAGCCTTCTGCTGGCTCCGTTCGGTCTCACCATTGCAATGTCTGGCGACGATTTTTTGTAAATCGCCGACCAAACGGTACAGCTCAACATGGTCATCATTCATAACTGAATAGATGACATCGGTCTCGGACGGCTTTCGCATCCAATTTAAGAAACCCATCGTAGCGGCCCTCCCCGGCACAGCACCCAGAGAATAACACCGGATGAGGATCCCCCCTGGCCTGTCAGATACAACAGTTAGACATTATGTCGCAGTTGCGAAGACTGATTAAGCCAAAATTAAAATGTCTTAACGAATGTATAATAAGGCCGTCTCTACTGAAAAAGAATCCACGCTCCCACCGGAATTTTAAAAAATTATTAGTAAATTATTTATTAATGTCGGAAGGTTTTGCGCGATAGAGCCCGTAACGGCGGTTCGGTCGGGTGCCGATCGTGTCCCGAACGCCCCCACCAAGGATCAGAATGGTCCTTGGTGGGGAGAGACGGAGCCGCTCGCTTACGGCTTGTGCTGGGCCCTCAGCGCGTCTTCCTCTTGATGCTTTTTGGCAAAGCAGGCTTTGAGGCCGGCTTCGTCGGTCGCGAGGCCAATACAGCCCAAAGACTCGGTCAGGATATTCAGTTCCTGCTGTTCAATGTGGATGTGTAGGGCTTTGCGTTGCCCAAAGTCGGCGGGCATCGGCGCGGTTTGGGCGCTGGCAGGTGCCGACGGCAGAACGGGGACCGCTAGGGCGGCCAACAGAAATGCGGAGGGCAGAAGGCGGCGAAGGGATCGAGTCATGTCCTGGTTCTCTCGTCTTGCTTGAGGGGTGCCCTTGGAAACCATACCGAACGAAAACCATACCGAACGCACATCCAGGACCATGATGATCCTGGTGGGGAGCAAAGGGGGCAAAAGCCCCCTTTTTTCTACGGTCTTAGGTTCACTGTCTCTTACACATCGTCGTAATAAGAGCTGTCGTCATAATCATTGCTAGTATCAGCCACTTGGCTGGTGCTGCTCTGGTCACCGTAATAATTATTAACGGTGGTGTTTTCGACCGTTGGTGTTGTCGGGGTCTGAGCCAAGGCGCTGCCGCCGCCCATCATGTGCTCAATCCCCTCGAACAGTAGAGCCCCGCCGGCGACTCCGGCCGCCGTGGCCATGGCCGAGCGCAGGAACCCGCCGCCCCCGCCGCCGCTGGGAGCGCCCCAGGGGCCGGGTTGCAGAGCCGGTGCGCCCCAGGGTCCAGGTTGTGGCGCTGCGGCGCCCCAGGGGCCGGACGAGGGTGGCGGCGGTGGGGGGGCCGCCGGGCGACGACCAAAGGCGCCCAACAGGCCAGAGCCGCCTCCCAGGAACCCACCGGGGCTGGCGGGCCGCGCCGGGGCTTGGGCCGCTTGGGCCTGGGCCAGTTGGGTTTGGGCAGCCTCGAGTTGAGCTTGGGTCTGGGCAAGCTGGCGTTGCAATTCGTCCATACGGCCTTGAGCCGTGGTGAGGGCATGCTCCTGAATCAGCGCGGTTTGCGTCAGCAGATAGGGGGCGCTCGCATGCTCGGTCACCAGCCTGCGGATCAGCGCCTCGGCCTCGGGGTCTTTGGGGGCAGTATCAGCGGTACGCAGCCGGCGAAACAGGTCGGCGATCATCTCGCTTTCTTGCGGTGTCATATCCCGGCGTCCTTTCAAGAGCCTTGAGCACGGACCTTTCCGGTATCGTCGGAAAAGGGAACGGGTTCATTCACCCGCCTGCGACACTATGACCGACAATGGGGGCGAAAAAAGGGCGGAAAATGACCGTTTTTGCGGGGTACCCCAAGCTTGGCGCCGCTCCGAGTTTCCGTCGCCGGGTCAAATCGGTTAAGCCTACAACCAGCCCCATCCGGTCCGTGACCTTACCTTTCCTCCGAATCGGGCAAAACCCCAGGATTGCCATGGTTAAAGTTCTGTTGCTCAACCCTCCAGTGCGTCACCTTCCTGGGGAAGCTCGCCACGCCAGCCCTCCCCTGGGATTGGCCTATATCGGGGCCAGTCTCGAGGCGCAGCAGATTCCGGTGCGGATCATCGATGCCGTGACCTTGGGTTACGACGTCAAGCACGACTACGCCCCGGATGTCACCGGGATCGGCGCAACGCCCGAGATGATCTCGGACGCGGTGAGAGACTTTGCGCCGGATCTGATTGGGATTTCATGCCTATTTACCATGTCAAGCTGTATTGCCTACAGCTTTGCCCAGCATTTCCGGCAGCTTTGCCCCCAGGCCAAAATTGTCTTCGGCGGAACACACGCCACCGTCATGGCGCGGGATTTGGTTAGGGAAGCCTTCTGCGATTTTGTGGTGCGGGGAGAAGGCGAACGCGCCATGATTCAGTTAGCCGAATCCTTGGACGGGCGGCGAGCGATGTCTGATGTCAACGGCTTGACATGGTTGAACTCGGATCAGGAGGTGGTCGATAACCCGCAGCTTTTCATCGAGGATATTGACAGTCTTCCCCGCCCGGCGCGTCATTTACTGGACATGGAATCCTATATTAAGATTGGACGAATGCAGGGCGGAGCTTATTCTCAGAAAGCTCGCGCAACCACGCTCATCACATCACGCGGCTGTCCCGCGAAATGCGTATTTTGTGCCATTCATTCGGTATGGGGCCGGAAATTTCGTGGTCATTCCCCAGAATATGTGCTCGCAGAGTTGGAAGACCTTAAAAAAACCTATGGTATTACGCATCTCTTATTCGAAGATGATAATTTAACCTATGATCCTGTCCGTTCTACCCATATCTTTCAGGGGATGATTGAGGCTCGGATGGATTTCACATGGGACACCCCGAACGGTGTGGCCCTGTGGCGATTGGACGAGCCGTTGATTCGGCTGATGAAGGCCGCTGGCTGTAACCGCCTGTTTATCGCTATAGAATCCGGGGTTCAGGACACCCTCTTCAAGCTGGTCCGCAAGCCGTTACGCCTTGATCAAGCCGAGGCCCTGATCGCCGTCTGCCGCAGCCTTCGCCTGCCGACCACCGCCTTCTTTGTGATTGGATTTCCCGGAGAAACCGTGGCGGCAATTACGGAATCGTTGGCCTACGCCGAACGGCTGCCAACCAATACCGTCGCGATTATGATCGCCACCCCCTATCCCGGCACGCCACTCTATGATCAATGCGTGAAAATGGGATATTTGGTCAAAGATTTTGATGTTAATCGTCTTTATACCCGTGTCGGTCAAATATCAACCCCAGATTTCACCCCTGAGCTTCTGTTTCGCTTAATCACCAGAACGCAAGTGCGGCGGGCCTGGCGTTTTCCGCTGTCGACAGGGAGCCGCTTATTCAGAAAATGTGTCGAAGACCCCAGGGCTTTGATAACCTTCCTGGGTCGGCGGTTTTTAACACCCTTGCGCAAGCCTCGGTCATAGGTCAAATTTTACCAAACCATGAGTCTCATCATGCCTGATATTCATAAGATTTTTTCGTTTCTAAAGAAGACATTTCGCTTTCAGGAAAAGCGAATGGCACAATTTGAGCAGAATTTTCAACCAAAATCGGGAACAACGATTCTTGATGTTGGCGGATATTATAATTATTGGATGACGTTAAAGACTTTACCACAGGTAACATTGTTGAATGTTGGTTCACCACGTCAGGATACTCCGAAACAATTTAATACTATAATTGGTGATGGTCGAAAATTACCCTATCCTGATCAGTCATTTGATATTGCTTTCTCTAGTTCTGTCATCGAGCATGTTGGTGATGTTCATCAACAGCAATGTTTTGTCGCGGAATTAAGGCGGGTTGGCCGAAGTTATTATGTTCAAATACCGTATCGATGGTCATTGATTGAGCCACATTTCTTAATTTTCTTTTTTCATTGGCTGCCCAAGCCAATTTATAAATTTCTAGTCTGTTGGTTTTCGCCCTGGACCTGGATCACAAAAGCAACCACAGCGGAGGTCTCTCGTGCCATCGATGAGGTGTCGTTGGTATCAATGCGAGACATGCGGACCTTGTTTCCAGATGCCGAGATTTATCGGGAGCGTGTGTGTGGCTTTACAAAGTCATTGATTGCTATGAAACGAAAGGCAGAGGACTCGGTTCCCTGACCGGCAAACGGCACCTCAAAGGGATTGGCGAATGGTCGATACGGCGCGGACTCGGGATGGGGCCGCTGATACGGCACTGGGTGCGTTGATCGGAGCCCTCGCACCGCCGGGAACACCGGCCAACCAAGCTTGGGTCGCCCGCACGGTTCCGCCATCGCCGACCGACCTGTTGTTCCTGGCGAAACAGCATAGGGTGGTTTTGCCCGTGGCGCAGCGGTTGGCCAAAAAGGCTCCCGATCCGTGGCGGGCAGTGTTCAAGGCTCCGGTGCGGGCGCGGACCCTCAGAGCCTTATCACTGACCGGCGAACTGAGTCGGATTGCCGATGGTTTTGCAGCGGCGGGCGTGCCCTTGATCGCCCTGAAGGGGCCGGCGTTGTCCCAAGATCTCTTTGGCACCCCGATAGCGCGAGACCCCGGTGATCTTGATTTGCTGGTTAAAGCCCAAGATTTGTTGCGGGCCGATACGCTGTTAAGGCAGCAAGGGTATCTGCGGGGCTCGACTTGGGATGAAGGCTTCGCAACCGGAAATGTTAAAATTATCATTGATAAATCCTTTCGCAATGGCCACATCAATTATCATTTGCCAAACACGCATATTTCTGTAGAATTGCATTGGCGCTGGTTTCATGTTGAAGAGGTGGTGCCATTTGATGAAGCTCTGGTTTGGCAGGAAACTCGAACTGTTCAAATCGGCAGTTGCGAAATATCTGTATTCTCACCCTCAATTCTCTTGATTTATCTTTCGCTGCATGCGGCGGCCCATGATTGCGAACGGCTCATGTGGATTTACGATATAGTTTGGCTGTTGCCAAGGCTGAATGCTGGAGACCTGATCAAAGCCAGAAACTTGGCCCAACACTTGGGGATTCTGGATCTTGTTCTGGCGCCGCTGCTGTGTGCGGCGACTCTCGGCGCCACGGTTCTGCCTCCGGTTCTGGCCGATCTGTCCGAACGCCGATCGGCGCACCGCTTGGCCTTATTTTGCCATTTTAGGCTGGAACATCCCGTGCAGCACGTAAAGAGCGGGTTTCACTATCGGAGTTTGTGTTGGCGGCGATACTGGCGTTTTGCCAGTGATCGAGAGCCTCCGCGTCGTTTATTTTTAGCGAAATATTTCGTCCGGGTTCTGTGCTCGGTTCTGACCGGGTGGTTGGTGCGGATGGTTTCTACAAAAAAGCGAGCCTGATTTGGAGGCATCCATGCCTTTTCATTTTCAGTCTTTGGGAATACGGCCATGACGTGGCAAGATATCTTTAAATCTGTCACGCTATTGGGTGACAATTTTGTTTTATTATTTTTCTCGGCTGTATTCGTTGTTTATTTACATAAACAAAAGCAAAAATCTCTAGCGAAAGCTTGGATACAGGCATTATTATTCTGCTTAGGTGCAGTTCTTGTCTCAAAGGCCATTGGTTATGCTCTGATCGGTCGGACACCCGACGCTCTCTTTGTCAGTATCAGCGGTCATAGCACCTTTGCCACCTTCTATTATTTGAGCGTGTGGTTGGTGATTCAATCAAAAACCAGTCCCGCTTCGATTTCGTGGCGGCGATCTGCGATGGTGGTTGCCGTGATCGGCTTGATCCTGGCGGTGGCATTCAGTCGCCTGATTTTGGAGCAACACACGATTGGAGAAATCGTTGCCGGGTTGGTCCTGGGACTGCTGGGCGTGTTGTTGTTCTGGCGTCGTCGTCAAGAGGATGCTACGGGACTGGGTTTTTATCAGGTGGCACTGGCGGCCGTCATCGTCGGACGGATTGTGGTTGCCTGTCAGCCGGTGCCGCTGGAAGATCTGGTCCAGCATGGAGCGGATTCTGTGGTTGGGAGCCTATGGCAATAATGATAAGAGCGTGATCGGTATTAAAAGATAAGTCTTTCTGTATCGATCATGTCTCGTCAAGCTACTCGTATAAGCAATCCTACAATCAGCAGCCATTTGGAAAAGCGATCATCATGAAAGATATTATTCAATCACTTTGCCTAGCCATGATTGGTCTATTATTGCTTGGCTATTTAATTGGTGATAAAGGCTTTGCTCATATTGGCATGCCGCCACTTTATATTAGCGAAATGGTTTTAACTGCTAGCATTATATTTTTCATATTTGCGCCGGAATTATCTATATTTTACCAATCTAAACTTATTTTGATGATTCTTGCTATTGATTCATGGTGTTTTCTTCAGACAGTTCCCTACATTGAGACTTACGGGCTTGATTCTTTGCGGGATTCGGCGATTTATGGTTATTCTATTTTTGCTATTATAATTGCAAATTATATGCTTAATCCAAAAAGAATCGAGCAACTTTGCTTATTATATTGGAATATAATTATTGTTTGCATTATTATGATGCCAATTATATTGATATTTCAGGTCGATGAGTCTGAATTATCCGAGGATAATCTACCGCTCCTGCTGCTCAAGCCGGGAGACGTGGCGATTCAGTTGGTCGGGATCTTGTCATTTGAGCTGCTGGGATTGCGTGCCGCGACCCTGTCGGTCTTTGACCGAGGCGCGACGGTCCTGCGTTGGGTGTTTTGGGGCGCCTGGATCATGGTCATGCTCTGGGTGGTGTCCATGAGCCGGGGTGGGCTGTTGGCTTTGGTTTGTGGCCTCAGTGTGGTGGCGTTGTTTCGATTCCGCCGGGCCTATGTGATGGGCTTTATAACCGCTATAGTTGCGGTGATGGTGCTGTTATCGGTTCTCGATATTCGCTATCAAGGGGAGCGCCGGGATATTTCATCAACCCAGGTCGTTGATAATATCTTGAGCCTGTTTAAGGCTGGCGGTCTCAGTGATGCCAATCTGTCCGGTGATATGGAAGGAACCGCCGAGTGGCGCCTGTTGTGGTGGCACGATATCGTAGACTACTCTGTATTCGGTCCCTATTTCTGGACAGGAAAAGGGTTTGGCATCAATCTTGCCAGTGATGATGGCTACCAGACCGATGTTGATGAGCGGTTACGCAGTCCTCATAATGGGCATTTGACTTTTTTAGCCCGATCTGGGGTTCCTGGCCTCATGTTGTGGCTATCTTTTCTGGTTTGTTTTGCTGTGGCTCTGTTTCGCATGGCGGCGCGGCTGCGAAAACGGGGCTTATTTGGCTGGCAACGATTGAATTTATGGATTTTATCCTATTGGATTGCGTCGGTGGTGAACGCCTCGTTTGACGTTTATCTGGAAGGCCCCCAAGGTGGCATCTGGTTTTGGTCGATCACCGGCCTGGGGGTGGCGGCGTTGGCTCTGGAGCATCGGGCCTTGTCGGGTCAACTGAGTCCAGCCGAAGCCCAAGTCTTTCAGCGGATGGCCATGGCATGACCGAGGGAGAACCTCCCGTCCGGCGGGACAGTCTGTTGGCTCAGTTCATCGGAACCAGTGGCGGCGAGGCGGCCAATCGTCTGGCTCAACTGGGCAGCGTGGCTTTGGCCGGTTGGACATTGGGGGTGACGGGGCTGGGAATCATCGGAATTGCTTGGTCTTTGACCACCATCGCCCAAGCCCTGACCATCGGCGGTCCTGAACTCATCGGCATTCGGACCTTGGTTCGGGCGGCGGCGAACAGAGACGGCTCCGAAGCCCCGCCCGCGCGCCCACGCGCGCGAAGCCAAGGGCGCGGATGCGCCCGCCCGGCGTCTGAGGGCGCCACAGACGTGTCAACGTCCAAGGCCATTATGATACCGGCGAGCCCTGATCCTGGCACATCGCCGGTATCGGGCCGCGACGGCGGCCCCGCGTCCTCGTGGACGCGAAGCCAAGGGCGCGGATGCGCCCGCCCGGCGTCTGAGGGCAGCCTTGATGAGTCACCATCAAGGCCCGATGGTCTGATACCGGCGAGCCCTGATCCTGACACATCGCCGGTATCGGGCCGCGACGGCGGCCCCGCGTCCTCGTGGACGCGAAGCCAAGGGCGCGGATGCGCCCGCCCGGCGTCTGAGGGCAGCCTTGATGAGTCACCATCAAGGCTCGAGGGTATCATTGCCGAAGTAACCCGGCTGAAGCTGTATCTGGCGATGGCCGCCGCTCCGGTGTTGATACTGGCCGGGCTGATATTGGGTCATGGCAATCCGGCCATCGTGACTCAAGTGGCCGTCCAAACCTGCGCCATGGTCATCGTGACGTTGGGATATGCCTGGGCGTTGCGCGGCCTGTGGCGAGCCGTCGAGCAGGGCGTGATCCGCACCGTTCAGGCCGGGGGCATGCTGGTTTTGCTGTGGGGCTTGCTGGCGGTGTGGCCATCGCCGCTGGCAGTGCCCGTGGCCGAAGCGGTGTCGGCGGCCCTGGCCCTGGCGGTGGCTCGGCATCGACTGGGCCGATTGGCGCAGGGCACGGTGCCCATCCATTCCAGTATTCGGCCTCTTTTGGGGCCGTCCCTGAGGGTTGGGTTGGCCACCCTGTTATCCATTTCGGTGTGGCAGACGCCGGTTTTAATCGCGGCCTTGTGGGTGTCGGTGGAGCAGGTCAGTTATCTGACCGGGACCATGCGCTTGCTTCTTGGGCTGTGCGGGTTGCTTCAAATGGCGTTACAGGCGATTTATCCGGCCTTGGCTGATCGTTACGCGATCGACCCACCGCGAGCCCGTGTCGCAACGCTGTCTTTGGTTCTGTTGGCCGTGGCCGTGGCGGTCATGGGAACGGCAATCCTGATGGCCTGCGCCGATTGGCTGGCGCCATTGTTGTTGGGGCCGGACTTTGTGGCAGTAGGGCCGTTGCTTCGGTGGCTTCTTCCCCTCTTGATTCCCGTGGCGATTGTCTCTCCGATGCTATACGGCTTAATCGCGATGGGTCATACCAAGGATATTGTCTATCTTCAGGGTGGAGCCTTGGTGGCGGTGGTTCCGTGCTGCGTGCTGGCCTTTTGGGCGCTGCCATCGGCTTGGAGCGCGCTGGTTCTGCATCCCGTGATCTGGGGGCAGGCGATCGTGATTTCGGTGGTGGCATGGCGACGGGGAGTAATACCGGCGGGCTTCGCCGTTTGTTTTCAGGGAACGGCCCCGGCGGCGGCGGCCAGGCTGCCGGTCTCGGCGAAGGTGACCAGATAACGGGCCAGTCCCCCGAACACCGTGCGCCGCGCCGCCGGAGGCAGCCACATCACGAACGGGCCGGGGTTGCAGTCCAACAGCCGCAACCGTCCATCTTCGCCTTCGATGGCGTCCCAGGCCGCATAATGCAGGCCCAGGGCTCGGTTGGCGGCCACCATCACTTGGGCTTCCGCCGGATCCAGGCGAACTTCCTCAAAATCCTTGGTGCCGGTCCGCGAGTCCACCCCTTCGGCGATGATCCGCAGCGCCAACACCATGCTGTCGCCGACCACATGGATGCGCAAGGTTGACCCCATCACCTGTTCCTGGAACAGCGCCGGACAGCGGGTGAGTTCGTCTAGGCGGGCGCGGTCCTCGGCTGTCACGATGCGGGTCGAGCCGATGCCGATCATGGGCTTGATCACCGCCGGCCCCACATGGTCCAGAAATTGGGCGGCGGCTTCGGGGTCGTTGGTGGTCAGGCTGCGGGGAGTCTGAAAGCCAGCCAAGCGCAGTTTCTCGTAAAACTGGCTTTTGCTGTTATGGTCAACATAAGCCGTGGTCAAACGGTTAACCACCAACTTGCCCCGCGCCGCTTGATGCTCAAAAAACGCGTAGGTGGCCGCCTGAAAAGCCTGCTCTTTGATGAAGGCGGCCCGATACTCGGCATGGGTTTGCGGATTCAGGATCGGCGGCAGGGTCGGCAAGGTGCGTGGAGCGGTGCAACGGATATGCATGGCCCGGATATCCGTGAAATCGACGCCGCCCCAACGGGCCTGATCGGGCCCCAAGGTGATGTCCGGCTGGTTCGAATCGCTGACACTGCCCCCCAAACGGATGTCCAGTACCGCCGGCTCACCGCCCGCCTCAACCACCGCCTCGGCGATCTCGGCAATCTGGGCGCTATCCTTGTTGGCGAACAGGGCAATCTTGACGGCCATCGAACGGGTTCCTTCCCCCAGGGAGAATAACAGGGCATAATACCAAGCGGAATCACAGGCTGTCGCCTTTCCCGTCCCGATTGGCAGGCTCTGATTGGTAAGTCTTGTTGGCGTCGCCTGTCCAGTCCCACCGCAGTGGTTTATCGCCCATCGACCCTTGATGGTGATCTCTTCTTAAGGCCGCCCTCAAACGCCGGGCGGGCACGCCGGGCCGCCGTTGCGGGCCGATATCGGATCTCGATCGGTGAGATTTGGTATAGGCCCCGCACTTGGGGAAAAAACAGCGTAGCCGAGAGTCCCAGGACGGGGTATTCCTTTGGGCGGTGGTGTGCCAAACCGGCGATGGCCCATACCAAGACGGTATCGTTTTTGCTAAACTCGCCCCGAAGACGTCCTTTTTGCCCGCAATGAGTTCTCCGATGACCGATCCTGTCGCCTTGCAGTTGGAGTTCGCCGGCCTGACCGATGTTGGGCGCTTGCGGTCGCGTAACGAAGATAGCTTTGATATCAATCGGGAAACTGGTTTAGCACTGGTTTGCGATGGCATGGGCGGGCATGCCGGCGGCGATGTGGCCAGTCGAACCGCTGTAGAAAGCATCGTAGACTTTGTCTACGAATATCAACCAACCAACGATGACGACGACGACCTCGATGAGGCCGACGATACCGTCAATGAGCGCCTGGAGGCGACTCCCGTTCTCCGGGCCCCTCCGGCTCCAGGGGTTGGCCGCTCCATCGCCACCATTCGGGCTGCGGTCATTCGGGCCAACCGCCATCTGATCGCCCTAAACCAGCAACGGGGCTTTCCCGAAGGCCGAGGCATGGGGACCACTGTGGTTGGCCTGTGGCTCACGCCCGATGCCGACCGGGTGGTCATCTTTCATGCTGGCGATAGCCGGCTTTATCGTCTGCGCGACGGCGAACTGCGCCAACTCACTCGAGATCACAGCCTGTATCAAGCCTGGCTCGACAATGGCGCTCATGGGCAGCCGCCCCATCGGAACATCATTGTCCGGGCGCTTGGAACCTCGACCGAGGTCGAGCCCGAGGTCAGTTTACAGCAGGTGGTTGAAGGGGATTTGTTCCTGATTTGCTCGGACGGTCTCAGTTCGATGGTGTCTGACGAGGACATTGTCGCCTATTTGCGCGAAGTCACCGATCTGGAAGCGGCGGCCAAGGGGCTGGTGGACCTCGCCAACGCGCGGGGCGGTCACGACAATGTTACGGTGGTGTTGGCGCGCACCGTGCGCAAGCATCCGGTGAACCCGGCCCGGTGAGAGGGCGAAACCGTCCTGGGTTCAAAGAGCCGACCGGCCCTTTGCGAGCGTGGACAGAGCCCACAAAAAGCCTTTGGCTGATGAGTGCCGCATCATGACGTCTTGGCTCCTGCTCCCAATCGCCGCCGTCGCGAGTGTCATCACCACGGGTCTGGTCACACGCTTTTTGCGACAAAAATCCATCCTCGACCACCCCAACGAGCGGAGTAGCCACAGCATCCCGACCCCTCGTGGCGGCGGCTGGGGGATTCTGCTGGTGCTGGTGCCGGGATGGGGGGCGCTGGGGGTCGCTCCGGCGCTGTTGGTCGGGCTGGTGGGGCTGGCTGGGGTGTCCTGGCTTGATGATCGTCGCGGCTTGCCGCCCTTGCCGCGCCTGCTGGTTCAGGGGGGGGCGGTGGGGTTGGGGCTGTGGGCGTTGGGGGATCGCCTCGTGTTTCAAGGATGGCTCCCCGACAATCTGGATCATGTCCTGGCGGCCCTGTGTTGGCTGTGGTTCATCAATCTGTTCAACTTCATGGATGGGATCGACGGCCTCGCTGGCAGCGAAGCCGCCTCGGTTGCGATCGGGCTGGCGCTGATGGCGGCGATTGCCGGAGGGGCTCCAGCCCTGACTGAACCGGCTCTGCTGCTGGCTGGCGCCGCCTTGGGCTTTTTGGTCTGGAATTGGCAGCCGGCCCGCGTGTTCATGGGCGATATCGGCTCGGTGCCGGTGGGGTTTGCCCTGGGCTGGCTGCTGTTGAGCGCCGCCGCTGCCGGGTTGTGGTTGGCGGCGTTGCTGTTGCCCCTGTATTTTCTAGCCGACGCCACTCTGACCCTTGTGCGCCGATTGGCCGCCGGTCGGCGGATTTGGCAGGCCCATCGGGAGCATTTCTATCAAAAGGCGGTGCAAAACGGGCGTAGCCATGCCCAGGTGGTGCGGGCGGTGCTGGTGACCAATAGCGCGTTGCTTGGCCTGGTGTTGACCGTGCCGGAGCCTTGGGCCTTGGCCGGTGGGCTGTTGGCGGTTGTCGGGCTGTTGTGGTGGTTACCCGCCCGGCGGGCGGCTTCGGTGCCGATATGACGGCTCCTCTGGTCCTGGTGACCGGCGCCACCGGCTTTGTTGGGCGTGCTCTGCTGCCCGGCCTGCTGGCTAGGGGCTATCGGGTTCGGGCGGCCCTGCGTCGCTCTGGGGCTTTGTTGCCAGCGGGAGTTGACGCGGTCTCGGTGGGCGAGCTGGGCTCCACCACCGATTGGCGGGAGGCTCTGGACGGCGTGGAGCGGGTGGTGCATCTGGCGGCTCGAGTTCATGTCATGGGTGAAACCGGCCCCGAGGCCGCCGCTCAGTATCACCGGACCAATGTCGAAGGCACCCGGCAGTTAGCCGAAGCCGCCGTCGCTGCCGGCGTTCGGCGCTTTTTGCTGATGAGCAGTGTTAAAGCCTTGGGGGATGGCGGGGTCTTGGATGGTGGGGGGGCTGTCCCATTGACCGAGGCAACGCCGCCCGCGCCTTCGGATCCCTATGGTCGGTCGAAGCTGGAGGCCGAGGCCGCGTTGTGTCAGGTCGCCGGTTCGGCTATGGCGTGGGTGGTGCTGCGGCCACCGCTGGTCTACGGTCCTGGCGTCGGGGCGAACTTCTTGAAGCTACTGCGTCTCAGTCGATCGGGACTCCCGTTGCCGTTGGCGGCCGTGGATAATCGGCGCAGCCTCGTGTTTGTGGGCAACTTGGCCGATGCGGTTTGCCGGGCGTTGGATCATCCCGGTGCCGTCAACCGCGCCTTTTTGATTCAAGATGGTCCGGCGTTGGCCGTTCCCGAGTTGATCCGCCGACTGGCCTATCATGCGGGCCGCCGGGCTCGCCTGTTTTCGGTTCCTCCGGCCCTGTTGCGGCGGGTCATGGTGGCGCTGGGGGCACGCGGGATTTATGAGCGGGTCTGCGGGTCGCTGGAGGTTGACGATTCCGCCTTCAGAACGGCGGTGGCCTGGAGTCCGCCCTTTTCGGTGGATGACGGTTTAAGGGCGACTGTCCAGTCCCTGCCGATGAGTCGCCAGCACATCGCGATAAATCTCGAGTAGGGCGACTTGGTTGGCGTCGGCGGTGTAACGGCACTGATAGGCGGCTCGTGCCGCGCGGCCCATGGCGTCTAAGCGTTCCGGGTCGGCCAAGGCTTGGCGCACCGTTCGCACACTGTCGGCGGGGTCGAACGGATCGAATAACAGGCCGGTGATGCCGTCCTCGATAATATCGGGAATGGCTCCCAAACGAGAGGCCACCACGGGCAATCCCTCGGCTAAGGCTTCGATCAGAACCAGCGGGAGCATCTCGTAGTACAGGGAGGGGAGAATCAGCAGCGCCGCCTTACGCATTTCGTCTTGAACGCCGGCCGCGTCAAGCTGCCCCAGAAGACGCACATCCGGTCCGGCTTCGGCCAGAAGGTGAGGTCGTAACGGGCCGTCCCCGACCACAGTCAACGTCACCCCGAGATCGCGCCAGAGCCTGACCAGCGGCAAAATACCTTTTTCCTCGCACAAACGACCCACGAACAGCACGCCGGCACGGGGCTGCACTTCGTCCGCCGGAGCCGGCAGGATCGGCGAGGGGGCGCCATTGGGTTTAATCACAATCCGTTCGACCGGAAGTCCGCCGAGCACAAAACGGGCCTGGGCAAACGGCGTTAAGGCGATGAAGCGGTCAACCTGGGTGCGCCAAGTTCCCCTTTTCTTGTGATATTCGACCATGCGCGCAACGGCTAAAGTCCCGAACAGAGAGTTTCGGTAGGTGCGTTGCCACACCGTCCACCAACTGGCTCCTGTCAAGCTTCGCTCTTGGATTCGCCCATTATGATATAAAGTTGCAGTTGGACATAGAATCCGAAAATTATGCAATGTTAAAAGGCTTGGAATCCCCGCTTCTTGAGCAGCATCAAAAATAGATGGGGATAGCAACGGAAAAAAATTATGCACATGCATCAAATCTGGTTGAAATGTCTTGATAATATTAGCCAAAATAGACTTTGATTTGACATTATATGTAACATTCATAAAGGTTTTTAATTTATCAGATATACTTTTAATGCTATCATTATAAATAAAATAGGGATAAACTTGATGGCCAGAGGCTTCGAGTTGGGCTTTTTCGGCGTAAACCACCGTATCTTCACCGCCGGGTTGGCGATAAAAGTTATGAACCAGCAGAATACGCATCAACCAGAGCTTTCAGGGAGTCAGTCCCGGAGCGGGGTCTCGTTTGGGAGCGTGCAGATGTTGAAATTGGAGCAACTCGGCATCGCTCAGTTCATCCAACGCCTCACGCACCAAGGGGCCGGCATCGGGTTTGGCGCTGAGGGCGACAATAGAGCCGGGCGTAGCGGCCCAACTCAGGCGGATTTGCCGTTTCAAAAGATCGCGGGTCTCCTGGTTCATCGCCGACACCAATTTTAAACCCAGTTCGATCCGTGGCGCCATCAGGTCCGGGGCATAAGCCCCCGACAGCATCGACAACCTCAGGGCCGCCACGGCACCGGACAGATCGCCGTGCCGTTCGCGCAACGCCGCGAGGCGATACCACAGGCTCGGCTGCCCTGGAGCGATACTTAAGGCCGAAGCCGCCGCAGCCTCGGCCTTGGTCCACAAGGCCGCCTGTTCGTCTGCCGTCGGTGCCAGCATCGCCCGATGAATCAGCAGCAGACTGCGTTCCCCCTCTCGTTCGCCGTCCCGAACCCAGGTGTCGGCGGCGGCCAAGTCTGCCGAAGCCTGGGTCAAGGTCGCCGGAGCCACCTTTGCGCCGGCATACAGGGCCCAAACCACCTCGCGAGCGTTCAACCCTTGTGATGCGGCCAGCAGTCGGGGCACCGCCACCCCCAGCAGCAAGATGCCGATCAGTCCGGCCACCAGGGCCGCCCCCCAGGCCGACGGAGATCGGGGAGAGGAGGCCGGGCGTGACGCTTCCGAGTTATTCGCCATAGTATTCACGATATCGACCGTAATAATGTCCGTAATCGCGATATCCATAGCGGCTATGTTTCCGCTGGTTTACCTGGGACAGTACGACGCCGAACAGATTACCGCCGGCAGCGCGAAGCAGTTTGATCCCGTTACGGACGGCATCGCGGGCCGTTGCACTCCATTTCACCAGATAGATGACCCGATCGGCGAGACGAGCCAGAGTCCGGACTTCGGACACGGCCAGAACTGGCGGAGAATCGACGATGATCCGTGTGTACTGGGTCCGCAACGCGGCAAACAGGGCTTCGATGCGCGGCCCTTGCAGCACTTCGGTCAAATTGGCGTGACGACCGGCGGGGAGAAAGTCAAGAGAGCCGCCGATGCCTCGTTGCACCACATCCTCAAACCGCAGATCCCCAACCAAGACCTGGGCCAATCCCCGCTCACCGTCCAAATTCAGGGCGCTGTGCAGGCGCGGGCGATAGACGTCACTATCAATCAGCAGCACCCGATCTTCGGCCTTGGAAACCATCAACGCGAGGCAAAGCGAGACGAAGGTTTTGCCCTCCTTCGGTTCTGATGACGTCACCAGAATGATTTGGTTGGGATCGGTGCCGGAGGCGGTGAGCAGTGCGGTACGCAGGCTGCGGACCCCATCCGCCAGGGCCGAGCGCGGCTGGCTGAGGAGCACATCAATCGGGCGACTGCTGTCGCTAGCATGGCTTGGGACCATGGCCAGCATTGGTAATCCGGTCAGGGCCTCGGCTTCGTCGGCAGAGCGTACCGCGTTATCGATTCGATCCAGCAGGAAAACAATGGTCAGGCCCAATCCCAGGGAAAACACCGTCACCAGAAACAGCGTCACCAATTTCCGTGGGTAAGAGGGCGCAATCGGAATGCTGGCCACCGACACCACACGAGCGTTGGCGCGTCGCATGTGTCCCTGTTCGGCTTCATTCTTGAAACGGGCCAGAAAGGTTTCGTAGAGGGTCTTGTTGGCTTCGGCCTGCCGTTCCAACTCGTGCAAACGCACTCCGACTTCGTTGTTGGTGTTATCTTGGTGCCGCAGTTGGTCCAATTCATGCTGAAGAGAATTTACACCAGCACTGGCGACTTCGACATCATTGGCAACAGACGTTGCAATTTTTTGAATTTCTTCGGAAATCTTGCTGCGTAGATCCGCCAAGTCAGCACGGAGGCCAACAATCTTAGGATGACGATCGCCATAGGTCTTCATGGCGTCGGACAATTCGCTGGATTTGGCGGACTCTTGCTCGCGTAATCGTTGAATAAGGTTCGATTGCAGGACATCCGACGATGTCTCGACATTGCCATGCGAACGGACCAAAGAGCGAATTTGCCCCAGCCGGGCTTGTTTTTCCGCAAGATCGGAACGGGCAATAACCAAACGTGAGTTCAACTCAGAAAGCTGCTGTTCGCCGATGGTGGTTTGACGAACCCCGGTTTGCCGGAGTCCATGCTCTGAACGGAAAAGCTCCACGGCGTTTTCGGCAGCCGCCACGTCCTTTTGCAAGGTTTGCAGCCGCTCGCCCAGCCAATCGCTGATGCGGTGTGCTTCTTCGAAACTGGATTCCAGCCGATCCAGAACATACATCTCCGCAAAGGCATTGGCGATTCGCGCCGCTTTTTCGGGATCTTCTGACGTAAACTGAACAGAAATAATATAAGAGCGGCGCTGAGAGGTGACTTTAAGATTGCGAAGAACGGTATTGACCACTTTATCCCGAGCAACGTCTTCTTGTGCAGCCGGGCTTAAGCTTTTGGTCATATCTCCGTTACCGCCGGGCAAGGGAATCCAAGACAGCGGGTTGATCGAGGTTAGGAAGACGTCAAGGGCCTTTGGCTTGGCCAATTTCTTGTTGAATTCCGGGTCTTCGTCAAGATGCAGCTTGGCAACCACCCGGCGCGCAATCGTTCCGGAACCGATCAGATCAGCTTCGGTGGTCATCACGCTTTCGTTCAACAGCGCCCGACTCATGCCTGCCGTGCGATCGGTCAGGACGTCATTGGTATCGGGAGCCTGAATCATGACCAGCGCCGCGCTAGTATAGCGCGGCGTGACCTGCTGCAAAAACAGAACCGTCGGCACAACGCCAAGCATCAGGCAGGCGAGAATCAGGTAGCGGCTCCGCCAAATGAGCCGCCACGCCCAACGGACACTCTGCCGTGGATCCGGAGGGACGGGAGCGACGACAAGAGAAGTCGAAGAGAGCAGCGTGTGATCAGTCATCGTCCCTAAAAAACTTTCCTAGCCTGAAGACCGTTGTCGGCATTCCATCACAACTGGAGAACATCGTTGCTTAATACTGAACCCCCAGTTTGATCATGGTGGTCAACTGGTCAAAACTGGCAAGTTGAGCCTCCGAACGCTTGGACATAAAGCCGACTTCCCCGCCGACATAAAGTTCCGGGGAGAACGCATAGATGATCTTGGTCCGGGCCTCGTAGGTGACATCGTCCTGATTCTGGACCCCGGTCAGTTGATCATAATACACGGCGCCAAACCCGGTCAGCACGATATTGCGAGCCAATTCGTGACGCACCGTCAAAGTGAAGGCGCTACGATCAAGGCCCGATGCCCCCAACTGGGTGGTGTCGGTGACGGTACGGTCGATGCTGGGGATCACGATGGTCAGCTTGGTGGGCGTCCAGTTGAACAGCGCCCGCATGGATAAACCACTGGCGTTGGGAAGGCGCGAGTCCTGGTAGTCCTGTTGGAAATAGCCGAGCAGGAAATCACCGCGAATGAGGCGGGTGATGTCAACCCCAAGGCCGGCCTCTGCTCGGTAGCCGGTGCTGTTCCGGTTGTAGCCCTCATGGTCAAGCGTCCGGTCAAAAATATGCGTGTTCTCGGTGACCTGAAGAACGGCGGCATAACCGGGGAACATTTCGTAGGCTCCGCGCTCGCGCAAGGACAACTCCCAACGGTCGCGGTCGGCGTTGTTAATCAAACTCCCAGTCGAGGTCATCACGTCGTCAAAGGTCAGGCGATTGACCTCCGCCGCTCCGAGGAGAGAAAAGCGACCAAACTGGTCCTTGAAGGTCACATGATTCAGGATGCCCTGGACTGGCGTCGGCTCCACCCCCTGGACAGCATAGGGACTGGTGCGGTCTTCGTGCTGGGCGTAGACTTGGCTAAAGACACTCAGTTGGGCATCTTTGTTAAAATCATAGCGACCATCGACCGTCGCCGCCCCATTGGTCTGATTGTCTTTTGAATAGGTACTATACATCTCCCGATCGCCAGCCAGCGAAAAATTCAGCTCGTGCTCGCTAAATTGCGAGCGCAAATCCAATTCTGGACGAATTGCGGTCAACCAATCCGCTTTGACATTGGTCTGGGTGGCATAGACGTTCGAGTTATAGCTCTCGTCGGTCTCGACTTTAGGTAGAAAAATGAACTCCCCAACGGGGATGCCTTTGGGCTGGTAACTGTCGTTAACCCGTTGCGAGTCCGGCTCGTTGGTGTCGGGATTATCGGTGGTCTGAAGCGTGACCTTAGCCGCGCCATTGTTGCTGTGGTCGTCTTGCGCGGCCTGCGAGGACGTTCCGGAATCCGCAAACGCCCCAGGGCTGGTGGCTAAGACACCAACAACCGCCGCCGCAACCATCGCACAGGAACGGAGTGATCGTAACGGAATCCCGAGCGTTCTAAAAGAGATCGTCATACTACCACCCGTAGGCCATGGACATCGGTTCGGGCCGCGATACCATCTATCGGCTGTTTTCGCCAAGCACAGTTTTCTCCTTAAGGGATTGTTTGGCGCGCTGTGGTGAGAGCGCCATACTATCCCGACACCGCAAGAAGTCGGCAGTCTTGCCCGCATAGCCTCACGGCGGTCAGAGTGCCGGTGGCATAGGCGCCGGTATCGACCCCAATCCGGTTGTTTAGAATCTGAGGTTCGGCAACTGGGGTGTGGCCATGAACCACGACCTTGCCATGAAAACGAGATGATGACAAAAATGGCTCGCGAATCCACAGAAGGTCTTCCTGTTTTTGGCGATCCAACGAGACGCCAGGACGAACCCCCGCATGGACAAAGAGATAATCGCCGAGCGTTATCATCGGGTCCAGGGACTGAAGAAAGCTCCGGTGAGTGGACGGCAGGCGCTCGTTCAGGCTGTCCCGGAGGGATCGGCAGCGGATAGGATCAGAAATTCCGGTGGACGCGCGAATGCCATAGCTTGCCAGAGTCTCGGCACCGCCAAAGCTTAACCACTCGGCCCCGGCAACCGGATCGGCGATGAAGTCGAGCATGGCGGCTTCATGGTTGCCGCTCAAAAAATGGCACGCATAACCGCTGCCGTCCACGGACGCCGCCTTCAGGCGGCACAAACGATCCAGAACGCCGCGACTATCAGGGCCGCGATCGATCACATCGCCAAGAAACACCAAAAGAGGCCGGTTGCCTCCGGCATCCAGGTTTTGATCCTGGTCGATGGCCGCCAGCATCCGTTCCAGGCACCGAATCTCACCATGGATGTCCCCGATGGCGTAAAGACACCAACCGTTCGGGGCGGCGGGACGCTCCTCCGGTCGGGAAGAGGGGCTGATGGAGCCGAAGACCTGGCGGAAAAATGATCCCATGCTGAGGTTCATTGGCTTTCACACCTTTAATCGAAACGGCCTCACATGCGCAGTGTTAACCGCAACGGTTTTATAGCCGCCATCAACCTGTTGCAGTTTGTCGGTAAGACGCATAATAGTCCCGCTGAGAGGCTGATGCCAAGAACGGCAGCCGTCGCCACAAGGCACACAGGAGTCGTTTGACCGATGCCTGATCTTTCTGTTTTCCGGCGTATCGGCGTGATGGGTCGATGTGCGGTTCTGCTCGCGCTTCTGGTTGGGGGGTGCGCCCTCTTTCCAAGCTTTCCAAGCGAAGATGCTCCCTCCAAAATCGCCAGCCCGGCGGAAGGCTATCTTTTGGAACCCGGCAATCAGGTTCGGCTGACCGTGTTTGGCCAAGAGAACCTGTCCGGCTCTTTCACCCTGGACGCCGTGGGCAATATCGCCCTACCGCTGCTGGGCAATGTTCCTGCCAATGGCATCACCGCCGCCGTACTGGGGGGGCGTATTGAGGCCCTGCTGCGCAAGGATGCCTACATGCAGGATCCGAAGGTTGCGGTCGAGGTTCAGACCTTCCGCCCCTTCTATGTCCTGGGTGAGGTGCGAGCGCCGGGTGAATTTCCCTATGTCATCGGTATGACGGTTCTCAGCGCCGTCGCGCGTGCCGGTGGTTATGATTATCGGGCCCGAGAAGGCGAAGTGCTGCTGGTCCGACAAGAAGACGGCGCCCAGAAGGAATACCGGGCCGTGGAACGGACGCCGATCCTGCCCGGTGACATTATCAAGGTTCTGGAACGCCGGTTCTAAGCCGGTGCAATGGGTGGTCGGCGGCGCGTAAACCAGGGGAGATGTGATGATGCGGGCGTTTTTTCGTTTTGTGACTACGGCACTGCTGATTTCCACCCTGGGGCTGTCGACAGCGGCGGTGGCCCAAACCCAGGCCAAAGCTGTCGCGCTTCCGCCTGCGCTCAAGGCGGCGGTTGCGTCCGGCAATGGTGACGCGGTGAAACAAGCCATCGCTGTTTTGGCCGGGGGCAATGAGCAACAGGCCGCGCAGCTCTCCGTCGCCGTCGTTCAGGCCGCCGAACGAATGCTGGCGACCAATCCCCAGGGGGCTGTAGAGGTGGCGGCGGCGGCAGTCTCCAGCGTCGGAACCGCCAACGCCCAGCAACAAGTGCAGCCTCAAACCGAAACCGTGCTGACCACGGCGGCGCGTATTTTCATCAGTCCTGCCGTGGAACAGGCCGTGCCCACAGCTTCTGCCCAGCTCGCCCTAGCCACCGTGCAGGCTGCGGCTAACACCGGAAATTCCACCCTGACCGCCAGCATCGCCTCTTCGGCCATCGGTAACGCCGAAAAGACCCTGGCCGCTTCGCCCTCGGCGGCCATGGATGTCGCGGCGGCGGCTGTCCAAGCTGTCAACACCACCCAGGTGCTTCAGCAAGCGCCGGTCAACTCGCTTCAGGTGGCGGTCACCGCCGCTCGCATCATGGTGACGCCCGAGGCCCAGCAAACCGCGCCAACGGCGGTCGCAGCGATGGCGGTTTCAACCGCTCAAATCGCCACCACGCCCTCGGTCTACCAAACCTCGCCGGCATCGGCCATTAACGTTATGTCCGGGTCTTACGCTGCGGCCAACAGCCAAATGGTGACGGCGGCGGTTCCGAGCGTCACGGCAACGGTGCGAACGGACCTCCAGGGTGCCCAACAGGCGGCGGCTCTGGTTGCGGCCAATGCCAACAATGGCGCCTCGATCAACGCCATTCTTGCCAACCCGCAGCCTCAAATCCAGCTCCCGCCCCAAATCCAGTCCTCCTCTCAGCAAAATCAGACCCAGCAGCAACAAACCCAACAGCAACAACAGCAACAACAAACCCAGCAACAGCAACAGCAACAGCAACAAAATAACTCCTTAAATGGCGAGAACAGGGGCTTCTTCGGAAGCCCGACCTGATCAACAGACAGGCAACGGATATGACCGCGTTTCTTCCGACGAATGCGTCGGCTTTTCGGTTGCTCCTGGGTCTGGTGCTGCTATCGCCGTTGCCTTTGGGGAGCTACCGTCCCTGGGCTTGGAGTCTGTTTGCCTGTCTGGTCGGGGGCCTGCTGCTTCTGTGGTGCCTGCTGGTGATAACGGGTCGGGTGCGAGCGCCCGTTCCAATGGAGCGGCTGTGGCCCGTGGCGATTCCCTTCGCGCTGGTGTTGGTTTGGGCTTTTGTCCAAACCTTGCCGGGCGTTCCTCCCGATTGGGCGCATCCGCTCTGGAATGAAGCCGCGTCGGCACTGGGGCTGCCGGTTGCCGCTAGCATCTCCATTGACCCGGAATTAACCCGCAATGCCCTGCTGCGTTTGGCTTGTTACGGCGGGGTGTTTTGGTTGGCGGTGCAGTTGGGGCGGGATCGGACGCGGGCCCGTGAGGCCTTGGTGGCGGTGGCGGTGGCTGGCGCTGTCTACGCGGCTTACGGCCTCCTCGACCATTTTGCGGGGTGGGAGCAAATTTTGTGGCTGAAAAAATGGGCCTACTCGGGCGATCTGACCTCGACTTTTGTCAATCGGAACGCTTATGGGGCCTATGCCGGTTTGGGCGTGGTGTGCTGCATGGGGCTGTTTTTGCACGCCTTGCGGCCCGTTCGGGGCGGAGCCCCCACCCGACGGGCCTATGACCTGGCCGAAACCGTGTTGGTCCGGGCGATGCCATTTCTTGTCGGGGCGGTGCTGATCGGCAGCGCGCTGTTGCTGTCCCATTCGCGCGGCGCCTTTCTCTGCACCGGCCTGGGCGTGCTGGTGCTGATGGCCGCAGCCATGACCGCCCGCCTGATTCGGCCTCGTGTTGCCTTTGTCACGGCGGGGGTGGTCCTCGTGGTCGGCTTGGGGGTTCTCGGCTTGAGCGGTGAGGGAACGGTTGAACGGCTGGCCGACACCTCCACCCAAATCCAGACCGCCGATGTCTCCCGGGCGAACCTCTATCGTCTGACCACCGACGCCATCGCCGACGCGCCGTTGCTTGGCCATGGCTTCGGGGCTTTCCTGCCGGCCTTCCGCATGTACCGGGATCCCTCGCTATCGGCGCCCATGGTTTGGGATTTCGCGCACAATGTTCATCTTGAGATGGCTATGGACCTGGGAGTCCCTGGGGCGGCCTTGCTGTATCTGTCTTTGGCGACGGTGGTGATCGCCTGCTTGCGTGGCCTGTGGCGTCGCCGTCGCGACCATATTTACCCGGCGGTTGCCCTGGCCGCCGCCGCGTTGATCGGCGGGCATGGCTTTGTCGACTTCAGCGCCCAGATGCCGGCCATCGCGGCCACCTTGGCTTTACTGCTGGGCGTGGGTTTTGCCCAATCCTGGGGAACCAGCGACGATCTTTTTTCGCAACAGTCGGCTGCCGCACATGACGGTGGTTAGCCTCGACGACAAGCGAACCGCCCTGCCGATGGCCTCGGTTGTCGCCTTCCTGGTGGTGGGCGACCTTATGGTGCTTTACGGGGCGCTGTTTTTGGCCGTGGCCGTGCGGGTTTTGGCCAATCCATGGTTCCCCATCGCGGTCTGGTTCCATGTTTATGCCGGGGTGATGATTGCAGTCCTATTGTTGCCCCCGGCCTATGCCATTGCCCGTCTCTATCCTGGCTACGGGCTGACCGGCGTTGAACGCTTGCGCAAGCGTGTGGTTGTCACCGCCCTGTGTTTTGGCAGTATGGCGCTGTTTGACTATCTGGCCCAGAATGGCCAATGGTCGCGCGGCATTCTGTTGATGGCGGGCCTCATCTCTCTGGTGGCGATCCCGGTTTGGGACGCCTTGGCCCGATATCTGTTGATCCAAAGGCGGTGGTGGGGCGAAGCGGTGGTGGTGCTGGGGCCGGAGCCTCAGAGGCGCCGGGTGGTGGCGGCCCTCACCGAGCATCCGGAATTGGGCTGGATTCCCGTGGCCGAAGGCGACCTTGCCGCCGTTAAGGCGCCGATTCCCGGCGTGTCTCTGGTGTTGTTGGCCTTGCCCGACGGCCTGATGGGTTTGCCGCCCCTGGCCGATGACCTGCCTTATCGGCGGGTGGTGTTGGTGCCCGAGTTGAGCGGTGTGCAAAGCCTGTGGGTCTCGGTGCGCGACCTCGGAACCCATTTGGGGCTGGAGATGAGGCGCAATCTGCTGATTCCCTGGAATCAGACGGTCAAACGCGCCGTGGATCTGGTTCTGGGCAGCCTGTTGCTGGTGGCGGCCCTCCCGGTGATCGTCCTTTTTGCCGCCCTGCTGGTGACGGTGTCGCCGGGGCCCGTGTTCTTTTCCCAAACTCGGGGTGGGCTCGAGAACCGGCCATTCCGCATGTGGAAATTGCGAACCATGCTGCCCAACGCCGACGCCATGCTCGGCGAACTGATCGCCGGCTCCGAAGGAGCCCGCGCCGATTGGAACCATTCGATGAAGATCCGCAATGATCCTCGGGTGATTCCGGTGATCGGACAGATCATGCGCCGCTACAGCATCGACGAGTTGCCACAGTTATGGAACGTCATCCGGGGGGATATGAGCCTGGTCGGCCCACGACCGCTGCCGCCCTATCACCAGGATCGGTTGGACCCGTTGACCGAGCGTCTGCGCTGGCGCGTCCGTCCAGGGATTACCGGGCTGTGGCAGGTCTCCGGGCGCAGTGCGGTTTCACTGAACCAGCAGCAGACTCATGACATCTATTATGTCAGAAACTGGTCACTTTGGTTGGATATCCATATCCTGGGGCGGACGGTTGGGGTGGTTTTAGGGGGAAACGGCGCCTGGTAGCGGTCCCGTGTCGCGGCATGGACGCGGCGAACTGATGGAAGAGGCATGAATGACGCGGTTTGAGGACTTCGCCGGAACGGATGACCTGATCGTCGTGGCCGGCGCCGGGGGATTTATCGGCGGCTATGTCATGGCCGCCCTACGCAGCCAGGGTTTCCGTCGGCTGCGCGGCGTGGATATCAAGCCTCTTGATTTGTGGTTTCAACGCTTTGCCGATGTCGAAGAAAGACAGGCGGACCTGCGTCAGCCGGATGCGGCCTTGGCTGCCGTCGCGGGCGCTAAGGTGCTGTTCAATTTCGCCGCCGACATGGGCGGCATGGGGTATATCGAAGCGCATAAAGCCAACTGTATGTTGTCGGTCTTGATTAACACGCACCTTTTGATTGCGGCTCGGCGGGAGGGCGTCGCCCGCTATTTTTTCGCCTCGTCGGCCTGTGTCTATCCCGATTATCGCCAGCATGACGCCAATGTCACCGCCCTCAAGGAAAGCGATACCTACCCCGCCATGCCAGAGGACGGATATGGTTGGGAAAAGCTGTTCAGCGAGCGGATGTGCCGCCATTTCCATGAGGATTTCGGTTTGGTCTGCCGGATCGGGCGGTACCACAATGTCTATGGCCCGTTGGGAACCTTTGATGGGGGGCGAGAGAAAGCCCCAGCGGCGATCTGTCGAAAGGTGATTGCGGCTAAACTAGCCAATCGTCCCGAAATCGAAATCTGGGGCGACGGCGAACAGACCCGCAGTTTCACTTATATTGACGATTGCCTGGAAGGAACGATGCGGCTGGTGTCCAGCGCGTGCGCGGCGCCCCTGAACATTGGTAGCGACGAAATGGTCACGATCAATCAACTGGTGGATCTCGTCGAAGAGATCGCCAATGTGCGATTAACCAGACGCTATAATCTTGACGCCCCCAAGGGCGTTCGAGGCCGGAACAGTGATAATATGTTGATCTCTCAAACCTTGGGATGGCAGCCTTCGATCCGCTTGCGCGATGGAATCGAACAGACCTACCGTTGGATCTATGACGAATTGAAAGGCGGAGCCCCAGACCCCCGCTTTGTCGTCGAGCGTTACGATGGATGGGCGGCATGACCGCCGAGCCGCTTCCCCTGAAAGTCTCGGTTCTTGGGGTTGGGATTAGCCTGCTCGATATGGACCGGGCCATAGCCGCCTTGGACCGCTGCATTGCCGAGGGCCGGAAAGAGTATGTGTGCGTAACTGGCGTGCATGGTGTGATTGAATCCCAGTCGGACCCGGATTTGATGGCTATCCATAACGCCGCCGGTTTGGTGGTGCCCGATGGTATGCCGGTGGTGTGGATGGCACGGGCGCTTTCGAAGCAGCCGGTGGGGCGCGTGTGCGGCTTTGATCTTACGCCGGCCTTTGCCGCCCATTCCGTCGACAGGGGATATCGCCATTTCTTTTACGGTGGGGCGCCCGGCGTGCCGGAGCAATTGCGGGACCGCCTGACCAACCGCTACCCTGGGCTTCAGGTGGTCGGCACACTCTCTCCCCCTTTCCGGCTTCCAACCCCGGAAGAGGATGCCGAGATGGTTGCCGCCATCAATGCAGCCAGACCAGACGTGGTCTGGGTTGGCCTCAGCACGCCCAAACAAGAGCGATGGATGGCGGCTCACCGGGACCGGCTGGACGCCGCCATTTTGATTGGCGTGGGGGCGGCCTTTGACGTTGAAGCCGGCTTAAAGAGTCGGGCTCCGCGTTGGACACATGGGATCGGGCTGGAATGGCTGTACCGATTGCTCGTCGAGCCCCGGCGCTTATGGCGCCGTTATGCCGTGATCGTTCCGACGTTCCTGGTGCTGGCGGCTGGGCAATTGGTGAGGCATCGGTTCCGCCAAAAGAGTTGAGAGCGGCGCGCCTTGATATTAAGACCGTTCTTCCAGACTTGCTCAAACCTACGCATAGGTAGGTTTGACGCTGGATTTCTGCTTCACTGAGGCTGGTTTCGTGGCCGGCTTGCGCCGACCGCCAGAGCCTTCCTCTCCACAGGCTGACA
>Ga0302277_1000597_pt1 | contig 27449 bp, 28 predicted proteins | sample III_Bog_N3_1_FD_198759 | JGI IMG/M metagenome (GOLD analysis project Ga0302277, IMG submission 198759) | Peat permafrost microbial communities from Stordalen Mire near Abisko, Sweden - III_Bog_N3_1 | ecosystem: Environmental > Terrestrial > Soil > Wetlands > Peat | place: Sweden: Abisko... | reverse complement strand
AAAGTCGAGAAAAATGTAGTGAGCGCTTCAGCTGCACCTGCTTCTTCGTTTTCAGCACCTGCCCCTTCTTTTGATGCTGCACCCGGTGCAGTTGAAGGAACCGATCTTCCTTTTTGATTTGGATGAGCTGTTCCGTGTTCCGCGTTCCGCGTTCCGTGTTCCGCGTTCCACGTCAAGTGGTTTATATTTATGTTGATTGAATGATCCTTTTTATGGGATTTACAAATTAAACACACAACGAAAATACTGACTGAAAAAGAATAGCGGCAACCGAATTATAGGTTGCCGCTATTCTTTTATTGGTTAATGACTGAATATTTGTTATTTATCCATTTACACACAGGGTGAAACCCTCACTAAATTTTCAGAGATGGTCGATTTAAGTAAAAAATAGGAGCAATGCAACAATAGTGAGGGCTTCACTTCCCGATAACGAGTTGTACCGTCATGAAATTGGTTTGCTTTTTACTACCTACTCAAATACCTTCTCAAATCCTTATCTTCTATCTTTACTACCAACTACTTACTACCAACTACTTACTACTTACTACTTATTACTTACTCCTTACCTCTTACTCCTTATCAACCTGCCAACTCACTCCTCACTCCTCATTCCTATATCTTAATCTTCCATATGGCAATAAAGTGGCAAATACTTCCTCCCAGCACAAACAAGTGCCAGATAGCGTGCATATATTCAATTCTTTTGAATGAGTAGAGCACTGCCCCCACAGTATAAAACATCCCTCCACCTATCAGCCACCAAAGCACATTCATAGAGTTTGTAAGTGTGAGTGAGTCAATTAGAGGTTTAAAAGCAATGACAACTACCCAACCCATAGCTACATAACATATTGTTTCCAGTCTGCTGCCTTTTTTAAGGTCCATGAAACTCAGTGAAATGCCCAACACTGCTGCTGCCCAGATTACTCCAAATAACGACCATCCCCAGGCTCCGTTCTGACGCAAAACAACCAAAGTAAAAGGCGTGTAACTTCCTGCAATTTGTGCGTAAATGGCTGCATGATCAAATTCTCTGCGCAGCGGTTTGATCAATTCATTCTTTTCGGCATGATAAAATGTAGAAGAAGCATACATGGTAATCATGAATATAATGAAAACCACATCACTCACTATCGCCCGGTTATTTCCGGAAGCAATGGCTTTCTGAATCAGGAATATCCCGGCAATGATTCCGAAAATAATCCCAATCGCATGAGTATAAGTATTGGCTCTTTCTTCTTTGGCGGAATAGCGCATATGAATGTTTGAAGGGTTTGAAGAGTTTGAAGAGTTTGAAGTTCCGCGTTCCGCGTTCCGCGTTTCAAGATATTAAGTATTCATAAATATTTAATGATCTATTTGTTAATCAACAAAAGTATAAATATCAGCATTTTGACAATTGACAATTATTAATTTTCATTATTAATTACTTATATGCCTCTTAAAACACGCTCAATGACATTATTTTCAAAACCCCGGCTTTGGGCAAAACGGAATAACTTGCCTTGTTTCTCATATTCAAACTCGTACTTTAAACCTACCAGTTTGGTTTTTATAAGCGATGCCAGCATTTCTTCATATTCGCCGTCATCGATGGTTGCAATAGCGTTCGCTATAAGTTCTTTATCCAGTCCTTTTCCTTTCAGGGCAAATGTAATTTTGATCTTACCCCATTTGTTAAACCTGAATTTGTCTTTTACAAAATAAGTGCAGAATCGTTTTTCGTTGATAAAGTCTTCCGAAATCAACCTGTCGATAATTTTTTGTTTGTCTTCATTCGAAACCCCCCAGGCAGTAAGTTTGTCTTCTACCTCAGAGACACAATGTTCGGAAATAGAGCAAAAGGATGCAGCTTTGTGTAATAACTCATCGATGGTATATTCTTTTTTCATAATATTTTTAAGAATAAAATAATTGGGAAAAATCACTCACAAATATAACTGTTTTTATTGTTTGCCGGATAGATAATTCTCTCAAAAGTATAATATTCTATAAAAGTGAAACTAAAAGGTAACAAAGTAACGTTATATAAATAAAAAGTGTAACTTTGCACAGAAAATGTATCCTAATTAAGAAAATGAAACTTACAAAAAAAGAGCAAATTGAAATAACAGCCAAAGATCTTTTTTGGAAGCACGGATTTAAAAAGGTCTCGATAGACGAAATTTGTAAAAAAGCAAACGTAAGCCGGAAGACTTTCTATACTTTTTATGAGAATAAAAATGCATTGGCTATTTTTATACTTCAATCATTGGTTGAAAGTATTAAAGATTCCTACGTTGATATTCTTGAAGCTGATGTAAGTTTTGCCGTGAAAATGCAAAAAATACTTGTGATGAAACTTAAAATGAGTGAAAGTTTATCAATGGAGTTTATTGCAGACTTTTATAATCCGGATGCCGGTGAGATTCTTGAATACTTTACAAAAATGAGCGAGGAATCAATTGCATTCTTAAGGGAATTTTTCCGTAAGGCTCAGGAAAAAGGAGAGATGAATCCAAACTTAAACCTTGATTACGTGATGTGGATGATTCAAAAAGTAATGGAACTTTGCAGTTCACCCGAATTAACGTTGATGTTTCCGAATGCTGAATCATTAGTCAGGCAAATTACCGAATCTGTTTTGTATGGAATTATGCCTGTTGAAAAGAATTTAATATCCATAACTCATAATGCTTAATTCTCATTTTTATGGTTTTACGTTTAAAAGTCACTTTCCTTTTATTATTGGCTTATTGTCTTTTACAGGCTCAGGAAGATTCAACTAAAATTACTTTCAATGGTCAAGCTACTGTGTGGGGAGTAGGACAATTCCAAAACCCTTTTGGAATACAACTTGCAGGACGTTTTGTCCCGACATTATTAGGAAACTTCAATCTGACAGAGAAAACAAAAATAGATTTCGAAGCTTCATTGAATATCAATGGTTCGGTAAATTATACAGGTTTGCGTTATGATAGTGTGATGGGTCAGTTTAAGCCATACCGTGTATGGGTGCGTTATTCAACGAGTAATCAATGGGAAGTAAGATTGGGGTTACAAAAAATCAATTTCGGATCTGCAAAATTATTTCGACCGTTAATGTGGTTTGATGGAGTGGATATACGTGATCCGTTGCAATTGACCGATGGGGTATACGGTGCATTGGGACGATATTATTTCCCGAATAATGCCAATATCTGGTTGTGGACATTGATGGGAAATAAAAACCCGAAAGGATATGAAACGATTGGCAGTGCCCAATGGCAACCTGAAATTGGCGGAAGGGTTCAAATACCGGCCGGACCTGGTCAACTGGCAGTAAGTACTAATTTCAGGGATATTGATGTGCATAATATTATCCTTAGCGTACCCGAAAATACATTATTAAGTGAAAAGCGTGTCGGATTGGATGGAAAGTGGGATCTGGGAATCGGCCTATGGTTTGAGTCGAGTGTGACAAAATTGGATGCTAATATATACAACCTTAATACTGTCCAGGACTTATGGAATTTAGGAGCCGATTATACTTTCGGAGTAGGAAACGGATTAGGAATGACGCTCGAGTACTTCAGGTATCATACAGGAAATGAGTTCCTGGTAAGCGGTACTGCTGTAAATGTGATCGGAACTTTGTTTACTTATCCGGTTGGTATTCTTGATAATGTGTCAGCTATGGTTTTTTATATCCCCGGAAATAATCTTGTCTACAATTATGTAAACTGGACCCGGACCTATGATAACTGGACGTTATATGCCATCGGATACTGGAATCCTGAAACTCCGTTATCAATATCACAATCGCAGGGAAAAAACCTCTTTACAGGAAAAGGAATCCAACTGATGGTAAATTACAATTTCTAGAGCCCCCTAAATCCCCCAAAGGGGGAATTAATGTGGAGGTATTCAAATAAAGATAATTAGATTAGAGTTTATAAAACAATAGAAATAAAACAATTTAAAATTCCCCCTTTGGGGGATGAAGGGGGCTAAATTATGATTGTTGAAGTAAAAAACCTGGTGAAAAAGTTTCACATTGGAAACGGTTTCTTCACAGCATTGAAAGGTGTGAATCTGGAGTTTACCGAAGGTGAATTTGCAGGGTTAGTCGGTCCGAGCGGATCGGGTAAAACCACTTTGCTGAACATTATCGGAACACTGGATGTCCCATCGGAAGGAGAAGTAATCGTTTTGGGCAAATCAGTCGGAACGCTTACGCACAAAGATGCAGCACAACTACGAAAAGAGGAACTTGGATTCATTTTCCAGAATTACAACCTGCTGCCTGTCTACACAGTTTTTGAAAATGTGGAATTCCCTTTGTTATTGCTTAATATGAATTCCGACGAACGGAAACAAAGGGTAATGGAAACGCTTAAATGGGTTGGCCTGACCGAGAAAGTAAACTCCCGTCCGTCACAACTTTCCGGAGGCGAATGCCAGCGTGTGGCTATTGCACGTGCAATGGTGAAACGCCCAAAGCTTGTCCTGGCCGATGAACCGACTGCGAACCTGGATGCAGCGAATTCGCACAATATCCTGCAAACCATGGAAAAACTGAATAAGGAACTCAAAACAACTTTCATCTTCGCTACACACGATGAAAAAGTGATAGGATATTTACACCGTATTATCCGGTTGTCCGATGGGAAAATTATTGCTGATAGCAGCCCCCTGAATCCCCCGAAGGGGGAATTAAAGAACGTTTTGTAATTTTATTTGAAATTAATCACGCCTTTCTTTTCCCCCTTCGGGGGTTAGGGGGCTAAAATCAACTAATTATGCTACTCATAAAAACCGCGATGCGAAGCTTAATCGGCAACGGACTGAAGACATGGCTCAATGTGTTTGTGCTTTCCTTTACGTTCGTGTTGATTATCTTTATGCAGGGTTTACTCGAAGGCTGGAACCGCCAGGCCCTGAAAGATACAATCAGTTGGGAAATAGCAGGGGGACAATACTGGAGTCAGAAATACGATCCGTATGATCCGTTTTCCATCGATTCAAGTGCAGCAACTATACCTGCTTCGTTAAAAAGTGAATATAATGCCCATCAGATAGAACCTGTGTTATTTTCAAAAGGAACCATCTATCCCGGAGGAAGGATGCAGGGTGTTTTGCTAAAAGGCATCCGTCCCGATCAGCATTTGTTGGCTTTGCCTACCGCACTCTTAAAAAGCAAAGGGAATGATACTCCCGTTATCATGGGAGCTCACATGGCAAAACAAGCCAACCTGAAAGTAAACGATATGGTGACACTTCGATGGCGTGATGTGAATGGTACTTTCGAAGCGATTGATATCCGTGTAGCGGGGATTTTCAGAACAACCGTTCCCACTGTTGACCTCGGACAGATCTGGTTGCCGCTGGATCAGTTACAGAAAATGACCCTGCAACCGAATACCTCCACCATTATCATAAAATCAGAACAAGTGCCGACTCAAAATATTGCTGCCTGGCCATTCAAAGATCAAACCGAACTGACAAAGGATACAGCTGCAATGATTAAAGCCAAATCAAACGGATATAATGTATTCTACACTATATTCTTCTTACTGGCTCTGATTGCCATATTCGATACACAGACACTTTCAATCTTCCGTCGTCAACGTGAAATTGGAACATTGGTTGCACTTGGTATGACCCGGAAGCAGGTAGTTACCCTTTTCACTCTCGAAGGTACCATGAATGCCGTTCTGGCAATTATCGTCGGTACTATCTGGGGGTTGCCTTTGTTTATTGCCTTTGGGGCATATGGCATTCACTTGCCTGTTGATACAAGCAGTTTTGGCGTCCCCATGGCGGACAGGATGTATCCTTTTTTTACACCGAATCTGATTATTGGAACCATCTCTTTGATTATCGTTTTAACTGCATTGGTTAGTTATCTGCCGGCACGTAAAATCGCCCGCATGAACCCTACTGAGGCTATCCGGGGAAAAGCGCTGTAGAAGTTTGAAGAGTTTGAAGAGTCCCGATAAATCGGGATGTCGCATACTCCATTTGAGGTTTGAAAAGTTCAGTGTTCCGCGTTGATGATTCTGTTAATTGGTTAATTAGTTGTCCCGATAGCTATCGGGAGGTTAATTGGTTGATTGGTTTGATTAGGTTAATTGGTTAAATAAATGATAAAATAGTGGGCTTAAGACAAATTGTAAATTGTAAATGAATAAATTGTAAATCTATGATACGTTTCTTATTTAAAGGATTGATGCGCGATAAAAGCCGAAGCTTGTTACCCATTATTGTGGTAGCTTTAGGAGTGATGATGACTGTGTTTCTGCAGTCGTTATTGAGTGGTGTGATTGGCGACAGCATCGAAACAACGGCTAATTTCACAACCGGTCATGTAAAAGTAATGACCCGTGCCTATTATGATAATATGTCCCAATTGCCAAACGATCTGGCGCTTACTGGCGTTGATACATTGAAGATGAGCCTGCAAAAACAATTTCCGGATATGACATGGGCCGAAAGGATTCAGTTCGGGGGATTGCTCGATGCACCCGACAGCACGGGACATACACGTTCACAGGGTAATGTGGCTGGCATGGGTATTCAATTGCTGAAATCAGACGAAGAAATTGACAGGATTAATCTAAGGCCGGCACTGGTAAGTGGTAAATTTCCATCCAAGCCTGGTGAAATGCTATTAAGCGATGACCTGTTCCATAAAATGAACCTGAAACTGGGAGATAAAGTAACATTGATTTCAAGTGGTATGTTTGGTGATATGGCCATGTATAATTTCACTGTTTCGGGAACATTGCATTTCGGGATTAATGTGCTTGATCGTGGAATGATGATAGCCGACATCTCAGATGTACGATCGGCATTGAATATGGAAAATGCGGCAGGCGAAATACTGGGCTTTTTTACCGGCGAAAGGTATGACAACAAAAAGGCAAAAGAAGTCGTAAGTGCATTTAATGCCCGGTTTAAAGCCAGTAAGGATAAGTTTGCTCCGGTAATGCTTCCATTATCGGGAATGAATGATATGGCTTTTTACGTATCATATTCTGAAAACATCCAGAGCATTATCATAATGATATTTGTTATAGCCATGTCTCTCGTGTTATGGAATGCCGGACTGATCGGTGGATTGCGCCGGTATGGTGAATTTGGTTTACGGTTGGCAATTGGTGAAAGTAAGAATGAAGTTTACCGGACTATTGTCGGCGAATCAGTTCTGATCGGAGTAATCGGTTCATTTATCGGGGCCGTTGTCGGACTGCTTATTTCATGGTACTTCTCGGTTTATGGCCTTAATTACGGCGATATGATGAAAGGCGCCAGCATTATGATCCCGTCTGTTATGCGTGCCCATATAACCCTGACCACTTATTATATAGGTTTTGTTCCGGGTATTCTCTCCACAGTCATAGGTGCGTCACTCGCAGGAATCGGAGTTTACAAACGTCAAACGGCGAATCTGTTTAAGGAGTTGGAGGGATAAAAAAGCCCCTTAACCCCCAAAGGGGAATAAAGAATTTTTATAATTTATATAAATCAAAAAATACTAAAATGCAAACAATGAATCAAAAAACCAAATCTTCTAACTCCCCCTTCGGGGGTTGGGGGGCTGTATTTATGTTATTTATTTCAATTACATGCTTTGCACAAAATTACCCTTCGGGTAAAACCGTTCTCGATAAGGTGGACAATAATATGTCTGCTAAAACCCGTGTACTGACTGCTTCTATGGAAATAGGGTCGGAGCGGACCAAACGCACCATGGTATTGAAAACTTATGGCGAAGGTGATCATAAAGCCTATACCGAATACCTTGCACCGGCACGTGAAAAAGGTACCAAGATGCTGAAACTCGAAAACCAGTTATGGATTTATTCCCCGGCCACCGATCGCACTATCCAGATTTCAGGGCACATGTTGCGCCAGTCGGTGATGGGCAGCGATATGTCATACGAAGACATGATGAACGATAAGCCTTTGTTGGAACAATACAAAGCTGTTGTGACAGGTACCGAAGCACTTGATGGACGCAAATGCTGGGTGGTATTACTCACCGCGATCATACCTGATGTGAATTATTACTCCCGTAAAACGTGGGTAGATACCGAACGCTACGTGCCGCTGAAAGAAGAATTATTTGCTAAAAGCGGAAAACTGTTGAAACGGATCACATTTAAGAATATCCAAAGAGTAGAAGGTCGTTGGTACCCAATGTCGTTTGTGTATAAAGATATGCTTAAAGAAGGACCCGGTACTAAAATGACCATCCAGGAAATTAAACTCAATACTCCGATTCCGGCAAGTTATTTTAATCTGGGAAATCTGAAATAAGATAATTGTCCACTGATTACACAGATTTACACAGAAAGATTTTGTGAAAATCTGTATATCTTAATAAGTAGGCTGAATATTCAAAGTCTATTATATAACTTGTATTAATGAGTTATTATTCAATGAATAACGAATTACTTTTTCATTCTTTAATAATAATCTGTGTAAATTAGTGTAATCTGTGGACAATCTCTTGTAATTTCTTTCTTAATTTTCTATCATTAATAATTATCTGTGTAAATCTGCTATGTGATTAATAGGATTGAGTAATTAATCTGTGGATAACATATTGTTTTTTTTAGCTTTCAAAGTGATCTTATTTGATGTTAGATTACTGATCTTTGGGACTTAATACCGGATCTAAAATGACCATTCAGGAAATTAAACTTAAACAGGGACAGGTTGCTACCTGTCCCTGTTTGTTTTATACTTGTTTATTCTGTTTTCTTTTCAACCTGTATTTCTTAATCCACCTTCGTATGATAAACCAGACAGGGAGTATAATAATCAGATATGGCCATAAACTGAAAAAGTCAAGAATGAAGTCCACCAGACCGTACCAACCATCAGCAATCGATTCTTTTAACTTTTCCCAGAAGCTATCACGTTTCTCAGGTTTGAAAGTGAAATCTTTTTCTGTGGAAATGGTCATATTCAGTGTACTGTAATCCACACAATCTGTCATATAGCGTATCCGTCCTTCGGTGCTTTCAATTTCTTCCTGCAATACACGGATAGATTCCTCGATCTCGATAATATCTTTTACCGAATTGGCTTTCTTCATGATTTCATTATACCGTGCCAGTGAATTCCGTTTGCTGTTGAGGCGGCTTTGTAAATCAACAAATTCTTCAGTTACGTCGCGTGCCTGAATCTCTTTATAAAGTACTTTTCCGCTCCCTCTTTCGTCTGAACCAATAAATCGTTCGAAGTTCACCGACGGAATACGGATTACAAGTTCATAACCCGATTGGTTATCGGAGTTCTTCAGGTTCTCGTTGGCATAATAACCACCGGCCCATTTAACCAGTGAATCGATCTTCTGTTTGGCATCCTGTAAATTGACTACCTGCAAGCCCAATCGCCCGTCTTTAATAATTCTTTTTTTAATTACTTCAGGTTTTACCTTGTCGGGTTGAATCCTGTGTTCAATGGGCGATTCCCCATTCTCTTGAGCAACTACATTCGATTTTACATCTGCAATATCAACTATTTCCTGATTTGAACCTTTTACTTCGGACATTGAAACTGCCTTGTCATTTTTTATTTCAGCCTTTTTTACAGAACTTAAAGTCGTAACATCAACATTCCTTTCCTTTTGTTTATGCGCACACGAAAAAAGAACTACAGTAAGTGATACAAGAAAAATGATTTTTTTCATACTTCGAATTGTTTAAATTGGATTTGTACAATTAGTTATTAAAACTTCACACGGTATTGATTAATTCTGTTTTTTATTTAAGTCTGAAAACGACAGGAATAGTGTACCAGACATTCACGTTTTTCCCTTTTAGTTTTCCCCGAATAAATCCCGGTAGAGATTTTAACACCCGTAAGGCTTCAATGTCACATGTCCGTTCAAGTGAACGTAAAACCTCACATTTTTCAACTTTTCCTGTTTTCGATACAAGTATACGGCATATTACCTGACCTTGGAGGTCAATGTCCTGAGCAGTGACCGGATATTTTAACTGCTTTGATATGAATTCAAGTAACTTCTTTTCACCACCAGGAAATTCAGGCACTTGCTCTACATCAGAAGATTTAAAAATATAATTTGCTGTATCTATCGGACCAGGATTCACATCATGTTCTTCAAACTCCGATTCATAAGAAGTGTTGGGGATTTGAGAGGAATCATTTTTTTTGATTGTCGTTTTAGATTTTGCTGTCTGCGGATTTTTTGTTTTAAAAGTACAACCAAATACCACCAAACCTATCAGCACCAAAAATATTGTTCTTTTCATATTTTTTCTAATTAAAGGGTTCAACTATGTAGAATATCGGAAGTAATTCTTTTATTATTTAAGTTTAAAAGTTATCGGAACAGTATACCAGACACTTACATTTACTCCATCCTGTCTGCCGGGAATAAAACGTGGCAATGATTTTACTACCCTTATGGCTTCTTTGTCACAGGCCGGGTCAAGCGATCTGACAACCTCAGGGCTTTCAACTCTTCCGGTTTTTGTTACTATAAAACGACAAATTACTTTACCCTGGATGCCATCTCTTAACGCACTGCCCGGATATACCAGGTTTGTTGATATGTAATTCATTAACTCTTCTTCTCCACCCGGAAATTGTGGCATTTGTTCTATGACTGTAAATATATGTTCATTCTTACTAATAACTTCCTTTTCTGGTGTAACCGGAGAATAATAATCGTTATCCGAATTGGGTAACGGCATTTCGTTTACAATAGGTCTATCGCTTGCCTTATGTTTATGGCGGCAAGCAGTGAATCCAATAGCCGAAAGTAGAAGGAATAAATAGAGATATAATGAATTGAACTTAATTTTTCGGGACATGATAATTATTCGAGTTTAAAAGTTATCGGGATGGTGTACCAGACTCTTACATTACTTCCGTTCATTTTACCTGGAATGAATTTAGGGAGTAGTTTTATTACCCTAATAGCTTCTTTATCACATTCAGGTTCAAGACTTCGGATTACTTCTATATTTGAAACAGAACCATCTTTATTGACAATAAACCTACAAATTACTTTTCCTATTACATCTGGTTCTGTTACCGGATATTTAAGGTTTTTATTGATGAATTTAAATAACTCTTTTTCTCCTCCAGGGAATTGTGGCATTTGTTCTAAAAAACCACCACCTGCAGCACCCGGATCTATTATCACATTACTGCTATCAACCGGATTATCTTTTATCTTTTTATTTTGTGCCAGAATCAAGGACGAAACTGATAATAAACTTATCAACATTAATAACATTGTTCTTCTCATAATTTTTCGTGATAAAATGTTTATATATAACGAATAATCGGGTCTTCCACACTCAGTGTCCGGAAGCATTGTTCGGAAGCAGCACGGCAACCTCCTTTACAAACCGGCCAGTGGGAGCAGGGCTTGCAGATTTCAGGTACAGAAGTCTCCCATTCACTGACATAATCAGAATACAGGATTTCTTCAAGGTCTTTTTCGTATATGTTTCCGACCACTACCGGCGAATGATTGCACAGGCGGATATTCCCGTTTATGTCAAGTGTTATGGGACGTTGCAACACATTAAACGAACAATGGCCGAAGCCGATAAGTGGATAATCGTCCGGATTGAGCAGGCAAATCGGGGAACATACATTCGCTGTTAGACTTAAATCCAGTTCCGAAGCGATAGTGTTGGCCTCCGAAAACGCATTGTGTAATTCTTCAGCTGTTGCCGAAACTTCCATTGGGTTGTTGCATCCCTTTCCTCCGATATTGTAACGGTTCAGCATTATTCGTTTGCAACCCAGCGAAGAAATGAACCGGAGCGTTTCACCCAATTGGTTTACGTTATGTTTCGTGATGACCACTACCGGAACCACACTTCCACCGTATTTCAACACTTCGCACGTGGAAGTGACCGACTTTTGCCAACTGCCTTTGAGTTGCACCATAGTATCATGAATCTCAGCCTTTTCCGAATGGATAGGAAACTCAAACAACCCTACTCCGAGTTTAATCAGTTGTTTGTAATCCTTCCCTTTTCCTTTTGTTCCGTTGCTGATTAATGTGACTTGCTTGCCTTCCATCCGGCAAAACAGGATGACCTCGGCAAAACGCTCCGACAGAAACGGCTCACCGCCCGTAAATGCTACGTATTGAATATCTGCCATGCTGAAAGCCAGTTTCAAAGTGGCGATAGCTTTGGAATAGGAATTAAACGGAACCCGCTCTACCGCATCCGTTTTCCATATATTGTAACAATATACACAATCAAGGTTGCAGCGGTCGGTAGTTTCAAAAGCGATATGTTGGAGGTTGAGCATGGAATTTATTCTTGAGTTTTAAAATGAATTGGTAAAGTGTAATAAGTTCGAACAATTTTACCTTTTTGTCTGCCTGGAATAAAATCAGGCATTGATTTAATTAAATTTATGGCAAGAGTATCTAAAATAGGGTCTAAACTTCGCAAGACTTCAATGTTTGATACAGATCCATTTTTGTTAATTAAAAATCTACAAACAACTTTGCCTTGTATATTTTGCAAACTCTCATTAGTTGGATATTTTAAGTTTTTTCCAAGGTACAATAATAACGAATCATCTCCTCCCGGAAATTGAGGCATTTGTTCTGCTATTTCATAAATCCTGTTTGAATCAGTTGGTGCAATTGTTATTTCTGTATCATAACAAGTAACCATAGGTTCTTGAAAACGAATCGAAGAACTTCTAATATTTCTTGAATCCTTCCTGTCTTTTGATTTTGATTGTTTTGGATACTTCTTTTCTTCAGGATTTACAGGTACATAACAATACGAATGTGTATCGCCGAACAGGTTGTTGTTTTTAATTTTGTCATGAAGACCGTTACTTTGATTCACATCAACTATTTTTATTGAATCTGATGATTTAAAGCCTGTCTTGTTTTCAAATTTGTTACCGGCTTTTGTTCCACAGCCAGTCAATCCAAATCCCACAAGTAATGATCCCAGCATCAGTTTCGGTCGTACAAACATCCTCCAACCTCCCGATTTGTCTGCCAGATAAGCAAATAACCGGAATAAAACATGAAAAGTGTGGAATTTAATTTTTCTGGTCATGGTTATTTGGTTAGTTTGAATATTATAGGAAGTATATACCAAACATTCACGTTTACCCCATTTTGCTTCCCCGGAATAAATTTTGGTAATGATTTTACTAACCTGATAGCTTCTTTATCACACAAAGGATCGAGTAAACGCACAACTTCTACTTTCTCAATTAAACCGGTTTTAGTAATTACAAACCGACATATTACCTTACCTTGAATTCCATTCTCTTTTGCAATTTTCGGGTACTTTAAGTTTTTGGAAATATAGTCTGTAAGTTCCGTTTCACCACCCGGAAATAGTGGCTTTTGGTCTGTGAATTCAAATACTTTCTCTTCATATTCTTGAGTTACCGGAATTGTTATGTAGCAAGTAATATCAACTACAGGTTTAGATACCTTTGTTTTATTAATAGGAGTATCCGGTGAATCTGATTTTTTTTTTCTGTTGTTGATTTATGTTTTGGTTCTGTGCCTGTATATGTCCTGGTACTGTCAATCCCAATCCCACAATGATCGACCCTATTAATAGTTTCGGTCGTACAAACATCCTCCAACCTCCTGATTTGTCTGCCAGATAAGCAAATAACCGAAACAAAACATGAAATGTATGGAACTTAATTCTTCTGAACATTGTTGTCTTTTTGTATTATGAATTTTATAGGTAGAGTAATATATACACTAACCGGTTTATTGTTTTGCGTTCCGGGTTTGAATTTTGGTAAGGTTTTAATTACTCTTATAGCTTCGGTATCCAATAATGGATCAATGCTTCTTACCACTTCTATATTAGTTATGGAACCATCATTATTTACCTTGAACCTGCAAATTACGTTGCCTTGAATCTTTTTTGAAATTGCTTCTTTTGGATAAATTAAATTTTCAGACAGATATTCAACTAATTTTTCTAGTCCACCTCCCGGGTAAACAGGCATTGTTTCTGATTCTAATACTACATAACAAAAAGTTAAATCATCCCTTTCTGCTGACTGAATTGAATCTTTCAAATTTACGTTTATTGAATTGGGTTTTATTGGAACCTTCTTTCCTGTTGTAGCCGGTTTTTGATTTTGAGCATGAACCTGTTCATTACTCATAAACAAAATCAACGATCCCAGCAACAATTTCGGACTGACAAATCCCCGCCAACCACCGGATTTGTCTGCCAGATAAGCAAATAACCGGAACAAAACATGAAATGAATGGAATTTGATTTTTCCTGACATTAATTTTTTGGTTTAAAAGTTATTGGAATAGTGAACCAAACAGGGATGATTTTCCCATTTTGTCTTCCGGGAGTAAATTTTGGCAAATTTTTTATCACTCTTACAGCTTCTTTGTCACATGCCGGGTTTAATGATTTTAATACCTCTACACTATCAACCGTTCCGGTTTTAGTTACCAGAAACCTGATAATTACTTTCCCCCGGATATTGGTTGCTATTGCAGATTCAGGATATTTTAAATTTTTATCGATAGATTTCAACAATTCTTTTTCACCACCCTTAAATTCAGGATATGCGTCAACTCTGATAAATGTCTTATAACAAGTCTCAAGTGTCTCAGTTTTTATAGGTTCAACTTGTTTACTTTCTGTTTTCTTTCCACATCCATTCAATCCCAATCCAAGAATTAACGAACCCAGCAAAAGTTTTGTATTGACAAATAACCTCCAGCCTCCCGATTTGTCTGCCAGATAAGCAAACAAACGGAATAAAAAATGAAATGTGTGGAATTTTATTTTTCGGGGCATAGTATCAGTTTTTAAGACTGCACAAATATAACTATTTATGAAATATATTAACGATTAAATGCAATATTTATTATTAAATAATATGATTTTCTGCAAATTTTCCAGACAATGTATTTTTTTGAATAAAATGTAAAACCAGACTTAACTTATGGAAGTATTTTTGAATCTAAAAACCTGATTTATTTTATAAAGCGATGTTTATTTGGCATCAGTTTGCCGGGAAATTACAATCACATTACGCTAACATTCAATTCGAATTAAATACATAAACAATACATAAACAATATATAAACAATACATAATAAAACTCTATATAGGGTTTTATTATGTATTGTTTTGTTGTTTGTTTAGAATTCATTATTTCCTTTTTCCGGGTTGAATGTGAGCGGAATGGGATTGTAGTATTTGAATAATTTAATGTTATTTTCGCTTTCTAGTCTTTAATTAATACATCACTATATTTTTTCAAGTACTTATTTGTTTTTCGAATGAGGATTGTTTTACTAAATTATTTTGTAATTTTGGCTCCAAAATATTTGGTATAATCTATAAATATGGAAAGTGTGGATTTTGACACCGACAAAATGATAAAATACTGGGTAGATAGTTCAGACGAGGATTTTGAAACTATGATAACTTTATTTGAAAATAGACGTTATAATTGGAGTCTGTTTATTGGACATTTAATGATTGAAAAACTACTTAAGTCTTTATATGTTAAGTTGAATAATGATTACCCTCCATATATTCATAATCTTTTGAGATTAGCCGAAAAATGCAAGTTGGATTTAAATGAGGAACAACAATTCTTTTTTGTTACTGTTACTGCATTCAATATCAATGCAAAATATGATGATTATAAAATGAGTTTTCAAAAAATATGTACACCGTAATTTACAACAGTTTGGATCGAACAACTTGAAGATCAAAGATTATGGATAAAAACATTAATAGGATTATAAAAAATTATATTAATTCAGTGTTGGAACAAGAGCCAGGATTAATTTCAGCTTTCTTATTCGGTTCGTATGCCCAAAACAAACAACGTTTAGAAAGTGATATTGATATTGCTTTGGTATTTGATAATTTATCTGATTCTGAAAGGTTTAATACACAAGTAAAATTAATGATGTTAGCATCAAAAATTGATACCAGAATTGAACCTCATCCTATATCCAAACAAGATTTGCTTTCTAATAATCCTTTTGTGTTGGAAATAAAAAGAACAGGGATAGAACTAAAGGTATTAAAATCCCTAAAAGTTTTATCTACACCACAAACAGCTGAATCAGAGATACACATTCTATCTGAACCAAATGACTCTGATTACTTTGTAAAATAGGAATCAACTTATTTTCGCATATTTACCAGATAAATTCCCATCAATACCACCAAGGCACCACCAATTTCGTGGAAGGTAAGTATTTCTCCCAAAACGAGTACTGAAAACAGAGCTGTAAATGCGGTCTGGCTTAGCAGGCTGACAGATGCTATGGTTGGACGGATATGTCCCAATGCCTGATTGATGGCAAGCCAGCCTAACAGCTGGGGAACAAGTCCCAGTGTACCTTATGCCATCCAGGTAGTAATGCTGAATCCCCAAAGAGGAGTGGAGGTGAACAGGCAAATGAATCCCAATACTACAGTGCTGGTTATCATTGATATGGTGGTGAACGAAAAGGTATCGAGTGAAGTGCGGCCTTTACGGACAGTTATCAGGTAAGCACCATAAAACCTGCTGGCAATAATGATAGTAAATTCCCGATCAAAGAACCAAGAACCAAGAACCAAGACTTAAGATTTCAGAAACAGGATTGGGATACATTGAATGGTTTAAACACCTAATACGATGTTGGCATCGATATCTAATTTCTTGCTAATTTCACGGGCTACGTTTAAAGTGGGTTCGCTTTTACCGGATAGATATTCACTTACACGGGATGGACTTATTCCCAGAAGCTCTGCTAGTTTATGCTGAGTTAGTTTCATTTCATACATCCGAAGTTTGATAGTTTCTGCCAAAGTTGGAGTTGCTATCGGGTAATGTTCTTCTTCGTAGTCGGCTGCTAAATTTGAGAGTATATTTAACTCAATAAGATTTTTATCTGTAATGGGAGTGTCATTGTCAACTACTTTAAGAAGTTCTTCGATTCTTTCAAAAGTAACTTCGTATTCGAGTTCATTATTTATTTTTGTCATATCTTTAAATATTAGAGCAATCTGTTTTGTCATATTCTTTGTGAGTACCAATAAAGCGAATATAAACTATTTTAATATTAAATAATACAATTGCAACCAACCTATAGTCGTTGCCTTTTATGTTGAAAACAAATCTTTTATTTCCAACTGAGTCAACAGTATTAAATGATTTTTTCAGATCTGCAAAACATGTCCAATTAGCATCTAATGTTTTTTTATGCCAGGCTTCAAGTGCAGACGTTGCATCAATATGGTCCTTATAATATTGAACAATTGCTTTATGTGTTACAATTCTCATTTTGTTTATGATTAACATGCAAAAATACAAAATTGTTTTGAAATATGACAGATAATTCCAAAAAATAGAATTATTCGGTTCTTTTTATAAAAAGGCTCTTATCATTCTGTCATTTCCCGATATATCTTTTTCCAATTTTATATCATTAAAGCCCATTCCGGTAAGTAAATCCATACATTCTTTTCCTGATTCACGGTTGATTTCAAAATAGAGTTTACCGTTATGTTGTAAATTTTGCCTGCCAAATATAGCAATATTCCGGTAAAACAGTAAAGGGTCATTATCGGGAACAAACAATGCTAAATGAGGCTCATTATCCAATACATTTGGCAACATTTCGTCCTTTTCATGTTCGGTAATATAGGGAGGATTACTGACAATTATATCCCATTTTGTTGTAAAATCAGGTGCATTCAGAATGTCGATAAGTTCAAAATTAACTTCAAGTTTATTCCGGACAGCATTTCGCCTTGCAGTATTCAGGGCATTTTCCGAAATATCGAAAGCATCAATAACCGAATTCGGAAATTCGTGTTTCAAAGCAATGGCTATGCAACCACTTCCTGTACCAATATCTAATATGTGCAATCCGCCTTCTCTGTTGTTCTCCATCCTGATCCAATCTACCAGTTCTTCTGTTTCGGGACGGGGGATTAAAACCGACTCATCCACATAAAAAGGGAGTCCATAAAACTCCGTTTCACCCAAAATATACTGAATTGGAATATATTTCTTCAGTTTTTCTATAAAACTTTCAATTACATGCTGTTGTTCAACAGAAAATAGTGTATTTTTGTTAACGAAAATTTCACTGCGTGAAAATCCGGTCACTCTTTCAATAATCAGATAACTGAAACTCCTGATTTCTGTTTCAGGATAAAGTCCCTGAAGTTCTGATTGGATATGTTGTAAGGTTGTTTGCATGGTGCAAAGATATAAAAAAAGCCCCCTAACCCCCAAAGGGGGAAAAAGAAAATAAATGATGGCAGAAATACAAAAAGAAACTAATTATCAGGTTCCCCTTTCAGAGGAAAGGGAGCTTTATATGTCCCGTTGCCTTCAACTGGCCAGGATTGCCGGTGGTCATGTGGCTCCGAATCCAATGGTTGGTGCAGTGTTGGTTTGCGACGATCTGATTATCGGTGAAGGGTATCATGAACATTTCGGTGAAGATCATGCTGAACCAAATGCCATTCATTCCGTGGAAGATTCTGAATTGCTTAAAAATGCTACCATGTATGTCAGTCTGGAACCTTGTTCCTATTATGGCAAAACACCTCCCTGTGCTGACTTGATTGTTTCCTGTGGCATTCCCCGTGTTGTTATCGGTACGCTGGATCCCAATCCTAAAGTGTCGGGTAGGGGAGTAGAAATTCTTCGTAAAGCCGGAATTGAAGTCACTGTTGGTGTAATGGAAGATGAATGCAGGGAAGTGAATAAAAGGTTTTTTATTTTTCAGGAACAAAAGCGTCCTTATGTATTGCTTAAATGGGCACAAACCAGGGATGGTTTCATTGACAGAATCCGTACAGATACAAGCGAATCCCCTTTATTAATTTCAAATAATATAACCAAACAACTGACTCACAAAATGAGATCCGAAAATCAGGCTATCCTGGTTGGTGCCAATACCGTATTGCTCGATAACCCAACCCTGACAGTCCGCAACTGGTCGGGTAAATCACCTGTACGGATCGCGATCGACAGGCAGGGACGTATCCCTGAAAATTATAATATATTGGATGGGAGCATACTTACTCTTGTTTTTACTGAAAAAGACAAGCTCAATAAAAACAGGGTGGAATTTATAAAAATTAATTTTGATGCCGACAATCTGAAAACTATCCTGAACGAAATTTACCATAGAAATATCAATTCCGTAATGGTAGAAGGTGGAGCCAGTATATTAAACAGTTTCATTGAAGCCGGATTATGGGATGAAGCGAATATTGAAGTATCACCTGTGAATATAACTGTAGGAGTTAAAGCCCCTGTTTTAAATCTTCAACCTGTTTCCCGGGATTCATTCGAGGGCCACGAATGGCTGTTCTATAAAAAATAAAACTATAAATTATAAAGTCTATGACACGATTATTTACGATAATTCTTATTGTGCTTTATGTTTATACAATTATCAGTACCATTTCGGTGTTGCTACTTGAAAACCGGAATCCTGCCAAATCTTTGTCCTGGCTATTAGTCCTCTTATTTATTCCGGTTATAGGCATGTTCTTCTATTTATTACTTGGACAGGATTACAGGAAGAAAAAGATTATATCCAAGAAAAGCATCCGCTCAGTAGTTGACAGGCCGGTTGCATCGTTTGATCTCGATAGACTGGATACAACATTGATGAACGAAAACCAGCTGAACCTGATTAAACTTCTGTACAAGAATAGTGAATCTTCGGGATATGCATACAATAAAATAGATGTTTTGCCGGATGGAGTCAGCACTTTTAACGCTTTATTTGAGGCTATCCAACAGGCAAAAGATCACATTCATATCGAATTTTTTATTTTCGATGATGATAAGATTTCAAATCAGTTACGTGAACTCCTTATTCAGAAAGCAAAAGAAGGGGTAAGGGTTCGTATGATTTACGATTATTGGGGGAGTTTTGAACTTTCAAAGAAGTATTTGAAATCGTTAAAAGTCGGGGGAGTTTATGTCCGCCCATTTCTACCATTCCGTTGGCGCATTTCCCGAAGCAGTAAAATCAATTTCAGGAATCACCGCAAATTGGTTATTGTGGATGGAAAAGTCGGATTCACAGGGGGGCTAAATGTTGCTGACCGCTATGTTTACGGCAATTCACTGGGCACCTGGCGCGATACATTTGTACGATTGGAAGGCTCGATAGTAGAGGGACTTCAACTTCTGTTTATGGTTGACTGGTTTTTTGTAGACAGGAAGTTAATAGAAGGGCCGGAGTATTTTCCAGTGCCTGAAAAGTTTGAACTTAATATGATTCAACTTGTCAATAGCGGCCCGGATTCCGACTGGGAAGCAATCATGCAGGGAATTGCTTCAGCCATCTCGTCGGCTACAAAATATATCTATATCCATTCACCTTATTTTATGCCCACCGATGTCATTGCTATTTGTATCCAAATGGCCGCTCTGAGCGGAGTAGATGTCAGGTTAATGATTCCTGCAAAGTCCGATTCCAGACTTACGGATGAAAGTTCCAATAGTTATCTGAGTCCGGCTCTCGAAGCGGGCGTCAGGGTTTTCAGGTATACAAAAGGGTTCCTGCATAGTAAAGCCATCGTTATCGACGATTTTATTTCCATTGTGGGTTCCTGTAACCTTGATGAACGAAGCTTTGTACAGAATTTCGAAGCAAATGCCTTTATCTATGACGCACCCACGGCCGCAAAATTAAAAGAACTATTCCTGGTCGATTCTGAATATTGCGAAGAAATAAGTCTCGAATCGTGGACGAACAGAAAACGCAGACAAAAACTGAAAGAATCTTTTGCCCGGCTGTTTAGTCCGTTAATGTAAAAAATAGTATACGGCCTGCATGTTTGTTGATAAAAATATTTATTCAGATTTTTTTGAAATAACTTTTTTGTTTACTTTTGTGCTGCTAAACAAGTGAGCGGGATGTAGCTCAGTCCGGTTTAGAGTACCGGTCTGGGGGACCGGTGGTCGCAAGTTCGAATCTTGTCATCCCGACTTTTAGAAAAAGGCGTATAATTCAAAATAATTTTCATTTTGAATTATACGCCTTAAAAATTTATTAGATATAAGTAATCATAGATCACTAGTGTCCACTAAAAAAAATTAAGACTCAGTTGTTCTGACGGAAGTTCTTTGACATCATTTTTATCAGCATTAAAAAAGATCTCTCCAATTGACGATTTATCCAATAGAGAGATTCCCAATACTTGTAATACTTCATATGTTGAGCGATTAATCATTAGGTCTTTTTCTATGATTGCAACTAAGCAATATGAAATGACCGCACAATATATTTGAATTCTAACAGCGTTTTCAGTTATTTCCCAAAAGGATTTAATCTTTAAATGTCGTTTTATCCATTTGAAGAATAATTCTACTTGTCAACGATTTTTGCAAAGCAAAGCCACCTGTTCTGACGTTATCTCTATATTATTGGTTAGATAAACGAAAGTTCTATTCGTTTTTTTGTCATAATATGCCACTTTCCTTATTTCATCAGGATACTGTTTTGATATATAAAACCCTGTTAGTTTACCAATTTGATCACTCATTACTCCATTTTTCTCATTGACTATATTCATCTGAGTAAACTGGAATTTAAATTTTTTCTTAGCTCTAATTACAAATGTCTGAATGTGAAAAAATTACATAGTAAAAATAAGATTATAGTTGGATATTTGTAAATTAAAAGCAAATTACTTTTCAGTTTTTGATTACTAACCGGGGAAAATTTCGTCTATTGAAAACATGTACGTAAATTTATTTTCCACACGTACTAAAGCTTATAATTATTAATTTGTAAAATGTTTCAATTTATGAAGACACACATTATTGTATTTGCATTATTGTTATCCGCAATGATAATACCACAAAACGCGAGTGCACGCGAAAAAAAGCCAAAAATATTAACTGACAGTCTTCAAAGGGCAGCAGATGTCATGATGAAAGAGTGTGAACGCCGTTCGGATAGTGCCTGGGTAAAAGCGTTACCGACAATTCAGGCAGAAGCTAAAAAAGGGAGACCTTATATTGACTGGGCTGCCCGGCCTACAGATCTTCCACAAGCAAAGATTCCTGCATTTCCGGGAGCAATGGGTGGCGGTGAATATTCGTTTGGAGGCCGTGGAGGAAAAGTGATAGTTGTCACAAGTCTCGCCGACAGTGGCCCGGGATCATTTCGTGAAGCATGTGAAACAGGCGGAGCCCGCATTGTAGTTTTTAATGTTGCCGGTATCATTCATCTGAAATCTCCTGTTATTATCCGTGCACCATACATCACCATTGCAGGACAAACTGCTCCGGGTGATGGTATTTGTATTGCAGGTGAAACAGTATGGGCTAATACTCATGATGTGGTGGTTCGTTTCATGCGTTTTCGCAGAGGAGCTACAAACGCAGCACGTCGAGATGACTGCTTTGGAGGTGACCCTATTGGGAATATAATCATCGACCACTGTTCCTGCTCCTGGGGACTTGATGAAAATATCTCGTTCTACCGCCACATGTTCGATCCAAGGAATGGTCGCCCACAAGATAAACTTCCTACCGTTAATGTTACCATTCAGAATACTATTTCGGCCCAGGCACTTGACACCTATAACCATGCTTTCGGAAGTACGCTGGGAGGAGAAAACTGTACATTTATGAGGAATCTTTGGGCAAACAATACCAGTCGAAATCCGTCAATCGGCTGGAACGGGATTTTTAATTTTGCTAATAATGTAATTTACAACTGGGTTAACCGTACCGTTGATGGTGGCGATTATACTGCTTTGTTTAACATTATCAACAACTATTACAAACCAGGGCCTGCAACACCTAAAAATGCACTGATCGATCACCGTATCATTGAACCACAGATTGAAGGACGCGGGAAAGTGGATAGTCCTAAATTTGGAAGACTTTATGTAACGGGAAATTTTGTTGAAGGGAATGAACAGGTAACCAACGATAACTGGAGTGGAGGAGTTCAACTAAGAGATTTGAAATCTAATGAAATTAGCCAGGAAGATGCTGAAAAGAACTATTTTCCAGCCATACATATGTATGAACCTTTTACCATGCCTGTGTTTCCTATTATGACAGCAAAAGAATCGTATGATTTTGTTCTGGATAATGCCGGAGCCACTTTGCCAAAACAAGACATCGTTGACCAACGTTTTATTCATCAGGTACGTACCGGTGAAGTCTATTATGACAAAAAAGCCGATAGTCGCGTTTATTATCAATGTGAACAACGCAGATTGCCGATAGATACTTATAAAGAAGGTATCATCACTGACGTCAGTCAGGTGGGCGGTTATCCCGAATACAAAGGAACTCCATATAAAAATACGAATGGTGACGGTATACCTGATGCCTGGAAAAAGAAATATGGATTGGATATTAACGATCCGACTGTTGCTAACAGCGATATGAATGGTGATGGTTATACGAATGCTGAGAAATATATCAACGGTATCGATCCTACAAAAAAAGTGGATTGGAAAGACCCGAATAACAATCACGACACATTGGAGGGGAAAAAGAGTCTCTACTAATTTAGTGTTATATCGTGTATAACAGTATCAAAAAAGCACTTGCGGAATATGTCTGCAAGTGCTTTATTTTTAAGGATTACAATACATATAACTTTCCACTAGTGTCCACTAAAAAAAATTAAGAGTCAGTTGTTCTGACGGAAGTTCTTTGACATCATTTTTATCAGCATTAAAAAAGAGCTCTCCAATTGACGATTTATCCAATAGAGAGATTCCCAATACTTGTAATACTTCATATGTTGAGCGATTAATCATTAGGTCTTTTTCTATGATTGCAACTAAGCAATATGAAATGACCGCACAATATATTTGAATTCTAACAGCGTTTTCAGTAGTTCCCCAAAAGGATTTAATCTTTAAATGTTGTTTTATCCATTTGAAGAATAATTCTACTTGCCAACGATTTTTGTAAAGCAAAGCCACCTGTTCTGATGTTATCTCTATATTATTGGTTAGATAAACGAAAGTTCTATTCGTTTCTTTATCATAATATGCCACTTTCCTTATTTCATCAGGATACTGCTTTGATATATAAAACCCTGTTAGTTTACCAATTTGATCACTCATTACTCCATTTTTCTCATTGACTATATTCATCTGAGTAAACTGGAATTTAAGATTTTTCTTAGCTCTAATTACAAAATAAGCATAATGCTTTGTTATGTTGTAAAGCCTTTTGAAATCTACATATCCACGGTCAAATATATAATAAGCACCAGTTTCATAAGGTATTACATCCATTGAATTTACATCGTTCACAGTAGCATTCGTAATATGAATGAATGCAGGAATTTGTGTCGTTATGTTGTAAAGTGAATGAAGTTTAATTCCTGCTTTTGCTTTTCGGAACTTCGCCCACCAAAACACATTTAAACACAAGTCTATCGTTGAAGAATCAAATGCGAAACTTCACCTTCAATTTCAAAGTTATTATTGACTCTTTTATTACGGGCAATATCAATGAGATAATAGGCGAAATCTTCTAATATCTTTCTATCTCGTCTTTCGTTTGTTTTTGAAAGATTTCTTCGTGTTACGTTTTTTCCAAAACCCAAATGATAGCTTATTTGATTATGAGCATCAGTAGCGACAATTAGGTCACGTAGGCTATCACGATTTGTTAGTTGACCAAACATTATCACCAACAACTGATTCCAACAACTAAAATGTTTTACATATTTATTGCCTGCATATTTAATGACAAAACCGTCAAAAAACTCGTTGAGGTAAAAATTCAACCATTTGTGAGAAAATATATTTACCTGTATTCATTGCCCGAAAATTATGATTTCTGGCAAGGTAAAAAATTCAAATCGTCACGTAACTATTTTGCTCTAATAATGCCTATAGAAAATGATTTTAAAGAATCGTTAATGATTTTAAATGGACACTAGTGATCATAGATATAGAATGATCTATATTTTTGTCTACAAAAGCTTGGATTTCAGCATTCTGGTAATTATTAATTATTAATTCTTCATTATTAATTACTTAGAGTTAAGGTTTCACATTAAACTCTATGGTAATTCATTTATTTACTACCCAACACGACTTCATTTCAAAAACTTCCAACCGATTTATAAAAGTACCGGATTTATTTGATTTAAAATAAAGTCCTTCGTCTTTCTTTTCACTGCTTAGTTTCTTCACAATATATCTTTCACCATGATTGATAAAAATCTCCACAATCGATTTATCGATCAGGATTTCCATGCTATTTTCCGGTTTTGTGACCTCATTCAATGATAAGTTAATAAGTTCACAACCCTGAAAATATACTTTTAACGAATCACCTTTAGCCAACGTGAAGTTCATTTTCACATGAAGTGGTTGCGGTTTTATTTGTCCGGCTTTTTTGTTTGCATTTTGAATTGATAAAGAAGTCCATTTATATTCGCGTTTATGCAATAGTTCTATTTCTTTTATTGGATTAGCTACGAGCCTGAGTCCTTTGTCCGTGGTTTTAAGACTGAATTCAGTAGGGAATAACATCATTTGTGTAAATGGCATCCCTGCATGGTCAATGCCTCTGCCCCATGCCATTTGGATTCTTCTGCTGTCCGGCATGTTTTCAAATGATTGTGCTGCATACAATATGTCCCCCCAGGAATACGATCCTTCAGCATATTTCAGTTTTGGTGTTTCAGGAGTAAATTTGATACCGTTAAAATCTCCAATAAAGTATTCGCTGGAACCACCATGCAGAACCCATTTTATATTATTCATATTTCCATCAACCGGTAGTTCGAAAAAATCAGGACATTCCCAAAGTCCTTCGATATGACTCTGTTTTTTCCATCTTTTCATATCGGTGGAATTGTAAAATGACATGCCGTTTTTTTCAAAAAGAACCATTATCCAATGTTTTGTCGGTTCATACCAGAAAACTTTCGGATCCCTGGTATCGTTTGTTCCCATTTCTTTGTTACTATCGAGTACAGGGTTTCCTTTATACCGTGTAAATGTTTTAGCATTATCATTGCTGTAGGCAATACATTGCACCTGTTTCCCGGTAACTTTGTCAAAAGAAGTATAAAAAAGAACCATGGCGTTTTTACCCCAACCACCTGCATTGTTTTTATCGATGAGAGCAGAACCTGACCATGGAGATCCAAGGCTGTCCAACATCATAGCCGGAGCTAATTGCTTCCAGTGAATAAGGTCATTACTTACTGAGTGTCCCCAATACATATAAGCCGTGTTCCATGTTAACCCAAATGGAAATGATTGCCAAAACAGGTGATATTGATTGTTGTAAAAAATCGGACCATTGATGTCATTACTCCAACCCCGGTCAACAGTAAAGTGAAATTGAGGACGATTCATTTCTTTGTATAAACTGTCAGCTCCATTTATTTTTATATCCTGGTAGATGTGGTTTAATGATTTTGTGGCAACAGGATAATTCAACGTAATAGTCTGACCTTTGAATTCGCTAACGTCAATATAAATCCAATAATTAATAGTATCGTTTGCTAGTTGAACAGGAAATTCTCTTTTTGTAATGCCATTAACATTAATCTTCATTATTTCCATTTTCGCATGATAGCTTACAGGTATATTCAGGTAGGGTTCTGTTATTTTTAATTTAACCTCCTGTGAAGAAACTGAATTGAGATTAAACATAAAGAATACAATCAACCAGATTGGAAAATATGAACTCAACTTCTTCAAAGTCAGTAAAGTTAATTTGCGGTTTTTAGAAAACATATTAGTTGGATTTAAGAAATTAGCATTTAAAAGAAAAGTAAATCAGTGAATCACATGTGATAATAAGTAATAGGAAATAAATAATGACCTGTAATTTTTAATAAAACTTCTGCAATTCACAGCTCTATTACTCTCTCTTACTCCCTCTCTATTTGGAGAGGGTTGGGGTGAGGTTGGAGAGGGCAGGGGGAGAGTTCTGATTTCTGGAATAAATAAAACTCGATTTTATAATGTCCCGATTACTTAAAACTATACTTTTTAATTGGAATAATCCAGTTCTATTTCTACAGGATAATGATCGGAGGGAAGTCGTACCTGATATTGTTGCAGGGAAACTTCTTTTGGGAAATCAACTGATTTTATTTTCTTTCCGTTCTTAACTTTTGATCTGTAAGAATCTGTCAGCACCCCATACCGGAGAACCTTAAAATTGGTAGTAACAAAAATATGATCAATGCGACTTTCGGTTTTTAAATCAGGTTCAAAATTATTGAAAGTGCCGTTCAACGCATACCGGATTTTTGTCAACTCATACGAATCTTTCAGTATACCGGATGTATTGACGAGTGCATAGCTTTCATTATGTTGATCAACATTAAAATCGCCGGTTAAGATCACCGGATCGTTGCCACACTTTTCTTTTATTGTTTTCAATACAAGCCGGGCACTTTGTTTACGTGCTTCCACTCCAATATGATCCATGTGTAAATTGAAAAA
>Ga0302277_1000594_pt1 | contig 27502 bp, 28 predicted proteins | sample III_Bog_N3_1_FD_198759 | JGI IMG/M metagenome (GOLD analysis project Ga0302277, IMG submission 198759) | Peat permafrost microbial communities from Stordalen Mire near Abisko, Sweden - III_Bog_N3_1 | ecosystem: Environmental > Terrestrial > Soil > Wetlands > Peat | place: Sweden: Abisko... | reverse complement strand
GCCAAAAAACCGGCAGCGAAAAAAGTTGTAGCTAAAAAGCCAGCAGCTAAAAAAGTAGCCGCCAAAAAACCGGCAGCGAAAAAAGTTGTAGCTAAAAAGCCAGCAGCTAAAAAAGCAGCCGCCAAAAAACCGGCAGCGAAAAAAGTTGCGGCCAAATCGGCTACGGCAAAAGGCATTCTCGGCGCCTAATCACCCGTAGATTGGGGCGGGCGCCGAGTTGCGTTTCCGCCCTTTCTTGGGTTTGGGTTGCGCTTCCTGATGCTCTTGGGGTGTGGTCGGGTTGTTTTTTTCAGCTTGTTGAAAGCGTACGACGAGCGAATTATCTTCCCTGTCTTCTTTCGAAGATAGGAGTTCTCTGCCCACAAAATTCCTTTAATATTTCCTATGGCATGAATCATGCCGAGTGATGGCGTGAATATTTGGATGTTCCTTTGCTGACGCGCGGTCATCTCTATCAGTACGACCTTGCCCAGTAGCATGTTACCTGCCGTAGATGTTCCTGCACATTTTCGATGCAGGAGGCTCGTTTGGGTTTTGCTCATGCGCGGCCTTTTGCGGAAACTTTATTTTAATGAATTAGCTGGGGCATACAGGAAAGCGTGCCTTGATCATATGCCGCATATTGACAAGGGATTGGTAGGCGGTTAGGGTGCGCGCATTCTTGCCGCAGGGCAAGCGCATATAAACCATTGCCGCCTAGTCCTGAGGATAAGCATGCCAGAAGACATGATTGAGAAGCAGCAGAAGAACCAGCAAGATGTGCTGCATATTTTGCAAAAGAATAAACTGCTCACGGACGTTGTTCATAATCAGAACATGCCACACCATGACCTTGTTGAGACATTAGTCCGCAAGCAGAATTTGATGAAGCTCGACCAGGTCATCGGGCAGATGGATGTGGCCGAGATCGCCCAGCTTCTGGAATCTTTGCCGCCGGAAGACCTGTTGTTCATCTGGGCGCGGTTGGGCGAGAATACGAAAGAACACGTGCTGCGGGACATCCCGCTATTCGTTCTTGAGGTGTTGGGCAAGAGTGAATACAAGAACGAGCGCTCCAGTGTCAAGGCATTCGAGCTGGTCGAAGGGCGCTTGCGCGAAATACCCATAAACACGCGGGACGATCTAACGCGAGCCAAACCCATTTGGGTTGATCTGGTTGCTCCGGGGTTCGAGGAGCGTATCTGGGTGGGGGATATCTTCGAGATAGACTTACCCGATCCGGACAAACTGGGTGACCTGGAGTCAAGCGCACGATTTTATGTGGAAGAAAACGGTGCGATCCATTTGCACTCGGATTTCCTGCTCGACAAGGAAACGTTGTCACGTAACGTTGCTGTTGCGTTCATCCTGCATCATGACATTCTGTTCTCGATCCGCAAAGAAGAATTGCCGGTATTTCGGCTACAGCGTTTACGCGCACTTTCTCAGCCACATTACGTTTCCGGTGCTAAAGATGTCCTGTTGGATCTCTATGCCGCAGACGTGGAATATTCGGCGGATGCGCTTGAGGACGTATATCTCGGGCTGGAAACAGTGGGCAAGCAAGTGCTCTCCAAGCATATGACCGACGAGGAAGCGGCTACCATGTTGAGTGGCATCACGCATGAAGAGGATATGAACGGACGCATACGCAGGAACGTGCTGGATACGCGCCGTGCTGTTTCGTTTCTGATGCGCAGCCGCTTTCTTGCCAAGGAGCAGCTTGAGGATGCCCAGCAGATATTGCGGGATATCGAATCGTTGGATGGACACACCTCGTTCTTGTTCGACAAGATCAATTTCCTGATGGATGCTACGGTTGGTTTTATCAATATCAATCAGAACAAAACCATGAAGCAACTGACAGTGCTTAGCGTCATCTTCATGCCACTCAACGTGTTGGCCGGCATGTTTGGCATGTCAGAATTTTCGATGATGACCCAAGGCATCCCTTGGCCCATCTCTTATAGTGCATTCACCGTCGGGATGGTGATCGTAGCCTGGATAACCTACCACTTGTTGCACTTCTTCGAAAAACGTAAGATCAGCAGCAGCCTTGTGAAAAATCGCTAAGGCCTGATTAGGAGAGCTACCGACATGATTACCCTGCGCAAATCCACCGAGCGCGGCTACGCGCACCACGGCTGGCTGGAAAGCCGGCACAGTTTTTCTTTTGCTGATTACTATGATCCGGCGAATATCCGCTTTTCCAGCCTGCGCGTAATTAACGAGGATATCGTGCAACCCGGCATGGGCTTCGGTACGCACGGGCATCGCGATATGGAAATACTAACCTGGGTGTTGAGCGGCGCATTGCGTCATCGCGACAGCATGGGACACGGTGAAGACATACGCTATGGGGACATTCAGGTGATGAGTGCGGGAACGGGAGTGCAGCACAGCGAAGTAAATCCTTCATCGGACGAAGCAGTGCATCTGCTGCAAATCTGGATCATGCCTGATCGGCAGGGATTGACGCCGGGCTATCAGCAAAAGAATTTTGCGCTGGAAAACAAACCGGGGCGCTGGTGTCTGCTGGCTTCTCCTGATGCGGAGCAAGGTTCACTGGTCATTCATCAGGATGCACGCGTATTTGTAGCTCGGCTGGACGGTGCTGAAACGCTGGATTATCCCTTGGCTGCCGGGCGTAAAGCCTACCTGCACGTCGCACGCGGCAGCTTGCAAGCTAATGGACATGCGCTTTCTGCAGGAGATGCGCTGACGTATGTAGAGGAGAGCATGGTTACGCTGAGTGCTGCGCAGGATGCAGAAGTGTTGTTGTTTGATCTGACTTGATCAGGGATAGTCAATATCCAGTTCATTGCCCGCGTAATAATCTTGCATCTCGGTGAGGACTGTTTTAATTCGGGTTTTCGATAAGATTTTCTTGACGATGGTGTTTCTGTATTCGTCCATGCGTTCACGCAATATAGGTTGATATTCAGGCGGAATAATTTTGAGCAATTTGTCCCAGCCTGCCTCGATATCCGGGTGTGTTTCGCGGACGCGAAGGATCAGGTTCTCAATCTCTCTTTGCCCGGTACGAGCGACGATACCCCCGTCACCCTGAATCCCGAAAATAACCGCGATAGCGATGACGGCATTAGCATCGAGGTCTGGATCTGTGACGGGGCCGGCGAAATGCTTTTTGCGCAACCATTTTGCGCACTCAACGATTCTTTGATTGCGCTTCCGATCCAGTAATTCATTTTTATAGATGTCATCGCCTGTCCAGGTTGAAATGGGATCGGCACGGCATATCTCCGAAAAGAGCACTTTGATATTGCGCTGCTGTATGAATGGGTCGCTATCGAAATCCGAAACAAAGGCATCATAGGGCAGGCTGGATAATTCTTTGACATGCCGAAATCCCATCTGGAATACATATTCGGCACCGTGGTGCAGCAGGAAGGACAATCTGGATTCGTTGTCTCCCGGAGTGTTAGCTTGGCTGATGCCCAATGAGACACATCCGACAGTCAGGTAAAACGCTTCGAGTAGACCATCCGCCGTCCTGTCATTGGTGAATTTCTTGGCGACGAGTACGGTGATGCCGCTTAGCTCATGGATAAGGGTTTGCGCTACCTCCTGATGATCTGCGTGTTGTGCAAGCGCTTCGAGCACTTGCACTAAATGGGGAGGGCGCGTGGTGATGTTGGCGAGTTGCATGGATGACTTTTCGGGAACGTGATTTGACTAACGATTGAGTATCACGCAAAAATATCCTCACCCAGACTTGGGCGGCCACCGGTTTTTGGCGCACTAGCCGATTTGCTTGGCACTTGTTTGCGCAGGCGCAACAGCAATTCTTTGGTGGTTCGGGCGGAAGCATATTCGTGTCCCTCTTCTTCATCACCATCTTCAGACTTTGCGCGCAATTGATTTTCGCCGGGCTGCCAGTCGGGGAATATTTCAAACAACACCCGATCCCATGCATCTGCATCGGTGCGTGCAATTTCCAGCGCAAGCGGAATCACGTCGTGATCGGAAGTCGTCTGGCCGCTGCTGTGTGCACCACGAGTATGGATGTCATTGGCGATTTCGATGATCTCTTCGATGGCTGTCGAGAACAACACGGCAAAAGCCGTCGTCCCCCAATCGGTCGATAACGCATCATGGATGAGCGCTGCACGCCGATTCGGATCGTCGCTGGCGAATACGACACCGTGAATATGTGCAAACAGGGATTCGGCTAATACTTCCGGCTCATCTTCGATTAGATCTTCGTTCCAGGTAGCGGCGAAGAAGGCTAGGCTTTCTGCCCAAGCTTTGGGGGAGACCAGCAGAGTGGCCAACGATAATTTACCGCCATCGAAAGCAGATAAATGCAGAGAGGCCACATGCGGCTCTAACGAATTCAGCACTTCAACGACGGCAAGATCGCCAAATTGTTCCGCCGCCTCATTAAATGCTTCCTCCGCATGTTCGGTCGATCCGGCTAGAACCAATTCGGTAATCTGCAGACTGATCACGGGATAATTTGTGTTATCAGGCATTCTCGTCTCCGCGTGAGTCAAACAAATGTTCAATATCTTGCCCGTGTGTGAGTTGATCTTCATCCTCATTATCGTCGCCCTCGTCTTTCCGCAGAGCTTCGAGGGAATTGTCTTCATCCAGCCATCGATTGTTATTTTTGAATAAAAATGCCGTAATGATCGCCTTACGCGCCAATTGCGGATTGCTATTGAAAACGTTAGCCAAGGCTTTCGTTACTTCATCGTCTTCACACGACACCATTTTCAGAACTTTCGTGGCATCGCCTTCATCGTATTGCTTACTTTGGGCCAGTAGCCCGGCAGGATCGTCAAAGTGCATGTAATCGACAAGAGCAAAGCTCAAGAGATTTACATCGTTGATTTCCGAGCCGTTGGCGTATTCGCCGATTAGCGATTTAATGACTTTTGCATAGTGCTTTTTGTCGGGTGGTTCGCCCAATGTATCTTCGATTTGGACGCCAAGTTCGCGCGACTGGTAAGCGAATTCAGGATGTATTCTTTTCATATTATTTTGTCTTAAAGTGATGAGTGGTCATTCTGCGGAAGAATAATTCCGCAGCGATCGAACAGTGAATTCCACAGGGAAAGCGCTTCATTATTCGGGTCAACGACGATGCGGTTGTTGAGGCTCTGATTATATTGGGTTCTTTTTTTTGGGTCGGAAAGTAGCTCGTACGCCGTTTTGATGGCATTGAATCTATTTTCTGCGCCGGGATGCGCATTTCTGTCCGGGTGATGGCGCATGGCAAGAGAGCGATACGCCTTCTTGATATCATCGCTCGACGCGGTCGGAGATACGCCAAGAATATTATATAGATTTTCCAACGGATACCTCCTGTGAGGCGGGGATTTTACACATTCGCTAGAGTTGAGTATTGAAAATTGCTGCAATTGTCTAATTCAACTGGTAGGAGATACCGTGTTTGGACACATTTACTCATTATAAAATACGGTCTACATTGTAGGCAGGGAAAGAACATGCAAGTCGAAATCTGGTCCGACATAATTTGCCCTTGGTGCTACATCGGCAAGAGGCGCTTTGAAATGGCGCTTGCTAACTTCGCGCAGCGGGAAAGTGTACGCATGATCTGGCGCAGCTTTGAACTTGATCCTCATGCCCCGCCGCAGTATCCGGGCACGCTGGAGGAGATGCTGGCACGCAAATACGGCGTCAGCCCGCAACAGGCAGCAGCAATGAATGCGCGCGTAACCACGCTCGCTATGGAAATCGGGCTGGAATATCGTTTGAGTAACGCACACCCTGGCAATACCTTCGATGCGCACCGCCTGCTACATTTTGCCGCCTCGCGGCAATTGGGCAACCACAGCACCGAACGCATCATGCACGCCTATTTCTGTGACGGATTAGTAGTGGGTGACCGTATGGCGCTTGCGCGTCTGGCGACAGAGCTTGGCATTGCCGAAGGTGAGGTGCTGGCAATGCTAGAAAGCGGTGCTTATTCTGATGAGGTGCGCGAGGATGAAGCACGCGCGGCACAATTTGGTATCACCGGTGTGCCGTTCTTCTTATTTGATGAGAAGACTGCTGTCTCCGGCGCGCAAACGGTTGAGGTGTTTTCTGAGGCACTACAGCAGGCATGGGAAAACTCAAGAGTGTGAACTGATAGCCCATTTCGACTGGTCTATACCCCACCTTTCGAATGACTCATGGGATTTTATCTTATCATTCGAGACTGAAATATCCACCGTCTCGGGAGTGATATGGCGTAATCTCTTGCAGTCATAAATGAGTTGTACGATGGGTTGTAACAACTTGTCCGGCATCACTTCTCGCACAATCCCCAATTTTCCACTTTCCATGCGCACAAGCGATCCGGCCGGATAGATGCCGATCCCTTTGATAAATGCCTGCACCAAGCTGTTGTTAAAGTGCGTGCCGCTCCATTTGAATAGTTTTCGTAACGCTTCAGCGGGTGGAATTCTCTTGTGATAGACACGAAGTGAGGTAATCGCGTCATAGACATCCACAATGGCGAGCATCTGACCGTGAAGACTAATTTGATCGCCTTTCAGCCCATTTGGATAGCCCGTTCCATCGTAACGCTCATGGTGCTGTGCGGCCGCATTGAAAGTTATCTCACTTATATCCTTTATGTCATTTAGCAGTTTGGCTGTGTACAGCACATGGTTTTTCATGATGTAAAATTCTTCGCCATCCAGTTTCCCCGGCTTATTCAATATGCGTCCCGGCACGAGTGCGTTACCCACGTCATGGAGTAAGCCGCCCAAAGCAAGATCCTTGATCTCATCGCGCGGAAGTTCTAACACGCGTCCGAACGCAACCGCCAAGGCGGCTACGGAAACTGAATGTTGAAAGGTGTATTCATCGAGAGTCTTCATTTGAGCCAACGGTAACAACGCAGATGGAAAGCGGAATATCGAATCAACAATATCATCGATCATGGGCTCGCATTGTTCCAGTTCGAGCTGCTTGCCGAGTCGCACATCTTTCATCATGTCTTGCATCAATTTATTAGCATCGGAATACAAATTCTTTGCGTGATCAAATTCCTCCGAGGGAGAAAGTTTGACGATGATGCTCGGTAGAAACTCGATTAAATCAGATAATGATTCTTCGACTTCCTCGACGCTAGTCGTGCTCGTTTCCACAACCTTCATATCCCGGCGAATAGCAGGCACAACCTCTATATCCGCCCCAAGATCAGTGTCAATATCGACTTCTTCAATGCCCATCCCAAGTATCTTGCTCAATGTGGCAATATCATTGACCAAGAAACGATTACGTGCGAAAGGGTGATTCATCCAGCCGCAATTAAGGTGGTGGATGTACATACCGATCTTGAGTTGGTTTATGGGTATTATTTTTATCATTTAACTAAAAGAACGGCTAGCTCTCGCCTTGCTTTCACTTTGCAGGCGAATAATGTGGCGTTGCAACGGGATATTTATCTGGTTATTCAGGTTGATGAAACGACAACCTATGCGCTTATGAACCACGTTATTGGGAGCGATGAAGTTAAGACTATTCCGCACCTCAATGGTGACTGTCAGGGGCCCGGCATCCGGTAAAATAATTTGGCAATCCGGGAAGGTTTTGTTTGGTAGTAATACGGCCTCATGCCCTTCGCACAACAGCCGAATTCCGCCACCGCTTATATCCACGAGAGGCGCCTCGCGCATAATTACCTGATCATTCGGATTTTCTGATTGGATAGGGATGATACATTTGACGAGGTCAGTGGGCGAAATGGCAGAGCGAAAAAACTCCCGTCGCTGTATGCGCAACAAGTAATTTGGCAGCTCCATATAAAGCGCCTCGTTTTTTTCAAACAAGTCGCTCACAATATAGCGCACCTCGAATTGTATTTTTACGTGCTGATGCACACTCACAAAAGTAATCTTGTCACTCAGCAAAAGCTGCTTTTTTTCGAAGGGGGATGAGACGATATTCAGCCACATACCATTTTCGTTGGCAGCCAGCATGGTGGACATGATGCAATGCGGTTCGCTGCCGTAATACATGTAGATGCGTGTGCCTTGATTTGCAAGGCCTTGCAGGATAGATAGTATTTCCCTTTTAGAGGATATTTTAAAATCTGCATCTTCATCGTTGTGGAATTTCTCTATTGCCAATACACCAGCTTTGTTTGGTATATCCTGCTCTCGACCTGAAGGTAAGTCACTTACCTTTGTGCGGTGGTGGTCCGCTTGTGGATATTCAATTTTCAGTGGGTTTGTCATGTCTGCCAAAATATTCACTTTTCTCATTTTACATCTCCTCAAGTCAGCTCTCTGTCTTGAATCCGCAGCCTCCGGCTGTCTTCAAAATGATCAGCCTTTGCCACACTGTCTAAATTTAGCAGCATAGTCAAACAGTCAAATTGGGGAATAACAGCGAAAAACCGTGGCATTTTAATGCTTTGACACGCCACTTTCCCTCATGTGCCAGCGAGAAACCAGGCTGCTCATAGGAATCGGCTAAGTGGGCAAACTCTTCACGCGTGTGATGCGCACCACCTCGGGTATGCCACGCAACCCGCGCATGACTCTGGCTAAGTGCTGGCGATTACCGACTTGCAGGGTGAAGTACAGCGCGGTGTAGTCGCCTTCGTTGCTGAAGTGCACATTCTCGATGTTGGACTCTGCTTCGGCGATGGCGGCCGCGACTTTTGCCAGTACGCCGCGCTGATTGGCGACGATGAGTTTGATGCTCACTTCGAAGGGGCGACTGATGTTCTTGTCCCAGGTTACGTCCAGCCATTTATCCATGCCGCCGCGTCCCTTGCGCAGCGAGGGGCAGTCATGGGTATGCACGATTAAACCTTGCCCACTCTTGATGACACCGACGATGGGGTCGCCGGGAATGGGGCGGCAGCATTTGGCGAATTGTACCGCCATGCCTTCCGTGCCGAGGATGGTGACGACTCCGCTGGAGGAGGTGGCTTCTTGTGCACCTGCTTCGCCGATCCGTGCAAGCTGGCGTGCGATCACCAAATTGAGGCGGCGGCCCAAGCCGATGTCGGCGAGGATTTCTTCACGAGATTTCGCATCGCTGTCCTTAAGCAGTTTTTGCCAGTGGGCATTGTCATCAATATCCTGCGGCTTCAAGCCGAGCGAAGTGAGCGCCTGCTGCAGCAGGCGTTCGCCCAGTGCGGCGGATTCCTTGAAATGCATGGTCTTGAGGAAATGGCGGATGTGGCTGCGCGCCTTGCTGGTTACCACATAGCTTAGCCAGGCCGGATTGGGTTTGGCGTGGGGCGCGGTGATGATTTCCACGCGGTCGCCATTTTTCAGTTCGGCGCGTAGCGGCACCAGCTCGAAATTCACCTTGACGGCCACGCAACGGTTGCCGATATCGGTGTGCACACTGTAGGCGAAATCCACTGCCGTCGCGCCACGCGGCAGCGCGAGAATCTTGCCTTTCGGGGTAAACACATATACCTCATCCGGAAACAGATCGACCTTCAGGTGTTCCAAAAATTCGACCGAGTCGCCGCTCTCGGAAAGGCTTTCCAGCAGGCTTTGTAGCCACTGATGGGTCTTCTGGTGCAGGTCGTTGATTGGCGCATTCACGTTTTTGTACAGCCAATGGGAAGCGACGCCCGCTTCGGCAATCTTGTGCATTTCCACGGTGCGGATCTGCACCTCGATGGGTGTGCCGAATGGGCCGAACAAGGTAGTGTGCAGCGACTGGTAGCCATTGGCTTTGGGGATGGCGATGTAGTCCTTGAATTTTCCGGGAATAGGTTTGTACAGGCTGTGCAGCTGCCCCAGCGCCAAGTAGCAAGAGGGCACATCATCTACCTGCACGCGGAAGCCATAGATGTCCAGCACTTGCGAGAAGGCCAGCGCCTTCGCCTGCATCTTCTGGTAGATGCCGTATAAATGTTTCTCGCGTCCCTGTACCTGAGCGTTGATATGCTGCTCTTTCAGGCGCTGGCGGATTGCTTCCAGAATCTTGCCGACAACTTCGCGACGGTTGCCGCGCGCGACCTTGAGCGCCTTGGACAGCACCGAGTAGCGGTTGGGGTGCAGGTGCTTGAAGCTGAGATCTTCCAGTTCCTGATAGATGGAATTGAGCCCCAGGCGGTTGGCGATGGGGGCATAGATTTCCATGGTTTCGCGCGCGATGCGCTCGATCTTCTCGCGCGGCATTACCCCCAGCGTGCGCATATTGTGCAGCCGATCCGCCAGCTTGATGAGAATTACACGCACGTCGCGCGCCATCGCCAACAGCATCTTGCGGAAATTTTCCGCCTGCGCGTCTTCCTTGGTTTCGAACTCGATGCGGTCGAGCTTGCTCAGGCCGTCAACCAGGTCGGCTACCGGCTTGCCAAACTTTTTGGCGACTTCCTCGTTACTGGTATCGGTGTCTTCCACCACGTCATGCAGCAGTGCCGCCATGATGGCCTGTGCGTCGAGATGCAGCGGGGTGAGGATGCGCGCGACGGCGATCGGGTGCGAGATGTACACCTCGCCGGATTGACGGAACTGGCCTTGGTGTGCGGCTTCGCTAAATTCGAGCGCCTGCCGGATGTGCTCGACATCCTTGGGTTTCAGGTAGGTGGAAACCTCCTGCAGGAGTGTTTCGGCATCTGACATTGGTCATGACTGCGGCGAAATTCAATGCTGTTCACTTAAGAAAAATTTCCGTTCGCCCCATAGAGCTTTTGGTCGGGCACCCGCCTGAGCTTGTCGAAGGGCTCTGGTTGCGTAGCTGGTGGTTCGACAAGCTCACCACGAACGGCTAAGTGAACAGTATTGGGGTTAAATCAGGCCATCCCGCGATTAAGAATTTCCAGCCCTACCTTGCCTTCGCTGATTTCGCGCAGAGCGATCACGGTGGGCTTGTCCTTGCTTTCATCCACCAGATAGCTGGCGCCGTTCGCCAATTGGCGCGCGCGGTAGGCGGCGGCCAAGGTCAGCTCGAAGCGGTTGGGAATGCGAGCCAGACAGTCGTCTATAGTGATACGGGCCATGGGGTACCTTTCTTTCTAATTTTGCAGTTGATTGATTAAATTTTGCTGGCACACGAGTTGCCTTGCGCTACGGAGCCCTGCGGCAACGACGATGGTATGGAGTTGTTGCAAGGCATCGTCCAGCTTGTCGTTGATGATAACATAGTCGAACTCCGCGACATGCGCGACATCTTCCTTGGCGGCAGCGATGCGCCGCGCGATTACCTCGGCACTATCCTGCTTGCGGCCTTTCAGGCGGTCTTCCAGCGCTTGCAGCGATGGCGGCAGGATGAAAATGCTGATGCAGCCCGGAAATTTGCTGCGCACCTGTGCCGCGCCCTGCCAATCGATTTCCAGCAGAATGTCGCGTCCGCTGGAGGTTTTTGTCTTGATCCAGGATTGTGAAGTGCCGTACAGGTTGCCGTATACCTCCGCACTCTCCAAGAAATCGCCGTGTTTAGCCATGTCCAGAAAAGTCTCGCGGCTGACGAAATGATACTCCTTGCCGTCAGTTTCGCCGGGACGCGGCGCTCGCGAGGTGTAGGAGACTGACAGGTCTATCTCCTTGTTGCTGGTCAGCAGGGCATTCACCAAACTGGTTTTACCCGCACCGGAAGGCGCGCTGACAATAAAAAGGTTTCCGCTCATTGGGTTTGAACCTATAGTAGTTAATTATATTTATGAAAATAATCGCTATTTATATATCTGTTAGATTTGGTGCATGTCTTGGCGCACGGTTTTTCAGGGCGCGCCGAATTCTATTTTAATTTAATTCTATACTAAACCCGTTTCAGCATGTTTCGATGCTAACCCAGAACTTGGGCAATTCTTGCAGTATGGATATAAATCAAAATCCGCCGGGCTATTTCTGGCGCTAGTGGATTAGTGCGTACTTGCTGACATATTGAAGCTTTTATCTACTTCAGCTTAACGGTTACATTTCCAGATCGCTAAAATTCCGCCGCGTTTCAAATAAAGTAATTTTAATGCGCATTAGTCCGAATGGACTATTGAAAAACTATGAACGTTAAGTACAATTAGCACCACTGTGCAGTGGGTTTTGAGTATTCAGTCCACCAAAATTTGATTTCAGTTGCAACATTAACGTTGTCCTTCGCTGGGAGAAAGCTATGAATTACAAATTGTCGAAATTGGCTCTTGGATTGGCTACTGTGTTGGTATTTTCAGGTCAGGCTAACGCATCGTCCATTACAGAAAATACAAGCGAAGGCTTTGTTAACGGTAGCAATGGTTCGTATACTTCCATTGGGGTGGGTACTTTCACTGACACTTTTAATATTAGCGTCACATCTCTATCGAATATCACCGGTACCGTAACGGCTTTAAACGGATACGGATACACTCCTTTTCCCATTTCATTAAATACAGCTTCAGTGACTGAATCCCTCTATAGTGGTGCAACTCTTTTGGGAAGTTGGACTGCAAATGCAGGGAATGGCTACACAGTTACAGGTACAAAATACAACGCTGCGCCAGGTAATTATATACTTGACGTTACTGCTACAGCAGCATCCAATTTTAATACCGATTTTGCTTCAGTTGGTGGTTACCAACTGACTGCGAGCGTGACTCCTGTGCCGGAGCCAACTGAAGGTGGGCTTCTGCTCTCTGGTATTGGCCTGCTTGGTTTTATTGCCGCCCGACGCAAGACAGTTTAATTAGAGTCTCCATAGAGCCACAAAGGAGCCGATGCTCTTTTGTGGCTTTTTGTTTTTAATCGCACGAATATCTTTCTGTCAAGACAGCGCAAAGAAAAACCGCAGGGCTATTTCTAGCGCCAGCGGTTTTTGTTTGATTGAGCTGTGTTATTGTCACTATGCCCGGTGCAACAATGACAGTAGTTCAGAAAATCATTCAATGTTCTGGATTTGTTCGCGCATTTGTTCGATCAGCAGCTTCATTTCCATCGAGGTGCGCGATACTTCCGCATCCACCGATTTCGAGCCCAGCGTGTTAGCTTCGCGGTGCAGTTCCTGCATCAGGAAATCCAGCCGTTTCCCCACCGCGCCACCCTGTGCCAGCACTCGCTTCATTTCCGTCAGGTGAGTGCGCAAACGCGACAGTTCCTCGTCCACGTCTATCTTGCTGGCGAACAGGGCGATTTCCTGGTGCAGGCGCTCGTTATCGTCGCCTTGCAACACCGCGCGCAAGCGTGCGGACATTTTTGCCTCATAGGCTTCAACCGCAGCCGGAATGCGCGGAGCAACATCGGTACAGAGTACTTCAATCTGCACTACGCGCTGCAACAGAAATTCCTTCAGCTTCTCGCCCTCGCGTTCGCGCGCACCCGCGAAGTCGCGCAGCACCTGTTGCAACAGTTCCAGCACGGTGGCGCGCAGGGTGTCGGCAGGCAGCGCAGCGCTTTGCAGTACGCCGTTCCAGCGCAACACGTCGGCCACGCTCAAGCCGCTCGCATCCGGCAAGACAGTTTGCACCTCGTCGTTCCATTGCGCCAATTGGAGCAGCAAAGCCTGGTTGAGTTGTGCCGGGTTCTGCTCGGATTGCCGTGCGGCGAAACCGATGCGGCATTCCACCTTGCCCCGCGTCAATTGCGCGGAAATGGTTTCGCGCAGCACAGATTCCAGCGAGCGCAACTCGTCCGGCACGCGCAATTGGAGGTCGAGGTAACGGTGGTTGACCGCGCGCAGTTCCAGCGCGAGCGAACCAACATCGAGTTCTGCGGCAACAGTGGCAAAGCCGGTCATGCTGTAAATCATTGCGGCTCCCAAATAAATATTACGGAATGAGAAATATAAGCTGAGTGCCGCATATTATATTACGATTACGTCCTATGAGATTTTCCGTATATCAAAACAGCCGCATCGGTGGCCGCAAATACAATCAGGATCGTGTGGGGTATGCCTACACCGATGAGGCGCTGCTGCTGGTGCTGGCCGATGGTATGGGCGGACATTTGCACGGTGAGCTTGCGGCAGAGATTGCTGTGCATACTTACATGCAGGCTTTTGAGCAAGCCGCGCACCCTTGCATATCCGATCCGGAAAAGTTTCTGAGCGAAACTATGCGAAGCGCCCATAACGCCATCGTCAAATTCGCGCAGGAGCATCATCTTGGCGGCAATCCCGGCAGCACTTGTGTGGCAGCGCTGGTGCAGGATGGTAAGGTATGCTGGGCACACGCCGGTGATTCGCGCCTCTATCTGTTACGCGGTGGTGCGACCGCCGCTGTGACGCATGACCACTCGGTGGTGCAGCAATGGGCGGACTGCGGCATCATCAGCGCGGATGAAATGAAAACGCATCCGGACCGCAACAAAATAACCAACTGCCTTGGCGGCGTGGGCGACCTGTTCTACGCTGAACCCACCGCTGCGGTGCCGTTGCAGGCAGGGGATGTATTGCTGTTGTGCAGTGACGGATTATGGAGCCCTCTGGTCGATAAGGAAATAGCGGCAGGTTTCCTCGCTACCCCTCTGGAGACAACCCTGAATCAATTTATGGACATGGCCGTGGGTAGGGAAGGCACCCGCTCCGACAATATCACTGCCGTGGTTGCACGCTGGGGTGATAGCGAAGAGGCTCATCCCGCGCCTGCGCCGGTATGCATGATGCTTGACCTGGATGAGTTAGAATCGGCGTCAGATATTCTGGGCCGCACCCGTTCTGATCTGAAGCCGCTCCCCTGACTGCCGTATCGTTACCCTGTAGCTTAATTTTTCCCGTTTCCATTTTTGAGGTTTATTCCATGCGTCCCAGCCAGCGCCAACTTGATCAATTACGCACCATCCGCATCACCCGCCACTACACCAAGCACGCCGAAGGCTCAGTGCTGATCGAATGCGGCGACACCAAAGTAATCTGCACCGCCAGCGTTGAAGAAAAAGTGCCTCCGCACAAGAAAGGCTCGGGCGAAGGCTGGGTCACGGCGGAATACGGCATGTTGCCGCGCTCCACCGGCAGCCGCATGGCGCGCGAAGCGGCCAAGGGCAAACAGTCCGGGCGCACCCAGGAAATCCAGCGCCTGATCGGGCGCAGCCTGCGCAGCATTGTGGATTTGAAAAAACTCGGCGAACGTACCATACAAGTGGATTGCGACGTGATCCAGGCCGACGGCGGCACGCGCACCGCCAGCATCACCGGCGCCTTCGTCGCGCTGCACGATGCAGTGAGCGGCCTGCTCGGCAAGGGCCTGATTAAAGAATCACCCTTGCTGGATTTCGTCGCGGCGATTTCAGTGGGCGTCTATCAAGGCGCGCCGGTGCTTGACCTGGACTACGACGAAGACTCTGCCTGCGACACCGACATGAACGTGGTGATGACCGGAGCCGGGAATTTTGTCGAAGTGCAAGGCACGGCGGAAGGCCATGCTTTCACGCGTGCGGAAATGGATTTCTTGCTCGATCTGGCGCAGGGGGGGATTGCGCAATTGGTTGAAATGCAGAAGGCGGCGCTGGCTGCTTAACCGTTTGAATTAAGGTGCGCGCCGCTTTTGGCGCGCCCCGCTTGAACGTGAGTTTACGCTGGATGATGGTTCTACAAGACGCCCCGACACAAACTTGTGAAGGACACTGGCGATCAACGTTTGGTATGGCATACCTTCCTCAAGTGCGCGGGCTTGAATATCCATCAAGTCTGGCGAAGAGAGGCGGATGTTGATCCGTTTTTCCTTGAGAAAAGTAGCAGTAGCAGCGGCTTTGAATTTGGCCAACTTTACTTTTGAAGGAGAGGTGGACTTGAGTTCGCCTTTTTCATAGGCGTCCAAAATGTCTTTTTCAAACGTATCAAGTTTTTTCATCTGGGTTGCTCCTCAGCAAGTAGTCTCTGGTAGCCTTTCTGCTTGGTATTACCGTCTTCAAGAAATAGTAATCCGGCTCTTCGACGTAGGGCACCAAGTAAACATAACCATCAAATGCCACGACAAGAACGGATTGATTTGGATATTTTTCCGTGTTCGGGTGGCTCAATTCATCCAGCAAACCGTCTGCCTCAATAGCAAGTGCTATTACCTCGAACGAAATGCCGCGCTCAATTTTCAGCGCTTCGTTTTTATCGTGGTTCCAGCGAAAGGGCTTCATAGGCGCAGTTTATCTTGATGTGTGCCTATTGTCACCTTTTATCTGGGGCGGCTAACGTATGGGTAAGGGGCGGGCGGCTTCTTGTCCGTCCCTTTTGACCGTAAGATTAGCCCGGCTCATAGCTTACCCCATGTCCAGAGTACCAGTTGGCTCGGCGGTAGCTCACGTGCAATCTCTTGCCAAGCTTTGTAGTGACTGCCATAGTCGGCAACATTGACTCTGCCAGCCTTTGCATTGCATGTGATAGAGGTTATATCTTTGAGAAGCTGGCTTACCCGTTCACCAGCTTTCCTGTGGTGTAATGATAGTAAATCGCTAGAGATAAGAAGTAACTTTGAAACATCCTCGTCGTTAGTAATATGGACGACATTTTCTACCTCCATAAAGTTAATTGAATGAATGATTCTCAATGCCTCATTTCGCAAGTCAGCGAAACGAGTATATCGGGTAACGATCAGGCCAGTGTAGAGGCCGCTAATAAGACCAATAGGAATGCCCAGAAAAAGGCTAATAATAGATTCGGCTGACATAGTGGGCTAACGTTTAGTTGAGGGGCTGACGCGGGCTGCTTCGCGGCAGTCCCGCTCGAACGTTAGGTTAGCCATTTCGGCTCACTTTTTCGGGAAGAGCAGCCTTACCTTTTTGAACAAACTCGGCCATGATTTCCAAGCGCCGATAATGGGCAAGCAGAAGCTTGAGGCTGACTTCTGGATTGCCCGTCTGTTTGTGAAGCTCGGCAACATTTTTAAACCCGAGGTGCTTTGCGATGTCGTTCGACATGCTCATCATATTTTTGATTTCTGCTTGTGTGAGCTTGGCATTCTGGAGATTGTTTTTATGACGATGCACGTTGAGATCGGATAGGGTTTTTTGAATTGAGCTGTAGGTCTTGGTTGCAGCGGCTGCCGTTCCAAGAAGTACACCCACAGACTTTGCGACCTGAATAGCAACGTCAACATTGAGAATTAGATCGAGCCAACCGGGCGATGACTTCTGAATGGAATAAATCTTCGGGCGCTCTGGGGGAGGAACTTGGTTTTGAAGGACGGTATAGATGTTGACGTAACTATACCCGCCTTTCCACGGGTAATCAGTCAGTGCCGTGTTTATTCTTTCTCGGTCTCTCGGGTCAAGCTCGGAGTCTAAACAATAGACGAACGCATAGGTCTGCGAGAACGCATGGGGAAAAGTGTACAGATCAGCAAGCTGCCAATCGCTATCGAGCAAGACTCGGTAAATATTATTGTTGAGTGGCAAGCTACTCTCCCTGAATGGCTAACGTAAAATAGGCACCTTAAACGCACCGGAAGGAGCGCCATAAAGGTGTATAAACATGGCGCTCACTCTAAACATTGCCTAAAATCAGCGCAAGACATATTTCTGAAAGTTGAATGTGAAGCATGAAGTAGCAAAAGGCCGTGGGGCGCGGCATTTTTCTATAAGCGAACGGCATCGCTTTAAGTGGCAACCTACAATTAGGCGATAAAATCACTCGACTATTGTTTGCTGTCGGGGATTTGGCTACAATCTAAAGCCCCCCGAAATTATACCAAGGAGAAAATAATGGAACATACCCTGCCCGCACTGCCTTATGCGCTGGACGCGCTGCAACCGCACCTTTCCAAGGAAACATTTGAGTATCACTACGGCAAGCATCATCAGGCCTACGTGACCAATCTTAACAACCTGATCAAGGGCACTGATTTCGAGAACGCCAGTCTTGAGGACATCATCAAGAAGTCTTCCGGCGGCGTTTACAATAACTCTGCACAAGTGTGGAACCACACTTTTTTCTGGAACTGCATGAAGCCGAATGGCGGCACCGCCCCAACCGGCGCGCTGGCAGATGCCATCAACAAGAAGTGGGGCAGCTACGACGAATTCAAAAAAGCTTTCCAGACTTCTGCGGTGGGCAACTTTGGTTCCGGCTGGACTTGGCTGGTGAAAAAGGCCGATGGCTCGGTGGATATCGTCAACATGGGCGCGGCCGGTACGCCACTCACCACGGGCGACAAGGCGCTGCTGTGCGTGGACGTGTGGGAACACGCTTACTATATCGACTACCGCAATCTGCGAGCCAAGTTCGTGGAGACCTTCCTCAATCATTTGACGAACTGGGATTTTGCGGCGAAGAATTTCGCATAATTTTTTGCAGTTTCGCTAGAAGAAAATTGTAAAAAGTCAGGGGGAGCCGATGGCTCCCCCTGACTTTTTCGCTTTACGTTTTAGGCTGCCGAGACTTCTTTTGTATGGTCAGTTAGAAATAGATGCGTTAAGTGTCTGCGTACTGAGGCTAGAGATCAACTTGGACAGGTTGGTCGGCTTATGTAGAACCGGCCAATCAAAACCCACGGCCTCGCGGATGAAAGAGGGTGAGGTATCACCCGTCATCAGCACTGCAATGATGGGCCTGCCCAGCTCTTGGCGGAGCTGATTCAGGAACTGGATACCATTGAATGTGCCACCCAGCATGTGATCGACGATGTAGTAATCGGCATGTTCGACATGGGCGTAGCGCAAGGCATCTTCCGCACTGTGGAAATATTTTACCTCCGCGCCCATGCCTTGCAGCGAGATGACCATGGCCTGTGCGACCAGTGCATCATCTTCCACCACAATAAAACGCTTGCCACGTGCGAACAAGTCGTTGACTACATCTTCTGGTAAATGAACCTGTGCGTCCTGCGGCGTGATCCCGCTTGGGGTGGTGTCTACGGGCAAGATGAATCCGAAGACCGATCCGTGGCCGATCCGTGAGTGACATGTAATTTCGCTGCCCAACAATGAGATTGCGCGTTTAGAAATGGCTAGGCCCAAGCCCAACCCGCTGGTTCTGTCGCGTTGGGGGTTATCGATTTGATAAAATTCTTCGAAGATATGTTCGAGGTGTTCAGCCTTGATGCCCATGCCGGTATCCCATACCTGAAACAGCACATCACCTCCGCGTCGTCTGGCGCTTATCAGGATAGCGCCATTCGATGTGTATTTGATCGCATTGGAAACGAGATTCATCAACACCGATTTGATCAAGCCGATGTCGCTGCGAATGACCAGCCTCTCCTTCATTGGAAAGTACAGCTTAAAGCCAAGTTGTTTTTCGCGGGCCAGCGGTGCGAAACTCTGCTCCAGCCAGTTGATAATCTCAATAACATTGATTGAAGTATATTCCGGCTTGATTATGCCCGCATCCAGCTTGGAAATATTCAACAAAGCTTCAAGCAGCCCGTTGAATGTGGCCATGGTCTGATCCAGGCGTTGGATGATTTGATTTTGATCAGAGGTTGTTTGGGTAAATTTGAGGGCGTCTATGAACAGATTGGCTGCGGCCAGGGGCTGCCTCAGATCGTGCCCAGCCGCTGCAAGAAAGCGGGTTTTGGCCAGCTCTTTACGATTGAGTTCGATTCGGGATTCATTAAGTTCGGTAATGTCGCGTCCCACCCCCAATACCGAGGTTATGGCGCCTGACAAATTGCGCTCCGCCGCCAATCGGATATGACTACAAATCTCTTTTCCATCTTTGTCGAGCCATTTCAGCTCGAACTGTGAGTTGTTGCCAGTTGCGAATACCTCTTTAACTTTTGTCTCGTAAATTTCTGCATTTGATCCGCCCGGATACTCTGAAGGCTTCCTGCCCAGCAAAGCGGCAACGCCGCCATCGGTCGACGCACCGAAAGCCGGGTTGACGTAGATGCGGCGACAATTCCTGTCGTAACGGACGATGCTATCGGGAAAGTTTTCAATCAACGTGCGCGATGCTTGCTCGCTGGCGACAAGTGCCGCCGTTCTCTCCCCGATTTTCTTTTCCAGAGAGGCGTTGATCTCGTTAATCTGCTGAATTTTCTGATTGACGGCATCATTCATAGCAATAAAACTTTGCGTGAGGTCACCCAGCTCGTCGTGCCGTACTTTTTCTTTTTCCAATTGGCCGAGTTCATTGCTCAGCAAGCCAGCTTGCTTGCCGCTGGCGACGTCGCGAAAAATTCGGCTAAGAACAATCAGCGGATGGGAAATGGAGGTAGCGAAATACCAGGAAAACGGAAATATGAACACCAGGCTGGAAGCCGCAATTAGCCCCAGTATGCGTATTATCTCCCAAGTGCTTTTCTGGGCAATTTCCTTGGAGTAGAGTGCGGCAATGGCGCCGACGAGGTGTTTATCAGAGTAGAGGGGTATCAGGTTCTGATAAAAGCCCGCGCCATTGATCGTTATTTCATTGAATGTGATTGACGGGGTTGGGGCGTCAGACATTACTGGCACATTACTCCAGTCTGGATTCCGATAGTCAGTCACGTTGCCGGTGTTGAAACCTTGCCGGGTGAAGACATTGATTTTGATCTCGGTTAGCCGGGTAAGATGGTCGACAAAGGCCTGATCGAGCGGTTGCACCATGGCAACCAAGCCCAGTTGCTTTATTTCCTGCTTCCCGGTGGTTGGGTCGAAAGCCTCGCCCATGATTGGTACATGGCTTTCGATTGCCAGTAATCCGTTCACTACCGCATAGTGCACACTTTCCTGCTGCGGTAGCTGTCCGCCGAACTCGAATTGCATCTTGGCGACGGAATCCGTCACCCGCAGAGTGTGCCTGGTCAAGTCTTCGCCATCTTTCAATGTGGCAATCCGAAACGAAGGTGCATGGAAGCGCTCGACAAAACCTATTTGCTCACTGCTGCTGTCGAACAATGCAAAGGAGACCAAGTGCCCCGCAGAGTCGTAGATGGAAATTTTGGAAAGCTTCGCGACTCGACCGATCTTGTAGGTGTCTTTTGCTAATTGCTGGTAGGCGTTAAATAGCGCTTCGTGATCGATGTCGGATTGTGCATATTGCGTTAGATACCAGATGGTCGACCCGAGATTTTTTTGCGTCGCCAATTGGCGCGATGCAGTCAACAGGTCTTCTTTACGGTCTTCCAGATTGTCGTTGATTACATTGGATGCCTTGCGCAGCAGGATGGTGGACTGATCCAGATTTTGTTGGCGAATTACCACGGAAGCGGCCAGCATGGAAGCCAACGCCACCACCATGCCGATGGTAATCGCTCTCAGCAGAAGTTTGTCTCGTAGCCGCGTGATTTGCATGTTCGAACTACCTGGCCCTGTTTGGAGAGTAGGAAAGAATGGGCGTATACCCCATAGGTGCGATGGAAGTGTCGAACTTGTATGTCGCATAGTTGCTCCGGTCGACCAATCCCAGTTTAATCAGGATGGTATGGGGCAGCTCCTTGGTTCTTCCCTCCAGAAAGTTCACCGCAGCATTGATGGTTACTCTAGCTTGGCTAACCCCTTTGGTGTCGGCGGAGGCAGAGATTTCGCCATTGCGGATAGAGTCGGCAATCTCTCGGGTCAAATCGTAAGCGACAATCTTGATCCTCCCGTTTAGTCTGGCCTGTTTTATCGGCAATATTGCAGCTGGTGCACAGCCAGAGCATCCAAGAATATAGTCAAGCTTGTTGCCGTGTTCGGCGAGCAATTGTGCCGCCAATTGCGACTGTTCGATCAGATCGCTGTCGCCGTACTTGATGTCGACAATATTGACTTTGATTGAGGTTTTATGCGCCGCATCGAGAGTGCCCTCGACCTCGCCCTTGACCCAGCCGGCATTTGAAGGGCCGGGCAACAGTGCGATGTTGATCGATTTTAACCCGCGCTTTTGCGCATCACGGATTACCCATTCCGTAGCATAGGCTCCCATGCTTTTTAGCGAGGTGGTCACCTTGATTGTCAAGTCGTCGCTGGTGCTGTCGTTCGCCAGCTCGAAGACCGGAATGCCCAGCGCACGAGCTTTGGCAATGGAGGAATTATTGCCCGTTTGGCTGATCGGTGAAATGACGATGGCATCATATTTTGCTGCAATGGCTTCGTCCATTTTGCGCAACTGGCCTATCAGATCGCTATATCCATCTGCCGGAAAGATATTCACTGCGACACCCAAGCGTTTGGCTTCGCTTATTACACCGTAACTACAGCCGACCCAGTATGGGTCTTTCATGTGAGGAAATAGAAAAGCAATATGCCATAGCTTGCTGGCGCGCGCGGCCATATTGTAATGGTCATCTACCACACGACCGCTGGCTAATGCCGCATCCGCCGACTCGTGGCGCTTCATCGGTGGATAAATGGAATAGACTGAAATAGGATCGAATTTGCTGGCAGCAGGGGGTAGTGTGATATCTGCTGACGCAGGAGCCGCAGTCGCGCTTAGCACAAGAGCGTATAGGCTGTTTTGCAGGAGAAAGCGCTTGCCGAGCAGATTATTCCAATTTATTGTGCGCAATGTTTCCCCATTTCAAGTTGGGCGGCACCCGCTATTCCGATATTCCTGTGGCACATACTAGCCCGAATTGTGCATACAGGAAAGCTACTCAAAACTACTATGGGAAAGAAATTTGTATCTGGAAGTCTGCTTTTCCTTTATTGGCGGCCATCGAACTCACTGTAAACGCTCATTCAGCAGTCAGGTGGGTGGTTTTCCCGCGTTACCTCCATTGCTTGGCTGGATGGTTTTTTCCATTTTGACGTGTGGGATGCCGACTTCCATAAACTCTTGACCTGCTCTTGCATATCCCAGTTTCTCGTAGAACCCGACCGCAGTTATGCGGGCGTGCATGCACAGATGAATGAATCCTTGTTGGGCAAGACTGTCCTCGATGAAATGGATAATGCTCCGTCCGTGTCCTTTGCTTTGATGCTCACGGTCAACTGCCATCTGACGAATCTTGGCTTCAGTAGGTGACAATTTAACGGCAACGACACAAGCAAGCAGATTTTCGCATTGGTCAAATATACCGAAGTGCGTCTGCTGCCTTTCAAGGCTGATATCTTCATCGAAGAGATTCAGCCCGATAGGTATGCGTAATACCTCATTGCGCAGCTCACATTCCTTCCGGAAATCATCCGATCCAAACGTTATTTCTCTGAAGATCAAGGCTGGCAGATGTCCGTTTAAGTGTTGTCTATCCGCCATTGTGCGTACGTGACTCGTGTAACATCAAACCGATCAGTCGTGCGGCAGTAAACAGAAGGCGATCCGAGTCGTCCGATTGGCGCAAAATTGTTGACATGTAAACGTGGGCCCATCAAGTGATCGGCGACATGGAACATGACTACTTCGCCGATAAACAGCGTATTTGCGCCAAGCGGCTGAGCGCTGAACAATTTGCACTCAAGGCTGGCCTGTGCCTCCGCCACCCGAGGTACTTTGATGCGCATGGAGGGGGCGGCGTGCAAATGTGCCGCTGCCAGTTCGCTCTGCTCGCTCGGAAAGTCCGCCGCCGAAATATTCATGGCATCGAACAAATCCTCGGTAACCAGATTCACTACAAACTCGCCGCTGGCTTGAATATTTTTCGCGGTGTCTTTGGATTCGCCAGCGTCATTGAGGCCAATGCTAATGATCAGGTAGAGCGGGTTGGTACCGACCGCATTGAAAAAGCTGAAAGGTGCGAGATTGATAACGCCGCTTTGACTCTGACTGGTGACCCATGCGATCGGACGCGGAACCACCAGATTGGTCAGTAACTTGTAGTTATCGGCGTTTGAGTGAAGGGCTGGATCGATTTGCATGAGGGTTGCTCCCGGATTCGGCTGATAGTGTCTCGCAGCATAAGTGACGGCAGTCGATCAGTAAAGCAAAGAGCGCCCATTGTGTTCTTTTGCTGACGGTCACTGCGATCTTCACGTTCAAACAAGGCCAATATCCAAGCTCTTCGTTCCGGGAAATATTGACGAGAGTTGAGTCGGTGACAGTCCATATAGACGGCCCAGCAACCCACCTAGAATAGCGCGGTAGTCATTGAGTACCGGAAAGTCGCGGTTTTGGAAAAGGTTGGCTTGGTCGACGCTGACCTGCTCTCCAAGAATGCGGCCACCGTTGACCTTTCCACCCAGTACCCAGTAGACGGTACCATGGCCGTGATCCGTTCCTTTATTGCCATTTTCGCGAAAAGTACGGCCAAATTCGCTGATGACTACGACTACCGTATCTTGCCAGCGCGATCCCATCTCATCCTTAAAGGCGGCCAAGCCCCGTCCTAGCTCATCGAAACGGCTTGCCAGGTAGCCGACTCCCGCGCCTTCTCCGACGTGCGTATCCCATCCTCCGATATCTACGAAGCCAATACTGTATTTATCCATCATCAGCTTGGCAATGCGGCGCGCCTCCAGTTCAAAGCCTTTGGCAGTGACGGCATTACGGCTGGCGGCATCCATATGGGCGCTCATTTCCTTTAGTATTTCTTCCCTGACGTCGAATCCCTCGATGACCGATTTCCCCAGAATGCTGTTCTGGTACATGGTGGCGATGATCTTGGTCTGGCGCGGATCAAGCCCAGGCTTGTCCAGTTGGCGAAGCGCCATATTGGGTATTTGAGTGTCGCCCCGGAATACAAGTGGCATTTGATCGGTAAAAGAAATGGCCTGATTGCCGCGCAGTACCGTAGCCAAGCGGTTCAGGAAACCGGATTGGTAGTTGCGGCTTGCATCGTTTAATTGGCCCAGCTCGATGCTGTCCTGTGTCTCGAAGTGACTACGCGACAGATTATCTGTGCCTGCGAAAGGAATGAATACCGCCTGCTGATTCTGGAATAGCGGGTAGATGTTTTCCTGGAGGGCCGGATGAAGGCCCCAATCGCTATTGAGAACCAGAGCGGCATTCGCATCTGCGCCAGGCTTGGCTACAGCAATATTTGGCCGGGATTCGTAATAAAAAGAACTCGATATTGGGATGAGCAGATTCGCGGCATCGTATCCACCACGCAGAAAGACGAGCAGGAATTTGCTGTTGCCGGTTGGGGCGGCAAGCAAACGGCTGGAATAAGCTGCGAGCGGCAAGGCCGTGAGTGCCTTTAATACTTGACGACGGTTCATGGTGAGCCTCGCTTAACGGTTCATGAATTCGGGTGAAGCCAACAGAAAGATATTCCATTCCTGAGGTGATACCGCCTGATCGAGCGCTGCTTTGGTAGTTGATCCCAGCGTGGCTTGCCAGAATTGATAATAGAGCGCGTTGGCCAGTTGTGGAAAGGCCGCTCGCTCGCTGGGCTGGGGATCATCGGTGTGGAAAAGGCCAGCATTGCCGCTACCGATGGCCTTGGCAATTTCAAAGCGGTTGCTCATCTGACCAGAGCTTGCCCAAGCAGCCTGAGTAAGCGGATAACCATCCGGGGATTGGCGACCATAGAGCTGCTCGCCCATGCGGTTCAGCCAATTGATCATCGGTCCTGCATTCAGAATGGTTTTGTCATCGTAGGCCAGCCGCACTGCCGAAACGACATAATGAATCGGATCCTTGAATTTGTTGCCGAGCGATGCCCGAAATTCGGAGGAGTGAAAGAGCGTTCGCAAAACTTCATCGATTTGACCGTCGGATGCCAGAAAGGTTTGCGCCATGTGTTCGACGAGCGCATTCGAGGGGGTATCACCAACAAAGTACATCGCCAGCTTGCGGCTTACAAAGTGTGCGGTGGCAGGGTGATGTGCCAATCGATCCAATACTTCATTTACCTCGGCGATGCCGCGCCCACGAACCGGTTTGCCGAGAAACACTTTGTCGCCATAGTCATGACGGTTGGGATTAAATTCAAACAGGCCATTGCGAAGGTACTGGTCTTGCAATTCCCGCTTCACATTAGGTTTTTTATCGGACAGGTTTACGCCCAAGCCAGTCAAGATGCGCGCCAGCTCTTGAACATCACGCTGACTATAGCCGCTGCCGACGCCCAGAGTATGTAGTTCCATTAACTCTCTGGCGTAGTTCTCGTTGATATGGCCCTGCGCATTTTGTTCATTGTCGAGATAGCGCAACATCGCCGGATGGTGGGCGGTGACATTGAGGAGATCGCGAAAGCGGCCCAAGGCGTGAGCGCGGATCTGATCCTCATAGTCCGCCACCATCGCGCGCAGGTTGCTTTTGGACTGGTGAACGGAAAAATGATTCACCCAGAACCACGTCATTTGCTCTTGCAGTTGCTGTGGTGAATAGAGGTCGCGCAAGAGTGAGCGCGTGGCTGCTTCCTTGGCAAGTTGATTCAGGTGTTGCTGGTATGCCTGTTGTGCGGCCTTTTTGTCATCGTCATTTGCAATAGCGTCAGCAGCCTTGCGTTGCAGTTCGCTTTCATCAACCAGTTGTACCATGTTCTTCTGGCTAATCTGCATGGCTGCCAACTGGGTTTGTACGGTATCGGGCAGGGTTGCGTCAGGATTGGAATTAAGTTGCGCGTCAAGGTATTGTTCCACTCCCTTGTCATTGAGTTGATGCATCGCGTTTGTATTGGCACCCCAAGTCACGCGGTTGAGCAGGAGTATTTGATCTGTCTGGAACTCTGTTGACCAAGGCGCTGCTGTGGCACCGGTGGGCACGTGTACATTTGCGCAGCCTGCCATTAGCGCGAGGCTAAGCGCACAAATGGTATTGCAGCATATATTTTGCAGATTCGACACGGTCGATGTTCGGCTATGTTAAGTGGTTTGTTGTGTTTCTGCTTACAAGTAACCCAAATGGCATTATGAAGAATAGTGCCAATTGCGGGTGGTCGAGACCGTCGTTTAAGCCTCCTGCCTGGACTGTTCGGTTATTGAACGCTCTAGCTAACAAAATAAAAAAAGCCACAAAGGGATTACCCCTCTGTGGCTTTGTGTTGCACACTGATACTGATTATGCTGCCATGAGCATGTTCGAAGAATCGTTCTTGCGGCGATACACAGTGAAACCTATCAGACCAAGACCAGCCAGCAGCAGGGCGTAGGTTTCGGGTTCTGGGACGGGTAAGCATTGTGCGGAGGTAAAATTAACCCCCACGACCAAATCGTTGTAGTCATGATCACCAAGCTTGACAGGATCGTTATAGATCAAAAGATCCTGATAAGTCTTCCCGTTAAGTTCTATGCCTTTTGATCCGCCTTGAACAATTCCAAACACACCCTCGTTAGCGCCATAGGTGGTGCTTCCAGTGACAGGGCTATTGTTAGAAACCGTGTATTTGGGATTGAGTGTATCGAAACTAAAGTTCAGGGCCCCCTTATTTACGGTTTCCGAGAAGGAGCTACCTAATGTGGTTCCACCATGGTTGGTGAATACATCAGCGCTTTTGTCTTTATCAGAGTCTTTGAATATAAAACTATTGGTATAGCCGGCATCTGATCCCAGATAAGTAAAAGTCACTTTGCCCGCAGTGGTTGCATCCAAAGTACCATAACTGAATTTGAGCTCATATCCTTTAGTGGCGCTGGATTTGGAAAATCCATCAGCTTTGAGTGCCTTTGTGGTGAAACCTTCGTTTTGCATTACTTGAGTATCAAAATATTTGGTTTCGCCTGTACCAAGCGTATCTGAAAGTTTCAGCCCAGTAAGCCCTCCAGAGCAATTGCAGCTTGAGCCAGAGTTGGAGCCGCCATTGTCGCCACCCGAACCGGCAGACGCGCTGGTTGTAAATGCAAGGCCCAACAGTGTGACTACAGCTATATTGTGCATTTTCTTCATGGCGTGTCCCCCTTCAAAATTTAAAATCCAACCGAGCAGCATTCGTAGCTATTCTGAA
>Ga0302277_1000588_pt1 | contig 27606 bp, 28 predicted proteins | sample III_Bog_N3_1_FD_198759 | JGI IMG/M metagenome (GOLD analysis project Ga0302277, IMG submission 198759) | Peat permafrost microbial communities from Stordalen Mire near Abisko, Sweden - III_Bog_N3_1 | ecosystem: Environmental > Terrestrial > Soil > Wetlands > Peat | place: Sweden: Abisko... | reverse complement strand
GAGGAGGAATTTTGGAATTTTGCCAAAGAATACTAAATTGTTCTCGGTATACTTTGGCAACGGATCGCGATGAAATGACAATAATTTGTAATTCCTGAGCTTCATCAAAAATGAGGATCGCTAGTTTGTCGCCATAGACATAAAAAGGAACGTTGCCTGCTTCCTGCTTAGGACACCATCGATACTCTAAATATTTGCCGCCAGGAATTGTGAAGTAATCTTGTTCACGAACCAACACATGCACTTTTACTTTTTTCAAATCATCCATGCGCTTGGCATGAAAAAGCATATAGTCACCTAAATGCTTCATGAAAAGACGATCATCAACGTTACTAACACAAAGGGGTTTTTTTCCATCAGCTGCGGAAGGATCGCAAGCGGCCATATAGATTTCATCCATTAGTTTTTTGAATCCTTCAGAACCGCGAAGTTCGTAAACGGACCCTTGTCGAATCTGCACACCTGTGTTGCCAATAAACTCAATCCCGTGATTGTAAAAAGCATCGGCAATATCGGCTAACGTTCCTTCGCGGGCTTGGACGAGATCATTTTCAATGTTACTGACGGTTTCCCGACTTAATTGAGCCACCTTTGCAAGATCAGCTGCATCCCAGCCTAAGAGGGCGCGCGCGGCCTTAATTTGACGTCCTGTAATCATTTATGTCTCATCAGATCGGATTTAGATTCTTTATCATGAGTTATGGTTAATAAACAGCCTAATTTTATTAAGAAAGGGGGCAATGCAGCATGGATAGAGAGTAAAAGAAGGGCAAACAAGGTGGGGTATTTACTTTCATGTAAAAATAAATCCGTCATAATGACGGATTCTAATTGTTTTCGCGGCACTCAGCGGCTATATTTTTCATAGAGAAATGGTTTATTGAGATTCATTTGAGGCAATTAAAATGCTCGATTTTAATAAATACATATTGCGTTATGGCGAATGTGGCGTTCAGGACATCATTGAACGCCTTGAACGAGCGGAGGGGATTAAGCCACTCCTGGGGAGTTCGTTAGAACACCGTTGGGATACGCTCATGCAAATTGATTATTCTCTGCAACGCAAAGAGGCTGCTTAACTTTTGACGTTTATGTGATTTTTGAATGAACGCCTTATCATAAGTAAAAAAGCAGAATAATAAACAACTTAAATTATCCATAAAGACTCAAGAACAGCAAAAGAATGTTGCCTTGTATTGTTGGCGATTCAAATTATATCGATTAGAAAAGATCCTCTCAGCTAGATTATGAACAAATAATGGCGCCTTGTTTTATAAACAAGTAATATGCGGCTTTGTCTTATGTCAGAGGCGACTTAGCTCATTTCTTAAAAGCAAGGTTGCCAAATATCATGCAGCTACCCTTGTGATGGCTATCCTGTGCGATTTTATGTCGTTTAGAATTGACAGAAATCTTACGATTTTTCGAGAGAGAAAATTTATTTGAAGAAAGTAAAATCGACATGTACAATTTTACATAATTCATCGTATGAGTTATCCATATTATTCACCTTAACCAATATAAAGAGTTAAAATGAAAGCGTGCTGTCGACACTCATAAAGGATTGATGAATATAATTTTTTACGTGACCCATTTTCATAAAATAAAGATATCTCGATTGGCTATAGGATGCGTGACCTCAAGACCCTCATAGATCTTGCAAGTGATGGAGATGTGAATGCTTCTTTTGAAGTAGGATCTCGTTACTTGCTGGGAACAAATGTTCCCCAAGATGACAGACAAGCCTTTCGATGGATCCATGCAGCGGCGATTAAAGGCCATGCTGGAGCCCAATTAAGACTCGGCAATATTTTTCTCAATGGTTGGGGGCTGAGTGAGAATGAAGAGCAAGCGTTCGCATGGTATCAATTGGCGGCGGATCAAGAAAATTCCCATGCGCAGACCAATCTTGCGAACTGTTATATGGAAGGAATAGGGACAAAAAAAGATGCGCAACTTGGTTTTGCGTATTACGAAAAAGCAGCTATGCAAGGCTTCGCTCTTGCTCAAGGCTATGTGGCGCTTTGTTATCATGATGGTCACGGCGTTGAGAAAAATTTCTATGAGGCGGCCTTTTGGTTTCATAAGGCTGCAGAAAATGGGGACATGTTTGCTCAATATAATATTGCGCAATACTTTAAAGTAGGATTGGGTGTAAAACAAGATGAAGAACGTATGGCTTTCTGGTTTAAGCATTCTGCCGAGCAAGGCTACGCCGCTGCCGAGTATAACATAGCGGATTGTTATCAAAACGGTATGGGTGTTGAAAAAAATCAATCACTTGCCTTTGAATGGTATAAGAAAAGCGCCAGCCATGGGGATGACTTAGCTCAGTATAATCTTGCGCTTTGCTATCAGGAGGGGCGCGGGATCACCCCTGATCTTTCTGAAGCTTTTAAATGGTATCAAGCAGCCGCTAATCAAGGAAATCTGTATGCCAAACATGCTGTGGCAATGTGCTATTTTAACGGCCATGGTGTGACTACCAATTATGATGCGTCAAAGAAATTATTTGAAGCTTTGGCTGAGTTAGAAGTGGCAGAAGCCGAATATATGATGGCTCAACACTATGATCGCGGTTTAGGCGTTGTGCAGAACAAAGCGATTGCTTTTAAGTGGTACGAATTAGCAGCAGAGCATGGGAGTGCTTTAGCGCAGAATAATTTGGCTATGAGATATTTAGATGGAATGGGTGTAATTCAAAGCGATGTCCTTGCTTTTAAGTGGTACCAAGCTGCCGCCAAACAAAAATTAGATATTGCCGAATATAATGTTGGCATCTGTTATTATATGGGGATAGGGGTAGCTCCTGATTATCATGAAGCCATGAAGTTTTTTTCTTTATCGGCCATGCAAAAAAACGCTGACGCTCAGTTAATGGCGGGTTATTGCTATTTAAATGGTCACGGCGTTCCTAAAAATGAAGAGCAGGGTGTGGCATTCCTGCGAGACGCAGCATTACGAGGTTCTTCACAGGCCCAATATTATATGGGTTTGTGTTGCGCCAAGGGGGAAGGTGTCTATGAAGACCATAACGAAGCCATCATGTGGTATAAACAAGCAGCTTTGCAAGATGACGCCTTAGCAAAATATAATCTTGGCTCTCATTATTTCTCTGGTCTTGGCGTAAAGCAAGATTACGCGGAAGGAATCCGTTGGTATACAGAAGCCGCGACGCAAGGATATGCTCCAGCACAATATGTTTTGGCGACGCAATACTATACAGGAGAGTTGATTGAACAAAATTATTTTAATGCTTTTAAATGGTTTTATAAAGCCGCACATAAGAACCATGATATGTCTCAAAACTTTTTGGGACACTGCTATGAGTATGGTCTTGGTATTGAGAAAAACCTCCACGAAGCTGTCAAATGGTATCGTACATCAGCAGCTAATGGAAATGCTCTCGCTCAATTAACAATGGGTAACTGTTATTATTCTGGAAAGGGTGTCCCACGCGATTATGACCAGGCAGCTGTATGGTACTTATTGGCTGCTAAGCAGGGAAATGCCAGGGCTCAAGAGCACTTGGCTATTTGTTATCGAGAAGGCCATGGGGTTGCTGCTAATCCTGAAGAAGCGAAGAAATGGGAGGCGGCTGTAAAGAAACAATTGTCTGAGCCACAAGAACCGCATCGACCTTCTCCGTACATCAGATTAAGTAAATCTCCATCAAATCGGCCCAATTCATAATTTCTAGTCAACCGTTTGTTCTATATTTGCTTCGTGTATCATGAGTAAATATATTTGCGCATCACTGCCTAATATCGAATTTCTAAAAGACGTCTTTATTGGATACTTTGTTCTCAGATCCCTACGCTGCAAACGCAAAGCATTGATCAACATTAATAGGGTTGTTTAAGGGAAGAAGAGATGTTGATCGGTTTCCAGATGTTAAGCTCTTTTTAGAAACGCTTGACCGTAATCCTAACGACTGGATTAAGCTCTCTATAAGTAGGAGAAAACATGAGGACCATCCGTCGTCTCCAGTCATAGCTCGTTTTATCGAAAGACAAACAATTACTTATTCTGAGCAGCGTTACTTTTCTTTCAAATAATGGGCACATTCCTAATGAATACGGCAGGAGGCCGTGATTTTCGCTCACCCTTTATAAATTTATCTTGAATGAGTGTATAAAAAAGAAGGGTTTATTTCCTAGTGACAGGTAAGGGTGACAGTGCTCACCTTTTAAAGGTTGACAGGTCTAAATGTTCGGGGTTAAGGAGAGCTTGTTCATTGAAGATTATTCAATGGATATTTTTTAACAACAGAGATGAAGATGGACGACCACCCGCGTAAGGCCAATTTTGTAACCATGAACATGGTTCTAAAAGGGGCCTCTACAAAAAGATATACGCCTTACCGCATGTGCGGTGAATGGATCCAGGACTAGCTTCTGCTTGTTCTTCCTCGTTCACCTCTGTCGTGTGCTGGCGGCAGTTGTTTAAGGTGAACGATTTGAAATCACTTTAATTCAAACTGAATAATCGGTTCTACATGGGTTAGTTGCCTATGCTTAGGACAATATGCGGGATATGAGCGCTCATGTCATAAAGACACGTGAAGGAAATGCCATGACGTCTGGGGATCAATCACAAAAAGACTTGCCTTCGAGTGCAGCGGTTCTCGATAAAGCCCATACGGGCAATATTCGTGGAGCCATGGGAACTATTTTGCAGGATGATATTGCCCCTCGTATCGGTTGGCGTGCGCGATTAAAAACACTCTTGGCTATATTGGGGCCTGGGCTTATTGTTATGGTCGGAGACAATGACGCGGGCGCCTTCAGCACCTATACGCAGGCAGGTCAGAATTATGGGACCGCGTTGCTTTGGACTCTGCTTCTTCTGATTCCGGTACTCTATGTCAATCAGGAAATGGTGTTGCGTTTAGGGGCCGTGGCACGTGTGGGGCATGCTCGTTTGATATTAGAGCGCTTTGGAAAGTTTTGGGGAGCTTTTAGTGTTATTGACCTGTTTCTTTTAAATGCTTTAACGATCGTAACGGAATTTATCGGAATAAGTCTTGCACTTGATTACTTAGGAGTCTCGAAGCTATGGGGTGTTCTTACGGCGGCCATTTTCACAATGGTTGCGGCTGGAACCGGGGACTTTCGTCGATTTGAGCGGTTCTCATTGATGTTGGTGATTGGTAGCTTCCTTCTGATACCTGTTGTTGTGACGATTCATCCACCTTTTAGTGTTATGGCCCATGATTTTTTAGTGCCTCAAATACCTCCAAATGGAAAATTGAGCGATATTATGCTGCTTATTATAGCAATTGTTGGAACAACAGTTGCTCCTTGGCAATTATTTTTTCAGCAAAGTTATGTTATTGATAAGCGTATCACGCCTCGCTTCATTGCTTATGAGCGCGTCGATCTATGTATCGGGATCGTTCTTGTAATTGTAGGTGGAATAGCGATGATTGCTTTCTCGGCGGCCACTTTTTCCGGTCACCCAGAATTTGGTAACTTTACAGATGCTGAAGCTGTTTCAAAAGCACTTGGCAAGTATGTAGGGCATGTTCCAGCCGTTCTTTTTGCATTAGCTCTTATTGATGCCTGTATTATTGGGACGTCGGCTGTATCCTTATCAACGGCTTATGCTCTTGGCGATGTGTTGTCTCTCAAACATTCACTTCATCGTAAACCAACGGAAGCAAAAGGATTTTATGCCATTTATTGTGGTATTATTGCTATTTCTGCAGCTCTTGTTCTTATTCCTGGTGTACCACTCGGCCTCTTGACAAATGCTGTGCAGACATTAGCAGGAATATTGTTGCCGAGTGCAACCGTATTTCTTCTTCTGCTTTGTAATGACCGAGCTGTCCTGGGGCCATGGGTTAATAAAAAAAGCCTCAATGTATTTACGGGACTCGTTATCGCCATCCTTGTTATTATGTCAATTATTCTAACAGCGTCAGTTTTATTCCCAGATATTACGGAAAGACAAATTATTGAAGTTTTTGTTGTGGGGGGAGGGGTTATTCTTTTCTTTTGTCTTCTTATTCATTTTTTGGATCGTCCTCAACGAGAGGTGATCCCCGCCCCAGACATTAGCCAACGCGAAGTTTGGCAAATGCCACCACTAAATGAATTAGTACCACTGCGCTTGACCTCTCTTAGCCGCTTTTGGCTTATTCTTTTACGCGGGTATCTTTTCGTCGCGGCAGGACTTGTTCTTATACGTATCGGCCAATTGGCATTACAAACGCATGGTTGATTACTGATTAAAGAAAATGAGAAGAATATCTTGCTGTTTGGGGAGTAGTAATTGCAATTATCTATTTGTTTTTTATAGATAAATTGGGATAAAAAAAATCATGAAATGCTTTCATCTTTATCTTCTATAGACAAAGTTAGAAAGCTTCTAAAGCCCTCGTGATTTTATTTTGATTTTATAGATTTGGAATAGTGAGATGCATTTATTTGAATACAAAGATATAGACGAATACCTTGAGCTTGAATTCCCTAAGCTTCTCGAACTCGCAAGCGAGCATAATGATGCAACGGCGCAACATCTTGTGGGACATATCTACTATTCTGGCCGGGACACCAAACAGAATTATTCTGAAGCATTCAAATGGTATTGTAAGGCTGAGAGAAATGGATGCGCCTATTCTAAAATTGGTCTCGGACTTTGTTATCGGAACGGCTATGGGGTCGCCCAAAGTGATCTTCAGGCTTTTCGCTATTTTTGTGAGGCTGAAGACCTCGGCCTTGTTAACGGCAAAACATACCTTGGGGAGTGCTATCTTAACGGCATTGGATGTCAAAGGGATGCACATAAGGCGTTTCAATATTTTATTGAAGCGGATAGTCTCGGTTCCGTTCAAGCGAAAAACAATCTTGCCCTCTGTTATGAAAACGGTTGGGGCGTCGGCAGAGATATTAATGTGGCTTATAGACTTTATCGTGATGCAGCGGAACTTAATCTACCAGAAGCTAAATATCGGATTGGCTTATGGACACTTTGTGGAACTCCGACAGAACAAAATAAATCATGGGCCTTTACCTATTTCGAAGAGGCAGCTCGTGAAGGATATGTGCCGGCTATAACAAGTTTAGGCTTGTGCTATTTTCATGGTACAGGGGTTAATCCCGATCAAGATAGAGCTTTTAATTATTTGAAAACTGCCGTTGAAAGAGGGTCTGCGGATGCAATGGTTCACCTTGCTAATTGCTATTTGGCAGATCCGTTGTTGCAAGATCACAGTAAAGTATTTCCTTTATTGAGCGCGGCATCCAAGCGGAATCATCCTGAAGCAAAATATAAATTGGGTGAATTATACCTTAAAGGATTTGTGTTTGAGGGTGAACTATTCGATCGCGATGTAAAGCATGCCATGCTTTATTTTCGACAAGCAGAAAAACTAGGCTATTCTCCGGCCTGCATGATTTTAGGGCAGATGTATGAATCAGGGATAGATGTGTCTAAAGATTTTCAAAGAGCGGCAAGTTTATATTTAAAAGCTGGTGATGAATTGGGAGCCTCAGACAGTTGGGATCGACTTGTCAACCAGTGTTCCTATCAACGTTTTGAATCACGTAAAAATAAACTTAGACTCGTTCGGAGTGCTCACAATCCGCATCTTGAGATCATTTCTCCTGGGCATTACATTAAATTTGGGCTTAGCTAAAAGACTTCTGAGCTGCGACTTTTAAGGTTTCGCTGTCATTCTGTTATAAAAAAGACAGGGTTATCAAGGGGCGCTGATAATGCTTCCAAGGATCGGATATTGTGTTGAAAGGAAATCCTATTGTATAGATGGGGACATGGCCTTTTTGACCTAATGCTGCCTTATCATAGAGATTGGGCTTAAAGGACGCTGAAGCCTTCGCAAGGATTTTCTTTATGTTCATGATTTGTCTGTGTCCTATATGATTAACCGTAGTTTCTCAAACAAAATAGCGAGAATAAGCACTTTTGTGCTTGTCATTTTTGTTATTTTTAGCCTGGGTCTATGGTTCGGCCAGACTAAAGACGTCCAACTTGTATTGCGCGTTTTGCGTTCCGGTGAATGGAAGTCATCCTTCCTGCCTTATGCGAAAGAAGGATTTGATAAACAAATTACTGTATGGTCGGCTATTCCCCACGCTCTTCAGGGGGGGGCGCTTCTAATTGGTACCCAGTTTAGTGATAACCCAGCCTTACTTTTAGTGAATGACGTTGGGCAAATTCTTCAAAGCTGGCAGGTGGAGACAAAGGTTTCGAACGACGATGTGATACGTTTTTGGAAAAAAATTCCCGATGAGAAGCCCATATTTGCGATTGAAGATGCCCATCTTTTACCTGATGGGGGGGTCATATTTACGCAAGATCTCCGTGCATTCAATAACTATCGCGGACAAAGATTGGTACGTATCGATCGCTCGTCTCATGTTCTATGGCAAATTCAGGGTACTTTCTCACATGAATTTGATGTTGGAGGTAATCCGCAAAGAATTTTTGCTATCACCTCGGATTTGCGCCATCAGTTGCCTTTAATCGGACCGCCACTTCAAAAGACGCTTTATCTTGATGATCAAATCAAGGAGTACACACTGGATGGTCACACAGCAAACAGTTGGTCGATTGCCAATGCTTTTGTAAACTCAAAATACAGTTCCTATTTATTATCTTTTGAAATTAATTTGCCATCAATGCAGCGGATTATTACGCCAGAGGGAGATGTTCTTTATGATCTTCTGCATCCTGATTCTTTACAATATTTAAAGGCCAATCAAGCTAAGGCTTTACCTTTTGCCGAAGAAGGGGACCTCCTTCTTTCGTTGCGTGGTCTTAACGCCATCGCCGTTTTCCGTCCTAGTAACGGACAGATTGTCTGGGCTAGTTTTGGACCGTGGCGCCATCAACATAATGCTCGAGTAACGGAAGATGGCCGTCTGACCCTCTTTGATAACGAAGGAAGTCACCGATTGGTTCTATCCCTTAAGGGGGAACCAAAAGAGGAGCCTCAATCGCGTGTGATACAGTATGATCCATCGAACAATCAGATGACCGTAATTTTTGCATCGCCTCAAATATACAGCTTCTGGAGAGGCGTTTACATTGCTTTACCGGATAGATCATCCATTGTTGGTTCTGATGAATTGTCACGCATTCTCGTTGTTTCGCCACATGGAGAAATAGAATGGGAGCTGAGAGGAGTGCCTGATCGACACTTGCTTTATGTTCCAGATCGCAAGCAGTTTAGTAGTTTGCGGTATTACCCTGCTTCTGCGCTTTCTTTTCTTGATGCCGAGAAAGGCTTGTAATGAATAAAGTTTTAGCCACTTTTGTATTTGTCTTCATTCTAGGGGTCCTCTTGCCGACGCCTGCGGAAGCCTATCTTTTGCCACTTATTGGCACTGGAAGTGTTATTCTTTCAATGCTTGTGGGGGTCTTTGCGGCAATATGTGCAGCTTTATTTCTTGTCTTCTACAATGTTCGTCGGATGTGGTGGCGTTTTAAAAATAAAGCCGATACAAAAGACTATGTATCGGATAACCCCTTGGATCATTAAGACGCCTTGAGAAAAAATATCCTCCTTGAAGTGCGCGGAGGATGGCCCTGGTATTATGTTCGAAGAAAGTGACGCTTATGCTGCTTGATCCTTACCGGTTGTTAGCGCGCTGGATTAAGAAAGATCCAGAAGCCTGGATAGCCTTAGGTGATCTTGAAACACGATTGCTTGAACGTTATTTTTCTCCATTGCATAGCCCCATCTATATCAGCGGTATGGCTCGTGCCGGCACAACGATATTGACAGAGGCTCTCGCAACGCATCCTGAAGTGGCTACCCACATATACCGCGATTTTCCTTGTCTTTTTACGCCTTATCTTTGGAACCGTCTTCTCGGCACATTTGATTGGGTTCCTTTCAAGAAGAAACCTCAAGAGCGCGCTCATAAAGATGGGATCATGGTAACAAACCTTAGTCCGGAGGCCATGGAAGAGATGCTGTGGATGGCTTTCTTTCGGAAGTTACATGACGAGAGCCATTCTGTTGTATTGGGGACATATACAGGCAATCAACCGCGAGATCAGAAATTTTCTGATTTTTATAAGGCTCACATCCAGAAGCTTCTTCTCGTTCGTAAGAAATCGCGTTATGTGACAAAAGCCAACTATAATTTAACACGTGTTTCTTATATACTTAACATTCTACCAGATGCACGTTTTGTCATGGTTGTAAGACATCCTTTGACGCATGTATGGTCGTCGTTTTGTAAGGATGCTCTGTTCCGTAAATCACAAGAACAATCTTCTTCCTCTTTAATACATATGGATCAAGTTGGGCATTTTGAATTTGGCTACCATCGTACCTTGATCAACACTGGCGAACCACTGGCTATGACTTTTATTCAAGAGTGTTTCCAAAAGGGAGACGATGTGCGTGCCTGGGCGCATTATTGGGCTATGCTTCATCGCTTTATATATAGTCTTGCTCAGATTCATCCGGAAATTAAGATAGTGCGACATGAAGATTTTGTTTTAGAACCAGAAAAAAATTTAAGAGAAATTTATGATCATTGTCGATTAACCTATGATGCCGCCATTCTTCATAAAGCAGTCCTAAAAATAAAATCAAAAGCACATCCAATTATTCCTGATCTACAAAGAGCAATTATTGTTGAGGAAACAAATAAGGTTGCGACTGATTGGGGATATGATGTGAATACATACCCTTAACAAAGACTGAGGTCATGAGGGTGTTTAGGTAAGATTTAAGAACTATTCGAGGGATTTATGATTTCTCAATAAAATCGAGATCGCGCCCGAAAGTTTCAGGAAGTTTCCACAGGGATAAGAGCGATAATATAAAACAAAGGGCTCCGACCACTTCAATGCTCGTTATTAAGCTAAAAAAAGGCTTAAGAGAAGTTACAAGAGAACTGTCGATAATGATAGATGCGCGCACAAAATTGGGGGCCGTGGTAGTTGCGGTTGATCTTAGATTTGTTCCAAATTGTTCGGCCGTTGTCATCATAAAGAGACCCCAATAGCCATTAAAGAAGCCAGCTAGTCCTAGTAGACCATAGAAAGCAGCAGCGGATAATCCGTGTGACAGAAGAATAAAGTAAATCGCCCCAATACTACCTATAATAAAGAAGAGAATAACGTTAATACGACATTTAAAAATTTGACTTAAGAGACCACTAAAAATATTGCCAAAAGTTTGACCAACATAATAGGTGGCAACGGCCGTGGCCGCTTTGAGGGGTGTGCTAATGCCAAGCGCTCGTCCAATTTCAGGAGAGAACACAGCGATAATTCCAATAACAAACCACACGGGCAGCACGCACCCTATACACATAATATAACGTAAAAACCTGTCTCGATTCGTGAAGAGCATTTTGAAATGTCCGCGAACAACTTCGTTTCTCTTCTTAAGGTCTCCAAACATATGAGACTCGTTGACACAAAACCGTAAGGCGAGAAGCAGAAGACCAAGAACGCCTCCTATAATATAGGCTTCTTGCCAATTAAAATTATCCGTAACAAATCCTGCCACTAAAGGGGCCATAACACCGCAACTAACAATAATCGTCGATCCGTAGCCACGAGAATTCTTAGGAAGTAATTCGCTGGCTAATGTAATGCCTGCGCCAATCTCACCCGCAAGGCCAAGGCCTGAGATAAAACGTGCGGCTGCATAAGCAGGAATGGTTGTCACAAAGGCATTAGCAATATTTCCGAGAGAATAGAGTAGAATGGTTCCGAGGAGCACAGAAATGCGACCCTTCTTATCGCCCCAGATGCCCCATATAATGCCGCCTAAGAGCATGCCGGCCATCTGCCAGTTCTGTAATATTATACCTGAGGATGTTACTTGGTCAGCGCTTAGTCCTAGGGATTTTAAACTGCTAACACGAACCATTGAAAAAAGAAGTAAATCAAACACATCAACAAAATAACCGAGGGCTGCTACCAAGATGGTCAGACTAACGCGCTGTTGTACTGTCAATCGAGTTATCATGAAGGATTTTACTGACGGTAAAAAGCGATGTTTTGTTGGATCACTCTATGTATAAGGTAATTTCTTGTCTTTCGGAAGTTCTATTATTTATATAGGGTATTTATATAGGGCTTTTCATCACATCCAACTTAAGATGAGGTGTAATTAACAGTGATAACCGTGCAAGAAAAGACGGATTGTGTCTGTAACCCACATCTTAAGTTCTTGAGCGGTTAAGGGCTTTTCCATTCCAAGGGCGCGACGCTGGGGGGCTGCGATTAGCATATGAATAAATTGTTCGGCGGCGAAGACGGCATTATGAGTAGACGAGAGAGGCGCGTCTTTACTCAAAAGAGCGGCAATACGTTTTATGGCTTCTTGTCGGGTCCCCTGCTGTGTGACGGCGAGGGCTAATTCCGGAAAGCGTGTAGCTTCAGCGATAATGATGCGATGAAGGGCTAATGTTTTAGGGGAAAGGGCTGCATGCAGAATGGCTTCGGCTATTTTATATAAAATGGCCTCCATTTCTTGACCTTGAAATAGAAAGTTAACGTCGCTGGGTTGCAGCTGCTCGAGGACACGATGCACAACGGACCTAAAAATGGCAGCCTTGTCTGCAAAGCGGTGGTAAAAAGTTCGTTTCGAAATGCCTGCTTTTTTGGCTATCTTTTCAATGCTGGTTAAACCATAGCCTTGAGTAAAAAACAGCTCTTCCGCAACGTCAAGAATTTGATCTTCAATATGAGCAGCATCTTTCAGAGAAGGGCGACCGCCTCGACGCGGCACTGACTTCTTTGAGGATGATGGAGAGTTCTTCATTTTTTATTGATTGCCATAGATAGGGGCCGGATATCCATAAACGACTGTTTGGCGCGGGTAGCCATATGCGGGATATGCAGAGGGGTAATAGCTTGTCTGCGGATAAGCCGGGTAGGCATAGGTTTGAGGGGTGTAATAAGTTGGAGGAGGGACAACAACGGGGTCCCTTGCCGCATCCGCAACAAGACGTACAGGAGCTGTTATGAGAGTGGCCGCGGCTACTGTGAGTGCTGTTCCAACTCCGACAAGACCATAAAAGAATCCGCCTCGGCCATAACCCCCATGATGGTAAGAGCTAGCGTTGGCGGGAGAAAGGGGCATAACGGCAACTGCTGTGGCGACAAGGAGGCTCATAGATGAAAGTTTGTAATTCATAAAATATCTCCTTTATTAAGGGGGCAGCTTTTCTTTTTTCTTAAAGAGAAGCTTGTTTGTATTAACTAAACGCAACAGTATCGTATCATTATGGCATAATCATGTTCATTTATCCTAGAAGTTGTATAACTTAAATTAGTTATGTAATTCAATAAGTTAGAAGATATTGTGATGGACAATATTTCCCAATACTTTGATTTTATCGCCTTTGCTTGAGGCGAATCCACGCTTGGGTATCGTCGTCGAATAAAAAAAGTAAGGACCCATTTTGGGGGCCGTTATGAACTTCCACTGCAGGAGGGTTAATGCATATAAAGTCCACCATTAATGGCAAATGTTTCTCCCGTAATAAACCCGGCCTCATCATCGGCCAAAAATAAAATAGCGCGGGCAATATCTTCAGGAGTACCAAGGCGTTTAACAGGTATGCGATCGATAAGCGCTTTCATAACATGATCGGGTATTGTGTCGAGCATAGTGGTCTTGATAAAACCTGGTGCTACGGCATTAACGGTGATGCCCTTGGCAGCTGTTTCTAAAGCCAGTGATTTTGTAAATCCTAAGATACCAGCTTTGGCAGCAGCATAATTGGTCTGGCCAAATTGTCCGGCCATACCACTAATCGAACTGAGGTTAATAATTCGACCAAATCCTTTGTCACGCATGGATCCTAAAACGGCTCGCGTCATGTAAAAACAGGAGCTAAGGTCTGTATCAAGAACAGCGTGCCAATCTTCAATGGGCATATTTTGAAGAGTATGATCACGTGTAATACCTGCATTGTTGACTAAAACGTCAATTGTTCCCATGTCAGCAACAATTTTCTGAACGCCTTCAATACATGCTTGTGGATCCGTGATGTTCCACTGATAAATAGCAATTCCTGTTTCTTTATGAAAAGACTGAGCACTTTCTTCATTAAAGGCATAATTTGCAACAACCTGATAGCCTTTGGTTTTAAAAGCTTTGGCGGTTACAGCTCCAATACCTGTTGTGCCTCCTGTTATGAGCACGATACGATTCATGATGTTTTCCTTTGCTAAAATTAGAAGCGGAAGTGCGCTCAAGGTAAGTCTCTTCGTTCGCGCATGAAACGAATAATAAATCATATTTCATCTAACATTTTTTATGCTTAAAGTATATCGAGCTTTGCTATTCTTGAGGGGACACAACTTAACCCTGCCTTTTAATCCAAAACAGGTCATTGTCGCCTTTATTGAAGGCAGCATCTTTTGAATTGCAAGGAAGGATGGGGCTGGTAAGTCTGAGCCAGAAAAACGAGTGGTATGCTGTATGACAAAAAAGAGTAGTGGCCCTTGGTTTGTTTATATCCTGGAATGCGTCAACGGGCGGCTTTATACCGGAATTACGACACAGCTCGAACAGCGCTTTGCCAAACATAGCAGCGGAAAAGGAGCTATGTTTACAAAACTCAATCGCCCATCTCGTATGATAGCCGCCAAGATTTGTAAGGATCGTTCGGAAGCGAGTAAGTTAGAATGGGTTGTAAAAAGTCTTCGTCCAGAGAAAAAGCGTATGTTAGGGTTGGGCTGGCCTAAGATAAGAAATTTGCCAAAAGCGAGCCATCTTAAGTAGGATTGATGCGTATCATTGGTTGTTACTCGACAAAAAGATGCATGATTATAGCCTACATAGTCTTGGGCACAATTTCCGACAGAAATTACAAAAGAGCACTTCATTTGTCTGAATATATGGAAAAGGGTGGAACGCGCCTTCTACTTAAAGTATATTATTAAGAAGCCATCTTTGTTGAGCCATTGCGTGCCGGCACATCCTCTATTATCTATAATCGTTAATGACATTAAGGCAGTAGCTTCATGAGTGACCAGGAACAGTCTTTGGAAAGCATTCCTGTTTGTAGGCCGCTTCTCCCTGTCGCTGCTAAGCTTTACCCTTATCTCGAGCGCATTGATGCGCAGCGCTATTATTCTAATATGGGTCGCCTTACAATCGAATTTGAAGAGAGATTGGCGCATCATTTTGGCGTTGAAGCGGATTGTGTTGTCACTTCAGCAAATGGCACACTTGCTCTTATTCAGCTTTTGAAAGCTTTGGGAGCACAAGCGGGACGATTGTGTGTTATGCCATCGTGGACTTTTACGGCAACGCCGACAGCTGCGCTTGCGGCAGGCCTTACGCCTTATTTTATAGATGTTGACGAAAAGGACTGGTCTATACACCCTGAAAAAATATATGAATTAATCAAAACTAAGAATGTGGGAGCCGTTATGCCTGTGGCTCCATTCGGCTGTCCTATACCGCTTGAGGCATGGGAGCGTTTTCATGTTGCGACAGGCATTCCCGTGGTAATTGATGCCGCGGCTGGTTTTGATAGCTTCCGTCATGAGCAATTTCCGCTCAAATCAACTATTCCTTTTATGGTGAGTTTGCATGCAACGAAGGTTTTGGGTGTAGGTGAAGGGGCTGTGGTAGTAACAGGGGATCCAGAGCTTGCCAAACATGTACGCATGTATGGAAATTATGGATTTCAAGGCTCGCGCATATCCACCCTACCTGGCATTAATGCTAAATTGAGTGAGTATGTCTCAGCTGTTGGTTTAGCGGCACTTGATGAATGGCCATTACGCCGTAAGGAGTGGCACCAACTTTCCTGTCAATTTGAAGCTCATCTAAAAAATTATCCTCAAATATCGATGGCGCCTAGCTTCAACCAGGGATGGGTTTCATGCTATGGTCTTATCAAACTGATGGCGGGACATCATGCTGATCTTATAAGAGTGGATCTCGCGAAAGAGGGCATTCACACCCTTGCCTGGTGGGGCAAGGGGTGTCACACGAATCCGGCATATGAGCATTGTCCCCGAGAGAATTTAATAATAACCGATGATCTTGGCGATCGTGTATTAGGGCTTCCCTTCTGGATAGGACTTGAGGAATCGCACTTAGTGCGTATTCTTGGTGCTCTCAATAAATGTCTTACAGAGAGGCGAGAGTACTAAATTATGGTTGATTTATCGCCTTCACACGTTCCATCTCTGACGCTTATTTTTCCTTCTTCTATGATTGATGCACTTAAATTCAGTCAACGGGCTAAAGAACGAGGGGAGAAGACCCTGGCTGCATCATCGCTTCCTTTAGATGAAATGGCACGCTATTATGACCAATGGCACTATCTCCCTTCTATCTATGATGAAGCATTCGATAATCAATTTCTGACTCTAGTGAAACAACAGGGGGTCACTCATTTTTATACCCCTCATTTCTTAGTCTATCGACGGGTTCAAAAGCTAATCAAAGATTACAACATTTCTCTTGTGACTAGCAATCATTACCCACTTAAAATACTGGAGAAACATTATCAAGATTTAACAAAACGCTGTGAAGAACTGCAGCTCTTTATAAGAAATATTAATATGTGTTGTGAGTGTCCACCGCTAATTATAGAATCTATTATCCATCACAGCGGACAAATTTATGGCCAAAGCAATGAAAGTAAGATTGCGGCTATGATTGCGGTCTTTCATGCAGCACAATGTGGTGATGTAATTGAAATAGGTTCGGCATGGGGAAGAAGTGCTTTTGTATTAGCTTTCTTGGCTCATTATTACACAATTGGAAATGTTCTATGCATTGATCCATGGAACGTAGATCTGGCATCTCAGCATGAATCGCCAGAAGAGTTAGAGAAAGGCACCCGCATTCTTAATTGGGAGCAGATGTTTCGAATTTTCCGTGTACACATGTTGTCTTATAATTATGGCAATTTCAATTATATAAGAACCACATCTGAAGATGCCGCAAAGAAATATGCCAAGGAGTCATTCTTTTCGAGTGATGAATTCGGGGTGACCGCATTTACAAAAAAAATATCCGTTATTCATATTGATGGAAATCATGATTACGAACAAGTTTTGAAAGATTATCGATTGTGGCGCCCTTATATTGTTCCGGGGGGATGGATTATTCTTGATGATTATGTTTGGGGTCATGGTGATGGTCCGCGCAGAGTGGGGGATCTTATTTTACGTGAAGAGCCCACATCTTTTGATCAGAGCTTTACATCGGGGAGCGCACTTTTTCTTCGTTTTAAGACTGTAAACTAGCCTTGGTTTCTCTTTACAATTAAGTTGCTGATTTTCCTTCCGCGCAAAGCTCATGATACATCCTTATGCCACACCCACTTATGCTGCTGCCTTATCCTATTGGGGAGCTCCTCTGTTTGTGCCAGATTGGAATTGCTCGGTCATAGTGCGCGATATTATGCCTGGGTTTAAGGACGCCTCTGGGGTCTATCCTTTGGCCATTCTTCCAAAAGAAGCGGATCTCAATGGGGGGTTGCACTTTTTGCAACAGAAGGGACTGGTGTCGGTTGTTCTTGTTTTGGACGAAGATCATCGTCCCCCGCTTGAGCAGTTAAAGCGCCATTTTTCAGCAACAAGAATTTTTAAAACACACTATCTTTATCGACCGTCCATGGGGCCTTTGTCTTTTGATAGTGCAACACGATACAAATTACGTCAGACATTAAAGAGTATTCGGATTGAAGCGTTTAATCTCCGTTTATATCTCAATGAGTGGTTTGCTCTTTATGATGGACTTGTTAAGAAACGTGGCTTGAGTGATGTGCATGCTTTTCCATTATCTTATTTTAAGGCACTCGCCAATCTTGACGGGGTTACGGCTTTAGGGGCATGGAAAGAAGATTCTCTAGTCTCTTGTCATCTTTGGATTGGTCATGACCGATATCAGCATAGTCATCTCGCCGCGACAAACGCTGAAGGCTATAAGAACAGAGCTGCTTTTGCACTCAATGAGATGGCCTTACACTATTTTTCTGACTCCGATGTCCTAAATTTTGGGGGCGGCTCTGGTTATGCAAATGATGAGACAAATAGCTTGGCATGTTTTAAGCGCGATTTTTCGAATGACACATCAATGTCATATATTTGTGGCGCTATTCTCGATCAAGAACGGTACAGCGAACTCATTAAAGAGAATGGACAGGGCGATACAAATTTTTTTCCGGCTTATCGAGCCGTTCCCAAAATTATTACCACATAATTTAGGCAAAAGAGTGATTGTCGCTTTTAGCCTTTATGATTGTATTATTAAATTCGACCAATAATTATCAAAATGACGATGATAACAAGGACTGTGCCAATACCAGCGGAAGGATAGTATCCCCAATTACGACTATGGGGCCAAGTCGGCAGACCCCCTATAAGCATCAGGATGAGAAGGATGATCAGGATTGTGCTTAATGTCATAAAATAGACCTCGCTGAGTAGGAATGTTAATTATTTAATGAGCTAATTTTTCTGCAGATTTATGAAGTGATTAGCTTTCTTGCCGCAAAAATAAAGCTTTCTCTGTTGTGTGTTTTGATTTTCGTCAAATATCTTATCTTTGATAAAACACAACTCTATTTATCCGCATTTGGAGTCGGATCACCCCATATAAAATTTGTTGCATCGGCGTTTCGTAAGAGGGGATGAGGAGCTTGACCTGTTTCCATCATGCTCTGATAGTCCTGCAATGTTATCATGTTATAGCCCAGTATAGCGGCAATTATAATAACTCCAACAAAGAGGGGCCATTTATGTGTTTCATTCATTATTCCCCTCATTATTTAAGCACGCTTCAGAATTATGTAGATAATTAAAATTGTAAGGACTAATCCGAAACTTCCACTTGGGTAATAGCCCCAATGAATACTGTGAGGCCAAATCGGAACAGTGCCGACGAGGAGGAGTGCTATAATAATCGCTAATATGAGAGCCATATATTTTCCTTGTAAGAGCCGTGTTATTGTAAATGTTGGTTTCTTCGCGTCTCATCCGAATATTGTTTCAATACAATACCAATGGAGAGATGCTTTTATAACCTTCTGTTTTTGATATGACCATAAGTGAGATGTCATCATTTTGATATAAATCAAAAACTAAACTGGTGAATATGTTGTTTTTTATGAAAAACGCCGCCCCATGGAAGGACGACGTTTCTCAGAACATCAGAAGAACTTTCTGAAGATTCAACTCACGATGCCTGCTCTGTTTTCTTCATTATCCATAGGCATAATGCAAAAAATGTGATTTAAATTGATAACTTTGTTTTTTAAAGTGACGGCACGAATTGTACCGGTGCGTCGCATTGTATTGCCGTCAAAAGAGCTGTCCGTTATGTGGCTTGATGCAATAAGGTGAAAGTCTTTATGAGGTGTGCGCAGGGTTTTTTTACGCAGGGCTGATGTCTTTTTGATACAATCAGGGCTATTTTGATGGAAGAATTGAGTGGGGTGCCGTTGTGAATTCATGTTGCTTTTATTAAACATATTAATTGTCCTCTTAAGTTATGCTTTGGTTCAGGTGAGCGGCGTCATGATGCTTAAATCATCAGCTGCCAACGTAAAAAATAGCCAATTTGTTACATTCAATCTTGAATATAAGTGTCATCATGAAGCAAGAAGCCCACGACACTTTGATATTCATCAAATTTTCTGAATATTTAATGCGACATGTCAAATCCCATTGGAGGCGACAAAATTAGATACTAAAGAGGCTGGTTTGTTATAAGCCATGGCTGTGCTTCCGACGTCTTTGCGTGTTCTTGCGAAACGGGCGTGATTTTAATAGTTATACAATATTCTTTAGTCGATAAACATTGTTCTAGATTATCAAAAATATAAGAACGATGAAACTCACGTTTGTAAAATGAATTATTTTTTTCGGCGATGAGTCCATCATTATTACGTTGATCAAAATACTACCCTATCTTTTGATCTTCGTGGGAATCTGTAGGGCAGATCAGGCCATTGACGTGAACTTCAATAATTGTGTTGAGAGATCCGTGGGCTTGTATTCAGAACCCATTCTTCAAGTTCACGGCGCTCAAGGCGTAATGAACTTGAAAGAGTGGATAAACCTTAGTCCTATTAGTTGTTAACGGTTAAAACGTCTGTAACAGAGACAACACCTTCGACTTTTTTAGTAACACTCGTTGCTTCTTCATCCTGAGCCTTTGTATCAACATTGCCACTTAAGGTGACAATGCCATGATTTGTATCAACATGAACCTGAAGAACCTTTAAGTGAGAATCAGCTAAAATCACTTCCTTTACTTTCGCGGTGATTGTTGCATCGTCAATATAACGGCCTGTGGACTCAGCAAAAGCGGGCGTTACTAAGCTAAGGCTAAATATGCAAGTCGACAACGTTAGCCATTTACATGCAGTTTGGTGTTTTTTCATAGCAGTTATCCTTCATTTACAGGGTTGTATAAATTGGGAACTATGGCGACTAAACAGCCAGAGAACACCCGTTGATATACGATGTGAAGTGATGTGTACTTTTGATAAAAAGCAAATAAACCCTAATGTGTTGCGGCTATTTCTAAGTGGATCATTCTTGACCTTAGATAAAGCGTGTTAGATAATTATGTTTTGCTCGTGCTATTAAGATCAAAAGTTAAATTCTTGAGGGGGACTATGATGAGCCAATATGAGATTGCTGTAGTCGTTGGAAGTTTGAGAAAAGATTCACTTAATCGAAAGTTGGCAAATGCTCTCGCAAAATTAGCTCCGTCCAACTTTTCCTTTAAACATATATCCATTCATGATTTGCCTCTTTATAACCAAGATGATGACGCCAATCCAGGGGAAGCCGTTAAAAGTTTTAAACAAGAAATTATGAAGGCGAACGGGCTGCTTTTTGTGACGCCCGAATATAATCGTTCTATTCCCGGTGTTCTTAAAAATGCTCTTGATCATGCTTCACGGCCCTATGGACAGAGTGCATGGGCGAGTAAACCTGCGGGAGTAATTGGTATATCCGTGGGTGCAGCTGGTACAGCAATGGCTCAACAGCACTTACGAAATATTTTAGCGTATCTCGATGTTCCAACTTTAGGACAGCCGGAGGCTTTTATCCAAGCCAAAGATGGTCTTTTTGATGATGAGGGTAATATTGGCGAGCTTAGTCGAAAGTTTTTGCAAAACTGGGTCGACAAATATGTTGCCTGGATAAAAAATCATACAGTCTAGATTCTCTCTCTGAAAAACTTTGATAAGTTGAGAGCAAGGAAACGTGTTTTCTTAATCAATTGCTAACCAAAATATTATCCATTAGGGGCAATAAAATACCTTTTATTGCATTTAAGCTCTTGAAAGTAATAGTATAATTTAAAGGCACCCATTTTTTTGGTAATGTGTTTTATGGGACAAATTGAATTTTATTTATGCTGAGCCAATAGAAATTTGGCGAGCCATTTTAACGAAAATATTTTTTTTTAGCATAAGGAGAAAGCTATGGCGCGTCGTAATTTTCTTGATCCCTTTTTGACTTTCTTCTCCCATATGTTTTCCTTGCAAACAAGTGCTATGAATGACGATGCGGTTTCTAGGGATACTCATTATCCTTCAACCAAACGCCGCGACATTTGGGTTTTCTTAAACCCAGATTCTTATATTTATCCGAATGTGACGGGTGTTGTCTATGTAACACGTGAAGGAAAAGCGATTTTCTGGCCAATAAAATCAGAGGGTGAGGGCCAAGATATAGCGGAAGCACGCTATTTACAGAAACCGCTTCCTGAAATCCTTAGCTTAACGTTCAAAGGGCAACTGGCTTGTGACCAGCTTGGCCCACTGGGAGAGTTGCCTCAACTTAAAGATCAACAAGCAATGATTTATTATCTCTATGGAGAACAATGGTCTCCTATATTTTAAATAAAGCAAAAGTGTCACGCATATTTGATTGCTATGTAACCTTTAAGCATGCCGTTGATTAAAAGAAGCAAAATGTCTCATCTCACCGTTCAAGAAACAGTTTTCTGGATATTGAAAACACCCAATAATCTGGATTCTTAGTTTTTATGACAAGTGGAAAAAATATTGGTATTCTTATCTAAAATTCAATATTCTTCCTTCTTTCTGAAACAAAATACATCCTTATAAAGGACAGCGCGTCATGATTATCTTCGATAATATGTTGCATCTCATTTTTGATCCACATAATTGGATTGGTGCTGTTTTTTTTGCTTTAGTCATACTTCTTGTTGCTGCCATTGTAGCGCGAGGGGTAAAGATCACATCGCGCCGTGTGATGATGCGCGAAGACCTTGTTGATCCAACAGTGGTTATGTTTTTATCTCAGTTGGCGCAAATTGCCGTATATATTATTGGCCTCATTGTCTTTTTCCATATTATTCCAGCTCTTAATAAACTCGGCACGGCTCTCCTGACTGGCGTGAGTGTTATGTCGGTTGTGTTTGGTTTTGCGGCACAAAATACGCTTGGTAATTTAGTGGCAGGCTGTACATTATTAATTTATCGCCCCTTCTCACTTGATGATCTCATTCAAATAGCCACTCCAACAGGAACGGAAAGTGGAATCGTTGAAAGATTAACTCTAGGCTATACTATGCTACGTACAATGGATGATCGTTTGGTAGTTGTGCCGAATAGTCTTATGGCAAGTCAGGTCAGCCTCAACCTTAATCGTGGGGCAATCCATAATATGGTTGTTTTTCCAATTGGCGTGAACCGTGCTCATGCGGACGTGGTGCGGGCGGCGCTTCTTGAAATTGCCAAAAAGAGCCCTAAAATTCATCACGTTATAGGCTGTCTTATTAAACCGCTTGATAATGACAGCGTTATTTTGTCCCTACGCGCTTGGTGTGCTGATGCAAACACAGCCGCTGAAATAAAAACAGAATTAGCTCAAGAACTTCGTCAGCGATTTGCAGATCAAAATATCCTGTTATTATTGACGAATGTTGCGCCAAACATTAAATGATAATTTGAGTTTATTTTATATAAAACTCAAATATTGAAGGCTTCTGATTAAGCTTTAACTTGTATAGCTTAATGTATTTAATAAATCCTCTGATGAGATCTTCAGCATGAACTAAGTTTATGCTCTTGCTATAAATTGTGAGATTTCAAAAGTTTCAAATGGAATAGAAATTGAAAGAATTTAATGAATAAACTGCGATAAAAAAGATGCGCCTACCGTCAAACCAACGACAACGTAGGACGGCATTTTGCCTTTCGTTAATAAAAGAAAACTTACGAAAGTTATAGCAAAGTCAGCCACAGTATAAAGCGTTGTGGTGGCAAGAGGTGTATAAAGCGCTGCACCCAATAATCCAACAACAGAAGCATTAACACCCTGCATGATTGTAAGCGCAGACTTATATTTTTGAATATGGCTCCAAAAGGGTAGGATACTTATGACAAGAAGAATTCCCGGAATAAATAGACTAAACAGGCATATCATAGCACCCCAAAGACCGTTGGGAGAGGTTTTCATTGCAGCACCTAAATAGGCTGCAAAGGAAAACAATGGCCCCGGCATAGCCTGGGTTAAACCGTAACCGGAGATAAAAGTGTTGTTATCAATCCATCCGTTTGGCACGAGCTTATCTTGCAAGAGCGGTAACACGACATGACCGCCGCCAAAGACAAACGTTCCGGAGCTATAAAAGATATCGATAAGTGAAAGAGTGTGGCCCCCAAAACTGGAGGCTAAGAGAGGTAATCCGATTAGACAAGTTAGAAAAATAGTCAAAGCAATAATACTCACTCGAGGAGAAAGTGAGAATGATAGATTATAAGCGGCGTTGTTCGGTTGGGTATGGCAAAAAAAAATGCCGGCTATTGCGCCAAGAGTAAGCGCTCCGATTTGAGCAAAGGGGCCATCTATTTCTAAGACAAGGACCATTGTCGTGAGAGCTACAATTATTCTTGTCCAATCAGGACACAAGGTGCGTGCCATTGCTACAACAGCTTGAGCAACAACGGCAACAGCTACAATTTTGAGACCATGGAATAACGCTGTCCATAAGAGGCCAACTTCATAATCAAGAAAGGAAGCAAAGAAGATAAGGAATAAAGCAGATGGCAATGTAAAACCTAGCCAAGCCATACATCCTCCCAAGAGACCTTTGCGGGACAGGCCAAGAGCAAAACCTACCTGACTACTTGTTGGTCCTGGTAAAAACTGACAGAGAGCCACAAGATCGGCAAACGATTGTTGGTTTACCCATTCACGACGAGTAACAAATTCATTTTGGAAGTATCCAAGATGTGCGATGGGACCTCCGAAAGATGTGAGGCCCAACCTTAGAAAAATAACAAATATTTCAAAAAGAGATTTGTGTAAATTTTTTTTCATAGAAAGAACTTGAGTCTTGCCTAAGACGGAGATCGTTAGGAGGGAGCTCGAAAATAATGGGTCGTAACAGCAGTAAGGCACATTGAAAAGGCACCCCATAAAAGAATGCGCGCGATCGGTTTAGGCATTTTGACACCACCTGTTTTGGCAGACACTGCACCTAAAAGCACTAGAGCAAATAATGAAATTAAAGGTATAGTCCACATAACCATATCGGTTGGAATGAGAGTTGTCGCTAAAAGAGGTAGAACAGAGCCTGTTGAAAAACTAAGTGCCGAAGAGAATGCGGCTTGTAAAGGTTTTGCAGCAGCAATTTCTGAAATGCCGAGTTCATCGCGAGCGTGTGCACCAAGAGCATCATGTTTCATCATTTGGTGGGATACTTGTCTTGCTAATTCAAGTTCGACGCCTCGCTCTACATATATTTGAGCAAGTTCTTCTTGCTCATAAGCTCGATTTGAATCAATCTCGCGTCGCTCGCGTTTAAGATCTGCATGCTCTATGTCAGCTTGAGAGCTGACTGAAACATATTCGCCCGTCGCCATTGAGGTCGCGCCCGCCACTAAACTTGCTAGACCTGTCAGAATAATAAAATGATGAGAGGCCCCGCCTGCTGCAACACCGCTTACGATGCTTGCTGTCGATAAAATGCCGTCATTGGCACCTAACACGGCGGCTCGTATCCAGCCAATACGGTTAGTCAGATGTACCTCAGGTTTTTTATGAGAATGATGTGTATGGTCTTCCATTTATCTCTATTGAATATTTGATGTTTCTTAAATGTTACCAAACTATACCGCTCATGCATAGGATCAATTATTGAGCATGTTAGATATAGAGAAATTTATAATCTATGTCTGATTGCATAAATACTTAGATTGTGATTTTATTTCAATGCTAAAACTGCGTCTTGATTAGTAGATTGGTCATACCATTATTTGTCTAACAAAAGCTGACGATGCTTCCGCAAATTTGGTTGAAGATAAAGTAAAGGCTCGCTCTCGCCGCTGAGGAGGCTTGAATTTAAGACCTTTTTTGAGAGGATTTATCTAGTTGAAGGAAGCTTATTATGAACAATAAGTTTAATTTAGTTGTATGTTCCTCTGGAGAAGGGGGAAATTTTCAATCAATAATTGACGCTCAAACTTCTTTGGGCATATCCGTCTCGACATTGATTGTGGATCGACAGTGTGGCGCTATTCATCGAGCCAAAGCACATTCTATACCTGTGGTGGTGCTTGATACTTCAAAAGGTAAGGATTCCTTGTTTTTAGCATTTGAAGCATCAATCCCAGATAATACTGATTTGATAGTGTTGGCGGGGTTTATGCCAATTTTACCAAGCAATATTTGTGATAAATGGAAATATAGAATAATCAATACACACCCATCTTTACTGCCAAAATACGGGGGTAAAGGAATGTATGGGGTAAAGGTTCAAGAAGCTGTGATGAAAGCCAAAGACGAGGAAGCGGGCTGTACAGTTCACTATGTCAGTCGTGATATTGATGGTGGTGAGATTATCTTGCAGAAAAAAATTAAGGTGGACTACGCAGAAACTCCTTGGCAGCTGGGGGGGAGAATTTTTAAAGAAGAAAATAGACTACTCGTAGAGGCCATTCGATTGGTTACATCGCGGCTTGCTAAATCACAGGACAATAAGAATGGTCTTTAATTTTCAAAAGAAGGGTCTCATATTTGATCCGAAACAAGATGTGAACAGACCGGTATGGATGAATGATTATGCACAGGCCCCTAATGTCATTATATTTGATAATTTTGTAAGGGTTTATTTTTGTTGTCGACCAAAGCCTGATACTCGTGCGCAATATGTTAGTTATTGTGGGTTTGTTGATCTTAATCGGTATAATTTATTTGATATTATCAATATCTCTCAAAATCCTATTTTAGAGTTGGGATCTACGGGGTCTTTTGACGAATTTGGAACATACCCTGTTTCTGTCCACAAAGAGGGGCAGGATATATATGCAGTATATGGAGGATGGACACGATGCGAATCCGTTCCATTTAATATTTCACTAGGAATGGCCGTTAGTAAGAATGGGGGTGTAAGCTTTCAAAAATTTGGCCCTGGACCTATTCTTTCCCATTCCCCGGATGAACCGTTTACTATTACATCTCCTAAATTAAGGCGTTATAATAATATGTGGTATCTTGCTTATACAGCAGGTAGGCGTTGGATACTTGATGAAGCCGGTCGGCCTGAAATTATCTATAAACTTAGAATGGCTACCTCTATAGATTGCGTGACATGGACAAGAATAAACCACGATTTAATTGAGAGTAGATTGGGGGACGATGAAGCCCAAGCATGTCCTGATATTATTTTTATAAATGGGAAATACCATATGTTTTTCTGTTACCGCTTTGGATTGGATTTTAGAACAAATCCGAAGCGTAGTTATAAGATCGGATATGCTTCATCTTCTGATCTCATAAATTGGCAACGCGATGATTCAAAAATTGCAATGGTGCCGTCTGATAGGGGGTGGGATTCAGAGATGATCGCTTACCCGACAATATTTGAACTCGATGGAAGTATTATGATGCTTTATGCGGGAAACGGTGTCGGTAAGACGGGATTCGGCCTCGCAAAACTCGAAGGAGAATTTCTATCGTGAAATGGAAGAAAATTGGCAAAATATTTGACCCATCTCACTATAATTCGGCTCAGGGGTATGATGAATTTGCAAAATCTCCCCAAGCAATTGTTTGTGATGGGTATGTGAGGGTTTTTTACTGTGCGCAAAGGCGCGGAGCGGATGGAAAATATGTAAGCGTCCCTCATTATGTGGATTTTAACAAATCGTTTGACAAAGTTTTAGGCCTTTCGGATGGTCCTGTTATTAAATTGGGAGATAAAGGCGAATTTGATGAACACGGGATATTTCCTCTCAATATCATAAAACATGATCATAAAATTTGGGGATACACCTCAGGTTGGAGCCGCCGTCAATCGGTTTCAATCGATATGGCCATCGGATTAGCCATAAGTAGTGATCAAGGTGTATCTTTTCATAAATACGGTAAGGGAGGTCCGATCATGGCGGCTTCCCTTAACGAGCCTTTTTTAGTAGGCGATCCCTTTGTTAAATACATCCATGGATCTTTTCACATGTGGTATATATTTGGAACGGAATGGCTCCGCGCCACTTCAGGGGCGTCTCCGGAGCGTATATATAAAATTGCTTATGCCCATTCCTCTGACGGCATTAACTGGCAGAGAAATGGAATGACTATTATTCCAGCCAAACGAGCTCAGGAATGTCAAGCTCTCCCGACTGTATTTTATGA
>Ga0302277_1000586_pt1 | contig 27623 bp, 16 predicted proteins | sample III_Bog_N3_1_FD_198759 | JGI IMG/M metagenome (GOLD analysis project Ga0302277, IMG submission 198759) | Peat permafrost microbial communities from Stordalen Mire near Abisko, Sweden - III_Bog_N3_1 | ecosystem: Environmental > Terrestrial > Soil > Wetlands > Peat | place: Sweden: Abisko... | reverse complement strand
CCAAAACGACGAACCTCCACGGAAGTCATTTTCCGACGACACGCGAGTTTTTTCTAAATCGGGAGACATACGTTTTGAATTTTCCGCGCCTCCTGCCCCATCGACAGTGAATGGTCAGAAAAACTACTGGATTCGAGTCCGAATTGTCGCCGGTGATTATGGAAGCGAGGCTCACTTAGAACGTGTGAAGGGGAACCTGATCGAACGAGAGGTGCACAAAGAAGGTACGCTCGTTTTAGTACCCGCCAGCTTCGCGCCTCCTTCGATTCGTTCGATCCAACTGGATTACCAGGTGAATACGGAATCGAAACCAGATGTAGTTTTGACTTACAACGATTTTAGCTACGCAAAGGTTGATCCGCAGAAGGGTTCGTTCAAACCCTTTCTGCCTCTGTCTCCCGATCAGGCTCGTCCTACGTTGTACTTTGGATTTACTGTGCCGCGCTCCTCGGCGCATGTCGCGACCATGTTTCACAATCGCCCGATCAGTCTTTACGTGGGAATCGCCGCGGACATTGCCGGACCAGACGCGAACTCGGGCTTTGCTGCTCCAACCGCAACATGGGAATACCGGAGTGGGGGCGGCTGGACGAAATTGAACCTGCTCGACGACACCCAGGGAATTCGACGAACGGGCCTTATCCGGTTTATTTGGCCGCCGAATTTTTCTCCCGGCCAGGAATTTGCTCAGAACCGCTATTGGCTGCGCATGCGCCAGGGCGATTTGGAATTCACGCCATCGTTCCATCAGGTTCTTTTGAACACCACGATGGCAGTCCAAGGCACAACGATTTCGCATGAGATTATCGGGGCCAGCAACGGAACTCCGAGCCAGCAATTTCGAATCACGCAGGCGCCCGTGCTGGCAGGCCAAATACTTGAGGTTCGTGAGACCACGGAACCATCGCGCGAGGAACGAGCGCAGATTGAAAGCGATGAGGGACCTGACGCGATCACTCGCGTACGCGATCCCATCAGCAAAGGCTATGCCTTCTGGGTGCGCTGGCATGAGGTGCCGAACTTTTACGGTTCCGGACCGCGCGACCGCGACTACCTGCTCGACCGCTTGACCGGTGAGATTACTTTCGGCGATGGGATCTATGGCAAGATTCCTCTCGCCCTTCCCGGAAACATTCGTCTGACGTATCGCACCGGAGGCGGGGTTGCGGGCAACAAGCCGTCCAATACGATTACGCAATTGAAGAGCGCCGTTCCGTACCTGCAGAAGGCGACGAATTGTGAAGCCAGCAGCGGTGGAACCGACTCCGAACCGGACGCCTCGCTTCTCGAACGCGGCCCGCTCAACTTACGACACGGGGGTCGCGCCGTAACTCGCGAAGACTTCGAGGATCTGGCGATGCTTGCGTCGCGCGAGGTGGCCCGCGCAAAGTGCGTCTCTCTTTTCGACTTGACGCGCGACCCGGACGCTAAACAGACGAGGCCTGGTGTAGTCAGTTTAATCATCATGCCGCACGCAACCGACCCCAAGCCCAGGCCCAGTCAGGACTTGTTTGATCGTGTGAGGAATTACCTCGACGCCCGACGGGAACTTACTGCCTCATTGAAATTAGTCGGGCCCGAATATGTTCAAGTGGATGTGGAGTGTGAGATCGCTGTGTCGGACCCCGAGGCAGCCAGCGAACTGGAGTTGACCACGATTCGTGCGATCGAGAAATACTTGCATCCCGTGAGCGGAGGAAAACATGGAGCCGGCTGGAACTTTGGCGAGGAAGCCCAACGCTCCGATTTTTTTGCGTTGATCGAAAACATTCCGGGAGTCGGTCACGTCCGCGAACTGCGGCTGACCCAGACGCCTGACCGGCCCGGCAGCGAAAAAACGGGCCGCTTCCTGATCTGTGCGGGGACGCACAAAATCACACTCGCGCTGGAGGAGTAATTCGTGCCGTTGCATTTGGTCAATCTCGATGATCTCACCTGGGAGAAGTTGAATGCCGAGGCGCGCTCTCTGATTCCGAGCACCTCGCGCGAATGGACTAACTTCAATCCTTCCGATCCTGGAATCACATTACTCGAACTGTTCGCCTACATCAGCGAAGGTCTGATGTATGAACTCAACCGAATCAGCAATAACAATGTGATCGCGTTTTTGCGGCTGATCCACGGCCCGGGCTGGCAGCCAAAACGGTCACTGGCTGAGGAGAAGCGGGCGGCCGTCCTCGACCTTCGCCGTCCCCAGCGTGCCATCACCGCCCAGGACTTTGAAAATCTTACGCTCGCGACAAGTGAAAATCGGGAGCGGTCGCACCTCGAGAGCGTGGCGAGAGCCAAGTGTATCTTCCAGCGCAACCTGCAAAGTCCCGGACCAACCGCGCAGGTCAACGAAGCTCCCGGCCATGTGAGCATTGTGATTGTGCCGAATCGGCGGTCTCTCGCCAGCACGGCGCTGCTTCGGAGTGTTCGCCATGCGCTCGAACCTGCGCGCCTGCTCACCACCAGGATTCACGTGGTTCGGCCCCGATTCGTTACAGTGAGCGTCCGCATGACTATTGTGCCGACGCAGGGAACCGACCCAGCGTCACTGCAGGACGACGCGCTTGCGCAAATCCAGAAATTCTTCGACCCCCTCGACGGAGGTTTTGACGGTGAAGGTTGGCCGTTCGGCAAGCACGTCTACGTTTCCGAGGTTTATCAGCTCCTCGATCGGCTCCCGGGCGTGAATTACGTGACCCGCAGCAGACATCCGTATACCGGGAAAGAGATCGACGAGTTGGCCGTCGCCCCGGTTGAAGAAGAGCGGTTGAGGTGGAACAAGCTGCGTGAACTGGAAGCCATTGAGTTGCTCCCCGATGAGTTAGTCAGTCTCTGGATTGATCGAAGCGATATTACGATCGGTACAAAGTGAGTTTATGCGGAACGTGTTAGGGGTTAACAAGTTGTTGATGAACGGGTAAGTGAGTATGGCAAACGTGTCCACAACAAGTAAGTTGCACCTGATGGAATATCTACCTGCTATCTATCAGGAGGCGGATGCCACCTGTCCCAAGACGTTCTTGGGCCAGTTATTACTCGTCTTCGAAAAAGTGTTGCTCGGAATTCAAGAAGAAAAACCACATGCGAAGTCAGCTACCGTTGAACCATCAGCAACGACCGTGAACATCGAGGGCCTTGCAGAGGAAATCGCGCGGCTGCATCAGCTCTTCGATCCTATGGCGACGCCCGACGAGTTCCTTTCGTGGCTGGCGGGATGGGCTGCGCTCACCCTGCGGCCAGAACTGAGCAATGCTCGGAAGCGCAAGCTGCTGGCTCATATCATTCCTTTGTACCGCATCCGCGGAACCAGAAAGTATCTAGAAGAACTGTTGCTGTTGTGCGTGGATGCGGTGGCAATGGTCACTGACACGGAACTGCCAGAGATGCAAGTCGGAGTGCATTCCACCACGGATAGCGATACGTATCTTGGCGGCGGAGCTCCATACTTCTTCCGGGTCACTCTGCTTGCTCCCATGCTGAGTCCGACTCAAGTGCGAGTGCAGTGCGAGATTGCCCGCGCGACAGTCGAGTTAGCCAAGCCCGCGCATACCAGTTATGAGTTAGATGTTGTTTCGCCGAAATTGCAATTAGGAATCAGTTCGACAGTAGGTGAGGATACGGTACTAGGCGCCCCGGCCGCCTAACCTCGCCAAAGGAGATTGCTCGTGTCTATCAAGCGGCTTAACTATTTTACTCATCAGTTCCTGCGAGAGCAGGATTTTAAAGATGAGCAGGCTTATCACGTCGAGATGCGACGGCGCCACAACCGGCTGTTGCACGGCTGGGGAGTGGTCAGTGGACTTGAGGTGCAGAAAAAAGGAGAGCGCGAAATTACCATCGGCCCTGGAATGGCCATCGATAAAGAGGGTCGGGAGTTGGTCCTCTCCGAAACGGTCACTCGCGATTTCACGGCGCTGGAGCGGAGCTCACACACCCACGTCACCATCGCGTACGCGGAAAAGTGGGATGAGGCCGATCATCAGGCGGCCGGTGGCGTGGAGGGTTACACGCGGCTTACCGAATCCACTGAGATTAGAGAATCGAAACAAGACCCTCCGAAGGATGGTTCGGTCGTCACTCTCGCCCGAGTTCATGTGGACGATGTCGGGCATGTACATCGGATCGAAACTGAGGCTTCGGTCAGAAAACTAATTGCCCCGTCCAGTCCCGCCGCGGGATGGATGCGCCTGCCCTTCAAACCCGTGCGGGTTGCGGCCGCCAAAAGTGTAGGCAAGATTCACATTGGCGCGGACGAAGAGGTGGATTTCATCATCGATGAAGATCGGACCTACTGCGAAGAGAAAGGCGCTAAGGGCTGGATGTCGATTCCGGTTCCGCCGGGCGCGAAAAGTATCGTCGGATTCCGCATCGCCGGAACGACTCATGGAAACGTAACCGTTAGCCTGGTCCGAACCGGCTGGAATCTTCCCGAAAACAGAGGCGAGCGCACCGAATTGGTGAAGGAGATTGTAAGCGGCGCATCCTTCCACAAAGACATTCACGTGGATTTCAACTTGGATGAATCTCACGCACTGGCAGTCTGGGTGAAGGCGGAAGGACAGACGGAGATCTGGCTGGTCGCGGCTAAATTCGAATAAGTTGCATAAGCTGAGGCTAAGATCCTACTAAGTAGTCAGCTTGTAGGACTGGCGGAAGGACAGGATGCAAGGGAAGACAGCTGAACCCGAGACTAAAGCGCTCGACACGATGTCCTATGCGAACATCGCGCCGTCATCGACGGCCGTTCGATCCGTCGCTTCGGTCGCAAGCTTCCTCCCCGCTCATCCTGTGCACGCCATGCAAAGCAGTTTAGGAAATCGCATCACCCGCCGTGCCCTGACTGCGGGAATGCTGCAGCCCAAACTCACCATCGGCGCTCTCGATGACGTCTACGAAAAGGAAGCCGACGAAGTGGCAGAGAAGGTGATGTCGCAGCAAGCACCACGTTCGGAGGCGGGCGAATCGGGCTCTGAAGATGATCGCAACAATGGGGGGCACTCGACCGGACGGCTTGCTAGCCAGGATTCCGCGCAGCGCAGCATTCTGCAACGAGTTCCAATCCAGACCCTTCAGCAGACGCTCGGCAACAGGGCCTTCGGGCGACTTCTTCGTCAGAACGCATTGACAGCGTCAGATCCCCAGGTCAGTAAGAAATGCGCCTGCGGAGGCGAGTCAAAGGAGGAGTGCGCCGAGTGCAGTAACAAACGCATCGCTTTGCGGAGAAATTCCGCTGGCGTCGACAGCGCTAGTTTAGAAGCGCCTTCAATTGTGGAGGATGTGCTCGCTACTCATGGCCATCCCCTCGCCCAATCCGCGCGAACAGCACTCGAGCCCAGTTTCGGCTACGATTTCGGCGATGTTCGAGTACACAATGACTCGCGCGCAGCCGATTCGGCTGCGGCGGTCGATGCTCTTGCCTATACGGTGGGCAATCATATTGTCTTCGGAGCAGGCCGGTACGCTCCCGGCACCAGCGACGGCAATCGACTGCTGGCCCATGAGCTGACGCATGTCGTGCAACAGGGAGGTGTAGGAGGCCAAATTCACGCCAGCCGATCCTTGATCCAGCGCGCCTGTCTTCCGGCGGCTTCATGCGCAGCTCCTCCGGGTTCTGCGGCGACGTTCGGTACGCATGTACAGAGTGCCGAGGCGGCAGCCCGGGCTAGGAGGGCTGCCATGTCTCCAGCTCGCCAAGTAGCTACCGGGCACACCGGGCATGCGCGGGCTCTCGAAACCTTCTTTAACAGTCAGGCACCCGGCTTACTCGCGAACATACATGGTATTTTCGTCGATCAGGACATGGACGTCGGAGTAGAAGCGAGTACACAGGACTGCGACACCATGGTCCCGCCAATCCGCGGGGCCACGAAGCCTTGTGTCTTTGTTCACGGAAGCCTGAATCAGGAGGCGTTTGCTTTCAACACCGACCCAACCGCGACTACAATCGGTGGGCGCCCACGAGAAGACTGGCGCATCGCGACCCTGCAGACGTTGACTCACGAGGTTCAGCACGTCCGTTACGACACAACCGTGGGAGTGGCAGCCGCTCCGGCCGGCACGACCTGTGCCCGGGTTGATATCGAATCCGAACTCAGTGAGCTAAATGCGATTCTAAGCGAATTCCCAGCTGTTTTCGACGCAGTACCAGCCGGAGCTCCGCCAGGCGACCCTGCCCGTACTCGCCTGGCCGCCTGGTTCAGAAGCTCGATCACCAACACGGGTGAGAGCATCCAGGGAAACCTCAAGGGCATCGACTGTAAGTGCTCTTGTGCGGATACCGATACTTATGTGAAGGAGACGGTCGCCTTCGTGACCAGTGCATGGTCCGTAGCTCAAAAGGATGCCTTGAACGACGAATTACGTCGGCCGGTATGGGCTCTAAGATGGCCGTTGTAAGTCACTTCGCCTGATCGGGCGTACAGCGGCGGGCTTTTTCCCACGCGGTCTGCGTCCACTTCCCAGAGGAGATCTCGGAACTAAGCGCGAACTTCAGATCGGAGCCCGATGGACGCAACACGACGAGAGTTCGATGTATCGCGCCGACTCCGGCAAATCCGAGCGTTTGTTCGTGAGGATCATATTGAACAGGCTCATCACGGACCACTCGCTTGCCCAGTCGCGTGTCAGCCTCGGTATCCGCACGGAGCCCCGAGTCGGTGCGACGAAGAACGATGCGATAGCTCTGCCCCAGATCCCAACATCCCTCGACCGATACCGCTACATTCTCGGGCACAACGCCAGTCGTCATCAAAAGGAGAACTCCTAAAGCAGTTACGATCATGTCGTAGCCCTTGATTTGACTATCATTATATACGGAGCTAGACGCAAGCTGTCACTTAGAGTCGGAGTCCAGGTCGGAAGCGTTGAAGATGTTGCGCTCTTGTTAGTGCCACGAAGTACATCTGGGGATGGAATCAATGCCACAGCAAGTATGTAATGGAGCGACCCTCCAATGCAGTTTCGGAATGGCCCCGAGCAGTTTGGTGGTGTTGCCGGTCAATCGCGTCAACACTGCCGATCAGCCCGATGCCAACATCATGGATAGCATCCCGCTGACGAACATCATGCCATTTGGCATGTGCATGTCGCCGGCGAATCCGGAGGTGGCGTCGGCCACTGCGGCCGCCATGGGTGTGCTCACGCCGATGCCCTGTATTCCGGTGACGCCCGCTCCCTGGACGCCGGGGGCTCCAACGGTTATCTTAGCTGGCAATCCCACACTGGATAACACCTGCACGTTGATGTGCACCTGGGGAGGAGTGATTCAAGTCGTCGTTCCGGGCGAGTTTACAGTTTCGGTCCCATGATGAGAGCAACGCCAGAATAAATAACGAACCGGGCTTGAACGGAACGACGACGAATCACGGGTGCGAGGGGGCATGGGCGAAAAGCAGATCTGCTTCGTGGTGATGGGATTTGGCGAGAAGACGGATTACCCAACCGGACGGGTCATCGACTTAGACAAGTCATACCATTACATCATCAAACCCGCCGCGGAAGAGGCTGGGCTGAGCTGTGTTCGAGCCGATGAGATCATTCATTCGGGAACCATTGATGTCCCAATGTATGAACAACTGCTCACTGCGGACGTAGTTGTGGCCGATGTATCGACGTCGAACTGCAATGCCTTTTACGAATTGGGAGTCAGACATGCATTGCGTCCGTACACCACGATCACCATCGCCGAAGACAAAATGGTCTTTCCGTTCGATGTGAACCATATCGCAATCCGCAGGTACCAACACCTAGGCAAAGGAATCGACTTCGCCGAGGTAATGCGCATGAAGGCGGCGCTCAAGGAGGCGATTGAAACGATTGCCAGCAAGCCCACGGATGACAGCCCGGTCTACACGTTTCTGAAAGACCTGCGCCCTCCGATCCGCGGGGCAAAAGAAGCCGCGTTGAGGTCAGCGGTAGCGGGAATCATCGGGAGCATGCCTGCCAGCGAGCCGCCCCGCGAGGATTCTACGAATACCGCTACAGTTAGCATTTTGCTGGCACAAACGCAAACGGCAATCGCCACGAGCGACTTCGTAACTGCGAAATCGTTATTGTCGGTGGTGAGAAAGATAGTGCCGGATGATCCTTTTGTAGCTCAACGGCTGGCGCTAGCAACCTACAAGAGCGAGGTTCCAAGTCAGACGCAAGCTCTGAAAGACGCTTGCGATATTTTGGCAAAACTCAATCCGGAGGTCTCAACCGACACTGAAACATTGGGGTTGTGGGGGGCCGTTCACAAGAGGCTGTGGGAGATCACGGGCGACCGATCGTACATAGAGACTGCAATTTTCGCTTATGAAAAAGGATTCTACTTGAAGAACGATTACTACAATGGTATCAATCTGGCCTATCTTTTCAACGAACGCGGTGCGGTTTCGGAGGTGCCTGAATCGGTGGCGGATTTTGTGCTGGCACAACGAGCGCGCAAGAAGGTCCTTGCAATCTGTGATTCTTTGTTGCACGCAGATTACAAGCTGCCAGATCAAGAGGAGTACTGGATCCGGGCGACGATGGCGGAAGCGTGGCTGGGGTTGGGGGATGCGGCAAAATCCCAAGAAAGCTTAGACGCAGCGTTTTCGTTGGAACCAAGTCCGAGTCAGTGGATGCGAAACAGTACATTGGAGCAACTGCAGAATCTCCGCCGGCTTCTCGCCGCTTCTCCTCTAAAAAAATTTAGTTGATTGCTGAATCGTGGGTAAGCCGTAATTCTCTTAATACCAATCTCTATCGCGGACCTCGATGAGAGAACCTCGATAGCGGACAACAAGGTCAGAGAAAAGGTCCAAAGTGCGCGGCTTCCACGTGCTTGCCAGCGGCTCGGCCGATCTCAAGCAAGACCGAAATATTTTCGACGGCATCCATTTTTTGAATGCTCGCAGCGTTCACTTCCGAAAAGCCGAGTCCTTCGAGACCGGACGCGCTCAGGTCCGCGTTATAGCGCGCATACAAGAAATGGCGGCCAAGATTCGTGGATAGCGGAACTGCCGGAGAAGCGTACTGTTCCTCCAGGGTCAATCCGCCGCATGATGTGTCGCCTGTTGTGTCGCCTAATGTTCGGGGGACCAGGTCGAGTAACTCTCGATCTAGGTGCGCGCCGAATGTACAACGTCCGACGGTGCGACAAGTGATGTCTTGATCCACTTGCATACCGTACATCAGCGCCCCGGGAAGGCCAGCCACTGTTGAAACGATGTTCTTGTTGGGACGGGCCGCAGTGGCTCCAAGTGATTCCGCAGCGCCGGTACCGATCGAAACAATGAGCAGATTATCCTCTCCCTTCTTCCAGTTCAATCGATAAGCCGGATCGGTCGCCATACGGTAGAGCAAGAAAGCGGGGTTGTTGTAGGGCGTGACACCGCCATCCACGAACACAAAGGTTTTGGACGGGTCGCTCGGATCCCATTGCAAGATCTCGGGAGGAAAATAAACAGGTGCGGCGGTGCTGGCGCGAACCAACTGCCACAGGGGGATCCTCAGGTTGCAGTCTTTACGCATGGGGTCGTTGTACCTGGCGTCGGGGTTGCTGCTAATGGGCCACGGCGAATCGGTGGTCACGTTCTTCGTAACCGCCAGGAGAAGGCACCTCAGATTCGCGGGTTCAAGGTTGGTGTCGTGGCCAAATACTTCCTGCAGTTGCGCTTTCAGTGGATCGGCAGAATATAAATACTTGATCCGCTCGACGAGCCAGGCCGGGTCGAACATCTGCTTTCCGGTTAAGGTGTAAAAGTTGACTAGATCCGATGTCGTCATCCCGCGAGCTAACCCAGCCGCGATAATTGCTCCCGTGCTGGTGCCGGCGATGTAATCGAAATAGTCGCAAAGTTTACCTCCGGTTTTGACCTTAACGAGGTCCTCGATTTTCTGAAGAATCCCTAAGGTGACGAGGCCGCGGATGCCACCTCCGTCCAAAGCCAGCATCCGGCGCGGGCGCTCTTTCTCATATCGGTTACGTAGAGTATTCCAGCGATCAGGGTGGATAAGCATTGTTAAACCTCGGGCTCGACGTATTATGGCCAGAGCCGTCTCTACAGGACTTGGAACACGGGGCAGAAATTATGATCATAGCGCTGGCCGGAAGACGAGTCGATAGTCCTGACGCCAAACAAAGTCGATTCCCCGCCACAGCCGAAAACCTCGAAATCGTACGAAAAAGAATTGGCATCATGTTGCGGGCTGAGGGCGCTGAACTACTGGTGAGTTCCGCGGCTTGCGGCGCGGATCTACTGGCGCTTTCGGAGGCGGGCAGTTTGGGTCTACGGCGACGGATCGTATTGCCTTTCGACCGTAATAAGTTTCGAGCTACGTCGGTTACAGACCGACCCGGAGACTGGGGGTTGCTATTTGATGAAGTGGTGAACGAGGTTGAGAAACAGAGAGATTTGCTGGTTATTCACCCGAGTTCAGAGGACAAAGCCTATGTTGAGGCAAACCACGCAATCGTAGATGAAGCCTTGTCCCTTGGGGAACAGCACCGGGTTCCTGTTGTAGCGACATTGGTTTGGGACGGAAAATCCCGTGGCGAGAATGACTTTACCGAAGAATTTGGAGTTTATGCTCGAACTAAAGGCCTTACGACTGTTGAAGTGATGACTCTTTGATCGCTGAATGGAAGGCCCTAGCAGGGTGCGGAAAAACCCACGTCTTCCGCTTTGGGGTGTCGTAAACTGGCTGGAACAATGGCCACATTCCGCTGGAAGCTGCCCATCGCATGCGTTGTCCTCGTTTTCGTCACGGTGTCTGCCCAGGCAAAACGGATGCCCCCGAAACCGGTCACTCCGGTTGTTTCTGGTGGGGTTCGGTACTCCGCCGAGGGTGACGGACGAGACCAATACGTCGCGGCGGCGGATGCCTCAAGCGGTAACGTGTTGTGGAGAGTGAAGGTGTTCCATACGCACATCAAGTTCTGGGTGGAGGAAGACGTACAGTGGGTCTTCATAACTAACCTGCAGTTAGTAGGCAACTCCCTTTTCGTCCGAGATGAGATGTCACGGTGCTATTCGGTTGACCTCACGAAGAGACACGTAAAAAGGCAGCAATGCGGTGAGATGTTTCAGAATAGGCAAATCCCCAGTCCCACGGATGCACACTAGGGAAAGGCGGGTGGGCCACATCTCCGCGGCGACTATAACTCTTTGTGACGTTGACTGTCGACACAGAAACAACTGGGGGTGCGCCACTTCTCGCATTTGAGAAGTGGCCTATTAGAAATCCTGCAGTCAGGATCCTTTCTGACCTTCACTCCCTTCCCGCGCCATAGCGAACGCGAAATCCTTTGACCTAGCCTCTACCGCGCCCGAAAATAGACTTGTGATTGGGCAGTTTCGGGATTAGTCCTCAACCACGGACGCCTCTTGACTCTGCCTCAAGAACGCTTTGAAAACCCGAGAATCGCGCAAGTCATTGGCTATCGCAAGTGACCTGCTTGAACGCTTGAAACTGTGGAAGCAGAGCACGGATTATCCAGCGGACAATGATTGGATTTTCGCTAGTCTTCTAAAGCTCGGCAGGTTGCCATATTCCTACACGGGATTTTGGCGTGAGCTTGACAGAGCGGGAAGGGCTTGCGGAGTGAGTCACATTGGCACCCACACGTTCCGGCATTCCTTCCGAATGTAGATTGACGCAGCCGGAACTACGGTGGGAGTACAACAAAAACTCATGCGGCACGCCGACATCCGCACAACCATGAACATCTACGGGGATGCGGCATCAGCGACATGCGTGAGGCACACGCCAAAATAGTGCAATTGGCTTTGCAAGCCGAGTAACGGCACGGGAAGCGGCACGGAGGGATTCGTAACTTACTGAAAGAATGGCTCCTCAGGTAGGACTCGAATCCACCTGAAAACGTCAATCAAAGGACTTACAGAGCACGGACGGCACTCTAAGGACGTACAAGTATCGGGTAGTTCACGTTAAGTGATTGCAAAGTGATTGCATGTTTTCGAGTGGTGATGAGCTGAAGCGATCCGAGCCCCCCACAGCTGACGCCAGATTTTTCAGGGCTACGTTTTGTTGCACTCTCAACGACTTAACAGACTTCAGGTGGCCGCCTAAGTACTTGAGAAGACGTGAGAGACATGCGAATCGTGGGTTGGAATCGTGTGCTCAAAAAATCGCGCATAAAGGCGCAGCACGCTCCCGGCACACTCTTCGCATAAATAAACCAGAATCCAAGAGTTTTGCGCACGACCGCCAATCGGTTCACCCGATCTGCCAGGGCCCCTGTTGTTTTTTGTGAACAAAAGAACTTTTCTGTTGTGGAGAGTGGGATTCGAACCCTGCCCCGCCCAATCGCTTCGATAACTTGTAGATTCTACATTGCCACGGATGCCGAATTTACTACGCTCGCCGCGCACCCTTGCACGCCATTGCACGCTGGCGATCCGACGATCCTGGACATGCAGAACTGTGACCTACTGCACCGCGAATGCGTTATCCAAAGAGTAGGTTTCTCCTCCCGGGTTCGTCACAGTGACTTGGACAGAGCCAGCGGAAAGGCTAGGCATCGTCACGTCCAACGTATTCTGGTCCACGAACGTCGCAGTGGTCGCCGACCTGTTAGCACTTACGCTCGTTGCCTGCTGAAATCCACTGCCGTGAACTACGACCTTTGCACCGGCCGGACCAGTGGCTGGTGTGAGATGACCGATCGCTAGCGGCGCGTTGCCAAGTTGTACAACCGTCAAGCCAGCATTTGCTATCAAGTAAACGGTTTGGCCGTACGAATCGATCGCCATAGCATCCGTCACTTGCTGAACCTGTTCCCCGAGGGTAATGCGATGCAAAAGTGCGCCGTGGTTGAGATCGAATATATCGACGAAGCTTGTGTTAGGGATGAAAACCAAGCTTCCGCCATCAGGGACCTTTTCCATCGGCAAGTAGAAGTCCACACCCGACTCAAACACATCCTGCCATGACAGATAGCCCAGCACATCAGTGTTGCTGTCTACGACCCCGCTCCCAGTGGCAAAGGCGGAGCCATCCGCAGAAATTGCCGCACTCGGACCGAAATTCTCCACAACAGCATTGTTCGACGACCACGTGTTGCTCGCTACATCGTAGATGGCGACTTGCTGTGGCCCGCTGATGTCAGATGTGTTGATTAGGACTTTCGATCCGTCGGCGGATGCCGCCATCGGAAATCCCTCGGGCTGGATGCAGAAATTTGGGATATCGGTAATCGTCGTAAGCTGCAGAGTCGAAAGATCGAGTTCGTAAAAGCTCGACCCGCATCCTGCCTCCTGAGTTGACATTGGCTCAATGAATGCCTTCCCCGTGTTCGTGGCTGCAATACGTTGCGGTCCTGGATTGCCAGAAGTTCCGGATGGAATCACCTGCACCGCCGTTGCCGAAGAGGGTTGATCCGGATTGATCAAGGCCACGCTGCCGTCTGGGTAGTTAGCAGCAATCAATGTTGCACCATCGGGCGTTATGGCCATCCCCCAGAACGCCTTCTGCCCGTTTAACGCCGGAGGAGCAAACGGAGTAAGAAACTGCAGGGTAGCCAACGAAAAAACGTCAATGTGATCACCAGCTGACAAATAGAGCTGGTTCCGCTTGCGATCAAGCAATATCGCCTGAAACTTATCGGACGATTTGTAGTCAGTAACACTCTGGACGTAGTGAATAGCCTTCGGGAGCGTAGCGGACCCAGCTGAGGTCGTTACTTGAAGGTCTTGATCACCGGTTCCTGGCGGCAGAGTGATCTTCACGTCAACGACCGGGTATGGATAGGAAAAGGGAAAGTATATTCCCTGAATGTCAGCCAGTTTCGCGCTAACGATGCTGGCGCTGCTGTCGCCAATCGTCACTTGAATCTGGCTTGGATCGGTAGGCAGTCCGAGTCCGATGATGTCCGAAGTTACTCCGCCAGCCGGAGTCGCGGTGTCGCCATTCACAAACATTGGTGCGGGACCATAGCTGAATATCAGTGGATCAAAAATGGGAGTGCCGTCCGGCTGAATAACTTTGACATTTACCGGCCCTGGCTGAGCGGATGGAGGCACGGAGACAGTTAGGACCCCAGCTTGACCAAGCGCCGCACCGGTGCCACGAACACCTCCGAACCACACGTCCGGCAGGAAACTGAACCCTTCTTCTATCGGGAAGGTCACCGGCGTTGCTGTGTTTACTGGGCCGAAACTCGGTGTGACAACGTTTTCAAAACCTGGTGTCGCGTTGAAGCCAAGACTGTAGGCGACCGAAAAGGTCGAATCATCAAACGCAATTCCGTGGTCCGTCGAGCCGAAAATGATTCCCGTGGAATCTACCGCAAAAGGTGTCTCCGTGAAAGGCGACGGGAAGATTTGCGAGCCAGGTGGGATCGTCCCAAGTGCGGGTGCAGTATTGATCAAGGCTCCGGTGTTTCCATCGGAAACGAAAATCACCGGCACTCCATCCGATGCGGTGATATAAATTCGCGATCCATCAGGGCTGAAAATGAAGCCCGCGACATATCCGGCAGCCGACACCGGAGCTGTGACTCGCAGTTGGTCGTTATAGACATTAATGCCGTACGTATCGTCAAAGATCAGGAACCGCGATCCATCTGGACTTGCCGCGACCCCTTCAACGTATCCTGGGAAGGTCAGGATCGATCCAAACTGCCCTGTCTGCGTGTCATAAACAACTGCTCCGCTGGAGGAATTGCAATCCGCGACGAGCACCTTCGTACCCGCGCCCGCAAGAAAGCATGGGCTCAAAGCGTTTGGTGGAGTGATGAACGACATCGCGTTGTTTGCCGGGTTCCAAATCGCAAAATACCAAGCGCCACCGTCCGCTCCGGTGATATGGACGGCCAAAGTGCCATTGGAAAGCATATCTATGTTTTTCGTGACATAGTCTGCTCCAGCGAGGCGCGGAAGCTTCCATTGCTGCACGACCTGTAGACTGGTTGTGCTAATCGCCGTCATCTGCTGGGCATCGCTGCCCACAAAAATTTCACTGTTATCCAGGGCCAGGGCCATCGGTCCCGGACTCAAGACTGGAATACTCTTCAGGAGTTGCCTGGTCGACGGCGACACCACATCGACGCGGTTCAGCGAAAAGTCACTCGAAAAAATCAGCTGGTGTGTCGAATCATAGACAATCGCCCGAGGCGTATCGTCCGTTCTCAAGTAGTCGCTGCGGTTGTTTGGTATATTTCCTGGCTCCGGAGCCACGACCAAGTCAAGAGCAAGACTCGCGGTCGGCACAGCGGCCGTCGGCGTCGCTACCACGTTGATCGGAGTATTTTGAATCCACGGACTGTTCGACGGCGCCGTCAAGGTCATCGTCGTCGAATCGCCCGGAGTAATTGGGTTCGGCGAGAAATTCGCAGTCACGCCTGCGGGCAAACCCTGAACCGCAAAATTCACTTGATAGTTGTCCGGCCCCGGAGGACAGCAGACCTGCGTCTGCAATGGCACGGATGTCGTCGAACCAAACCTCGTCACCACTTCGAGTACGGCGGGAGAATCAATGTTGAAGGTCTGGAGCGGCCCCACGCCAACATTCATCGTGGCCGACTTGCTCAAACTTCCGCTAGTGCCACTAAATTGGAAAGAGTAGCTTCCAGTCGCAATCGACTGATCAGCGGTAATCATCACGCTTTGCGGAGCTGTCTGTAGGGTAAATGATGAGGGTGAGGCGCTAATCCCGGACGGCAGTCCGGAAGCGGTCACCGACACCGAGCCGCTAAAACCGTCCAGGGGGGTGACCGACACCTGCACGGTGGAGGAAGTTCCGGGCGCAATCGAAGCCGAGGATGGCGTTACCGAGATAAAGAAGGAAGGGGGAGGCGGCGGTTGGCTGGAAGAACCGCCCCCACAGCCGTACAGGAAGAAGCAGAACACAATCGCAAAAGGGACGGCACGGTGCACTGTCGTCAATCTCCTTTGATGACGATTCCCCTGGGATTTGTGTCGTGGCTGCAAAATCAATTCCATCTGGCTATCAAAATAAACTGCAAACATCAGCGCGGAGAAAATGAGACCTTGCAAGTGTCCGCGCGACCCGGCTTCCAGGTGGATTGATCAGTGAACACAACGCGGGTCACTTGCAGTTCGAGATCCTCAACCTGCGCCGCCTCGCTAATTCCGTCTGACTTTCGTGCTGGGCAACGGAAGACGGCGGTTTTCTCGGCTTTCGGATGAAGAGTTCCAACCGCACTGTAGCGGGATAGAACTGCCGAGTCCTTCTGTTCCGCTTGCGGTCTTTGCAGAGTGAATTCGACTGCCTGCACTACCCGAACACCTGAGTTGTAGTAACGGATAGAGATGTCTTTGTTATGCGAATCTATGGAGATATGACTCGGTAGTACCGGGCATTGAGCAAGGGCGTTCTCCGCGAGGCAACAATTCAAGATCACTAGCAAAAGAAACCGCATGGTCGCCCCAATTGACCCACCTAAACACTAGAGTCGATGGATGTCCTTAATCTCTTTTGTTCGGGTAGATCTGCGCGAAGGTGTTCCCCTTGTCCTGAGACCAGAAGACACCGAGACTTGTGCCTACAACAATCTCGTTGGTCTGAGCACTGTTGATTGCAATTGAATTAATACCGCCTAAGATATCGAACCCGAGGTTCAGCAAGCACCACGACTCTCCGCTGTCTTGAGAACGGTAGAGGCCAAGGTTCGAGACCAGATAAACTATGCCCGGATTTTGTCGGTCGAATGCCACTTGGTGAATTTCGGGCCAAAAAGCATCTCCGCCGATTATTTTGGTCGCGGTCGCAGGACTTGGTTTTACGTTCGGAAGCGTGAGACTTGAAACCTTGAACCAGTGAGTCCCGCCATCAGCGGTTTTCATGATCCCATCCCTTCCTAGCCCCAGCATTACCGAAGGGTCCCTTGGAGAAATACCCAACATGTTGCCGCCGACTAGCACTGTTGCGAACTCATTCCAGGCATCGCCACCGTCATGGGAAACATACACCCCCTGAAGCCACTTCTGACTTGCTCCCTTTATTGACCTGAAACTACCGAATATCGTCAGGGGATCCCTAGGGTGAATTGCTACTAGCGTAAGGTCAAGGACAGAACCGACCGTGGCGGACTCCTCGCCAGTAGGCGTCGAGCCTGATTGGCGAGGAAGAACTATCTGCAAAATGTGCCATGTCTTTCCACCGTCCCTAGATCGATAGTAAGAGAAACCTGTCTTCTTATAACGGACTCTCGGGTCCGACGGCGCCTCGACCATCGACAGGTCCTTCATAAGTAAACGAAACGGGACGGGGTCCTCTAACCATTTCCAGGAGACCCCAAAATCCCGACTGATAGCAAAACTAAAGTGGGCATTACCAAATGCTGGCCTCGCAAGCGATCTCACCGCATTGATCTCAATATCCCGGTCGTTTTCAAACCGAACAACAGTTGCAGCCGTGGAAGAAATCGTGTCACTTATAGGCAATTTCATATTTACAACTTCAGTTAGCTGGCGACACTGGGACCAGCAGTGGCCGGCGCCGCACGACAAGACAATCAACAAGCCAAATATCGTATTCACTTTCCGCAATTTTGGCTCACCGCCTTTTGAAAATCTTCGGATGCATTATCTGCGATTTCCTGTGGCGTACGCCCTCTCAACGGGAGACCTGCCCCAGAAGCTGCTTGCACGTCGGTCAGTCCGCCGTTGGACGGCAGGTGAAATCCTTCATGGACCAGCACGCTTGGAGTAATTAGCGAGGGTTGATCGACAAAGATCTTGTTCCCAGCACCCTGGTCGACATGGGCCACTGCGTCGGAATAAAAATCTTGGCCGGTAGATTTTACGACAGGAGCTGCTGCCAGGACATCGATGAAATGGCTAGGATTCTCACCTGATATCTGCTCAAGCGCCGTCTTCCGATCCGGCAGGTGCGCCGCATCACGCGCATTAAAGGCGTTGGTTAGTACGGACCTGATGAAGTTCCAACAATCCGATTTGAAAATCTCATTCTCGGCCTGATTCATGAGATTGCCGAAATTCCCAGAGTCAGCCGCAAAACCTTGGCCAAAACCGCCGCTCTCGTCAATGATGCCCCCGGCAGGCAGCCGCATAGGCGGTTTAAGGACATTATCCAGTTCTGCCCACGGATTGTCCGATCCTGATGGCGAAATTGGAGATTTGAGTGGGTTGAAGATGTTCGGGTCCAGGTTGAGCAGGAATTTGAAGAAATTGCTGAGCCAACTGAACCCGCTGGGATCAGTCATATTGATCGGATTGTCTCGAACATACACGTAACGATTCCACGATTGCGGATCTCCGGGACTGCCCGACACCGGGTCCGCCGAACAATACCGGCCAAGAGCAACAAGGTAATAGCGCCTCATGGCGTAGTCATCGCCCGACTCGCTGTCGCGTTCGTAGCTGGTGAAGATGAACTTGGTCGTCGTGTTCGCGCTGTACCATGACTCTCCGTAAGGATAGTGCCCTTGCTCGCCGATTTTGTTGCCATTGACATCGGTGCTCACGCGCACCGAAAGATGATCGGAATGGTGGTAGGTCGTGGACGCGCTCGTCAAGGTCGAGAGCAGAGTCCCGCCAGAGTAGATGTATTCGCGTGATGGAGAGGCAGGCGCTGCTCCGTTATCGTATTCCGCGATATCTTTCCCGGCCGCAAAAATATACACGGTCGACGATGTCGGGCTGGTGCAGTTGGGTAGGCACTTCTTTACGCGCTTTCCATGATCGTCGTACATATATCCGCCAGCACCAGAACCGCTTTGGTATGAGGTCATCTGGTTTGCCGCGTCATACGAGTAAGTGGGCGCTGTGGGAGGACAAGTCGCGTTGGTTTGCGCCAAAATGTTTCCGCTCGCGTCAAAGCACATCCCGTCCGGCTGGTTCGTTTGCGCCCCGCCCGGATTCGCGAAGGTCAGAGAGTTGTTATAACCGCTCCCGGCTGTAACCGTCTGGCTCAGACGGTTGGCATAGCGATCATACGCCCACGACAGTCCCCACTTGGGGTAAGCGGTCGAACCGTTGGTCGCCGCGGTGACCACGCGGCCAAGCGAATCGTACGTATATGCTGCTGTGCGTCCCGAGTCCACAAGATCTGAGATGCAGTTAATCAAACCATCGCTGCCCGTTGTCCCGCCCGTACAGTTTGTCGCATCGTTTTGGTAGTAGTATTTCAAGCTGAACAGGGTCTGCGTGCCGCTCGTATAGCTCAGGTTCGTCAGGTATTGCCTGTTTGGATCGTAAAGGAAGCTTGCGACCACTCCGTTGCCGTAGTTGAAACCGAGGGTCTGTTGCGCGGGGTTGTAGCTATAGCTGCTGGCGCGAGTCTTCACGACACTGTTCAGCGTATCTGTAATCGACGAGAGCCGGCCAATGGTATCGACATTCTGAGTCACCTGGCGACCAGACGGGTAGGTTATCTGCGTGATTTCTCCACCCGCGTTGTAGGCGTAGCTTGTCGTATACGTGGTTGCCCCTATGACCTTTTGCACTTTCGTTATGCGGCCAGCCGGATCGTAGGTGTTCGTTTCGGAACCCGAGGGATCGGTGATTTTGGTCAATCGCGAAAGCGCGTATTGAGGAGCGCCCCCCTGATCGTATTGATAAGTCACGGCTCCCTGTCCATTGGAGTAGTTCTTGCCGGTCAGCCGGTTCAGCGCGTCATACTGGAAGCAGATGCGGATGCCACGGGCGTCCAACTTTTTCACTAGCTGTCCGGGGAAAGAATTCGGCGTTGGGCAGGTCGTATCAGAGTCATAGACAAGCGTGTCGGTCTTCGCCTCAGGCGTGGTGACGGATGTGGTTCTTCCCAGCCCATCGTAGACGAAGGTTCGGGTCTGCGCCCCCTGATACACGTTGGTCAGACGTCCGGCAGCGTCGTAGGCATAGCCGGTGGCAACTGGCGAAGTCAATAGTCCTCCGGAACCTCCAGAGAGACTCCCCGAAGTCGGAGAGAAAGCGAAATCGATGTTGTCTGGGCTAGTGACGCTCGTCGAAAAAGGAATTGTGTACGCCCCCGGAGTGAGTCCGGTCACAGTGAGGGTTGAGCCACTGGCTGTCGCCGTGACGGGCGAACTGCTGGAGCTAAGAGAGTAGGCCAAACTCGCCGCAAGTGTTGCAGAAGTCGAACTCGCCCCCCAGGGAGCATAAGCTGAATATCCATTGACCGTGACCGTCACGGAGCCTGTATCCGATACGTCCCGACAATCGCCGGTAATATGATTGCAGACCTGATGCGTGCTTTCGCTACCTGAAATAGTAATGGTCGCGGTCGGGGCCTTGCCTGCGGTCGATCCAGACGGCTCGTCCACCTCTACCACATTGCCAAAACCATCAATCCATTCTTGCCTGGGTTTTCCAGTTTCATCGACAGAGATCACGGGGTAACCGTAGCCGTACGTCGTGGCAGAGAGTTGTTGACTCGCGAGGCCGGCCAGACTGGTCACATTCGGTCCAAAGGCGGTGTGGAGCGACTGATTGTCCGGGTGCGTGACGGAAGTCTTCCGGTTCAACCCATCGTAAGCGAATGTCTCATAAACGCTGGTACCCGGGTGACTCACCTGCGAAACACGGCCGTTCGTGTCATAAATGGTATTAACATTCACTGTGCCGCCGCCGGGGACGTAGAGTTCTTGCGCCACTTTACGACCATAAGTGTCGAAAAGGAACTCGTTGTGCCGGCAACTCGAACAACTCGAAGACGGAGATGTGTCTGCCACCGCGGCATAAGTGTCAGCTTGGGTTGGAGAGGAGTAGCTTGTTAGGTTCCACCCGATAGGCAGAACATTTTCAGTATTCCTGTCAAAGGGATCGTTCACCAACGTCACCGGATTCACGAAGTGAGAGTAGCTAGCCTGACCGTTGACGTCCGTGGAGACGGCGCGCTTCCCGCTGCCGTAGTAGTAGCCCATGGAGACCGTCATCGTGACACCGTTCACCGCAGGCAGCGTCACGCCCGTGAGGTACGCGTTCGTTGGTGTCGCGGGGGTATACGCCTGCGGCGGATTGGATCCATTGTCGTTGAAAAACTTATCAGCGTAGCTGTACGTTGTCTTATTGCCAGCAGGGTCGGTGCTACTCAGAACTTGTCCGGTGGTGTCATATGTACGACTAGTGGTCAAGTACGTACCATTGACCCACTGTTGGATTTGAGTGGGATTCCCGCGCGCGGTAGTCCCGGTTCCGAAATTCGTGTCGTCGTGGTTGAAAGCACCCGAAAATCCTATCAAGCCGTTTGTGCCATAGGAATCGTAGGTCACTATGGTTTGTGCTACTTTGAGTCCGCCTCCTGAACAGTCCGAGTCGCTGCCAGGTTGATTGTTGCAGAGGGTCGTTTTCTGTGGTTTGTTGATGATGTTCGTTCCAGCGCTGTAATAGGTCACGTATGTAGCGCGGTTCGGAACTGCGGCAAAAGTCGGGCTTGTCCCGGGCAGGAATTTCCATTCCTGTACTGCAGTCACGTTTCCGTTTTGCGGGCTGTCGTAAGTGTAAGCGGTCTTTTTCGTAATACTCGTTCCGCCCGGTACCGCGTAGGTCACCGTTTCGGACAACTTTCGCACGTAGGCGTGGCCGTGGCAGCCTGACCAAGGGCATGCCACCGAGAAATCCCAAGTCGTGTTTACCGTACTCATCAGAGTACCGGCCGCGTTATAGCGCTGAACCTGGACGGGCCAGTCCCCATTGTCGATCGTGAACGTGTAGATCGTGTAATCTCCATTGGGGTTCGTCGAGGTCACTTGCTGCTGACACCCAACCTGACTCTGGCTGCACGTGGATAAGTTCTTGACGCTGTACGTCCAAGTACCACCCGCGGAAGTACGCGATGTCAACCACCGGTGCTTGTTGCCGTATGGATCGGTAACGGTGGTCCAAGTGTAGTTGACCGCTCCTCCGGTGGGCAGGGTCATGCTAAGCAGATTGCCGTAGTACGCTGACTGTCCGCCTGGTGAAGCGCAAGCGGCGACGCCAGAAGTTGAGTCACAATCATAAGTAAACGAAAAGCTTGAACCATCAGGCAGCGTGATACTTTGAAAGGCGTTGACTCCGCAAGCGACTCCTTGCGGACATTCGTTAATTCCTGACTGGCCAAACGCAGTCTTAACATTGAACGTACCCGTGAAGGTGACCGCATAGTTCGATGTCGTACCCTGGGAATTTGGTTCCGTTACGCTTCCGATCGTCCGGCCCAAAGTATCCAAGTATGGTCCCCCACTCGGGTTCGACGAAATGTAATTACCATTTGGATCTTCTATGAAAACGGCGTTTCCATGTATGTCCTTCAAATATCCGCTCTGCCAAACCATTGTCCCATCTGGAGCAACAACAGTGACCGTATTCGTAGGATACTTAGTTTTAGTGAGGTCGACATACTCGTGGTAGCCCGAGGAGTCAGTAGCAAGATAGTCAGCTTTAAGTATGGGGTTACCACCACAGACGCCACCCGTCGTATCTGGGGGAAACGGGTGTTGGGTCCCTGATGGCTCAGTATAGGTATCGTCTGTTGCGCAGGGGACACCTTGCCCATTTACCGCAGATCCATCCGGTGCATAGGTCATAGTTCCGTAGAGATGCTGAATTGTCCAAGCACCCTCAATTTGAGGGTTCCAGAAAGGAGCGGGGCCACCAGTAGTCTGAACTGTCCATAAATTATTCGCGTCATACGTAATTAAGACCTTCTGGGGCTTATTAGTGCCCCGCTGGGGATACGCGCCAATAGGAAGTTCAAGATGCAGGTTACCGTTCGAAGCATCAACAAAGCCGTACTCAGCCGGCTCCGGAGCGGCGAAGGCGGGTGTCCCTGTGCTGGTGAGATAGTTCTGCGCGCTAGATATTCCACCCAGGAACAGAAAACCAAACGCAAGCAGAAGGCGCTTGGACTGGCCGAAAAAGCTGTCCACTACCCGTGACTCGATTGAGTGACCGGACCTCTGAGAGTTATCTAACATTTCCCCGCTCCTTGCTCGTTAGCAGTTGCAGTTGTTCAGTGCGTAATGTTCGAAATCTATGGCTCGAAGTCGCGATCGCTGACAGGGCCGTTGATCGACACCGTCTTCAAGTGAATTTCCATCAAATGCCGGTGGTGGGCGACGTCCTCCGAAATCGAGAACGGGAAAGAGACACCACCAATTTGCCGATAATCCGAAAAGGTCACGCTCCGATGAATGCCATCCGCAAGCCTGTCTCTCGGATAGGCTTTGTCCTCGACGGTGATGATTTGAAAGGTGTGGGCGTCAACATAGAACTGTTTCTCCAAAAGCTCCGCATGAAATCCTCCTGCCGCAGGACGGACTCGAATGCTTAGTACTGGACGCCCCTGACGCACACTGGGGGGCTCGGAGGAGATCCCGACCTTGGAATCGCGAATAGCTTGCGCCACTTGAGCCAGAGGCCAGCAATAGCTCTGGATGTTTAAAGCTTCTTGATACAAAAGCGGCCGCACCGTCCCATCCGCCTCTTTCTTGAATCCCCTACCGTCCTTAATGAACCACCACTGGTTTCCATCAGGCATTTGCACGTCAATGCGGAAGTCCTTGGTCCCCTTCCATTTGACCGTCGCCTCGCCCTCAGTCTTTTCATCGCCCGCATGGAAGATGATTTGACCTGACGCCGAGTAGCTCTGGAAAGCATTGATCGTCTGCAATCCCCCGGCCGCAATCACCACTTTCTGGAGGACATCCAACGCCTGGGCCTGGCGCACGGGAATGGAACTTACGTGCTGAGCTACGCCCACATTCGACAACATGAGGAAGACCAACAACGGACTGAGCCATGGCAAACGCATCTCGATTTTCCCTTCTTCGGTGGTTCTTGCTTTCTGTCTCAACAGCTCTGTCATGCCTTTCATCAGTTGTAACGCAACAGAACCTGACTATTTTGAACTCGGAGATCTGCGATGTTCGGCGGCAACAATAATTTCTGACTCTCCTCAGGGCTGCTCATTGCTTGGTGCATGGCGCTAACGAGGGCACCTTGTGGCAACCGCAGGGCACCAATCCGGCCCGCAACAGGATCAAAATGCACGAGTCCTTCCTGCGAATAAAGCTTGCCGTTCAGATCCACCGTGATCTCGGCTCCTCGGTGGCCAAGAACAAGGAAGATTTCAATTTGTTCCCCGCTCAGACGAATCCTTAAATCGTGTAGACCTTCAGAATCTGACGTTAGCTTGCCGCTTCTCGTTAGCCGGTCATGCAAGATAGAATTGACCTCGTCTTCGTTGAGCTTTACCAGTCGCGAGTTCGGCGTATCAGCGCGTTTCCCTTGTTCGAGTTTTCGGTCCGCCGAAGCGATGGAATCCGCTCGGACTACTGGCAATGAAACATGCCAGAGTACGAGAACTATCGGTGCAGCCGCGAAAAGGCCTACGCAACACACTGTCGCGACCAAGGCAGTCGAAAATCTGCGGGGTCCGTTATTCGGCTGGCGAATTGGGCTAATGTTCTTCGTCATTTCAGCTCCTTCTGCTGTGGACTCATACCTTTCAGGGCTGGGACTATCAGTTTGCGAGCACTCATTTCGGGCATACGCCCGCCTGATTCTGCCGATCAGGTTTACATCACTGGATGGTTCCCCCCAGTCAACGCGGCGATTGTCTGAGACGAAAGAGTAACGGCTTGAGGAACGCTTTGTAGAGGATTTTGAGCGGACGCTACCGAAACAAAAAGCCGGATGAGGGACACAACAAAGCAATAGCGAGCCATCGGCTCACCTCGTAAGTAATTTCGGTTGGCCCCCTCGAATCAACCGTGGGCGCGACGGTAAAAGAAACCGCTCATTGGTGTCAAGTTAAAAGTTAGTTACAGGACAAACTCACTTGGCCATCCATACGGCGTGTGTTCGATTGCGGGTGGATTGGCCCGCCGATTCGCGCCCTATCCCGTTCCTTATTAGCCGCCCTTTCCGATCCCGATTCTTGCGCTGATCCCGACCCGATTCGCCGTCTTTTGTCCTCCCGATTTGCATCTCGATTGTGATCCGATTGGCGCTGCTTTGCGGTGCCGATGACGCCGCCGATTGGCCGCCCGGAAGCGAGGCAATACTTGGTGCAGGTGTGCCGCAAGGGGCGGATTGCCGCTCGCGGAGGCGGATTTGCGCGGATGAGTTCTAAGAGCGGTGCTTACGCACCGGGTTGACGCCTCGACACGTCATCCCCACTTCGGGAGCTGCAGGGATACCGGGGGCGACGGGCGCGTTTACGTGCGTAAACTTGTTGTGAGGCAGCGACTTAGACTTTTCCCCGCGTCCCTGCCGTTTCCGTTCGGAAACGGCAGGACCGCTGCAGGCGGGCATGGCGTAAATACGTTGATCCGGCGAGGGTTGCGCGAAAACGCGAACTCCGGGCCGCTGACGCCGGGGCCCGCGCATCCGGTGTATGTCCGGCCTTGTTCGGTGTCCGTCCGGTAGTTGGCCGAGTTACGAAATGTTACCCTTGCGGCGAACTCCAAGCCGGGTGCGCAATGGAATACGACCAAGACAAAGTGGACGAGATGGTGCTGGCGCTGCTCTCCCCGACGATTATAGTGCGCAAAAGTGTAGCGCATGACGAGTCGATCAAGCACCAGAAAGCCCGACGAGTTCCTGGTGATATCGCGTGCCAATGCCGGTGCTCATACACCGGCGAAGGAACCACGTCTCCCGTAGCTTTCCCCGGCGTTCGAGGCGGGGGATTGTAGCCACTTTGGCCCGCTCTTCAGCCCTTCCAGCAATCGCCGATGCGACCTGGTATGAGTGGCAATTGCGACTTCTGCAAAGGACAACTTGGCGGGCACCAAATTGAGATCCTTACGACGCTCACAAGGCTGGTATCGCCATCGAACATCCATGGGAATTGGAAGGCGAATCAGTACGGCATCTGCGGGCAATTGTGACGACAAAATGGCCTCTTTCAGGTGGCCCAAGAGCTTCTGCCAAACTGGGCCAATTGGACTCGCCAACTCTAACTAATGTCGAGGTCAACCGCACCCTCTTGGCAGGTGAAATCGGCCCGCGATGGTACACCGCATACAACGACCATCTAGCCACTCCTTGCCGCAGCCTCAGTCAGCGCATTCGACCCCGCAACCAGGGGACAAGACACCACCTCTCAGTTCTCCAAAGAAGCACGTCAAAGGTAGACGATATCCTCAGGGTCGCCGGGGTAAACGACCAGGGATGAGAAAGCCGAATAGCCGGGACAAGTCGCAGCAATCGACCGAGCTAATCGGCGCTCCAATCGCAAGAGATCCGATACCAAATGACGGCGTTAACGTGCTCCATTTTGCACGACACCAAGTAGCGACCTTGAAGGCTGTCAAGCGCGGGCATAAAGCTCAGGTTAGTGTGCTTGACAAGATGGTATAACTCGCCTCCACATTCCGTCTCTTACCCGTCAGATATTCCTTGTCTATCTTCCTCGACTTTAGTCTCGCGAATGACATGCTGTCACCATTTCAAATGAGCAGCATCAATAGGTGCCAATGCCCAGTGTTTCTGCCTTGCCTTAACCCTCAGTAACGGCGCCCATGAGCGTGCTGTCGCGCCGTCGATTCGGGTCACTGTTGTAAGTCGGATAAATGACGCGAGACAAGGGAACTACTGAAATATAGGTTTTCCACATACATGAGCCTTGAATAATAAGCCAACAAATAATACAAACAGTGGGCATCTCCTGCGAGACGTAGTTAGTCTAAGTCAAAACACGGAAACCGAGATATTACTGCAGTTCTAGAGCTGAATCACATGTTAACCATTTCCAAAGCATTGTCGGCTGGCCAGGCGCGGACCTATCACGCGCGTGAGTTTGTGTCGGAGAAGCAGAACTACTGGAGTCGTGACGCGCAGGTGCATAGCGAGTGGCAGGGACGGCTCGCCCAGGAGTGGGGACTGCGCGGTTCCGTTGGTGCCGATGAATTTGCTCGATTAAGCGAAGGACAGCATCCTGCAAGCGGCGTGCAACTCGTCAAGCACCAGCCGGCAAAGACCTACGACAACGAGTACGGCAAGGAAATCACCAGCGTCGAACACCGCGCCGGGTGGGACGCTACATTTTCAGCGCCGAAATCCGTCTCTCTCACCGCACTCGTCGGCGGCGATGAGCGTGTGCGTCAAGCGCACCGTGAAAGTGTCCGCGTAGCGCTTAGCGAATTGGAGCGGTATACGCAAGCGCGGATCGGCAATATCCACGCGCCGGAGACGACGGCCAAGTTCATTGCCGCCACCTTCGAGCATGACACTGCCCGTCCGGTGAATGGCTACGCTGCGCCACAACTTCATACTCATGCCGTCATTTTCAATCTGACCGTGCGCGAGAATGGCCAGACGCGGGCGCTGCAGGAGCGAAGCCTTTTCCAATCGCAGCAATATGCGACCAGCGTTTATCGTTCTGACCTTGCGATTCGGCTGCAGGGACTCGGCTACGAGATCGACCGCGGCAAACACGGTCAGCCCGAGATCAAAGGCTATACGCAGGAATATCTGGATGCATCCAGTCCGAGACGAGAACAGATTAAGAATCATTTGCAGGAGATCGGGAGAGAAGGGGCGGGCGCGGCACAAGTTGCTGCCCATCGCACACGGGACAGTAAGGAGATTCGCTCCCCGGAGGAAGTGTTACAGCGGCACCGTGAACTGGCAGCACGGCACGGTCATCAGGCGGATCGAGTAGTGGCCTTGGCACGCGAACATACGCAGCGCCACGCACCCCGCCCGGACAGGACTGAACAGATTGAACGA
>Ga0302277_1000584_pt1 | contig 27675 bp, 25 predicted proteins | sample III_Bog_N3_1_FD_198759 | JGI IMG/M metagenome (GOLD analysis project Ga0302277, IMG submission 198759) | Peat permafrost microbial communities from Stordalen Mire near Abisko, Sweden - III_Bog_N3_1 | ecosystem: Environmental > Terrestrial > Soil > Wetlands > Peat | place: Sweden: Abisko... | reverse complement strand
TATTCAGCGTCTCTCCGTCGGCCTCGATCAGAAAGTTGGAGAGGATCGGAATGGTCGTCTTGCGCTCGACCACGCTCTGCGTTGCGTTCAGTTCCCGGAGCAATTCTTGACGGCTTACCGTGATTTCCATGGTGGCCCCCTGTGCGGCAGTGGATTCCAAATCGATTCCCAGCGACGACATGCCTGTACCTCTCCTGAACCAGCGTGCTTTCGCGTGTGATGCCACTCTACACCAAGCAGGCGCAGCGCGAACATACTCGTGACGCACTAACTAGATTGTATGCAAGTGGATGCCACATCCGACGTGGAAAACTGGGCAAAACCCGCAGAAAACGGTCCTTTCCCCAAGGATGAAGCCGCTTCGCCCGGCAGCGTGCCGCATTGCCCTTCCCAGCTTGCAAACCAAAGCCTACACCCGACACCAAGCGCAGTTGGCCTTACACTGGAACAGTCGTGGACATCGCCTACATCGCATTCGGAGCCAATCTACCCAGTCACGCCGGTCAACCGGCCGAAACCCTCGCCGCCGCGGTCGAGGCCATGGCTGCGCTGGGCACCGTTGTTGCCTGCTCCACTTTCTACCAGACCGAGCCGGTTGGCTATCGCGACCAGCCCGTGTTCACCAACGGCGTAGTGGCGCTGGCCACGGAGCTGGCCCCGGAAGCGCTGTTGCACGAGTTGCTGCGCCTGGAGCGCGCCTTCGGACGCGACCGTTCGGCCGGCATCCAGAACGGCCCCCGCGCGCTGGACCTCGATCTCCTGCTCCACGGCAACCATGTCGTCCACACGGCACATCTCCAGCTCCCCCACCCACGTTTCGCCGAGCGGCTGTTTGTTCTTGAGCCATTGGCGGAGATAGCCCCAGCTCTGATTCCCCCGGGCAGCACACAGACCGTCGCTCAGTTGTTGCAGGCTCTGCGCCCATAGGCGGAAGATCTCTTTCCCGCTTCCATCGCATCCAAATCGCCCAGGCATTTTCACGCGCCAGTTCCGTCGTCTTTGCAACAATAGAGTAGCGGGGTAAGTACGCTCCCCCGAGGAATGCAAGCACTGCCATTGTGGTACTCGTCGCGCGGCGGCACGGGACGCCGGCATGCTGACCATATTCCGTTCTCAATTCTGTTCCGCGACCAATCCGGAGGAGCCACATTGAACCGACTCGTCTGCGCACTTTTTCTGCTGGTCGCCTGCTCCGGGGCGGCGCGTGCCCAGGGAAACTACGAAATCCAGGTCTACGGGGCTGAAACTCAGGCGCCCGGTACCACCATGCTTGAGTTCCACTCCAACTTCACCGCCGACGGACAGCGCCTGAAGCTCAACGGCGTAGCTCCGACCAACCACGCCGAACATGAGACGGTCGAAATCACCCAGGGCATCAACGACTGGGCCGAAGTCGGCTTCTACATCTTTACCAGCGAGCAGTCCGGCGTCGGCAATCCCTGGGTCGGCGACCACATCCGTCCCCGCGTGCGCGTGCCGGAGCGGTGGCACTGGCCGATCGGCGCCAGCCTGTCCATGGAGGTTGGCTACCAGCGCGCGCTGTTTTCGCCGGACACATGGACCTGGGAGATCCGCCCCATCCTCGACAAACAGGCCGGACGCTGGTATTTCGCCGTCAATCCCGCACTGGAACGCACCTTCCACGGCCCCGATGTCAAGCTCGGCATCGACTTCTCTCCCGCCGTCAAAGTCAGCTACGACTTCACCAAAAAAGTCACTGGCGGGGTGGAGTATTACGCCGACTATGGCAGCATCACCAACATCGCCAGCCTGCACAACCAGCAGCAGCAGATTTTCCCCGCAATCGACCTCAATCTCTCGCCTAACTGGGAGTTCAACTTCGGCGTCGGCATCGGCCCCACCGCCGCTACCGACCACTGGATCGTGAAAGCAATCGTCGGCCACCGCTTCGACTGGGGCCACAAACCCCACGCGTAGCCACAAGTCCCTAGTCCCTTAGTCCCTCGTCAAAGCTCCGGCGTGGCCGCCACCAGTTGCCGCGTATACGCCTCCCGCGGAGCGCGGCAAAGCTCCTCGGCCTCGCCCACCTCCACCAGACGTCCCTGCTCCATCACCGCAATCCGCGTGGACAGGTACCGCACCAGCGGCATGGAGTGGCTGATGAACAGGTAGGTCAGCCCGTACTCCCGCTGCAGGTCGCGCAGCAGGTTCACAACCTGCGCGCCAACGCTCACATCCAGCGCCGAAACCGGCTCATCCAGCACCAGAAACTGTGGCCGCAACGCCAGCGCCCGGGCAATGTTGATGCGCTGCTTTTGCCCGCCGCTGAACTCGTGCGGAAACCGCCCCAGCGCCGACTCATCCAGCCCGACGGAGGTCAGAAGCTCGACCGCCTTCGTCCGCAGCGCCTCGCGCCCCGTCGCCAGGCCCAGGTCTTTCCCGTGGATCACCAGCGGCTCCGTCACCAGCTCCAGCACCTTCATGCGCGGATTCAAAGCGGCCGCCGGGTCCTGGAAGACCGGCTGCATCTGCCGCCGCATCGCCCGCATATCTCCCGTGCCCACCTCCACGCCGTCCACGCGTATGCGCCCGGCGGTCGGCGTCACCAGCCCCAGAATCATCTTCGCCAGCGTGCTTTTCCCGGAGCCGGACTCACCCGCCAGGCCCAGCGTCTCGCCCCGCTCAATCGTCAGGCTTACGTTGTCCACCACGCGCTTCTGCTCAGCGCGCAGGCCACCCCCGCGCGCGTAGCTCTTGCTTACGGACTCCACTTCCACCAGGGCCATAGCCGAATCCTACAACCCTCAGTCCAGCTTCGGGTGCAGCTTGTGGAATCCCGTGGCCTCCTGATACGCGCGCGCCAACGCGCACACCTTCGCGTCCTGGTAGTGACCACCCAGAAACGTCAGGCTCACCGGCGTCCCCGGTCCGCCAATGTCGTCGCTGTCACCGTCGTCCACCTTCGCCGGCAGCGGAGCATCTGCGCCGCGTAGCCCGTTGGGGACAATGATCGCCGGATGCCCGGTCAAGTTTGTCGCCACAAGTTGCACCCCGCTGGTCGGCGCCACTATCACCTCCACCTGCTCAAAGAGCTTCGACAGCCCGCGAATGGCCAGCGTCCGCGCCCGGTTCGCCTGGATGTACTCGACCGCCGGATACAGCCGCGCGACCCGGAAGGCATTCGGCCAGTCCTCCGGCCCCTGCTCCGTCAGGAGCGCATCGAGCCCCGTCATCGTCAGCTCGTCAAAGGCCGCCGCGGCCTCGGCTGTCAGCAGCGGAGTCATGGCCCCGTACGGCAGCTTCGGCAGCTCCACCGGCAGCAGATTCACGCCCATTGCCTTCAGCTTGTCCAACGCGACCAGGTCGTAGCGTTGGTCGTAGACGCGTCGAGCATGAGCCGCCGCGCGCTCCACATTGCGCCGCTCCCGCTCTCTTGCCTCCGCGTCCGTCTCCCCGGCCTTCGCCGCTTCCTGCGTCCGCGCTTTCACCGGCTCAAACTCGTCGTGCAGATACCCCACCCGCAGCCTCTTCCAGTCCAGCTCCGCATCCCAGCCAAAAGCCGCATCGCGCGCAGCCAGATCCTTGCCGTCCGGCCCGTGAATCGCGTCCAGCACTAACGCGCAATCCTCCACCGCCCGGCAAATCGGCCCCAGCTTGTCCATCGTCCAGCTCAGCGCCATCGCTCCGGTCCGGGGCACAAAGCCGAAGGTCGGCCGCAAGCCCGTATCTCCACACCGCGTGGAAGGCGACGCAATCGACCCCAGCGTCTCCGATCCAAGGGCGAACCCCACGCACCCCGCCGCCACTGCGCTCGCTGATCCGGCGCTCGACCCGCTCGACCCCTGCGCTGTATTCCACGGGTTCCGCGTTCGCCCGCCAAACCACTTGTCCCCCATGGCCAGCGCGCCCAGCGTAAACTTGGCCACCAGCACCGCGCCCGCAGCGTCCAGCCGCGTCACCACCGTCGCGTCCTCGTCAAAGTGCTGCGTCTCAAACCCGCCTGCGCCCCACGTTGTCGGATAACCCTTCACCGCCAGCAGATCCTTCGCGCCCCACGGAATCCCATGCAGCGGCCCGCGATACCTGCCTGCGGCAATCTCCGCATCTGCCGCCCGGGCCTGCGCCAGCGCCCGCTCCTCGGTCAGCGTAATCACAAAGTGCAGCATTGGATCGTACCGCTTCAGGCGTGCCAGGTACATCTCCGTCAGCGCAAGGGAGGTCACCCGCCGCGTCCGCACCAGCTCCGCCAGCTCCCGCACCGTGGCAAACGCCAGTTCTTCCACCTTTGCCGGGGCAGCCACGGCAGGCGCAGCGCTTATCCGCGCGGCACGCTTGCCTGTCTCCACCACAGCGCCGGGCGGCAGCGGGTCAAACACATACGCAGGTGCAACTGAGTTCGGAATCTTCAGCGCGCGAATCTCCGCATAGCCGCTGCGCTGGTCCTCTACCTGCCCCAGCATCATCGTTCGCTGCTCCCCGGTCAGCGTTACGCCGGCCATCGCCGCAGCTTCGTCAATCAGCTCTGGCGTCACCTTCACCGCCTCGCCCTGCGCAGCCAGAGTAAACAGCACCCCAGGAAGCAGCGTCCCCGCCACCCCGGCCCGGCTGCACAACGTCAGAAATCCCCGTCGATCCAGTCCCATTCTGTCTCCCCCGCGCACAACCTTCCCGCCAGCCTATCCACCCCAGGCAGTGGGAAGCAAGCGGCAATCTTCGCCATAAACAAAACAGCCCCGGCCTGTTCGGGGCCGGGGCTGCTCTCGAAGCAATTGCGCTTACTTCGCCGGCACCACCTTCAGCACATACGCATATTCGCAGCTGGTCCCGGCCGGCAGTGTCGCCTGCAACGCCTCAGCCGTCTGCGTCCAATCCACCTTCCCGGTCGAGCCCAGCAGCTCCACCGACCCAATCGCCATTCCCTTGGCCTCGTGCGCCCAGCCCATGGCGTGGATGACCGCTTTTCCGTCTGCAGGGCAGCCCATCCCGATCGCGTACAGCGTCGTGCCCTTGGTCGTAAACCGGAAGTCCTGCGCCGTATACGGCTTCGTGTCCTGGTCGTGGAAGGCCCCGCCAATCACCTGCGTCGGACCCTCCCCGTACACCGTCCACGGCCGCGTCCCATAGATGCCCTCGCCGTTTACCCGCAGCCAGCCGCCCATCTGCTTCAGCGTGTGCACAATCTCCTCGGGCAGCGTGCCATCGGGCTTGGGCCCCACGTTCAGCAGCAGGTTGCCGTTTTTGCTCACAATGTCGATCAGCTGGTGCAGCAGAAACTCCGCATTTTGATAGTGATCGTGCTCAATATAGCCCCAGCTCAGCGTGGAAATCGAGGTATCCGTCTGCCAGTGCTCCGGCTCAATCGCCGCCAACTGGCCGCGCTCAAAGTCCCGCACCCCGCCCGTCCAGTCCATCGACAGGTCCTTGAAGTTGATCACGCCCGTGTACCCGTGCGCCGCCGCGTAGTTGTAATAGAATGCGGCAAACTCCTGTACCCGCGGGCGGAAGTTCGGCTGCCCAATCCACCAGTCGTAGTACACAATCTCCGGCTTGTACTTCTCCACCAGCTCGGTGGCCCGAGCCAGCCAGTCCGCCGTCCACGCCGGGCTCACATACGTCCAGTCGTTCAGCAGAGTCTCGTTTGGCCCTCCGCCCTTGCTCAGCCACGCGTGCGCCGGCCCGTACAGGCTGGCGTACTTCGGGTCGTTCACGTCCGAGCGGATCGTCCGGCCCCCATCAAAGAAGAAGTCATGCTCCGCCCTGTGGCTCGACAGCCCAAAGTGCAGCCCCGCCGCCCGTACCGCAGTCGCCAGGTCGCCCACCACGTCGCGCTTCGGGCCCATTTTCACGGCCGTCCAGTCCGACAGGCCAGAGTCGTACATGCTGAATCCGTCATGGTGCTCGGCAACCGGCACCACGTACTGCGCTCCGGCATCCTTGAAAATCCGCGCCCACTCCGCCGGATCCCACTTCTCCGCCTTGAACTTCGGAATCAGGTCCTTGTAGCCCACCTGGTCCTGCGGCCCAAAGTTCGCCAGGTGAAACTTGTACGCGCCCTCGCCCGGCCGGTACATATTGCGCGGATACCACTCGTTCTCCGCCCCCGGCACCGAGTACACGCCCCAGTGGATGAAAATGCCGAACTTCGCGTCCAGGTACCACTCCGGCTGCTTGTACTTCGCCAGGCTCTCCCAGTCCGCCCGAAACGGCCCATCGCTGGCCTGCCGGTCGGCCTCGGCCAGCAGCTTCTGCCGCTGCGCGTCATACTTGGCCACGCTCTGCTGCCACTCCTGGTCAATCTGCTGCGCACTCTTGGTGTCGTGCGTCGGGGCCAGCGGGTCAACTGCCGGTGCAGGCACCGGCGCCTGGGCCATAACAACCGCGGACCCAAGGGCCGCGACAGAGACGAGAGCAAAAAGTAAACGTTTCATCGCAGGCAAGAATAAAGCGATTTGTCCTGCCACGCAAGCAAAATGCTTCCACCTTTTCAGAATCCGCACAGCCGCACCCAACCACATCCCCCTCCGCTCACTTCTTCCCCAACCTCTCCAACTTTGTTTGAAACAATCCACCAATTGGGGCTTGAATGGATGCGATGCATCCCTTGGCAAGACTTGGGCACGCTGCCGCCCTTTTGGTTCTCTCCACGCTGCTCTCCGCACCCCTCGGCGCACACGCAGTCGGCAGCCACAAACACCACGCCTGAGCCGCCGACACCCCAGAAAGCCTGCCCTGTTTTGCCCCTGCGCACATCTTTATAGTCGCATTTGACTTATCTCTATAACTATGTATAATTCCCGCGACTGCCGCAGCGACCAATGTGTAGTGAGCTGACGCGTTTGCCGTCGTGCCAGCCAAGTGTTAGATTTCATACACTTTCAATGAAGGTAGCCTAAAAGAAGTTCTAGCCGGGTGGAGTGCCACATCTGAAAGGATGGCTCCGATGCGAAGGCGTTTTGCAATCTTAGCTTCGTTCGTTATTGCTCATGTGCGACCCTCAATATTGTTCTTCCTTTTGCTGTTTGGCTCAGCAGTGGTGCATGCGCAAGTGTGCATGAATATCACCCTGAACCATTTGGCGACCGAGACAATTTCTCCCAGTTACTTGGCGCCCGGTCACAACTACACCGTCATTCTCACAGATCCTTATGGTGAGTTTTACCCCCTCGGCCCTCCTCCGATCACCGCTCTTTTCATCTTCGATCAGAGCCAATACACACCGGGGTCATTCACCTACCAGGAAGACCCATATGTAGCTGTGACTTCGCCCACATATCTGAGCCCAACACAGACTTCATTTGGTGTCTCAGTTGACGCCGGGGCACCGATTGAGAGCGATGGATTAACCTTTGCGTGCTACCAGACCGGATCCGTCGTAGGCCCAGGGTTTATCCAGATCACGCCGTGTGCCGTGAGCGTCACGCCCACACTCATCTCAGGTTCAGTGCAGCCGGGGACATGGACCGCCGGGCTGGCAACGAATATCACGATTACCGGAACGGGCTTCATCCCTACGACCAATCCGAACAACTGTGTACCTACTTCTCTATCCATCACCGCCGGGACGGAGACTGTGAGTATTGCGAACTTTACGGTTGTGAGTTCGACAAAGATCACCGCCACTGTCCAACCGCTGATCACAGATCCGGCTGAAACAGCTACGGTCACGGTCTCCAACTACCAGTACAACAATCCAAGCGTTCCGCTCACCGCGAGCACGACGGCCCAGATCGTACCGACCACCTGCACGCTTCCACATATCTCGTCAGTGTCTCCAAATGTTTGGCTTGCAGGGCAAACTTCCGGCAAAGTCACCATCACGGGAACAAATTTCACAACCTCCTCGAAAGCCACTAAAACCTGCCCAGCCACTGCGGTCAGCGTCAGCACGCCAAGCGGGGCCTCAGTCGCGTTGGGCGCAGTCACAGTGAGCAGCGCGACACAGATCACAATCGCCAGCGTAAAACCCCCAACCAGCGAAACCAACGAGAACGCCACCGTCACGGCTGGCGGGGCAGGGACGTATAGCACCCAGATCGAAAATCCGCTACCATCGATTACTACGCTCCAGTTCACGAATAGTCAGGCGCTCTGGATGGATCGCGCCGGAGATCCTGCGCCCGTCACATCGCCAAAGACCGTGTGGACCCAATCGGCTAGCTTTCCGTCGGTTTTTAAGTCTGCGGATAAGATCAGCGCCACAGCTACTTTTGGCATAACACCGCTGACCGTGGCACTTTCCGGGGCACGGATCGAAGGCAGCGTCGATAGTCTTGGATTATTGGTAGCATCGGGCGTGAACATTCCTGCGGGCGCGACTTCCATTACAGTCAATTTGACCGGCAATACGGCGTTCCCCTCAAGCACGACCGCTCACTATTCAACATTGGGAGTAACATGGAACTTCTCGCCTGGGGGCCAGGCCTGTTCATCTGGACGATCCGTGTGTGAGTGGGCAGGTTCCACCTCCAGCGAAGTCTATGTGACACTTGCCGCTCCGTCTGGTCTAAGCGAGAGTGCAATGCCGCTTACAGCAGTCATGCTGGCGATCGGCAGCGGCGGCGCAACAACACAGACAACCGCATTCCAGAGCACTTGGCAGCAATTTGCTGGCCCGGCAAATGTCAGTGGATGGGATGGGCGGCCATTATCCTATTACGAGCAGGGTGTCGGATTCCAAGGTTGTGCAAACAACTCGTTTCTGCTCTTGACATCCTCAACCGGGAGCGGGCAATGCGGCTCATGGGCGCATCTTTTCATGGACGCGTTGGCGGTGAACGGGATTTCATCGAGCTGGACCACAGTCAAGCCATCTGTAGCAGACGCAATGCTGGTTAATTCGTGGACTTTTAGCAAACTACCGATGTATACAAAAAATGCTCCCTGGGAATATAACTTTGTCCCCGTCATAGAGCCCGTTGGCTTTGGAATGGTGCCGCTGCCGCCAGACTCTGTATTTGGTGATTTGACCAGCGAGACTGGAATCTCGGGTCAAAATAGCCCGACTCCGTCAGAAAAATTTTTTGGCGTTCATTTCATCGTCAAAGCCCCTTCCAGTCTCGGCGTTGGAGGCCCGTATTTCGACCCATCCTACGGCGTAACGTACGCTAACCCATGCGACTTCGAATCAAAGGCCATTGGTGGATACGCCGATCAAATTGCTGGACAAAACGCGTTTTACGTAGAAACACCATCAGGCGCATGCAATGTAACAATCACTCCGTAGGAGGGGAATCTTTGTGTTCAATACATCAGCAGTTCTCGCGTTGTTGGGTGTTCTCAGTTTCTCTTTGCCGCCGCAGTGGACCGAAAATGCAAATCCCCACGTCGCCGTTAGGACGCGCTTCAACGATGTGTGGACTGCGGGTTCGACATCCGGCAAGCTGAAGATTGACCTGAGAGAAATTCGGGTAGAGACGGCGGGGCCATACGGGAAACCCGTACCGGAGAGGATTCTTGTCCTGTTTGAGCCAGAGAGCAGGGCGTTTTCTTGGTTCGTTGTTGGCGACGACGCCCTCGCAACAGACACTTCTCGGCAGACGCGGGCACTCGAGAAAGAGCGTTTTGTGTTCTTTAGGGACGGAGCATTCGTCATCTTCATGAGTGGGCTCTCGCCAAAGCTCTACGTACGGGATTTTCGGGGTAATGCAAGCAGCGTAGACGACGCTGAGGCACAGGCATTAACGGCGGCGGCAGAGTTCCGCCTCCCCCTTGGCAAGCAAGATGAAGAGAAGCTCTGGCACACCGTGTTGCTGAAAGAAGTTCTGGGCCTCGACTTCATATCTGAGCCAGGAAGTGAGGCGCTCGGGGTTGACCCCAAAGTGATCGATGTTCAATGGGATGAGGATAAGCGGCACTGGATTGTAACTCTGCAGGCTCGATGGATCGAGGAAATTACATTGGATGCAGACTACAAGCTCGTGTCGATGAAAAAGGTCTGATAGATGTTGGAGTGGACGCTTATCAGTCTGGGTGCCCAGGCAACAACAGCTTGCCGCACTACCATCGGGACAGGCAGACACTTCAGATGATCCAATCTGGAGCTTTGGAGTTCGGCAACCCGTTCTGACTAGCTGTAACATTACGTTTACGACGTTGCTCACCAACTGAAGAGGCGAAAATCATGGCCTATGGAATGAAATTGATAATACTGTTATCCGTCGCTAGCGCGTTGCTTATACCTAATGCAGCCGCTGGAAGTACTCCTCAACTAACCGTGTCTTCGAGATTTGATAGCGAGGACATCGCATATACGCCCGATGGCAAGGTGAAAATCGAACTCAGGGAAGTCCAGACTGAGGCAAAGGGAACTGAGGAGCCAAGGCATCTTAGCGTGTTTGTCTTGTTCGACCCGATTAACAAGGCATTTACGTGGCGACTCCAGGTCTCCGACGAAACCGGGAGGTCGAAAATATCGCGATTCAAGAATGAGAACGCTGCGTTATTAAAGAACGGCGAGATCGTCGAATTCTGGTCGCTCTTGTTCAGAATATACATTCGCGACTATCACGGACACGCATCCAGCATGGATGACGCCGAGTCGAAGGCGCTTGAGGCAGCAAGCCTATCAATCGCGTCTAAAGAGAATCTGTTGGGTAATGGGAAGGATATGCGCGTGATCGCATTGTCAGGAATAGGCAGCGATTTTTTATATCCTCCTATGAGCGAGGCTCCTTCGGTAGTAGCTCCCAAGGTATCGAACGTGCGATGGGATGAGGATAAGCAATACTGGACTTTTACCCTGGAGGGAAGGTGGAAGGCTGAGGTCACTTTGGACGTAGATTACAATCTCGTGTCGATAAAAAACATCAAGTAGGAACCGTAGCGAATGGCCGACGGCCAAGGTGCCCAAGTCACTTGCACCTGCCGCGCTAACTTCGAGACCGATCACCTGAGGGAAGATGCGCGGGAGGAATTATGAAAATCGTTTCCGCAATTATCATGGTCGGAGTTTCACTGTCAGCTTTCGGCCAAACCGATATTCCGAATCAGACGGAGGCCGCCCCGCCTCCGTTCAAGCTTGAAATCACAGCGAATCTTGATAAGGCTCATACCGAAATTTGGGATTTCGCGAATTGCGGCCAGACGGTTGTGAATTTCGGCTCAATGGTTGTAGTTGCAGTTCGAAAGACGAACATTACAGATCATGAAATCCCCAAGAGGACTCACGCTGGTGAGTCTTATGGCTACCGCTACGAGGTACACGACAGCGCAGGCAATCTCCTTCACCACAAAAACCCCAACGAAGTGAAAATGATTGGAGGCGACGAAGGAGGGCATGAGCTGCAGAACAGGGATGTGGTGCTGCAACCGGGCGAAAGCAAGATCGATCATGACCGGATTAGTGACGGTTACGATATGAGCCAGCCCGGAACATACACCATTCAAGTATCGGCGCACACTTCAAACGATCCCAAGTCCGAGGTGGTGAAATCGAACATCATCACCGTCACCGTACTGCCCAAGCCAGAGAGCGACGATCCGAAATAGGCCAGATGCCTCACAAGAATCCTGGTCAGACACATTCGTGTGGGCCATCCCTATTGGCGGATTTCAAAGCAATCCGTTACGCTGGGTGCGATGCAATCCCTGGGCAAATCAGTTCTCCTAACGGCTATCCTCGCGCTGATGGCTCTGTCCGCGCACACCGCTGCGGGCAGCCGCAAGCACGCCCCGTCCGAGCGCGCCCCCCAGGAAACCGGTTTCCTCAACCGCACCCTCGAGCTGAACGGTGCCACCTACAAGTTCCAGGTCTACCTGCCTGAGGACTACCGCAAGCCCGAGGACTCCGCCAAACCTGCCGACGAAAAAGACCACCACCGCTGGCCCGTCATCCTCTTCCTCCACGGCCGCGGCGAGCGCGGCAGCGAAGGCATGTGGCAAACCCAGGTCGGTCTGCCCGCCCAGGTCCGCGACCATCCCGAGCGCTGGCCCTTCGTCATCGTCATGCCCCAGTGCCCCCAGCACCACTTCTGGACCGACCCGGAGATGCTCCAGATGGCCATGGCTTCCCTCGCCCAGGAGGAGCGCGAGTTCCACACTGACCCCGACCGCACCTACTTGAGCGGCCTGTCACTGGGCGGCTACGGCGCCTGGGAGCTGGCCCGCGCCTACCCCCACCGCTGGGCGGCCATGGCCGTCGCCTCCACCGGCATCTTCTGGAGCTACGCGCCGGACCGCTGGCGAGAGATTTCCACCCTCCCCGCCGACTACGCCCACGCCGTCGGACGCCTGCCCATATGGCTCTTTCACGGCTCCGACGACACCACCGTTGTCGAGCGCCAGAGCGAGCTGATGTACGATGCCCTCAAGGCCGACGGCGGCCACGTCCGCCTATGGGTATTCCAGGGCCTCAAGCATGACAGCTGGACCCGCGCCTTCAACGAACCCGAACTGCCCCGCTGGCTGCTCGCCTTCCATCTCAACGCCCAGGGCATCTCCGTCCGCGAAATTCTCCCGGCTACTCCCGTCGCTCGCGCGGCAGACGCCCCGGTTGGCCCCTTCGCCGAGCGCCTCGTCATCCCCCTGCACCCACCCGAAGTCAAGCTCACCCCCGCCCAGCTCGATGCCCTCGTCGGCGAGTACCGCGACCCCACCAACAATGTCACCTACACCGTCCAGCGCCAGGGCGAAGCCCTCTACCTGCGCAACCAGCAGGGCGAAGCTCAGGAAATCCTCGCCGAGTCCCCCACCGAGTTCTTTTACCCCGCCGGCGGCCTCGCCCGCGTGCTCTTCGACCGCGATCCCCAGGGTCGCGTCGCCGCCGTCATTCTCCACGACGACCGCTTCGAAGAGCGCCTGGAAAGAAAACGCTAGAGCATTTGCCGATAATTAACCCTCACTTTGCTACCGTCGAAAGTGGAAGAGGTAACGACTATGAATGGATGTCCCCCAATGAACTTCGACGGGCTCAGCCCCGATCGATACGAGCAACTCCTTGCAAAAGCCCAGACCCAGGGCCTGCAAATCACCGGAGACAGCGGATCCACCAGCTACCAGGGCATCGACTTCACCTGGAACTACGACCCCGCTGCCCAAATCCTGGTCATCGAATGCACCAACAAGCCCTTCTTCGTCCCCTGCAGCATGATCGAGCAGAAAGTCCGCTCCGTGCTCACCTAGGCTCAAACAGCAAACGGGGAGAAGGCGTAAGCCTTCCCCCCGTGTCTGTTGCGGCACTCGCCCCATTCTCCCCCCGGAAACTGGGTAAGGCCGCCATCGACCGTAGATCGATCCAGCCAGCAGCTGCGATCCAATCTCTAGTCGTTTATCTCCGACGACTTGCCGGAAAATCCGGCGATGATTGCCGGTGAAACAAGAATCAAGGCAAAAATCAATCCAATCATTAAGTCATGCATACTATCTATCTCCTGCGCCGAATCTCGTTTGAATTCGGCCACAGCCTGATCTTCCCGCCGAAACGCCCCCTTGCCTATCCCACCTTGCGTCTGCCCCGGACTCGTCCATGCCACCCAACATCCCACAAAAGTTGTAGTGCGAATCCCTGCCTACCTCGTTTCCCGCACCAGAAACAGCATCTCCGCCCCTGGCCCCAGCGTGAAGCTCCGTTGCGTGGTCGTAATCCGCGCGCTGCATCCCGGACCCCCTGTTGGCTCCAGAGTAGCCTTCGGCACACGCACCAGAATCCCCGGCCGCAACGTATTCGGCAGGCCGCCAGGGTTCAGCGCATCATCCCGGCCAAACGTCCCGTTCACCACGCTCTGTATTTGCCTGCCTCCTCCGCTCACCTCCACCGGCATCGCATCATGCTCCTGCGTCCCGGCGTCCGCCATCCCGACCACCCCAACCAGAAAAAGCGAAAACGCCTTCCGCGGATGCCCCACGCAATCCGCATGGTCAAACACCAGCGACAGCTCAGCACTGGCCGGGTCCTTGCTCGCGCTCACCGCCGTCACATGCCCGTAAATAGTGGCTCCATCGTACACACGGCAATCCGGCTGATCCCAGCCATTCATCACCTTCAGCCAGATCTCCTTGCCCACCTTCAAATGCCCTGAATCCAGCCCGCCCGTCACCTTCGCCTGCACCATAGACCGTATCGGGATCGGCTCATTGCTCAACTGCGGGCACTCAACCGGCTCCGTCGAGGCCGTCAAATTCCCCGCCGCCGACCCCGGCCCCATATCCTTTACCTTCGGTTCCAGCTTCACCAGCCCATCCCGGTAGTCCAGCATCATCGTCATCCCGTGCAGCACATCCAGCCCCAGCATCCCCGCTATCTGGAATCCTGCATTCCGCTCCTGCGCCGAAAGATCCATCTCCACCATGTGCCCCTCCGGAATCGGCGTCAGACTTGCCATCTGCAAATCAAACACCTCCCGGTAAAACTCCATCTTTCCCCCGCTCGCCGTCGGTTCCGCATTTGTAAAGTTCATGGTCATCTTTGACTCCGCATGAGCCGCCTCCAGCGTCATCGCGCTCGACCGCATCCCCGACGCCAGCACAAACAGCTTCTTTGTCCCATTCGGAAACGCCACCGGCAGCAGCAGATAATGCCGCCGATGGTACACCGGGACAAACCCCTCCAGTTCCGGCGCGCTCATCCGGTCTCCCGGCAGCCCATCCCCCACTGCCGGCAGCGCGTCCAGCCGCATCCGGCTCTGCCGGAAATCCACCGTGATCAGGTACTGCGCAAACATGTCCGTACCAATAAACCCGTCTGCCTTGCCGGGGAAACCAGTATCCGTCACCCCAACCATGCAGTTGCGAAACATCAGTGGCCCAATCCGCAGCTCATCCAACCGTACCGTACCGGCTGGGTCGTTCTCCTCATGCTGCCAGCCATTCGCCGAAGCCAGCGTTCGCGTCACAAACAGCCCCGACGCGGCCGTGTCCATCATCAGCGTCGCCGGCCCGCTCCCCGTCCGCACCGCCAGCTCATATCCCTCAATATGCTTCGGATCAGGCATCACCGGCATCAGCGCCAGCGTCGCCCCCGGGTCCGTCGGCAGCACCTTGCACGTCTGAGAGTTCTCCGTCAGCAGCGGCAGCATCGCCGCAGCCGACGCCTCCGCCTTGGCCCGCACATCCGGGTCCAGATCCTTCGCCGTCGCCAGCGCCTCCCGAATGCTGGTAATCTCCTCCGCCGGGGCCACAATCCCGTTCCAGGCTCTGGCTACATCGGCATCTCCGGGGTCAATCGCATACGCCCGCGCAATCTCCTCACGCTCCGCCGCATACATTGAGTCCAGCCTCAACAGCCCGCTCCGGACCAGGTGCGCCCGCGCCGCGCACGCATTCCCCGCCAGCGCCCGGTTCACCGTCTCCATCGCCAGCCACGGCTCGCCCTGCTTCAGCTCCACTTCGGCCTCGCTCGTCAGCGCACCCGCATCCTCAGGCTTCGCCGCCAGCATCTGGCTCGCCTGCGCCGCGGCCGCTGGCAGGCTCCCTTCGCGCAGCAGCGTCCGTACCAGCCCTACTGAGGCGGATACATCCCCCGGCTCCTCCACCAACCGCGTCCGGTACAGTCCCTCCGCCTGCGAAAACTGCCCATCGCCGTACGCCGCATCCGCCGCGCTTGCCACGCGCTCCACCGCCGGGCAACCCCCCACCTGGCCCAACGCCGCCATTGCCGGACACAACATCACGATCGCGAACCACTTCTTCACGGCACACTTCCTCTTCTTGGGCATTGGCATCGAACGCCTCAGGCTTTCTTCGCACCCTTGCAGCGAGTCACCGGGAGTATACGTGCCACCGCAAACCCCCTGCAATTCTTTCCCTGCCGCGCTGCCCACCACCGCCCCCAGATCTCCCAACCGTCTCTGCCCGGTACAATCCAAGGGTGGCCCTACGTTTTGAACTCCTCTCGACACACCCCTCCGGCGCCCGCCGTGCACGCCTCCATCTGCCCCATCAGACCGTAGAGACACCCGTCTTCATGCCCGTAGGCACCCAGGGAACCGTCAAGGCCGTCCCCCAGTCCATCCTCGAAGACATCGGCGCGCAAATCATCCTCGGCAACACCTACCACCTCTACCTACGCCCCAGCCACCAGCTCATCCAGCGCCTCGGCGGACTGCACAAGTTCATCGCCTGGCCCCGCGCCATGCTCACAGACTCCGGCGGATTCCAGGTCTTCTCCCTCAACAAGCTCCGCAAACTCACCGACGAGGGCGTCCGCTTCCGCTCCCACCTCGACGGCAGCGCCCACATGTTTACCCCCGAGCACTCCATGGATGTCCAGATCGCCCTCGGCGCAGACATCTGCATGGCCTTCGACGAATGCACCGAGTACCCCGCCGACGAAGCCCGCGCCCGCGAAAGCCTCCGCGTCACCATGCTCTGGGCCCGCCGCTCCCTCGACCATTTCCGCGCCAACCAGCACCGCGTCCCCTGGTACGGCCAGTTGCACGACCCCTCCGGCCAGCCCGCCACCCAAAGCCTCTTCGGCATCGTCCAGGGAGGCATGCACCCCCACCTCCGCCGCGAATCCGCCGAGCGCCTCGTCGAAATGGATCACGCGGGTGCCGGTTTCGACGGCTACGCCATCGGCGGCCTCTCCGTCGGAGAACCTCGTGAACTGACTCGGCAAGTAATCGCCGAGACTTTGCCCTACCTGCCCACCGACAAACCCCGCTACGTCATGGGCGTCGGCTACCCCGACGAAATCGTCGAGTACGCCCGCATGGGTGTCGACATGATGGACTGCGTCATCCCCACTCGCGCCGCCCGCCACGGACTCCTCTTCACCGACGCAGCCTCCACCGGCTTCCCCCGCATGAACATCAAAAACCGCCAATTCGCTGAAGACCAGCTCCCCCCCGACCCCAACTGCACCTGCATGGTCTGCCAACGCTACACCCGCGCCTACCTCCGCCACCTCGCCCAAACCGCCGAACCCCTAGGCGGCACCCTCAACTCTATCCACAACCTCGCCTTCTACCTGAAAACCATGGCGAATCTGCGCGCGGAACTGGAAGGGACGACCCTCTCGACGTAACGTGGGCATAGCCCACTTGGCACATCTTCCCACCCGTGCTAATCTCTTCCCATGGCCAATCCCGCAGTGCTCAAGAACACCGACTTTCAGCTCGTCACGGAATTCGCGCAACCCGATGCCAAAAAGCGTCTGTCGCTGGGAGAGGCTCTTGGCGCAGCCAAGGCGTACAACATCTACCGCAACCCATTGGGTCAACTCATCCTAGACCCGGTCAAGACCATTCCCGCCTCTGAAATGTGGCTTTTCGAGAACGCTGAGGCGCTGGCCAGCGTGAAACAAGGTTTGCGGGAGTCGGCGGAAGGCAAAAGCGTCTATCGCGGCTCCTTTGCCAAACACGCCCAGGAATAGCCATGCAGCGCAAGCTCAACTTCACCCCAACAGCCGATGCGCAACTCACGGCCCTCGAAAATTCGCCATCGAGTGCCGCGTTGTTGGCCCAAGTCCACAAGGCTCTCGGATACCTCGAAGTAGACCCGTCCCACCCCAGCCTCCATACCCACGAGTTCACATCGTTGACTGTCGTCAACGGCGAAAGAGTCTTCGAAGCGTACGCGCAGAACAACACGCCCGGAGCATACCGCATCTTCTGGCACTACGGCCCGGATGAAATGCAAGGCAAGAAACGAGTCCCCGTGATAACCATCATCGCGATCACTCGACATCCATAGCAGCGGCAGCGCCTGCCACATCTACACCCGCGCCTACCTCCGCCACCTCGCCCATACCCCTCGGCGGCACCCTGAACTCCATCCACAACCTAGCCTTTCATTTGAAGACGATGGCGAACCTCCGCGCTGAACTGCGAATCCTCTGAGCTGTTTCGAGCCTGTCGGGTAGATTCAGCCGAAAATGAGGTCAGCCAACAGGCGAAATCAGCCTCAACAACTACTGAAGAGGCCGTTGCAGGTAGAACAAATCTTCAAGTATTTCAGCTTCGTATTTCCTGGCGAACTGGTTTTCATTTCTGATTAGCTACCGTTCGCGCTCCTGGCTATTGCCTTCGATACGTCCTGAAACCGCTCTAGGCAGCAGTTGCGAGCAAGACGAACACGTAACGACTTGCGCGGAGTCTTGCGGCGAAGGAACTTCCAGAGATGATGCTCAAAAAGCGGGAGGAGATAGTCTTTGCCTGAGATGGCATCTGTAGGATTTGGAAGCCCTAAGACTCTGTTTTTAATAGAATCAAAAAGCGCGCTGGCCGCTTCTACGCCCAGAGCCTCTACGGTCTTTCTTTGAACGTCGGCTGCAAGATTGCTTACTTTTGCTGGCGCCAAACCCTGTGGAATACCCCTGCTGGCATGGGTTAACAGGGCACCGACCCCTGTGCCGACGGTCGGCTCGTCTGGATTCGCGGCATTGAGCGCCGCAAACCAAATGAACAAATCCAAAAGGTGCGACGATATTTCTTCTTGCCAGGACTGAAGCTGTAGAGTGTGCTTTGCCGCTTCTTCAGATAGCACTTCTTCTTCTATAAGTATTTTTGCCGCGGCATCCTCATGAATCAGGAGATTCTCAATGCAATATGCGTCAAGACGATAAACACGACCCGGTGCTGGGGCGACTTCGCCTCGTACCCACTCGAAATCTCCATCGATTACAAAAAAGGCCTTTCGTGCGGAAAAATCGTGAGCACATGCCTTTTCTATGACCTTCTGCCTATTCCCAGCGGTGAAGACGCGGGCGATCCTGACACTCTTCGGGGTCACACGCTTGAACAACTCTGTATAAAAAACATCGTCCCCCAGGTCTTCGACGTAAACGTCGACATCCTGAAGTGGACGGAAGAGAAACGCGAGAGCGGGTTTGGCGCTGATTGGCCAGGTGAGGTGCATAGTCTAGCTCAGTGAGCGGCAGTTATCGATCCGCTCTAGGATGATTGCTGGGGAGTGAGTAGCCAGAATGAATTGGACATTTGGATTTGCCTGCTGAATGGCATTCACAAACTGTTCCTGCCATCCGATATGAAGCGACAACTCCGGCTCATCAACTATGAAAACGCCGCTCTGAGAGAGTCGTTTGTTCAGAGATAGGTGCGCGAGCATGACAACGAGCTGCCTCTCACCAGAAGACAGCGCAAAGAGTGGATGACCGGTCTCGGCGCCCTTTAATCCCACGCGTAGGGATCCCCTCTGGGAGACAGTCACGTTCTTCCCCGTTTGAACCAAGAACTCATTCGCAAGCGCTAGAAAGCGATCGATCGGCTGATGAAGAGTAGCGCGCTTCCCGACATAATCATCGAGCATTTCTATTTGCGTGAAGATTCGAACAGCTTGGCGACTATTCATGATCCACTCGAACACGTAGCCTTGAAGCTTCGGATCAGCAATTGGTGTTTTCCCCCTTCTTGCCTTGGAAAGAGGTTTAACCTTGGACTGAGCCTCTAGTGCATCTGAGGTCTTGGTCATCCGGTCAAAAAACTCGCTCAAGGATGACTGAAGTTCTCCCACCGGCAACCTCAGCCCTGCTGCGGCCTTCTCAATCGCAGTTTGACGTGCTCGAAACTTCTCCAAAGTTGGTCTTGTGGGGAACGATTTCGCCTCGAATTCAGTCGATTCGTAGCGAAATGAATCCAAGAGGATTTTGTTCCGCAGATCTTCGTCTAGTCGCTCTTGAGCAGCTCTAATCTCCGAGAGTGTACTCGCAACAAGGTCGTTCACATCCGACAGGATTGCTTCCGTCACTCTTCGAATCGAGATATCCCCCAATGTCCCGACTCGATGCCTGAACTCGTTTTCGAGCCGCCGCGCTCTAACTGGGACTTCAACATCTCGCTCCTCAATCTGAAGGCGCCTGTCCAAACCCAAAAACATTGGCGTGGAGAGGTCACGAATGGCGCGAAACACCGGATTCGACTGAATCTCAAGATAAATAGGTGTGTGTGCCTCGTCCCTATGTCTTGCTTCGGAGATCACCTGGAAATGCGCTGCTGGCAGAGTTATCATCCCTTTATGAGTGCTGATTGAAAGAGTAAGACCATCCGCGAGTCGCTCAGCGCTAACTATGATCTCCTTCTCTTCAACCAGGATGACAGCTTTAGCTGTCCCAAATCTGATATCGACTAGTTCGTCGAGACTCGGTGCGAGCAGCCCCATCAAGAGTCTCAGCGCAGTGGTTTTCCCAGAACCGTTCAATCCCGTCAGGAATGTCAGGTCCTCGTGAAAGCTCACTCTTATCGGCAGATATCCATGGACATCTGTGGCTTCAAGGCGAGAGATTCGCATCTATTGCCTCCCATGATTCAATAAGACGCTGGTGCAATTCTGTACTAAAGGGTAGCAGACTGATTTGATGTGAGTTCCGTCTATTCGGTTTGAGATTCGAAGCCTTTTCGCGACCTAAAACTTCCCGCATGGCAGCGCGGTACCACTCGGCGATCAACGGTGGCAGAATGAACAAATCATTGAATTGCTTTGGTTCAGCGCAGTTCAACACCTCGAAGAGCGACCTGCAATCGCGGCAGTGTGGTAGCCCCTTGAACTTGTGGACTCTGGTTTCTACAAGGTAAGAGTCAAGGGTCGTCAATCTCCATTAGGAGCCTCTGGGGCTCTCACTTCCCTCCACTGCCTCAAATCTACCACCGTAGCCCCAGCCCCACCTTCCTGCTGACTCGGCTCCTTCGTCTTCGCCACATGCGGATTATGCCGCAGATTCCTCGATCGCCTCACTTGCCCTTCGGCTTCTTCCCGCCCCGTCCCAGCACTTTCTTCGCGACCCGCTCAAAATCACTCTCAAAACTCCGGTCCGCCACCACCCGGAACCGCTCATACTCCTTCTCTGCCAACTCCCGCGCAACCTCATGCGAAACCTTCCCCCCATCTGCCAGCACCTCGTACTCGTTGAACCGCAAAAAGGCATCCAGTTTCCCCACCCAATCCGCCATGCTCATCGCAATCTGCCGCGCCGCCTGGTTCTCCGCATAGTCCAGGTACATCGTCACAATGCGCTCCAGCGCCTTGATCTCGCCTTCTGCCAGGTAGTTCTTGGCCACCGTCACATCGGCCTTCTGTATCCGGCCCTCCGGAGCGTTCTTCCACGTCTTCAGCCCTATATTCGGTTGGTCCGCGTGGGCCCGCTCGGCAATCAGCTCAGCAGCGGTCTTCCCCGTAATCGCCCAGTGCAGCTTGTTCTGTACCGTCTTGAAAAACCGCTGCGTAATCGCTGCATTCCGGTCATAGTCCACACTGCACTGCTCATAGATATCGGTGATCTTTAGGTAAAACCGCCGCTCGCTCGCGCGTATCGAGCGTATCCGCTCCAGCAGCTCGTCAAAGTAGTCCCGTCCAACGCGCTTGCCCTGCTTCAGCCGCTCATCGTCCAGCACGAATCCCTTCACCAGGTACTCGCGCAACACTCCCGTCGCCCAAATCCGAAACTGCGTCGCCTCCCGGCTGTTCACCCGGTAGCCCACCGCAATAATCGCGTCCAGATTATAGAAATCCACCTCGCGCGAAACCTCCCGCACGCCCTCAGTTTGAACTATACGAATTTTTCGTATAGTTGCCTCCTGATCCAGTTCTTTCGTCTTGAATATCTCCTGAAGATGGTGATTGACAGTCTGGACGCCAATCCCAAACAGCTCCGCCATCCGCTTCTGGCTCAGCCAGAACGTCTCCCCCTCAAACAGAACCTCAACCCGCACCAAGCCATCCGGCGTGGAGTAGAAGATCATCTCGTGGTTTCCCGCGCCCCCGTCATCCTTCGCTGCCATACCCGCTCCCGTTACTCCAGAAAATCTACATCAATCGCCCAATCCTTGCGTCCAATTAACCCCTAAAAGCGCACAATACAAATAGCACCGAATCACCACCCCAACCACCCATTAACCAACTCGCCAACCCCTCCGCAAGGGCCAAACCAAAAAAACAGGGGTACCCCCCCTCCCAGGCGTTCCCAACGCTCTCGCAAACGAAATCCGCCCACGGGTAAGCTCGTAAGTCAATTGTTTTCAGCAGAGGAAAAATCAGCCAAACCGCAAGATGCCCAAAAGACGGCACGCAAGCGCGCTTAAAATGGTCGCAAAACGTCGCAAATCGCACATTATCTGTTGTCACACCAGTAACAATCCACCTCACAACCATCGCCGATCACTGCCGCAGATCCACCACAGTCGCTCCCGCACCGCCCTCTTGCTGGCTCGGCTCCTCCGTCTTCGCCACATGCGGATGATGCCGCAGATACTCCCGTAACGCCCGCCGCAGAATCCCCATTCCCGTCCCGTGAATCACCCGCACACGCGTCAACCCCATCAAAAAAGCCTGGTCCAGATACTTCTCCAGCTCGTCGGTCGCCTCGTCCACCGTCCGCCCTATCAGGTTGATCTCGGAGCGCATATTCTCGCTCGCCGAGCTGGTCACCGACACCCGCACGCCCTTCTGACGAGCCACCGCGTTCAGCGGCGTTTCGCTCTTCTCGGCAACCACCACCTCGGCAATATCGTCCCGCTTGATGCGCATCTTCAGAGCGCCCAGCGCCACCTCAAACAGGTCGCGCTCCACCTCGCGCACCACCGTCGCCACCTTGTTCATGCTCTTGATGCGCACCTGGTCGCCGATGGCCACCTGGCGCACAATGTGCGGCTGCGCGTTGGGGTCGCCCTGGTCCGCCCCGCTCCGGTGCGCCACCACAGTCGAGTTGAACTGCTCCTCAAAGTCTCGCCGCAGCCGGTGGATGCGCCGCTCGGCCTCCTTCGACAGCTTCAACTGCGCGGTCCGGTCGTCAATGGCAGCGACCGCTTGCCGCACCTGGAACTCGAAGTCCTTCAGCAGCGAGGCCAGCTTCTGCTCCAGCTCGCGTGTGCGCTTCTTCAGCTCCACGTCGCCCTCGCGGGCCAGCCGCGCCCGCTCCTGGTTCAGCGCGTACTGCTCTTCGCGCGCCTTCTTGCGCTCCGCCTCCAGGTCGGTCAGCTGGCGGTGCAGGCTATCCAGAAACCGCCCAATATCCACCTGCTGCGTACCCAGCCGCTCCCGCGCCGCCGCAATAATCGCCGGGTTCAGCCCCAGCCGTTCCGCCGTCTGGATACCCGCCGAAGCCCCTGGCACGCCCAGCCGCAGCTGGTAGTTGGGCACAAGGGTCACCTCGTCCACCCCGGCCGCCGCATTCAGCACTCCCGCCGTATTCGCCGCATACACCTTCAGCGACGTATGGTGCGTACTGATCAGGCTCCACGCCCCCGCCTGGTGGAAGTAGCTGGCCACCGCCACCGCCAGCGCCGACCCCTCGTCCGGGTCCGTCGCCGAACCCAGCTCGTCCAGCAGAATCAGCGCAGACTCACCGGCCAGTTTCGACAGCCGGTCCAAATTCGTAATGTGCGCCGAAAAGGTCGAGAGCGCCTCCTCAATCGACTGCGCATCGCCAATATCGGCGAGGAAGGCGGTAAACACCGGCTGCGTAGCCTCGACAGCCGGCACTGGAATGCCGGATTGCGCCATCATGGCCAGCAGCGCCGTGGTCTTCAGCGTCACCGTCTTTCCACCCGTGTTGGGCCCGGAGATAATCAGCTGCCGCGCATCCCCCCGCAGCTCGAGGGTAAAGGGCACAATCCGCCCGCCGCTGGCCCGCAGCCGCTTCTCCAGCAGCGGATGCCGCGCGCCCTCCAGGCGAAAAACCTCCGCATCAAAGCTCGGCCGCACGCACTCGTACTCCGCGGAGAAGCGCGCCCGAGCCTGTATTCCGTCCACCTGCGCCAGCACCTGAGCGCCTTCCACAATGGCGTGCGCATAGCCGCCAATCTGCCGCGTCAGCGCCACAAAAATCCGGTGAATCTCGGCCTGCTCCTCTTCCAGCAGCCGCACCAGTTCGTTGTTCTGCTCAATGGTCTCAAGCGGCTCCAGGTACACCGTCTGGCCAGACGAGCTGGCCCCATGCACGACGCCGGAAACCCGCCGCTTCAGCTCCGACTTCACCGGAATCACGAAGCGGTCTCCGCGAATCGTAATCAGGTCGTCCTGCGTAGCCCCGTCGCTGCTCAGCTTGCGCAGCGCCGCGCGCAGGCTCTCCTCAATCACCCGCTGCTGGCGCACCTGATCATGCCGAATCCGGCTCAGCTCCGGGCTGGCGTCGTCGGCCAGCGTCCCATCCGGCAGCAGCTTGCGGTCAATCGACTCGGCCAGCGGCCGCAGATCGGTCGTCAGACCGGCCGACAGCTCCAGCAGCCCGGCAATCAGCCCCGGCGCGCTCAGCGCCCGCGCCGGCGGATTCCGCATCAGACCCTGCCACGCGCCAATATCGCCGGCCAGCCGCGCAATCGCCCGCAGCTCGTCCGCCTCCAGCGCCGCGCCCGGAATCTGCGCCTTCGCCGCCAACTGCGTCGGGTCCATCAGCCCACCCAGCGGAATCGATACCGCCGCGTCCAGCAGCAGCCGCACCTCGGCCACCAGCTGGTGCTGCCGCTCAATCCACGCCAGGTCGGTTGAGGGCGCGAGAGCCAGCAGCGACTCCCGCCCCACGCGCGACGAGGCCCACCCTGCCAGCAGTGCTGTCAGCGACTGCCACTCAAGCGCCTGTACGTCCAAATGCGTTACCGGAGAGGGGATGGGATCAAGCAATGCCATAGTCTTTCCAGAATAGCCGCCGCTGCTCTGCCCGCGCCCCGAAATGCCCAGGCCTAAGACGCAATTCGTTGCATCCCCCAAACGTGCTATCAACAATCCCCTGTCCAGAATCAGAACAGTCTGGAAGTGGGATTTCCCACTTTCAGACACAGGCGCAGGATGGTTCTATCAGGGTTGCTCACAGCCCAACCAAGGAGACCATCATGCACGATCTACTTCTCGCCCTCGCCTTTATCGGAATGCTTATCTCCCCCGCCATCGTCGCCGCTTACTCCGGTACGTCTGAAACCAATCCCCCGGAATAATCGCTGCGCCAACCGGCTGCCGACTTCGAAGCTTCATGCGCAGTCCGACAGCAGCATTGAACCCGATCGATAACAGCTTCCACCCCGCTTTACCGCTGCCTCCCGGGCCTGGGCCTTTCTGACCTGCCCGGCCAAGCCTGGCAGACTCACCGGACTGGCAGATTCCTCTTGCCGAGTCATTCTGTTCGAGAGTTTCATCCCCTAATCCTTCCGCCAGCCTCCCATCAGCGCGTTCCTTTCCGCCAATCCCCCAAAGGTGCTATCTCGTGTGACCTGTCCAGAAACAGGACGGTCTGGAAGTGGGATTTCCCTTTTCCGGACACTCGCGCATGATGGTTATGTCAGGGGGTAGAAGCAAAGCCCCCAAAAAGGAGACCCCCTTCCATGCATGACCTACTACTTGCTGTTGTTTTCATCGGAATGCTGATTTCGCCTGCTATCGTTGCCGCGTACTCCGGAACATCTGAGACCAATCCTCCCGAATAGTCGCGAGGTTCTCACCGCCCGGGAGCACACTCCCGACACATCAAAAAGGCGCGGCCATTGCGGCCGCGCCTTTTCCTGTTTGCCCAGAGTTCTGGATTGCAATCGGGCAGGTTACTTCTTTGTCGGCAGTATGGAGGGATCGGAGAACGAGCGAAGATAAATCACCAGGTTCCAGACCTCATCTGGCTTGGCGCGGCTGCCTTCGCCTGGCATGCTCGCCGACCCGGTTTCAATGGTGTAATATAGCTCCCCATCCTTGCGATCCTTGAAGGTGGCAGCGTCGCGAAAGTCCTTCAGGTGCAGGTTCATAGAAGTCGCTAAATCTGTCTTGCCGCTGCCGTCGTCGCCGTGGCACATGGAGCAGTCGATCGAATAAATCTTCTTCGCGCGCTCAATCGACTCCACCGTTGGCTTCACGGGATTTAGCTTCGCTGCCTGGTCGGCTGGAATCGCCGCCGTCGGCTGTTGGCCTGGGTAAATCGCGCCCATCGTCGCGCCTGCAATCATTACCGCTGCTACTGTTCCGAAAATCTTCAGCATTGTCTGCCTCCCGCTCAGGGGCGCCGAGCGGCAAAAGCTTTGGTACGCTCAGCTGCCGTAACCCTTTTGTGGCTCAAATCCTACTCCCGCACATATACCCCGCGTGTGAGCGTGGTCACGTCTGTCACACAACTGTACACCCTCTGGAAAATCGTTGAACTACCTTTCCCATTCCGGCGTATCTTGTAAGGGAAGCAGCTCCATCCCTTCATGGAGGAAGATATGTTTTGCAACGCTTGCGGACAGCCCCTGGCTCCGGGCGCCACGGCCTGTGCGCACTGTGGTCAACCGAACCTGGTGCCCCCGGCTCACACCCCCTATCCCATGTCCTCGCCCTTTGCTGTCGTCGAGGGCCGCATCCATGCCCTGGCCTACGGCTGGCTTGTCTATGCCGGCCTTGAGGCTTGCGCCGGCTTTGCCGGGCTCCTTATCGCCCGTACTTTCCTCGGCATGCACCTCAACCAGGGTTGGGGAAATACCATGGGTCTCGGCGCGCACCTGCCCTTTGTCATTCTTCGCTTCGCCTGGATTGCTATCGTCGTTCGCGTAGCGCTGTCCGCGCTCTCGGGCTACGGCCTTCTGCAGAAACCCGCGTGGGCGCGTCCCGTTGCCATTGTCGCGGCCATACTGGGCCTCATCCACCCCATCCTCGGTACCGCCATGGGCATCTGGACCCTCATCGTCCTGCTGAACCGCGAAAACGCCGCAGGCTACGACGCCATGATCCAGCCCTGAGGTCGTCGGCAAACGCAATATCGGCGGCCAGCCCCATCAGCAATGGCCGCCGCTACGCTTCTCTTTCTATTTCACGCCTGCAACCGTAAAGCTGTACTTGCCCGCCGCCAGCGCATACCCCGTCTCGCCACTGCGCGCAGCCGCTTTGCCCAGCGGCTTGCCATCCAGCGTCCATTTGGCGGCCTGTGCGGCCGTCAGCGGCAGCCAGCCGCTTGAGTTCGCCGGAATCTCCAGCGTCCACTTCGCCGTCCCTCCGTCTACTTTCCACGCCGACGCAATCTGCCCGTACGGCGACCGGTAGTGGAAGTCAATGCTGCCCAGTTGCGCGCTGAAGGCCGGATGCAACCGGATCGTGTGGAAGCCCGCATCCTCCTCCGTCGCGTCCACGCCCGCCGCGTAGCGATAGATCCAGTCCGCCACCGCTCCATATGCGTAGTGGTTATAGCTGTTCATGCTCGGGTCGCCCTTCATCTGGTCGCCATTCCACCGCTCCCACATCGTCGTGGCGCCGTGCCCAACCAGGTAGCCCCAGCTCGGATACCGCGTATTCAGCAGCAGCTTGTACGCCAACTCCTGGTGCCCGGTATCGGTCAGCACCGCCAGCAGGTACGGCGTGCCCAGAAAGCCCGTCCCCAGTAGCCCATGATTGGCCTCAATCTTGGCCGCCAGATGGTCGGCTACCCTGGCCCGCATCGCATCCGGAACCAGCCGCATCCACAGCGCCAGCACGTACCCGGTCTGCGTATCGCCGCCCTTGGCCTTGGCGTCGGGATTGTTGATCACGCCAAACGGCGACGGCCCCTGGTCCGCTCCCTCCACAAATCCGTCGTCGTGCACAAACGCCTTCTGGAACGCGCCTTGAATCTTCGCAAACAGCGCGGCATAGTGCGCCTCGTCGGCGGTTTTGCCCTGCGCATGAGCCATCTGCCGCATCAGCGTCACGTCGTACGCCCAACTGGCCGTGGCCACAAGCGGAAACTGCGTCGGCCCCTCAGGCGACAGCCAGTCGCCAAATGGAATCCCCGCGTTCTTCTTCCACAGAAAATCCGGATTCGTCTTCTCAATCGCGGTCAGGTAACGGCTCATCGCCTCCCAGTTCTGCTCCACCACGCTCAGGTCGCCAGTCTGTATCCATGAT